>Ga0163144_10000574_pt1 | contig 85612 bp, 78 predicted proteins | sample OliLak19BULKMAT1_FD_123175 | JGI IMG/M metagenome (GOLD analysis project Ga0163144, IMG submission 123175) | Freshwater microbial mat bacterial communities from Lake Vanda, McMurdo Dry Valleys, Antarctica - Oligotrophic Lake LV.19.BULKMAT1 | ecosystem: Environmental > Aquatic > Freshwater >... | reverse complement strand
TTTGAACAACTAATATTTTCCTTTTGCTATTCCATTGGTTATTCAGCAACTTTGATAATGATAGGAAGCTTCTTCTTTAGAAATAGAGATTTTAACTAAATTTTTTAAGTAAACCGAAGGTTTACAACAGAAAAGTAACCGAAGGTTTACAACAGAAAAGTAACCGAAGGTTTACAACAGAAAAGTATTCGAAAATTACTTATTGGGATAACTATATATTTACTTCTTTAGATAACATCGAATATTCCCACGATCTCACCGTCTTATTAACTATAGTGTTTTTCAAAAGTCTTTGCCGAATCACAAGATATGGGCCTGTTGCGAAACTACCTCCGTTACGAGGAAAGAGAGATTTGAGCCGAGACGAGGAAATCGAGAGAGAAAACCGCAAGCATATCTACTGGGATATGTTGAGGATTTTCTCTCGATGACTGACGAAGTCGCAGCCCAAAGCTCTCTTTTTGCAGTAGGTGAGAGTTTCGCAACAGGCCCGATATAGCAATGGAGATTAAGTTAAATCTTGTTTCTTGTTAACCCTTCGGCTTAGCTATGATTTTTGAAAATGAAAAACACTATTTATTATCCCTGCGGGTGATAATAACTTTCTAAAGCCTTTTTTTTTCGGCAAAGACTTTTGAAAGTTATTATATGTTACAGAAATAATATTCTGATTTTCAAATGATTATGGACCTTAAGTTTATGAAAAGTGAAAGAAAATTATCCTTTTTTTTATTCAGTATCTGTTTACTTTTCCTAACTGGAGTAATGTTTAGTACATTGTTCACTAAAGATTTAGCGGCTGAAGGAGAAAATATCGTGGCTGATAAAACGAAAACAAATGAAATGACAGAATTAAAAAAGAAACTTACACCAGAACAATTTGCGGTTACACAACATTCTGCGACAGAGAAACCTTTTCACAACGAGTATTGGGATAATAAAAAAGACGGTATTTATGTTGACATAGTAAGTGGCGAACCACTGTTTAGTTCCCTTGATAAGTATGATTCTGGTACAGGCTGGCCAAGTTTTTCAAAGCCATTAGTTCCAGGCAATATCGAAACTCATAAAGATTCGAGTCTTTTACTTGGGACAAGGACGGAAGTACGCTCAAAAACTGGTGACTCTCACCTAGGTCATGTCTTTAATGATGGTCCTGGTCCAGATGGAAATAGATTTTGTATGAATTCTGCATCGCTTCGCTTTATTCCAAAAGAAAAGCTTAACCAAGAGGGTTACGGTCAATTTTCGAAACTCTTTGATACAAAAGATATCGATGACAAAGCTCAAAATACAGACGCAGGCTCAGACATTAAAAATCTTTCTACTTCGGAAGATCGAGTTATTTTATCTGGGGGATGTTTTTGGGGTATGGAAGAACTAATTCGAAAGATTCCTGGTGTAATTACTACTCGTGTTGGTTATTCAGGAGGAAGCGTTCCGAATCCTAACTATGAAATCTCTTCATCTGGTAAAAGTGGTCATGCCGAAGCTGTAGAAGTAATATTCGATAAAAATAAACTTAGTTTTGCTGAACTTTTGGGATATTACTTTCGTATGCATGATCCGACTACCTTAAATAGACAAGGTAATGATCGCGGAACACAGTATCGTTCAGGTATTTTCTACACTTCCGAAGAACAGAAACAAATAGCTGGAGAGGTAAAAGAAAAGGTTTCTAACTCAGGAAAATGGCCAAATCCTATCGTGACTGAAATAACAGCAGCTAGCGAATTTTATTTGGCTGAAGATTATCACCAGGATTATCTTGAAAAGAATCCTGGGGGATATTCATGTCATTATTTTAGGGACTAAGTCGGAATAATTTAACTCTGACCCTACGAATTCAACACATCCACAATGGCCTTATGAATTTCGGGCCTAAAGGACTTTATCTTTTTATTGTTTCGGCTCGGATGAATTCTGTTACTAAGAAGAATAATATCAATACCAGCTTTTGGTTCTAACCAAACTGAGCATCCTGTAAATCCAGAATGTCCCACAGCGAAAGGACTTAGACCTGCTTGATCCATTCCATTATCTTCGTTGACACCCTCCCAACCATATCTCCAACGATGCTCAGCTAAGGCAGCATTACTAATAATTTCTGAATCAAAAGAAGATTGATCAATTTCAGAATGAATCCAAGGATAAAGAAATTCTCTAACTACTTTTTTAGAGAGAAACTCACTTTCACCATAGAAACCAGAAAGAAGATGAGAAACTATCGTGTGTAGATCTAAGGCTGTACTAAAGCATCCACCATGACCACTTATTCCACCCATGGCCCAGGCATTATCGTCATGGACTTCGCCCCAAATCATGCGTTTTCTCCAAGGACAAAGCTCTGTTGGTGCGATAATATCTGAAACTGCTTGTAAGGTTCCACGTCGTATTAATGAAAGATCAATAAAACTCGTACTTTTAATTTCAAGTGGTTGAAATATTGATTTGTAAGCAGCTTTATTAAGTAAAGCTCCAGTAGCTCTCTCTATAACTTCACCTAAGATAATATATCCCAGATCGCTGAAGAGCTGAGCCTTGGCTGTTTTATTTTTTGGATTCAAACGATGAAGAACATTGTAGGTATGCTCCTTAGCAGCAGCACTACCAATTATTCCAAATCTTGAAGAAGTATTTAACTCTACAAGTTCTTCAAAAATTGGAAGCCAGTGAGGCAATCCTGATGAATGATCTAAGAGATTTTTTACTTTAATTTCACTTTTTCCATGCACACCAAAGCTCGGAATAAACCTTGAGACTCTCTCTTCAAGTTTAAATTTATTTTCATCAACTAAACGAGCCATCACCATGGCGGTAATCACGGGTTGCGTAAGAGAGGCAATATCGAAAACAGTATCTTTTGACATTGAAGTTGGCTCACCAAATTCAGGCAAACAATTCTTACCCACACTTTCAAAAAATAAAACTTTGCCACGATGTCCAACTAAAAGAACGGCCCCGGGAAAAACTTCGTCGTCCACACCTTTACTTAATAATTCAGATACACCTTGGAAGGTTTTTGATGAATCTTTATGAGAGTTTTCTGGTACTGCTGATTTCATAGAGTGTGTTGAATAACACATAATAGGTAAGCATTCACCTTTTTTGAGTAGCTTTCAGGATTAGGCTATTCTCTATCTCCATGACCTTATCAGGAACTAATCCATTTGAAGAAAAAAAAGCAGATCCTGCATCTGACGAGCCTGGAACACCTCATATTGACGATGGTTTTATTACTGCTACCACAAATGTCCAACAAGATACTCTGTTGCCAGAAGCTTTAGATCCTGAAAGTTCAAAAGCTGGGTCCAAAATTGTTACAACAGCAATAGAGAGAGTACGTCATGAGGGGATCTTCGATTGTTTTACTGATTTAGAGATTAATCGTTTGTCTTTAACAGCAAAGATTATTGAAATTCCAAAAGGAAAAGAGCTGCGAACTGAGCAAAAAGGAATTTATATAATAATTGAAGGATCTGTTCAGTGTTACTTAATTGATGCCTCGGGAGCTCATCATCCATTGTCAGAGGGTAAGGCTGGTCAGATATTTGGTGAGCTGTCATTTCTAGTTGAAAGATCTGAATTGCAGGAAGCCGCAGTCTATGTTGAAGCAAAGAACGATCTAAAAGTACTGCGATTAGAACCAGAGATCTTCTTATCCAGCATAAATGAAAATATTAAAGCATTAAACTTTCTTCTTCGAGAACAGGTGAAACGACTTTCTTTTATGAATCAACATGCTGCATTGGCTGTTCAACTCGATCCATCCCAAGAATCACTTCAAGCACGAACTCTTTCCCAACGATTAGCAGATAAGTTCGATGGTAAAGTCGGAACCTGGCGATTTGTGATCGGTGGAGTCCTTAGTATCGGTGCATACATGGGTTATAATGCTATCGCTAAATCAATGGGACTGACTTATTGGGATGATTTTCCTTTTCAGTTTTTAAACTTGGGTTTAAGTGCTATTTCTGGATTCACTCCTTCGATTGTAATGATTAGTCAAAAACGAATTGCTCAAATAGATAGAGCTTTTGCTAGAGTTAATCAGATTCTACTAATCGGCGTAAAAAGGGACGTCGACATCCTAAATAAGAGATCTGAAAAGATGGAGTCTCAACTTGCAGACATTAAAAATCTTTTAGAAAAGCAATTGGAGAACAAAGATAAAGATGGCACGAGTGACGATGTGAAATGATGAATTTTTAATGTTTTGAAATTATCTAGAAACTTAAAAGAAACCCTTCCCTCAAAAGATCATATAGTTATCCCAAATAAGTAATTTTCCGAATACCTTTCTGTTGAAAAGCTTCGGTTTTTTGTGGTATTGCTATCTCAATCCCCCTATCATATTTATTTTTGATTCGATTTGATCCAACATGTACTTGGAAAAATAATCGATTCAAAGAAAAACATTCTACAAATTTATTGGCTGGAAGATCTATATGAACAAAAAGACATTAAACAAACTTTCTCCAGCTCTAAAAAAACTAATTATTCATAAAAATAAGGCTGATTCCAAACGCAGTGCAAACAAAAAAACCAAACATGAAACAATCTCGGAGCAGATGCACTCTCAATCAAGTCCTGTTTCTGCCTTTGCTGAACGTACTCTTAATCACTGTAACGGCGGTTCCACTATGGAGGCAGCTTTATGGCTTAAAGAACATCTAAAAAACGGTGGCAAATTAGTTGTCACAATCGCCGGAGCACTGAGTTCCTTTCAAGTTGGCATAATGCTAGCCGAGTTAATTAGAAAGAATAAAGTTCATCTAGTATCAGCCACTGGAGCGAATCATGAAGAGTCGTATTATCGTTATGTGGCCCATTCGCATTACGCAAATATCCCGCGCTATACCGAACTAACTCCACAACAAGAAGCTGAGTTGCGAGATGCTGGATTACGCAGAATTACTGATACCTTTTTGCCTGAAGATGAAAGCGTACGCATAATGGAGCCACATCTATTGAAAATGTGGAGAGATGCGGAAAATAAAGGTCAGCAATTTTTCCCCCATGAATACTTTCGCAGACTTTTTTCTGAGAAGCTAATAAAACCCGATCCTGAAGCAAATGCCAGCGATTGTTGGGCCCTAGCAGCTTGCGAGAAGAATATTCCGATTGTAATTCCAGGTTTTGAAGATTCAACAATGGGAAATATTTTTGCAAGTTATACATATGATGGACCACATAAGAAAAAAGGAACTCCCACAATTAATCGTAGTATTATGAAATCAGGTCTAGATTATTTTCATTTGATGTATGACTGGTATTTAAAAGAATCTAAAAATTCTCCGATTGCTTTTTTGCAACTTGGTGGTGGTATTGCTGCTGACTTTCCGATCTGCGTAGTGCCATCTATTAAGCACGATCTCCGTCTGCATAAGGTGCGTGACTGGGCAGGCTTTATTGAAATTGGCTCCTCGCCGATGTCATATGGTTCATATTCTGGAGCTGGTGGTAAGGAAAAGATTACCTGGGATAAACTCTCAACTGAAAGTTACTATCAGATTATACAAAGCGATGTAACAGTGGCCTTTCCATGGATTGCGGCGGTGCTTTTGGGACTGTAAATTCAGGCAATCATTCACTTTGGTGTCGTCGATAAATTTGGACTTACTATAGTGAATTTCAAAAGTCCTTGCCCAAAATAATCCGCCTTCCCCATTCGACAAGCTCCCTTCGACAAGATCAGGGCTTCAGCGAGTATAGTCTTTTCTAGAAGTTTTGCCTCATTTCATTCGGCAAAGACTTCTGAAAAGTACTATATATTCAGACTATTTTCTGCTGAAATTCTCTATTTAAAAAGAAGCTTATTTACAGCCAAATTATTTTTCTGTTGCGGTTGTGGCATGTTCTTATTTGTATCAAAACGAAAAGTGGATTTGTTTGTTGTGGGGAAAGGGCCGTAAAAGATTCCAGTTCCTGAGAGACGATCATGTAGTGTTTCTTGAGAATATGACAAAGCCATAAAACACCCAAGAGTAGCAATAAAATTAGCGATTCCAGCAATTGGAAATAGCGAGATTCCGAACATTATAACAGCAAGACCTAGATCTTTCGATCCCTCGGAAAGAACGAATCCTAAAAAAGCTATAAATATGATAATTACTATGAAGGCTATCCCTGGAATCTTAAAAATCAGACGAAAGATCCTGCGCATCAACTTTGCTTTCTGCCCTTCGCTATCTCCTATATAGAGTCCAAAAATTAACTTTCCAGGAGAAGCGCAAAATACTTCTATAAAAAGGTATAAAAATGAAACTGCGCTAGCTGCGAGCATAGGCAATTGAGGTAATCCTTTAAACTTACCATAACCAACATTTCCTAATATTTCAGGAAAACTTTTTAAGCAGACAAAAAAAGTCATTCCACTTAAAAGGATAATAAGTATCCAATCCAAAAACGTAGCCAATGTTCGTGTCGTAAAACCAACTCTTCCCAAGAGATCTCCACAAATCAAGAAAGATATCAATTACTCAATGTGCAAAAACCGTACTTAGCATTTCAATTGTAATCCGTCTCAAAGTAACTGCATAAGGAACGAGATTCCATTAGTCATATTTGGATCGTCGTATTGTAAGACACTCTAAATAGAGAAGATTAAGAAAGGTATTAAGAAGAAGATTCATATTGATCTAATAATTATTCTTAGTTGAAATATTCGTCTTTATTTTCATTTTTTTCATTTAATTTTATAAAATATGTCGATATTAAAGTAACTTTCTAAAACCTTTGCCGAAAAGCAAAGGTTTTAGAAAGTTACTATCCCCCGGAGGGAGAATAAATAGTGTTTTTCATTTTCAATAATCCTAGTAACCCGAAGGGTTAACAAGAAATTAGATTTAACCTAGTTTCCATTGCTATGTTTTGTGATTCTGCAAAGACTTTTGAAAAACACTATACTTATCAGGAACAACTACTTGAAATATGATTAACTTTGATTCACACAAACCATTTTTTTCAACATCGGTATTAGTTGGTGCCCTGCTGACATTTTTTTTCTTCGCTCCTACGACAAAACAAATTACTGTAAAAGAATATGACTCCAAAATTCTTGTTTCAGATGACGAAGGAAAAACTGAGGCACATTACGGTCATAATCAACTTATAAAAATTCGTATTCATCCTTTAATGCGACAAAGATATGGCATCGGTGCACCCAAAGGGGCAGTTGTGAGTTCTTTGATTTATTATATTACTGAAGAAGAGTTAGCCAATCGCAGGAAAACTTTCGATCCAGCCCAAGGTTGTTTTGGTACATATTTACCTAATCAAATGCATGAACTATTAATTGTTGGTGACAAAGAAAATCTTTCATCTTTCATAAATTATCAAGTCCCTGAACTTAAAAGCAGAGAATCAGTTGTTACTTTAGAAGGCTACTTTTTATGGCCAATGGGATTAACTGAAAATAAGGGAGTATTGAATTCTGGTTGGAGCAAAAACTTTTCTGCTGATAAAAAACTTTTTTATATAAAGTCAGTAAAGAGCTAAGTTTGAAATCTTAAAAATACTCACTGAACAAAGGCTAGCACAAAGTCTCAGAGAACCTGTGATCTGGGACGATGAAGACAGGATACCGGTTCGTAGGGTTGTTTTTTCTGCCTTTCGAGCACTAGTTAAAACCTAAAATAATACATTCTTAAAAAATCGAAGATACTTATTTCTAAAGCGTTTCAAAAAGAGTTTTTTAAAACGTAACTCTGCTTTATATTATGAAAGCATCTTTTCTTTCTGTTTTTTGAAAATTCCTTATGTCGCCACCGGTGAAACTTACTTATATTTGAGGTGGTGGAAGTTTAAAGAAAAACGAAGGCGAGATTTTGCATGCTTAATTCTTTACTTTTGCAAGAGAACCAGCATCTACTAGGTCTTGTGGTCGGCCAGCAGCTAGTTTTGCAGCAATCAAGTCTGCTTTACAAATAAAAGGTATTTCCAATCCATTTAAATTAACTATTTCTCTTTTTTTATAGGCGGAAGAAAAATCAACTCCTAGAATTCTATTTAGGATATCAATTCCGTTTGGTGCAACACCAATTTGATAAATACTGCATGGATCCATAAAATCTTTTGCCAGTACTCCCGACATTGGTGAGCTAAATTCTTACAGGTTTAAAAAAACTAGAGCTGAATTTTGTTCAGAGCATTCAATCCACATGTCTAAATGCTTGGTGTATCTGGGTTCGGTATACTTAATAACAGCAACTCCACCAACAACCAGAAACTTAATCTGAAGATCTAGAAAGTTTTTCAACAGTTCTTTGAAATCTGAGTTCATTTAGATCACTTCCTTGAATTTCAAAAGCTTGAATAACTAATTCCCAAGCTGCCTTAAATCGTTCTACATCACCAAGTTCTCGCCAAAATTCAAAATCATCTTCTTTTTCATCTTGACCAAATGGTACTCGTTTAAATGTAATATTTTTTTCATTAGTTTATATATTTTACAACAGATTATGATACTTGCTAACTATATACTCTGCGCCTGGATTTTTGTCATTCTGAGAGCTCTTATCGCTGAGTGTATCATTCCTAATACGGTTAATCTCCAGAACTACGGCACTAAAAAACATAGCACTAGGTAGGAAGATCTTTTATCCTCGACTCCTCAACTGTTTTTTCTGCCTTTTGAGCACTGCAAGGAAAGTTAAAACCTAAAAGTGCAGTCGCACCCGGTTAGTGAAGATAAAATTCCATAATCGGGTTCGTCGTGATTTACTACTCGTATTTTTTATCTCGAAGAAGTTATGAGGAAGTAGAGCCTCTCATTTTAATGTGTTTTCAATAAAGCTGCTGAGTTATAAAGTAGGAATGCACTTTATCTTGATGAAATTAATAGTCTTGGGGTGCCTTAATTTATCAATTATATGCTCAATCATAATTATAGAAAAAATCTCCAATTTTTTTTAGTTATGTCAATTCTGGCAACTTTAACAGTCAGCCTATGCTCATACTTAAAAAAACTACCAATTCTTCCTGAAGGACCCGCTGTGCAAATAGCAGCTGTTACTAGATCTCTTTGGGAAGAGGGAACTTTGCATCCTGAACATTTTTCAAAAATTTATGTAAAAGCAGCAGAGCTAAGCAGAGTAAATTCTACCGTCGTTTGGCAGGATGTATTTGCTATTGATAAGCATGGTGAGCTTATCCAAAAACACTCATTATTTTCTGCGATTGCTGCAGTACCATTTTATGCAATATTCGGAAATTTTGGTTTTTGGTTATTTCAATTACTGTTTACTTTGTTACTGCTGCTTTCAACTTATAAAATAGTCGAAGAACTAAACCAAAGCGGCCTGCCTTGGTCGACATTTGTGGCAACTACCCTCTTATCACAAACGCTTTTTTACTCATATGATTTTTCTTATGAACTTCATGGCTGCGCTTTAATTATGGCAGGATTATGGATTTCGCTGAGTCATCCATTTTGGGGAGGCATTTTACTAGGGTTGTCTGTTTTTGTTAGTCCAGCAAATATTTTGCTTGCTTTACCACTTGCATTTTTAAAAGTTAAGTCATCAAAAAGTACCGCTTCTATAATTCTGTCTTTGCTTGGTTTAGGTATTATTAGCATCCTATTTTTAATTACAAACTATTTATTATGGGGAAATCCTTTTTCAACAGCATACTCTAATTTACTAAGCTTTCATAATGGAGAGGCTATATACTCAGCCCACCCGATTGGTTTTAATTTGGAAGTTTTTAAAAGCAATTGGCCTGAAAAAATATTTAGCTCTGAAGGAATATTGCCATATAATCTTTCTTTCATTGCTCTGCCATTTGCTATCAAAGCATCTTGGCAACATGTGGAACGTAGCTTTCTTCTTCGCTGTTTTCTAGTAGGACTAGCTTTTAACCTCTATATATTTTCATATCCTATGTGGGCAACGACATTTTACGGTAACCGGTATATATTTACAGGAATCTACTTATATCTTCTTTCGTTAATAGTTTGGCTAGGTCAATTTGAAAACCTAAAAAAAAAGAAGCTGTCATTCGATTTTTGAAAGCATTCTGCTGAAAGAATTATAAAGCAATTGCAGAAAAAAGTAGTGTCTCACACTTCTTTTCATGAAAATATTCTTATGAAAAATCTCTATACCGCCACCGGTGAAACCTAGTTACATTCGAAATGGTGGAGAAAAAGCTCATCGCTTAATGATCTTAAAACCAGTAACGGCTATAGTTATCTCAATAAGTAATTTCCGAATACTTTTTCTGTTGAAAACATTCGGTTTAATTATTACGTTTCGTTGGGATAACTATAGTGTTTTTCAAAAGTCTTTGCCGAATCACAAAATATGGTAATGGAGACTAAGTCAAATCTTGTTTCTTGTTAACCCTTCGGGTTAGCTATGATTTTTGAAAATGAAAAACACTATTTATCATCCCTCCGCGGGATCGTAAGTCCAAAAAAGATTTTCTTTAGGAAAGTTCTTTTTGGACTTATTATAAGCTTACGTAATTAATAAAGCTCGATTCTACCTTGATCGATTTTACCTTTTCCACCTACGACTAGCGGTAAGTTCAAAGCGCAGTGTCCAACAGGCAATCCCCAATATACTGGGTATTTATAATCAGCAAATATGGTAGTGATGGTTTTTTTTACATCTGGGCCACTTTGATGATCGCAGCGCAACATTTCACCAAAAACTACTCCTTTCAATTGTTCTAATTTTCCTGCTAATTTTAATTGCATTAACATTCTATGAATTCTAAAGGGTTTTTCGCTAACTTCTTCGATAAATAAAATAGCGGAATCTAAATTTGGCATCCAAGGCGTTCCGCATAGTGAGCTTAATACACTTAAAGATCCGCCTTTAAAAACTCCTTCGATAGATGATTCGGAGGTGGCATTTAATTTCTCCAAAATAACTTTCTTAAATGGATTTAGCTCTTCTCCTTTTAGTAATTCAATTAAGGATAAAACTGATTGCTCTGTATCTTTATCTGTATCTTTATCTGTATCTTTATCTGTTGAAATTTCAGCAAAAGCTCCTGTCAACATGGATCCATGAACAGTTGCGACCCCAGTCCGATCAAAAATAACATTTAAAAGTGCGGTCACATCAGAAAATCCAACTAGTGGTTTAGGATTATTTTTAATCGCATTAAAATCAATAAGCGGCAGCATCTCCATTGAGCCATAGGCACCGCGCGCTGCTATAATCGCCTTAATTGAATTATCTAAGTAAAGATCTCTTAAGGCATCTGCTCTATTCTTTGCAGTATCACTAGAGAACAAAAATGTATCTTTGCCGTAAGCTGCCGCGGGATCTAAAGACAATTTATATTTAAAACCGTATCCTTCTAATGCTTTAAGCCCACTCTGTAGTCTATTTGGATCACACGGCGAAGATGGCGCAATCACTCCGATTAGATCGCCAGTCTTAAGAAAAGATCCCCATTTTTTTGGATTCATAGCAGCACTCTATATGTAACTCTCTAAAAACTCTTAGAATTAAACCCCTCAGCGGTAGATTTGCGCTATAAATCTGGGGTGATGAAGTTAACCTTTCAGGGGAAAATACAAAACCGACTAGGTTTTGTCCATCCAAAATGAAGAAAACGTGACATCGTAACCACTTGAAATATAAATTAAATTTAAACTTCCTGAACGAATAGAAATAAGTAATAATTTCCGCCACATATTTGATTGTAAAGCCCTTTTCTACTAGTATCCCGTCATGTCTAAGGCGGAGTTCTCTAAATTTTAGAGTACTCCCCTTGAAATCCATCCTAGTGATGGACATGTATGTGTCGGCTGCTCCGTGTGGGAGTAGTCGAAGTTGACGCTAAAACTGTCAACTATCAAGTGCGAGCTGCTTAGGCCAATTTTTGGATTGATAAGCAGCTTTCAAAATTCACAAGGCTGAAGATTAAACCTGAATAAATGGGAGACTTATATTCATGAGCAATACAAAGATTAGACCGCTACAGGATCGAATCATCGTCAAGAGAGTCGATTCACAAGAGAAGACTGCTTCTGGTCTATACATACCAGATAGCGCGAAAGATAAACCACAAGAAGGCAAAGTAATTGCAGTGGGTAAAGGTAAAGTTAAGGAAGACGGCTCCATCCTTCCAGTAGATCTTAAAAAGGGTGACAAGATCCTTTTTGGCAAATATGCCGGAACTGAAATCAAAGTAGATAACGACGAATATCTTATCATGCGTGAAGAAGATGTTTTGGGTGTTGTTGAAGCTTAATTAATTTTTGAAAATAAAAGGAATTACAAATGGCAAAAGTATTGAAATTTGGATTAGACGCTCGTGACGAGATTCTAAAAGGCGTAAATAAATTGGCGGATGCCGTGGCTGTGACCATGGGCCCCAGAGGCCGCAACGTGGTTATCGAAAAGAGTTTCGGTAGCCCAACTATCACCAAAGATGGTGTAACAGTTGCTAAAGAAGTTGAATTAGAGAACAAAGAACAAAATATGGGCGCTCAGATGGTTAAGGAAGTTGCTTCCAAAACCTCAGACGTTGCTGGTGACGGTACAACTACTGCCACTGTTCTTGCTCGTGCAATTTATCGTGAAGCTGTAACTCTTGTTGCTGCTGGTCATGATCCTATGAATATCAAACGCGGAATCGACAAAGCTGTTACATCCGTTGTTGCTATACTTAAGGATATGAGCCAACCAACAAAAGGCAAAATAGATATTGCTCAAGTTGGAACTATCTCCGCAAATGCTGATGCTACAATTGGTAACATCATTGCTGATGCTATGGATAAAGTTGGTAAAGAAGGCGTTATCACAGTTGAAGAAGCAAAAGGTCTTGATACAACGCTAGAAGTTGTTGAAGGAATGCAATTCGACCGTGGATATCTTTCTCCATACTTCGTAACTGACACAGACAGAATGGAATGCGTACTTGAAAACGCTCTTGTTCTTATTCATGAAAAGAAGATCTCTAATATGAAGGATCTTCTTCCAGTGCTTGAGCAAGTTGCAAAATCAGGTCAACCACTTTTGATTATCGCTGAAGATATCGAAGGCGAAGCTTTGGCAACATTAGTTGTTAATAAGATTCGTGGCACATTGCATGTTTGTTCAGTTAAAGCCCCGGGCTTTGGCGATAGAAGAAAAGCCATGCTTGAAGACATTGCTATCTTAACTGGTGGTCAATGCATCGCTGAAGAGCTTGGACTAAAGCTTGAAAGTGCTGGCATGAACGAACTTGGTCGTGCGAAGAGAATCGTTATCGATAAGGACAATACAACTATTATTGATGGCGCTGGAAAGAAAGCTACAATTCAAGCTCGTGTTAGCCAAATGCGTGCTCAAATTGAAGAAACTTCTTCTGACTACGATAGAGAAAAGCTTCAAGAGAGATTAGCTAAACTAGTTGGTGGCGTTGCCGTTATCAATGTTGGTGCTGCGACTGAAGTAGAAATGAAAGAGAAGAAATCCCGAGTAGAAGATGCTCTTCATGCAACACGTGCTGCAATTGAAGAAGGTATTGTTACTGGTGGTGGCGTTGCTCTTATAATGGCTTCCAAGAAACTTGATTCATTGAAATTAGGTGACGAGGAAATGGTAGGCGTAAAGATTATAAAGAGAGCTTTACAAGAGCCTCTTCGTCAGATTGCTGCCAATGCTGGTGCTGAGCCTTCAATCGTTGTTGATAAAGTCATCAATGGTAATGGCAAGATCGGCTACAATGCTGCAACTAACGAATATGAAGATTTAGCTAAGGCTGGAATCATCGATCCTACTAAAGTAGTAAGAACTGCACTTCAAAATGCAGCCTCTGTTGCTGGATTGATGCTTACAACTGAAGCGATCATCTCTGAATCACCAAAGAGTGATAAAGAACATTCACACGGCACTGGCGGAATGGGCGGCGGAATGGGTGGTATGGGCGGAATGGGCGGTATGATGTAATCAGATCGCTAAAGGTGATTTGATTATCCAGCCATAGCCCTGAGCTTGTCGAAGGGCGAAGGCGGATACCTCAAATACCACACCACAAAAAAGGCTCGGGTAACTCCGAGCCTTTTTTTTTATCTAGTGCCTTTCACTCGACTTGTAATCCAAGCCAATCCATAAACCCCAACTACAACGAGCCATATAGCCTGCATGCCAATGGCCATTGAAAGATATTCGATCATACCTCCGGACATGGCTCCAATTAAATTAATTCCTAATGGATAAGCCGTACTTTTTTGCTTATCAAAAAGATGGCTGAAACAACTAGCGGCGGCAAAAACGGGAATACCAATTAGTAAGCCGCTAGTTAAATACCGAAGCTCTAAGGAAAGTCCTGTTAGAGAGGATACCGGGATCAGGTAATTTAAAAATATTGCAATAAACAAAAGTAGCCAGGAGGATTTTAAACTCGCAGCCTTACCGTACATTACAGTTAGATTTGCCAAATAAATCATTAATAGAACTGCGCTAAAAACAACTGCATTAACTATCCACGTACTACCAAATAATAAAGCCAACCTTACGATTGCTGCCGACTCCATCAAAGTAAATCCAATGCCTAAAAATAAAAAATTGAAGTGCCAACCAGTTGCTGGCTCAACTTTGCGCAAAACAAAAAATGAAATTATTACTAATCCTAAAAGCACTAAAAAAAGGCTTTGATAGATCGGAGCGATTGTAGCTTTTTCTAAATATAAATACGGCCAGTTGTCACTTAGTGGGATATTATTGGCAAATTCTTTTATGTTTACTGGATCGTCTTTTAATTCAGATAAATTATTGCCGGCAATAATTATTGAATTAAATAAAAAAGCATCGTTCATGCGTAGAAATCTTAGTTGCTCACCAAAAACTTCACGCATAGTTGTGTAAATTCGAGATAGCAACCATGGCTTTAAAGCCGAATAGTAAACTACCACCATGCCTTTGTCGTTTAATAAAGATTTGGCAGCTTCAAATGATTCTTTGGTATAAACAAAATTTTCAAGACGTAAGTTAGCCACTCCAGATAAAAGAGTCTGTGAATCAAGAGTACCAAAAACAATTAAATCAAATTTCTCTTTTGAAGTTCTTAAGAAATGTCTGGCATCATCAATTATGGCCGTAACTTTTGGATCGCTGTACGGTTTTAAGGTATTAATTTTAGTTCCTAGCCTTTGGATTGCCGGATCAATCTCGACTGCTGTTATCTTTTTAGCTTCATTCAAAAGGGCAATATTTAAATCGTTTCCAGTACCCGCACCTAAAACTAAAACTGTTTCAGGGGTATTTCCGGAATGCATTTCCTTATAAATATTATAAGGTGTACTAAATTTACCCAACATATATTGGGTTTTCTTTTTACTAACGGGTTCGGGATTTACAAAATCAAGAGCGTACTGATGAAAGCTTGAGTTTACCCAGACAGACGTACCAAAAGTTCTCTGTGCATGCTGTACCAAGTAATAAGGACTCCAGTGAGCATGGAGTCCAGTATTAAAAAAATATAAAAATAATAATCCAGCCAAGCTAGTTGTAACTTGAATCCATTTTTGTTGAATAAATAATAACGAGGCTAAAAGAGTCACTATCGTAACTAATAGCCAGGGCGGCAATTCAAAATATGAAGCTGTCGCAAAGAGAATTGTGCCAATCAAACTTCCTATTATGTCCCATGAGTAGGCTTTGAGCCTTGAGTGTTGATTCATTTCACGAATCAAATATTGACCGAGAGCAATAAATGGCAAGAGACAACTTATGAATGCCCAAACCACACAGAGAAACATTGGGATCTTGAGTGCAGATTCGTATCCAGGAACAGCTTGCAACCAAAAGTGAACCAAGGTTGTATCTTGGTAAACCATCATTCCGCGAGTAATAATTAAAAAGAAGAACACAGCCACAAGGCCGATTGGTAATAGTCGTTCAAGATTAAATTTCTTCTCTAAAATGCATCCAATACCAAGGCCAAAAAATGAAGACATCAAAATAAGATTAGTAAAATATGATAAGGAATGATTTTCGGCCGGTAACTGTCTAATAAAGACAAGTTCTAAGATTAAAATTGTTGCGGCAATAAGAGCGATTTTTGCAGGATGGCTTTTCGTTGTAGATACAATATTCATAGATATAGAGATACAACTTTCGTATAAATCGGAATAGTTATATACTTTAGATGACGGAGCGTTGCTCTGTCCCCACTTAAGCGTTGCTCCGTCCCCATACCAAAAAATGTTTCCTATTGATCACATCGGAATTGCAGTGAAAGATTTAGAAGCTGAGATAAAAGCTTATGAGAAGAACTTTGCTTGTAAACTTGATTTGCAAGAAGAAATTCCTTCCCAAAAAGTAAAGTTAGCTTTTTTGAAATCTGAAAACACACTAATAGAACTTCTCACTCCTACTTCTGAGGATAGTACCTTAGCGAAATTTATTAAAACCAAAGGTCCCGGACTTCATCATATCTGTTTTCGTGTTCCTGATATTTGCACTGAACTGGCTCGCTTAAAATCTCTAGGACACAAGTTGATTGATGAAATACCACGTACTGGAGCGCATAATTCTTTGATTGCTTTTATTCATCCTAAGAGTACTTCAGGAACTCTTATAGAGTTATGTCAAAGATCCCCTTCCTTATAAAAGCTAACGATTTATTGCTGTTAGATGAGTTGGGTAAGAAGCTAATAGGTGATATAATAACGCCGAGGCGGAAGTTCAAACGACATCATGGAGAGCTAAAATGAAAAAGATACTATTACTGTCTATTATATCATGCGGACTATTTTTCAACTCAGCATCTGCTTCTGATGCTACTTGTCTAGATCTTGTTAAGAGCTGCTTCTCTGAAACTGAGGCAGTAAAAAGTAATTGTTTCTACAGAGCCACTAGCGATAAATCTTGTGAAAATACCGATGCTGGCAAATTAATACATAAACGCTGGACTTTATCAGGTACTTCCAATGATCAAGGTGCATATGGTTTCCTAGGACCTGTTGCCGCCGATGAATCATGTACAAATGGCTGTGATAATCAATGGCTCGCTTTTATGATTGCTAAAGAATCTACTGACTCAATTATCAAACATGTTGATGCTTGTCTTGAGGCTTGCAAAGAGGGAAATCCTCTTAAAATCTTAAGGCCGTAGTGATTTTAGATTCCTCTCCGTTAAATATTGAGAAGGCATCAAAGCTTCTTTGTGCTGGTGGCGTTGTCGCTTTTCCAACTGAAACTGTATATGGATTAGGTGCTGATGCCACTAATGAAGACGCTGTAAGAAAAATATTCGAAATTAAGAAACGTCCCTCTTACGATCCACTTATTGTTCATTTTTATTCACCTGAACAAATTTTGGAATTCGTAGATCTTTCCAATTCAATTGTTCAAAATAACTTTCAAAAACTAAAAGCTTTTTGGCCTGGGCCATTATCTTTAGTGCTTCCTCTTAAATCTGGCATCGCACCGTCAGTAACTTCAGGCCTTTTTACTGTGGCCGTAAGAATACCTAGACATGCAGTTGCATTGGCTCTCTTGAAAGCTGTAAATATTCCCTTAGCTGCACCAAGCGCAAATCAATTTTCATACGTAAGTCCAACGACTGCCTTACATGTTCAAGATTCTCTCGGCAAGAATCTTGAAATAATTATCGATGGCGGTGCATGCCAAGTAGGATTGGAATCAACCGTATTATCTTTGGTAACTGACAGCCCTACTATTTTAAGACCGGGTGGAATTTCCCAAGAAGAGATAGAAAAGTTAATTGGTCCTGTTCAATTATTTAAAAAACATCCAACTAAATCTGAAGAAAAAAGTTTTGCTTCTCCTGGAATGCTAGATAAGCATTATTCTCCACTAACAAGATTGGCATTTATAGATTCTCTTTCTGTTACAAATTATCCTGCCAAAGTTGCTCTTATTCGTTTTAATGATTTAAATCAGATCCCAAAATTCTCTTACCAAAAGATTATTACTCTTAGTGAATCCAATAATCTTGAAGAAATTGCTGCAAAGCTGTATGAAAGTATTCGTGAGGTAGATAAACTCGACCTTGACCTTATCTTAGTTGATTCTTGCAATAGTGATGGATTAGGTCAGGCAATAATGGATAGAGTCACAAGAGCAATTCATACTTAATTAATTTTCAATAAAGTCAGCCGTGCTTCCAAATGAAAATGAAATTCAAGGTGTCATTTTTAAGTCTTTAAAATCTTTCCCTGATCAACGGGGATTTTTTAGAGAAGTAGTGCGAATAACAGATCCATTTTTTGCAGAAAACGGTTTTGCTCAATGGAGTCATAGTAAAATGACGAAGGGCGTCGTTAAGGCCTGGCATTATCACGCAAAGCAGATTGATTGGTGGTATGTACCGATTGGGAATGTTGAAGTTGTACTTTTTGATAACCGGAAAGATAGTCCGACCTACAAGACAAAACTAAATTTCTTTATCGGTGAATCAGATAAATTCGGTGCCAATGAGGTCTGCTTTAAAATTCCTCAAGGTGTGCTTCACGGATGTAAAGTTCATAGTGAAGAAGCCCATCTTTTTTACATTACCAGCCAAATTTATAATCCAAATGACGAGGGTCGGTTCCCTTATAATTCTGATGTAGTGCCTCATAATTGGGGGCCTGATGCAATTACAAGTGAGAAAGATCGAGTTTTCTTTGAGCCGAGATAACTCATGACTCTTTAGTAGTTTCGATAAGATGTCGATCTCTTTGAAGATGCGAACCGCTCATTACCTAATAAAGCTATCACTCTTACTATTTTTTCTTAGTTACTCAAGAACTTCATTCGCTCAAGCTCTAGATGGCTCTTTTTATACAATCGGATCACCAACAGTTGTTGATTACTTTATCGATCCACTTTCTGGCAATGATGCTGCTTCCGGATTAAATCGTAATAACCCAAAACGCACAGTAACTGCAATTTGGAATGCCATTCCAGAGAATCAAACACTCACAAGTGGTTACAGAATTAATTTACTACCGGGATTATATGGCACGGAGGAACTTCCCAACTATTGGGAGAATAGAAAGGGCAGCATCACAGCTCCAATAATACTTCAAGCCCTTGATGGATACGGCACGGTATTTTTTACTCGTGATATTAACATGGCCGGTACTGATTATTTTTATTTAATCGGTATCAATATAAAAAATCAAACTACGCAAGGTTATGGAGACGCTTTTCACTGCGAGCGTTGTTCTTATATTCTTTTACGTGGCAATAGTTTTAACGGCGCGCCTGAAGGACGAGATACTGAAGCAGATATTGCACATGAGACAATAAAATTTAATCAAAGTCAGTATATCTATATTGAAAATAATAATATCCAGGGTGCTGAAGATAACGGAATTGATTGGGTGGCGGTACAATACGGACATATTCGCGCAAATCGAATCCACGATACTGATGGTTGGTGCACTTATGTTAAAGGAGGCTCCTCTTATATTTTGATTGAATCAAATATTGTTTATGATTGTGGAGAAGGTGGTGTTACTGCTGGACAAGGAACAGGTTTTGAATTCATGTCGACTCCCTGGCTTAATTTTGAAGCCAATTACATAAAGATAGTGAATAACTTAATTTATAATATTGATGGAGCAGCACTCGGCGTTAACGGGGGATATCAGATTTTAGTTGCTCATAATACTGCATATCATGTTGGAGAACGAAGTCATCTACTCGAAGTTGTTTTCGGTGAACGATCGTGTGATGGAGATCTTGCGAGTTGTGCAGCACAAAGAAGCTTAGGTGGTTGGGGATCTACAACTACTGATTCGGTTCAACCAATCGGAAATAATGAAGTAAATATATTTAATAATATTTTTTATAATCCAACTGGTTTTACTAGCGGATCTCAACATTTTGCAATTTATGGTCCGCGAGTACCAACTGTAAGCGGCATACCGTCACCCCAAGTAAGTGATGAGAATCTTCGCATCAAAGGTAATATTATTTGGAATGGTTCGCCGAGTTTTACTATCGGAATTGAAGATACGGATCAAGGTTGTCAAAGTGGGAATGCAAGTTGCAATCAAACCCAGCTTCTGAGTGATAATTTAATTAATACAACTGAGCCTGATTTTGTTAATGCTGCATTTTTCGATCTTCGCCCTTTAGCTGGCGGTGCTCTTGAAATGCTATCCTCAAGCACTATTCCAGACTTTGTGGCTATTGATTCTGGACTTACAAATATTCCTGAAGGTGTCAGAGATGCTACACTTTTTCGTGAATTTTCAAATGCTGCCGCCTCAAGTAGACCTCCAGGAGCATTTGTTAATTCAAGCTCATCTTTAACATTTCCTTCTTCAGATGGCGTTATTTCAACACCTAGTAATGGCACAAATAATCAAGCACCCTCACTAACAGGTGTAACTTTAAGTGCAAAACGAAAAGGAAAAAAAGTAACAGTTAAAATTTCCTCTATAATCACCGACAATGATCAGATCTCGCTTGCTACTGCATCTATTAGTGCTAAAACCACTATACTTAAAAGAGTAACTCTGAATTTAGGTAATGATAAATATGTCGGAACTTCTAAAGTCAAAACTTCCGTTAAAAAACTAAAAGTAATGATAAGAGCAACAGATTCCTTTGGATCTACAACTTCAGTGCAAAAATCTGTTAAAATTAAATAGTGACCTTCGCTAATGTCATACCTATAGTGAATTTCAAAAATCCTTGCCGAAAAGAATCCGCCTTCGCCCTTCGACAAGCTCAGGGCTTCGGCGGATATAGTCTATAGTTACGCCAATAAGTAATTTCCGAATACTTTTCTGTTGAAAACCTTCGGTTTACTTGAAACATTTAGTTGAAAATGGAGAGAATCTATCTAATTAGATATACTTCCCCTTGTGTGAGTTTCAATTGATAGAAAGAAATAGAATCAGAAAGAAAAAAAACATTGCCCGGTTGAAAGTTAGTGTTAAACCGCTGGCCTATAATTTCCCCTTCTGCATTTAAGGAAAATAAAATCTGAAATTTTCCATTTGTATCAATAGAAAGTGTTTTATCGTGATCCCGAATTACAGTTACTGAAAATTCCTTAGCTAAGTTATTATATTCCAAACCAAAGTCACCCTTCGATCCGTAAATAATTGGGCCATGCATATTTGAATACAGTCCCATTTTAAAATCTAGAATCTCTATCAAGGCTGGAATATCGCGCTCTTTCTGAGTTAAACCTGCTCTTACAACATTATCTGAAGTAGCCATTACCTCGACAGCATCCCCTTTAAGGTAAGCATGTAGAACACCTGGTTCTATAAAAATGGCTTCTCCAGGTTTAAGTGTAACTAAGTTCATTAAATAAAATAAAAATAATCCAATATCCCTTGGATACAGTGCAGAAGTTTTTAAAATCCAATCCTCTTCAGGTTTAAAATTTTGAGAATTATTTAATCGTTTAATTAGTTCCTTAGAAGCTGTTTTAATCTTTTCTTTTCCTGCTTCACTTTGAGTCAAATTGAAAAGTGCTGAGCAGAATTTTTTAAAATCTTCTGTTTGAATTTCCAAATCAGGCAAAAGATCTTTAAATTCTGGAACTTCTTTTAAAACTAAATCGATTTCGGTCTTACTTTTAAAGCCATATAATAAAGTTAGATCAGTAATTGGAAATGCAATCTCAGGTTTATGATTAGAATCTCCATATCGTTCGGGATTCAACTTGTTAAGTTTAAGAGCTTGTTCTTTATTTGGATGAGCTTGAATAGATAGAGCTGAGTCAATTGAGAGGACTTTTAAAAGAAAAGGTAAGTCTTTAATTGCCTGAGTTAAATCACCATTTATGCCATCTTGCTCAATCCTTGAAATTCCATTTTTATGAGTTCCAAACCAAAGCTCGGCGTATGTAGTTTTTGGATTGATTTTATTCCCAGATAATTTGGCCGCTAGAGAGTTGGCTCCTAATTTTCCCCAGGAGTAATCTTTTGTAACACCTTTTACTAATATTGGTTTTTTTAAATCAAACGGCATTCAGACTATCTCAACATTGGCTCGAGGAACTATAACTTCTCTACCATCTTCAAGTCTAGCTTTTAAGACTCTAGCTTCTGCACCTGTTTCAATCTTTATTAATTCACGAGGAAGTTCTGTAACACTGCCATAAAGACCAAAATATGGGACTCTTATCATTCTAATTTTACTTCCTATATCAAGTCCAACTTTTATAGTCGGATCTTTCTGGGCCTCTTTTTGATTATGAGTTATTATAATCTCAGGTCTAATAGCTCCAGCTCTTACTTGAGTAGTACCGTTAATCGAAGCAACGAATCCATTAAATTTTTTTAAAACAGATAAAACTCGCTCTGAAATCGGCAGAGATCCAAAACCTTCGGTAATAATCAAAGTCATACTTAGATTCTCATCTCCTGTAATCGCTACACCAAGGTCGTATCCCAGATACGATTTTAAAGCTTTATCATCAATGGCACCTACGATCATACCGACGGCACCAGCAGAAGCGGCTTTTCTTATTGCTGCTATTGACGGTGCAGTAGCACCAACAAGAATTTTTCCTTTGATATTAACGGGAATATCTTCTTCACTTAAAGATTTATCAGCTGGAATTGAAAGAATTAAAAGTTCTCCTATCTTTTCCCCACCAACTCCAAAAATACCTTGCACAAAAGCGCCTTCAGTTTCAATACTTACTGATTTTGTATCTATAATTTCAGTAATATTACCACTGACAAAAGCATTAATAATAAGCGGAGTAGCTATCTCTCTCACGCCAATATGTCCGTTTACTTTAGAAATAAATTCAACAACGCCTGTACAGGTGCAGATAAAGCGAGACTTAAACAAACCGAAAAGTCCACTATGCTCACAAAGAATATCTCCAGATTTTACATTATCTCCAACCTGAATCTTCAAAGCTGTTATAACTTCATTAGGTTCAATTCCTAACTTTTCTGAAATTCTTAAAATATGAAGATTCCCTGGAAGATCCGCACTTAAAACTGGATCTGAAGCCTTAACAACATCAGAAATTTTTACCAAAACTTTTCCGGCAATAGGAAGCTCTCTAACCTTTTCGATGGTCGTTGCAAAGCTTGCTCGTAATCCTGGAATAAATGCGCTAGCCATTTCAGTGCTCCATCAAATAAATCTTTATCTAAAACTAACCTTCATTCACAGATTGATTTCATTACTTTCTAAAAAACTCTTCAACTTTCTTTAAATTTTAAGACGGAGCACTAATTTTACCTTGCCTCCCTCCGGTCGGTTAGTGCCGCTAGCGATGTGATGAAATGATATTCGCTATTTGTCGCGGCACTAGTACCTTAATCCCAAGCTATCATAAATTTTTTTCTGATAATTTACCCTCTTTGTTTCTTCCGGCATTTCTATTGGTCTGTTTCGTCCATCAAGAATTAAACCAATTTCACCTAATTCAATTTCACGCTCCAAGATTTCGCCTGGTCCATTTCCAACATTTATAGATTTATTTAAAGGAACAACTTTAAGTGTGGCTTTTTTATTAGCGCTATTCGGAACGATAACAACTTCAGATCTTTTAATCTGTGCAACTTCGTTTCCATCTATGAAAACCGAAGCTAAATTTGAAATTTTTATCTTGCTTGGGAAAATAGGAGCCGCCACGTGTGCTAAATTAATTAAACAATCTCGGAGTAGAATCTCTGATGCAGCCTCAGGATGAACTGAAGAAAACACACCTAAATGAGGGAGCATAAAAATCGAATCAACCGCTATCTGAGTAACTCCCTGAAGCTCATACGCATCAAGCATCATCAGTGCTGCTTGTTTCCGATCAGGAGCATGACTTAAAACTCCACCAGATCCAATTACTAAATCTAAGGCTAATAAATCTACCAATTCTTCTCGGCCTGTTGCTTGAGAAAAAATATCGCTAATTCCTTTTTTCTGTTTTGTTCCGCTTAAACCAACGGCTAAGGATCTATGATGCAGAAAGGAAAGTCTTAATGCTTCACGACAAACAGCCTGTTCTAAATTCAAATCATCAATTGTTTGAGGAATTGATGTTGGGCGAATCATTTTATTTCTTAATCTGTCGTGAATCTCATTATCTGATATTTCATATGGCAACCAGCGTTTAATATTATCAGTCCCAGCTTCTATAAGTACATTAGCAATGGAATAGCTCATTCCCAGATTAGCACTCACGGTGCGATTAAAAATGGGTTTATTAGTTGCTTTATTATTAAAGACGCTAAAAACATCAGTCGTAGCACCACCAATATCAGCAGCTAATACTTGCAAATTTCGCCTTGAAGCAAAATCTGAGATCATATTTCCAACAGCTCCTGGTGTTGGCATTACAGCAACCGGAGTCCAGCGCAAAAGTTTACCATAACCAGGAGCATGGCTCATGACATGCTTTAAAAAGAATTCATGAATAAGATCCCGAGCTGGCTTTAAATTTTCTTCTTCTAGTGTCGGACGTATATTATCAACAGCTTCAAAATTTGAGATAGATTTAAGAATTTCCTCTACTTCTTCCCGAGCATCTTTATTTCCAGCATAGATAACTGGTAGTTTTAAAGTATCGCCAAATCTTGGTTTTGGAGACGCTGCCAATAGCAACTCAGCTACTTCAACAACATGGCTTTTTGTTCCACCATCAATACCACCAGTTAAAAGAACAATATCTGGTTTTAAATGACGAATCCTATCAATTTTTTCATGTTCGGCTCTGCCATCGTCTGCTGAGAGCACATCTAGAACAATCGCTCCGGCACCCAAAGCAGCTCTTTCCGCAGATTCCGCACTCATTTCTTTAACGACTCCACCAACAATCATCTGCAAACCACCACCAGCAGAGCTTGTCGAGAGATAAAGATCTATGCCTTCAGCTTGATTTTTATCAGTAATAATAAAAGGTACGTCTTCAACAGAATGACCAGAGTATCGAAGAAATTTTCTTTTACTTAATTCTTCAACTTCAATAAAAGCATTTTTTGCGCCTACAGTTACGTCAGCAACTGGTTCTTCAACTGTTGTCGGGGCTTCCCCACGAAATGTCTGGTGCCAACCATCTAGTTTTTTCTCAAACATTACAGCCTTAGTGGTAGTGGAACCACAATCTGTAACTAGTACGGTTTTTAATCCTAAAGGGTCGGTTCTCATGAGACAAACTTTAAATGATTTTTCCTACTGCGCTGGCCCAATCAACTAAAAGAAATTGCAGTCTTTCAACTAAAAGTGCCAAGCGAGCCATTACGGTTGAGCCAAAAAAAGATCCAAAACAAACCATCATAAGCCATCTACCCGAAGCAGAAAACTTCTTTTCTACAGACGACTCTGCTCTAATCGAGAAAAAGAAATAGTACATCACTGATAATAAGGTAAAAACAAATACGCAATTTGAAAAACTTTGAAACCAATCAATCTCGCCGCTAGCAATTACCACCAACGGCTTAAAGCTACTAGCCAATTGAGGAAGCATCTCGGCAAAGAACCCTTTAAAATATAAACCTGCAGATGCTCCTAAAGAAAAACCAATGACTAATTTTGCCAACCAGCCAAACTTTTGTGAATAAATAAAATAATAAAGCAATCCAAAACAAAGTGGTAAAATATAAAGTAGCATTAAAAGGTTATATTCTTGGGAAAGTGTTCCATCAGGATACTGAACTATATCAAATCCAAGTAAAGGAACTAAGATTTGTGGCCACAAAAAGTATCTAAATCCCTGTATCACTCCTAATCCAGTAGCAATACCAATAAAGATATGTTCAAAAAGTCTGTAAAAAGGATTCTCGCGATAAAGGAAACTAAATATTGCTAAGGTCGATATTCCACCGATGATTGTTGTCCAAAAAATAAATGATTCATTTGAAATCATTTGGCTCTTACTCCTTTAAGCCTATCAATCACACCAGAAATATTCCCTAACACAATTAATCCAATCAAAAGTAAATGTGCGATGCCCAAACCAGTATTAATTAAAATTGCATCATCTTTAACTCGGTTTGGAAACTTATCTGAAAGTAACTTTGAATACCAAGCAGCACCTGCGATACCTTCTAGTAATCCAGTTAACTGACCTGAATCGAGATAAATATAAGCTTCAGGAATTGTAATTGAGGTGCAACCGTGACCAAATAATGGTCGGTAATCAGCGGTTTGAAAAAATTGTACGTAGGAATCAAAGACACCCGTAAGACCTGTTAGCTCAATAAGTAAGGAAATACTTCTAAGTCCTTTTACTCCTTTAAAAATTGCTAATTCTTCAAGTGGAGTTGTGTAAGCATCAACTGCAAAGGTTGCAGCTAAACTAGTAGATTTTGGAATTGCTTGAATTACTACAGCACTTCCTGGACGGTACCCTAAGTTAACCCAGTCTTTGCCATACTCCCAAGTTTCACCTGGCATTTCCATTTCTAACGATCGTTTCAATTTCTCTGGAATTGATTTTAAGAAAGGATCCGCCAACACATATTGTGAAAAAAGAATAATGGGAATTCTTCTTCTCATTAGATGTTCAACCACAACTTCAGCTTGTGTTGCATTCTCAGCTTTAGTATTTGGACCAAAATCGAAAGCAACAAAAGCTACCTTACCGGCTTCGGGTTTCAAAGATTCCACAACATCAAATAACTTACCGGCTGATTTCATTCTAGCTGGTTGAATTGAATATTTATTTAGAAGTGGCCAGGATAAAGCTACTACTACAAATAGATAGATTACTCGCCGATCTAAATTGCGAAGAGATAACCCCATCATTTACTTTTCTCCTCATTCGAAGAAAAGGTTTGGGTCTCAATTGATAACCACATTCTTATGGCCATATATAAACTAGCAATCGCAGCGCCAAATTTTACAGCTCGAAAAGCAGCAGCACTCGGAACTTCTAAAAGCCAAAGTCGAATTTCAGGCAGTGCTTCACTAATATAAATGTAAAATGGAATCTGTCCTAACATCACAAGAACTGCCGCAATCATCATTAAGGCTGACTCGGCACTACGAATTCTAAATGCCCGATAGCCTGCAGAAATTATATAAAAACCAAGTAAGGAAAACATGGCCGAGCCAAGAGGAACGAATAATCCCTCATATACGAAGTCATAAGTTAATTTTGAATTTGAGAACTTATATATTTGTTCATTAACTTTTTGTCTTTCTGATGCAATTGCACTAGCTAAAGAAGAAATTGATAAAAGCTGATCAAGATTTAAATCTAATTTTCGATCTTCAAGTAGTTGATTTAAAGTTACAGTAGTAGTCTGCAAATCTGAAGTATTTTTTTGTAAGTTTTCGTAAAACTTATCTGAAATTCTCTGATCTTTATTTGATAGTTCATTTTGCAAAATTACAATCTCTTTAGACAATGAAGTAATTAGTAACTTTGTCCGGATTTCTGGAGATTGAACTTTTAGATTTTTGTTTTCGGCATCAACCTTAATTTGTTTAGCAAAAGAACTAAGATTTCTAAATGTTTCTGATTTAGAATTTAAACTCTGTGAAACCATCCACTCATTTGCCACAATGTAGAGCATTAAAAACATTGAAATAAGAAGAACAGCGCTATTAATTAAACCCTTCTTTCTAAAAACAATTTTAGATCCATGAACATATAGAAGATTGATTAGACCAAGGGCAAATGTTACAGCACCAACTGCAATCACTCCATTACTGATCTGTTGATGGTATTTTCCAAATTCACCACCACCCAGAGCTTCTGGTAGTTTGGCTGGAAGCAAGAATTCAAGAAAGAAATAAATTCCGCCTAAAAAAGTTGTAATTTTTAAAAGCTTCGATCTAAAATTCATTTAATCAACCTAAAATAACTTCTCCCAAGGAGTTCGAATTAATGCATCAATATCTGGTAGTGAAATTTCGGGCCAAATAACTTTGGCAGTTGCTATTGCCACTCCTAAAAGCATAAGACCAAAAATTACAATCTTAGCTCTATCTTGAGCATATAGACTGCCCATCTGAACTGGCTCATTAGTTAAGTATGCTGCGGCAGCAAATAATTCCTCACCTATCAAAGTGTAATCACAAGCTGTAATAAAAAATGGCACTTGTTCTGGGCTAACACTTCCAGCTACTTGCATAGCTCCAACTTGCTGTCCCGCTTCGGCTAATATCAAAGATTCAGCAGCAAAATATCCAAAGAGAAAAGCACTGGCAACCTTTTCTCTGTGTATCAACCCCATATATCCAGAAGAAAAGGCAAATTGTTCATCCGATAAAAACATTATATTACTTGGATCAAATTCATGACTTCTGCCTTCCACTCGGTATGCATCCTTCATCACAGTTTCGGCAATCACCATAACTTCTGGGGAATATTGTGGCAGAAGAAGTTTATTTTTATATAAAGCACAGCGTCTTGAGACATGAAATAAAATGCCTAATACTGCATACAGTGTTGGGCTGACAGATGTGAGTCCAGTTGAAAACGAAACTGGACGACCCATTTCAGCTGCTCGTCCAATGGCTTGATTAATTGCATCAATTCCTGCAATTTTTCTGACGAATAATCGGTGCCCAGCTTTTGCACGGTTTATAAAATAAAAAAGCGGTAATGCTAAGATGATCATTATAATAATCATCCCCAAAGAGGCATGTTCAATTCCCATGAACAAACTCCTCACGAGCTTCGATCAATTTTATTAGCTCTTCAATTTTATCTTGAGAGCTAAGTAAAGTGAGAGAAACTTTGTATAGCTTTGCCCCAACAATTGGGACTAAAAGCGGATAGGAAATTATTGTAGCTTCTCTAAATATTCCGAATAAAGGCTTATACATTTCAAGAATAAAAATGGCTGGTACAGAGAGTCTGCGTTTGGCAATCTCTTCAGCAAGAAAAGCCAAATCAGGGACACCCACTTTATCAGAAATTTCATGATTCATCTAGATGTAAGGCTATAAAATCGTTAGGACTTTGGAAAGGAATATTAATTTTAAATTATTCAGGCATATTAAAATAGTCCTGACTTTCTAACATATCTGAAGATTCAGTCTTAGGTTCTGATTTACTTTCAACAAGACTCGGATTTTCTGGTTCTATTTTTTGATCAAAGTTAGAATTTCCATTCAATAAATCATATTCCCTCTGAAGCTCATCAAGATCCTCGAATCGAGTAAGATCTACAATTGATAACTTCTTATCAAGATCCATTTCATTATCTTTACTTCTCTGACGAGCCCCTTCTTCAGCAAAAAGAGCGGCTTTGGCCATTTGGGTTAACTGCTGGTTTAACTCGTACTTTCTTTTTTCAAACTTATGTGGAGCAGGAATTACTTTGACGGCATTTAATGCATTTTGTAAGGTTTCAATATCTCCTCTTAGAGCTTCGGAAACTTCTTTAATTCTTTTCGTTTCTTCTTCGACCTCAATAATTTTTCCTATCTCAGCAGCATTAGCAGCGCTCAGTCGTAATCTTTTAAGACTCATCGACTCCTGATCTAGCTCTTCCTTTTTTGTACTCAGATTAGCTCTTAATGAAATAACTAAAGATCTAAATCCCTCCGCATTAGTTGGCAGTTCAGCAAAACTAATTGGTAGATTATAAACTTGAGAAAGAAAGTTTTTTCCTTCTTGGGAATTGACTGAAACTACATATTGAATTGTGACTGCATGACTACTTTCTATACTACCTCCAACTAGGTACTGCTTAGATCCCTTTAATCTGTCCCCAACACCAGGCAATATTGTTAAAACAGCAGGAATTTTTTTTATACCTTCCGAAGTATAAACAATAAAACATGCATCTTTCGGTTCAAAAGGTAGAAGTAATGTAGAATCTAAAATTGATCTATTGATAACTGAAGAATTTTCAGCAAGACAACTTCCAAAGTATAGTCCAAAATAAGAGCAAATAAATAAAAGAATATAGTTCTTCACAAACGTCCCTCTTCTGTAACGATCGAAGGTGCAGCGCTAGCTTTTAATTTATTTATTTTATTTTTTAACTCAATAATTTTTTTTGCCTTTTCAACCTCAGAATCAAAATCAAATGAAGCAAAGGGAGTACTTGATTCGAACATAGAATCAAGCCAACGATTCTCGCGATCAATTGTCTTTCTTGAAAGAGAGACAAGATTACCCATATCTGTAACTCTCTCTGAAAGAGCCAGTTGTTTGGCTAAAATTCGGGCTTCTTTTTTATTCTTACTTAGTATCTTTTCAGCCTCTATAAATCCGGCTTGAGCCTTCTCTAATCGAATGTTTGTTCTTTGCTGAAGAGTACTTTGGTCTTTCATAAACTCACTCAGCTTACTAATGGCCTCTTTCTCCTTTAAAAGTCTTTCCTCAACAATATCGATCTCTTTTTTAACTTGAGAAACTTCTCGTTTAAGAAAAATAATTTGTTTTATCTCACTTTCTTTTTCTAAAACTAGTGGAACTACCTCTTCTTTTGGTATTGGAGCGACCGTCCAGCTACCCTTTGAATTCAAATTAATATTATATACAGTCCCGGAAATAGAGCCGTCAGCCTTTATAGATCCTGTTAATCGTAAGCGCGCTTCGGGAATATCTAATTCAAGTGGAGTCTGATCTTTAACATTTCGATTCTTAAAATAAACTGGAGTTGCTGCAGATCTAAAAATGAGCGCAAAAGGCTGACTTTCCACTTCTAAATACAATGGTACGTCAATTGCATTTCCATCATCATCAAAAAAAACATCTTGAATACTTCCAAAGTATCTAGCTTGAGTCAAAGCAGGAAACTGCTGATCCAAACTCCCTCGAATCAGTAAAAGAACTATTATGGAAGCTGCCATAATAGTTACAATTGCAAGATACAGTGGAGATTTTTTGAAAGATCCTTTCATTTTGTTTGATCGATCATCTTAATTACCTTTGCTGGAGTTCCTACAGCAATAGATCGAGCTGGAATATCTGATGTAACTAAAGAATGTGCTCCAATAATCGCCCCCTCTCCAATTGTTACTCCGTCTAAGATAGTTGCACGAGTACCGATCCAAGCGTGAGCCCCAATTTTAACTCCACCTTTATTTTGCATTGCTTTAGAAATTAATGGCACAGATTCATCTCCTAATTGATGATTTCCCGGTCCAATATAACAGTATGCTGCAATCAGAACACTTTCTCCGATTTCCACTTTTGACTGTGAGGCAATCCTAGTAAAAGCTCCTACATTAACTCCTTTGCCAAGTTTAATCTGAGAATCTTTTGCAATTATAGAAGAAAAACGTCCAATACTTACATGATCGAAAACTTCAATTTGACCATTTTTACCTCTTACATCTAAGGAAGCATAATCATCTAATAATATTTTATTGCCGAGTACGATATTATTAGGTTGTCGAAGAATCGTGCCTTTACCAAATCCAGGTCTTTTGCCACAAGTTTTAAATAAAAATTTATAAAAAATAGATCGCAAACCGTATCCTAAAATTCCTGAAAGATTTCCCAATAAAAGTACTGCTAATTCAAAAAAAACAAGATAAATCCAAGATGCCTGGCCTACTGCAAGTTCTTTGTATAAATCAAGTCCAGATTTCTTTGAGCCTGTTAACATTTCCTGCTGTGGTGTCATGGCAGGAGTACCGATATCTTCTCTCATAAATCAAATCTTATTTTTCAATTTTCAACGTAAGAACTTAACAATGGTCCAAGCTTAAACTTTCCTTTGCTACGATCGACGATGCAAGCATAGGAAACAACCGATCCACCGGCTGATATAATTTTATCAGTTGCAATCTTAAATCGATTTCCATTTACAACAACATCATCTACTAAAACTATCTTCTTTCCCTTAACTGAAGGACCAAAAAAATCCCAATCATGTCTTAGTAATCCAACTTCTTTTCCACCAGCTACAGCTGAAGCAAAAAAAACTCCGGTATAAGCTAAACCAACTGCCATGTTAAAATAAGTTTGTGGGGAATCGCCAATTGCTTGAGCTGCTAAACGCGCAAGCTCCGAAGGAGTTAAGCGAATACAGTCAAAAAAAGTATCTGTAACGTGATCTCCAATAATTTTTTGAGGAGTTTCATACTTAACTGTAATTCTATCTATAATACTTTGAGTAGTTTCATCTGACATGAGCTGAATGTAGCAAAGTCAAAGCCGAGTGGCGAGCTTAAGTCCTGTAACCTTGGGAATCTCAAATCTATACTAACTATCCAAGATTATTGACAGTTATACCATTTTTTATCGTGCATCATTTATAAGAATTAATCTAATAACAATAAGGTCTAAAGTTATACCAATAAGTAATTTCCGAATACTTTTCTGTTGAAAACCTTCGGTTTACTTAAAACATTTAGTTGGGATAACTATTTATCATCCCTGCGGGGGATCGTAAGTCCAAAAAAAGATTTTCTTAGGAAAGTTCTTTTTGGACTTACGATATTACCAAGTGTCAGAAGAACGGAGCGAAATTTTATCAAAATTGAAAATATGAAATGAAGCTCTCCCTCTGGTCGGCACTATAGCGAGTGCAGACTGTTTGGGATTATTTCGCTATGTATTTATGGCACTCGCTATAGTTCTTTATATTTTTTTCCCTTTCTATCTTAGAAAGGGCACAATCTATTTTGAGTAGAATGGAATTAATTTTCCGCGCTGGGTAAAAAGGAATAATCTTGTTCTCCTTTCCACCCAGTGCTGGGACCCAAAGGTTCTATCACTGTTTCTCTTCCCCCTCCTGATCCAACCGGGGCTTCGTGCCCCACTACCGAAAGGACATGCGCAATGCGTAGTGCAACCTTGAAGCGTGGGCAACATCAAGCCCTGATCCTGTTCGCAATTGCAGCCCTGCTGCTGCTGCTCGCCTGGGTGCTCTTGAGCACCTCCGTCGCCCTGATCGTCAGCGTGGTGATCCTCATCCTGGCTCTGGCCATTTTGAAGGAAAACCTCGCGAACAACAGCAAGGAACTCCAACTCAAAGTTCGTCCTGGTGTTTACTCCTGGTCGATCCTGTTTGGAGTCACCCTGGTGATCGTGGTCCTCATGATCTACGTTCCATCAATGATTCTTCCCGGAGAGAATGATCTCAACGTGTTCTCCCAAGATCCTCGGACCTGGGACATCATGCACTGGGGAGTTGCCATCGGTGGACTCATCATGATCGGCTTTGTTGCTTGGTGGGGACTGTCCCAATTCTCCGATACCCTTTACTGGGCTCGTTCTGGAATTCCGCAAGCTCAAGGCAGTAACGTCCAAGCCATGGTCCTCGAAACCGTCACCGACGGTAGAGTGGATCATCTTGTAAAGGAAGCAACCAATCGCTTGCGAGCCAACAATCTTGGAAGCAAGGCCGATGAACTCGGAAAGCTCACTTCCTGGGAAGCAGCCAAGAGCATCTTGAAGCTCTGCGGCAGAAATCCGGAAGTGATGTCGAACGATCTGATCGATCAAACTCTCGAGATCGTTCTCAGAAACGGCAAGGAGTTCGAAGCAGCATTTCCGGAGATCAAGACCATTCCGGATATGTTTGCCAAGATCAAGAAACTGGTCCGTGTGTGCCCGTCGGATGCAATTCGCGAACATGCCTACAGCATCATCAAAAAGCATCCCGATCCACAAGATCCCCATGCTGGGCTGAAGGCTCTGGCCTGGGCTGCTGTTCAGGTCTACAAGAAGGGATCGTGGCCTTCTCGGATCACCGTTCCGGCTTCATTCCTAGTGAGTGAGCATCTGCAGGAAATCAGCAAGGTCCTTGGCCCCGGTGGCCGCGGCTACCTCGGGGAGTTCGAGCAAGGAGTTACGGAGTATCTTCTCCATGAACAGAACGAACTTGCCATCGAAGTGAGACGGGAGGCTAAGCAAAATAATCTCCCGATTCACCAAGTTGTTCTCGAACGACTGGGACTGAGTCGACCTAGGGACACTCTCGAACAACAGGAGAGGTTCAAGATCGAAGCTGAACTGGTGCTTCAAATCCATCTCTGGGTCACCACCACGCCAAAGACGGATGGAAAGAAGAAGAAGTGAGGTAGCTTGCTTCTTTATCGAGCGGCAGCGTGCGTATTGGCCCCAGTACACACTCTGCCGCTGACTCCCATTAACAAAATCCCGGAAAGGTTTTTTTGGTTTAGGGTACCAGCACGGGGCATTTCAATTTATTTGTAAAAAAACTACCTCTATCTAATTTCCCCTATAAGCGGAGTGTCTTTTAAATAAATTCACTTTAGCCAAGAAAAGCTTTCTCTCATTTTAAACTTCTTTATCCTGAGTATTACTCTACCTTATTCTGATACTTGGCATAGACTTTTCTGAACTTTGAAAAATCTCATCTTCTTCTTGAATTTGTAAAAGTGCGGTTTCGTCTTTTGCCGAGATATTACCAATTTCTTGACCATCTTCAGAGAGTTTAATTTTCAATCTAAGATTATTTGCACTATCGGCATTCTTAATTGCATCATCATAAGAAATTTTTCCGGCTGAATATAAATTAAGTAGCGATTGATCGAATGTTTGCATGCCTAACGTAGTACTTACTTCCATCACACTTTTTAGCTCTGCAATTTCGCCTTTGTATATTAAATCTCTAACGCGAGGACTTGCCAAAAGAACCTCTACTGCTGGAACTCGTCCTTGTCCATCAGTTTTTTTAATTAATCGTTGGCTTATAATACCAGCCATGTTGAGACTTAATTGCAAATATATTTGCTTATGTCGTATTGGCGGAAAGAAATTCATGACTCTTTCCATAGCTTGATTTGCGTTATTACTATGAATGGTTGCAAAACAAAGATGTCCTGTTTCAGCAAAAGTGATAGCTGCATCCATTGTTTCAAGATCTCTAATTTCTCCGATTACAACGACATCAGGTGCCTGACGAAGAGCATTTTTAAGAGCACTGTAGTAATCATTAGTATCAAGCCCAATCTCGCGTTGAGTGATGATTGATTTATTATGTTCGTGTACAAATTCAATTGGATCTTCAACTGTAATAATATGTCCGCATTCGCGCTCATTTCTATAATTTACCATTGAGGCTAAGGTTGATGATTTTCCGCAACCCGTGGCTCCAACCATTAATACTAATCCACGCTTCATTAAGGATACTTTTTTAAGTATGTCCGGTAAATTAAGATCTTCAATAGTTGGAATTCTAGTTTTAATTTGCCTTATTACCAAAGCAACAGAGCCTTTTTGTCGCATTATATTTATTCGAAAACGGCCCAAAGAATCATCAAAGAGTGCCAGATTCTGTTCATGCACTTTTATAAATTCATTCCACTCATTTTCCGACATTATGCTATGAGCTATTCTTTGTGTATCTTCTTGAGTCAGTCGATAACCACCAACGGGACGAACATCACCATCAATACGGTACATTGGTTCAGTTCCAGCAGTGATATAAATATCTGAGGCATCTAAATCTAGCATCACTTGTAAAAGTGATTGTACTTCACGGGATATCTCCATATTTCCCCTCCCCTATTCTTCGTTTTCGTCAAAAACCTTAAAAAGATTTTTATCATTTGCTACAGATTTGGCTGTTTCAGGTGTTATGACTCCATGACCCACAAGATCTTGAAGATGCATATCTAAAGTTTGCATACCAAAACTTTGTCCAGTTTGCATAACACTTGGCAACTGATGAATTTTTCCTTCTCGAATCAAGTTTCTTACAGCTGGAGTGCCAATTAAAATCTCAACCGCAGCACAACGTCCACCATTTGGTTTTTTACATAATGTTTGAGCAACTACCGCTTGAAGTGATTCAGCTAACATAACCCTAACTTGCTCCTGTTGATTTGCCGGGAATACGTCAATAATTCGATCAACAGTTTTAGGAGCACTGGAAGTATGAAGCGTTGCGAAAACAAGATGTCCCGTTTCAGCGGCTGTTAATGCAAGTTGAATCGTATCAAGATCTCTCATTTCGCCTACCAGAATAATATCTGGATCTTCCCTAAGGGCAGATCTTAATGCATTGGCAAAACTTTTTGTATTTGGTCCAACTTCACGTTGATTAATCAAACATTTTTTAGATTGATGTACGAATTCAATCGGATCTTCGATTGTAAGAATATGGCATTCATCTTTTTCATTAATGTGATTTATCATTCCAGCTAAAGTAGTCGATTTTCCTGATCCTGTTGGGCCAGTTACAACAATTAATCCTTTGTGAAGTTGTGTAAGTTTCTCAAATATTGGTGGCATTCCAAGTTCAGCAAGAGACAGAACTTTTGTGGGAATTAATCTAAATACGGCAGCTAAGCCACGGCGTTGTTTAAATACGTTAACTCGAAATCTCGCCTTTTCTCCTAGATCTATGGAAAAGTCAGCTTCGCTATATTCTTCAAATGTTTTTCTTTGAGTATCTCCCATGATATCATAGATCATTGAATGAGCTTCTTCGGGACTTAGGGTTGGAAGTTTTACTCTTTTTACATCCCCATCAACTCGAACCATTGGTTGCTCGCCCGCACTGATATGTAGATCTGAAGCTTCTTGATTGTATGCAAAAGTTAAAAGTTCTGAGATATCCATAAAGATTTGATAATGAGTTGTCGCGAAAACAGATAAAGTATAGTTATCCCAACAAGTAATTCCCGAATACTTTTCTGTTTATCCCAACAAGTAATTCCCGAATACTTTTCTGTTGAAAACCTTCGGTTTACTTAATACCTTTAGTTGGGATAACTATTTATCATCCCTCCGGGTGATCTTAAGTCCAAAAAAAAGATTTTCTTTAGGAAAGTTCTTTTTGGACTTACGATATTTCCATTACTCTATCTAAATCGGCAGAATGCTTAGAGAAGTTAACAAAGCAAAAAGTTATTAGATACCTTTTTGGTCTGCTGAAATCTACAATTATAACAACAAGATACGTTTTTATTTTTATTCTCTAGGTACGAACAAATCCAGAATTTGGTTTATCTCTTAAAATGTTCGAAAATATGATTCAGCACCGAGTTCAAAGAGATGAATTTTTCTCTGCGAACTCTGTGTTCTTTGTGCTGAAAAATCTTTCTTGTTAGTCCATAAATCAAAGTGTCCGAAATTAAACGCTACATAGGTACTTCAGGCTCAGCTAGATCATGGTTGGTAGCCAATTCACACTCGAGTGATCGAGTTAGCTTAATTATTTGCGAAGATTCCAAAGAAATCTCAAAAGTCGCGAGTGAATTAGAATTCTTTTTAGGAAATCAAGTTTCTATTTATCAATTTCTGCCTTGGGATACATTACCTTTTGAAACGGTATCACCAAGTACTGAAATTCTTTCTGAGAGAATCAAAACACTTTGGTTTTTACTTGAAAATAAATCTGGAATAATTATTACTTCCTCTGATGCTTTAATTCAAAAAGTAATATCAGCTGAAACACTAAAAGCCCTCAGTATTAAAATTAAAAAAAGATTACAAATCGATCGACAAGTCTTAATGGAAACTTGTCTAAATGCAGGATTTAAATCTGTTTCCTTAGTTGAAGAAGTTGGTGATGTTTCAATTAGGGGTAATGTTATTGATGTCTTTTCTCCTAACTATAATAGTCCTTTAAGAATTGAATTTTTTGCCAATGCAATTGATAGTATTCGATTTTTCGATCCTGAAACTCAAAGATCTATTGAAGATCTAGACTCCGCTCAGGTAATACCGATTAGAGAATTTAGCGGCTATATCGTACCAGATACTCAGGAAAGTAACTTAGAATCCTACCTTGATCGTTTAAGAAATCTAGCAAAAAACCTAGAAGTTCCACCTAGTGAAAGTGAAAAATTTCTCAGCGCAATTAAAGAAAGAATTGCCCTGCCCGGCATCGAACAATTTTTAGGAGTAGTTTACTCCTCTGCCAAAACTCTTTTTGATTATTTACCAACAAACTCTAGGGCAGTTGTACTTGATGAGATCTCAGTCTCAAATGCTCATGATAGATTCCAAGAGATCATTTCTGAAAGATACAATCGTCTTGCTTTGGAGCACCGTTTCATCCCAAATATTGATTCTCTTTACTTAAGCCAAGCTCAAACTAATGAGCGACTTAAAATTTATGATCAAGTAATATTTGATAGAGTTTCTGCTATTTCGGCTAATCAAGACTCGATAGAACCAATTAGAGTCACTAGTCTAACAAATCTAGATCTTTCGACAAAACTAAAATCTAAAGCAGGTAGCGGTAAAGCTTTTGAGCATTTAATTCAAAAAATCGATAGCTGGCAAAAAGAAGGAATAAAAGTAGCTTTTGTTGTTGGTTCAGATTCCAGAGCCAAGAGGCTTGAAAGAATACTTTTAGACAATGATGTAATCTCAATCAACTCAAAAAATCCTGGAGTGATTTGGGCAAAAAACCCTGAATCTCCTAATATAGTTGTCTTAAAGGGAAGACTTGATGAAGGCTTTCAACTTCCAGATCAAAAAATTGTTTTTATATCAGAAGTCGAACTTTTTGCAGATAAGTCCTACGCTAGAGTTGCTTCAAAAACAAAATCAGTAAAAAAATTCCTAAGTGCTCTTGCACAACTTAAAGATGAAGACTTCATAGTACATATCGATTATGGAGTAGGTCTTTATCATGGCTTAGTTCATAAAGTTGTCGATCGGATGGGTCGCGATTTTCTGCATATTGAATATGCAGGTGGTACTAAGTTATTCTTACCAGTTGAAAATATCGGTAAAATTCAAAAATTTGTTTCCAAGGAAGGTCAAAAACCAGTTTTAGATAAACTTGGATCCCAAAAATGGGCCTCTAAAAAAGCTAAAGTTAAACAGGCATTAGTTTCACTTGCTGGTGAACTAATCAAACTCTACGCAACTCGCAAAACTCTTCGGGGCTGGAGGTTTGAGCCCTACGGTGCAGAAGATGAGAGATTCGAAGATGGTTTTGCCTATGAAGAAACACCGGATCAGTTACGAGCCATTCAGGAAACACTGGCCGATATGGCTAGTGAGCAACCAATGGATCGATTAGTATGTGGAGATGCAGGCTTTGGTAAAACAGAAGTAGCATTAAGGGCAGCTTATAAATGTGTACAACATGGTCGACAAGTTGCGGTTTTAGTCCCTACGACAATTTTAGCTGAGCAACATTATGAAGTTTTTCGTAAACGATTCCTTGAGTATCCCGTAAAAGTTGGTGCCTTTAGTAGATTTTATAAATCTAAAGATAATGAGCTTACACTTGCTGGCCTAGCTAGTGGCGATATAGATATTGTAATTGGCACTCATAAATTACTACAGGCTAATGTAGAAATTAAAGATCTTGGTCTATTAATTATCGATGAAGAACATCGCTTTGGAGTTAAACATAAAGAAAGACTGAAACAGTTAAAAAAGAATGTTGATGTATTAACTTTAACCGCTACTCCAATTCCTCGTACATTACATATGGCCCTCTTAGGAATTCGGGAGATAAGTATTATCACCACCCCACCGCACGATCGTCGTGTTATTCGAACTTATGCTGCAACATATGACGAGCATACAATTCGAGATGCAGTACTTAGAGAGATTCAAAGAAAGGGACAGTGCTTTATTTTACATAACAAAGTTCAAAACATCCAAACTGTAACAAAGCAGTTCGCAGAGTTAATTCCTGAAGCACGTTTCGATTTTGCACATGGACAAATGAAAAACGCTGAACTTGAAAAAAAGATGCTTAGGTTTGTAAAGCAAGATATCGATGTCTTAGTTTGCACTACTATTATTGAATCGGGTCTCGATATTCCGAATGCCAATACTATTATTTTAACTAGGGCGGATCAATTAGGCTTAGCTCAACTTTATCAGCTGCGAGGAAGAGTCGGTCGAAGTAATAAACAAGCCTACGCTTATCTTTTAGTACCAGAATTTAAAAAACTTGGTGATGATGCCAGAAAACGCCTTCAAGTCTTACAATCACTAGATGATCTCGGACTTGGTTTTAATCTAGCAGCAAGAGATCTTGAAATTCGTGGCGCTGGAAATCTTTTGGGCAAGGACCAATCTGGCAATGTACAAACAGTCGGCCTAGATCTCTATAACCGAATTCTTAAAGAAGCCATTTTAAACTTAAGAGGTGAGGAATTAGAATTAGCTGAAACCATCGATCCAGAACTTAGAATTTCTGTTGATGCCTATATTCCAGCAAATTATATTCCAGATATCTCTGAACGATTAATTTTATATCAACGACTTGCAGATCTCGATAACAATCAATCTTCTTTAGATCTTTACTATGAGATTGAAGACCGATTTGGCCATATGCCTAAATCAGTTTCAAATTTAATTGAATTAATGCGACTAAGAGCCCTACTTAAACTATGCGGTGTGGTTAGAATCGAAGCTTCGGCTGACATTATTGCCCTTACCTTTTCCGCAAAGGCAAAAATTGATCTTCAAAAATTTGCAAATCTTAAACTATCCGATCCTGAGTCATTTACTTCTAAATCAAAACTTACGTTCTGTATTAAGATCTCTTCAGAAACCATTGATAATCCAGGAGATATTTTCAATCCAAGTCTTAAATTTCTTCAATCTACCCTCAATCCATTTCCAGGGTGGTAGAGATTACTTGCGTAGAAAGCGTCTTAACTCTATTTTAACTAGGCACTGACTATAAATTGGCCTTGTTCATATAGTTATCCCAATAAGTAATTTCCGAATACTTTTCTGTTGAAAACCTTCGGTTTACTTAAAACATTTAGTTGGGATAACTATTTATCATCCCTTCGGGGGATCGTAAGTCCAAAAAAAGATTTTCAATCGGAAAGTTCTTTTTGGACTTACTATATAACTTTGATTACAGAGAAACATTATGAAGCTTACTTCTATTTTTGCTTTAACTATCTTGGCATTCCCTCTGTCCCTTCATGCCGAGAACACAATAAATGCAGTTATCGCTAGCGTGAATGGACAAGCTATTACTCTGAGTGATTTAAGATCTAGAATTAAGTCATCAAAACAAATAACACTTGAGGATCTTTCTAGTAATACAGGTGTTAGACAATCTCTTGATCAAATTATTTTAGAACATTTAATTCAAGAAGAAGCCAAGCAACGTCAACTCTCTGTTAACCAATCTGATATCGATGGCTATATCTCTGATATTGCATCTCAGAACTCATTAACTATAGATCAATTTAAAAACGAATTAAAAAAAGAGAATATTGATTTTTCTGATTATCAATCCAAGGTTAAGATCGACATCCTGAAATCAAAAATCGCATCCGTTGTTTTCAGAGAAGGTGCGCCAGTTACCGAGGAAGAGATTGATTCCTATATCAAAGATCACTCTGAATTAAGTAAAGGTGGTGAGAAAGTTAAGCTTCGTCAAATATTAATTTCTAAAGATGGAAAATCGCCTGAAGAGATCAAGCAATTAACTGAAGAAGTGGAATTAAAAGTTAAAAATGGCGATGAGTTTTCTGATTTAGCAAAAGCCTACTCAAATTCTTCGAACAACAGTGATGGTGGCTTACTGGGAGTTATGGCAATTTCTGAGCTTAGTCCCTTAATTCAAGATTCAATTATTCTTCTTGATCAAGGTGAAACGAGTCAAGCAGTGGAGACTGAACAAGGGATTTATTTCTTTTTTGTCGAAGAAAAGTTTACAGGAAAGACAGACTCAATCAAAGTTGACGTACGAAGACTTTTGGAAAATCAAAAGACCCAAGAGAAACTTGCAAAGTATTTTGCTTTAGATATATATAAAAAGCACTCCGTAGAGAAAAAAGTCTAGTCCGCTTGTTTTTGACTTAGAAAGCCTCTCTTTGCACCCTAGTTATCTTATGTGCTATTCATATAGTTATCCCAATAAGTAATTTCCGAATACTTTTCTGATGAAAACCTTCGGTTTACTTGAAACATTTAGTTGAGATAACTATTTATTATCCCTCCGGGGGAACGTAAGTCAAAAGAAAATTTTCTTTCGGAAGATTCTTTTTGGACTTACTATGATAACGATACCTTTCCTTACTAATGGCGTTGAAGCCATTCTTAGATGATTTTGTCAGCTTATGAGGTTACTTTGAAAATTCCAGATCATGTATTTAGAGAATACGATATCCGCGGTATCGTGGATCAAGATTTATCAAATGATTTTGCTTACCTTTTAGGTAGAGCCTATGCCCGCCTGGCCAAAGAAAACGGAAAAAACAATATCTCAGTTGGTCATGACTGTAGAATAACCTCTCCTGCTTATGCAAAAAGTCTAATGCAAGGAATTGCAGCTGAAGGAATCAATACTATATTTTCAGGCATGGGACCGACTCCACAACTTTATTATAGCATATTTGCGAAAAATTATGGTGGTGGAATTCAAGTTACTGGAAGTCACAATCCAAGTAACATGAATGGTTTTAAAATCTGTATTGGAACTCGCACTCTCTCAGGGGCTGATATTCAAGATTTAAAAAATAGGATGCATGAACTTTCTAAAACAAAACCATCTGAAATTTCTGGGCTTATTACAGAGGATAATATCCAAAAGAATTATATTTCTGAATTATTATCAAATTCTAAAAAATCAATAGGTCCAAGGAAACTTAAAGTTGTTGTTGATGCTGGAAATGGCGTCGGTGGCATGGTTGGTCCAGAACTTTTGCGCGGATTGGGGGTCGAGGTAATTGAATTATTCTGTGAACCAGATGGAACTTTTCCAAACCACCATCCAGATCCAACAGAACCAAAAAATCTTAAAGATTTAATTAATAAAGTCAGAGAAACAAAAGCTGATCTTGGAATTGGCTGGGATGGAGATGCAGATAGAATTGGAGCAGTTGATGAAAACGGTACTGTAATTTTTGGCGATATGCTTCTACTTATTTTTGCCAGAGAAATATTGAAAACTGTTCCCAATGCCACAATAATAGCTGACGTTAAGTGTTCAGAATATCTCTTTAAAGATCTTAACTCTAAAGGCGCAAAAGCCATAATGTGGAAAACTGGTCACTCCTTAATAAAAAGTAAACTCAAAGAGACAAATGGAGAGTTGGGAGGTGAAATGAGTGGACACATCTTTTTCAAACATCGATTCTACGGTTTTGACGATGCCCTGTATGCCTCAGCTAGATTAGTAGAGATTGTTTCAAATTCAACCATACCAGTATCTAAATTACTTGCAGATCTACCGGAAAGAGTTAGTACACCCGAAATCAGAGTAGACTGCCCCGAAGAAAAGAAATTTAAAATTGTTGAGAAGGCTCAACTAGCTTTTTCAGAATACAAAGTTAACACGATAGATGGAGTTCGGATTTCTTTTGAAAAAGGTTGGGGATTAATTCGAGCCTCAAATACCCAACCAGTATTGGTAATGCGATTTGAAGCAGAGAATAAGACACTCTTGGATCAGTATCAAAAAATAGTCGTTGATAAAATAGAAACTATTAAGGAATCATTGGCATAATAAATGCTCAGCGAAAAAATCGATGCGCAATTTATTAGAATCTCTAATGCTAAGATCCATAATCTTAAAAACATCAGTTGCAAAATTCCCTTAGGAAAAACAACTATCCTTATTGGTCCAAGTGGATCAGGTAAATCTTCATTAGCAATCTCTACGATCCTCTCAGAAGGAAATTGGAGAATAAAAAAACTTCAAGATCTATCAGAAATTTATCTTCCTATTCAAGAAGATTTAAACTCAACTGCTTCAATAGCAAACCTGCCGCCATGTTACGGAATCACCAAAAGAGTGCAGCCAAGCAAGATAGAAACTGTAGCAAGTACTCTTGGTATAGATCTAATTTTGGGAGAATTATTTGCAAACAGTTCCTTTAAAAAGTGCCATTTTTGCGATGAGAACTTAGCTCTAAAATCGATAGAAACCGTGATCGATCAAATAAACAAAGAAATAAATGATAACAATTTTAATTCACTGACCATTCTGTCTAGTCTAAAAGAAACTCCTAAATATTCCCTTAAAGAACAAATGAACAACTGGATCGATCGGGGATATGAAACTTTTATAATTGATGGTCTTGAAACAAGAGAGTTCCTGAATTCCTTAGACTCAGCATATGTTATTTTAGATAAATTAAGTTGGAATGAAGCCAATTTTTCATTAGCAGAAGAATCTAAAAAGTGGATTCCCTCTCTTATTAACTCACTTTCCGGAATTATCTCTTCAGGTTCTATTATTTTAAAAAATGAAAAGAATAAGAATCTTCAAATCTATTACTCAAAACAAGGATTTTGTAATTGCTGTTTAAATATTGGAATAAAGACTCTACCACAACACTTTCTTTTAAAACTTTCTGCTCAAAGCAAAGATCTAAAGGTAAAAAAGATTTTTGATGAAGAATTAATTAATTCCATCTGGACTCATACGTATATTGATAGCAATTATAAATTATCATTTGAAATTATTATTAAAACTGAAATTTCATTACTAACAGAACGATTACAAATTGAAGCATCAAGATTTGTTGAACTTATAAATATATTTAAGATTCTCTCTGATTTAGGACTAGGGCACCTAACATTAGAAAGATCACTTGCCTCTCTTTCAACTGGAGAATATCAAAGAATCAGATTAGCTAGAGCTCTGTATTTAAAAATTAGAAAAGCACTTCTTGTTATCGAAGAACCCTCTCATGGACTTCATCCTTTAGATATTCAAAATTTAATTAAATTTCTCAATCTTATTAAATTACAACAGAATACTTTATTAATAGAAGACAACCACCCAAATCTAATCGATGCAGTCGATCATGTTATTAAACTTGGACCAGCCTCTGGAATTAATGGAGGCAATATTGTCTCTGCAGGAGACCCCGATCAAAACCAAACAACAAAAGTTGTTAAGAATAATAAAAATTTACATACTCAAGCAAATGAAAAGATCACTTTAAAAGGACTTTCTCTAAATAACCTAAAGATTGAGGAGATATCATTTCCACTAAATAACCTTATTTCAGTAAGCGGAGTTTCAGGTAGTGGTAAAAGCTCCTTAATAATCAAAACTCTCTATCCACTTCTGAAGATCTACTTAAAATCAAAAACTAACGAAGCCGCCCAATCATTTAATGTAAAATATTTCGAAGTACCATCTTGCCTGACTTCTCTGCGAGCACTTTGGGAATCAGAAACTAAAGATTCTACTTTTTCTACAGTTGCAACTTATTCTGGACTTTCAAAAGAAATAAGAAAGATTCTTTCCGGTACCATTCTGGCTCGATCTCTTGGTTTAAAACCAATTGATTTTTCTTTGCAAAATAAAAAATCTAACTCTGAAATTTATAGAGTACGATATCTTGGATTTTCAATTTTAGATTTCAATCAAATGACCGTCTCCGAACTAGCCTCTACCTTAGAAAATCATAAAAAAATCCAAGCAATCTTTAATAATTTAAAAAAAGTTAATTTAGATTATTTACCACTTGAACAAGCAAATTCTTCTTTAAGTAGTGGAGAGCTACAGCGTCTAAAGATTGCTACTACTATCTCAACTTCTATAAACGGCACTTTATATATTTTCGACGAGCCAACATCCGGTTTATCGAAAGAAGAAGTAATCCTATTAATATCTTTCTTTCAAGAAATAATATCCAAGGGAAATTCCATTATCGCAATTGAGCATAACGAAACCTTTCTCACCAACTCTGATTACATTATAGATCTTGGACCAGGTGCTGGATCGAAAGGGGGCAACTTAATTTTTGCTGGTTTTAATTAAAATTACAGCTCTTCTACCTCAATTGGAGGATCTTTTACAAAACCATCCGGTAATGCAAGTTGTGCAACTGAACTAGTTACTTCTTCCACTAAAATTAAAACAATTGGTAAAAAAGTAGATTCGACTAAAATAAATTCTGGATGCTGCTCTTTAAAATTAGAGACAAGCCAAGAAAAATCTGGATCGCACATCTCATGAGGATATACTGGTCTTCCCATATTACAACGCCTCCTTGACCACACACATTTTAAAAATTGACTATTCTCCAGTAGTTAAGTTTCCTTTCTAAGCACTACTGGAAGACACACACCAAATCTCTGTATGAGAGACAAGTCGACCGATTAAGGTACTTAAGTTAATAAGCAATATTACCATTTTGAAAATTTAGTAAATTTTGAACATTCAATAATCACAATTTACTCAAATTATCCCTAAAACTTACTAAGTAATTTTGATTCCATGAATCTTTATGATTGCAACTAGCTGAAATGATTAGCTTGGAATATCCACTAGACCAGAACTTGATTTAATCTCAGTATGATTTACAAAAGATACAGGCGTATGTGTCTGTATTAACTTTCTTTATGATGTTTTGTCTTGCGTAGTTTTTAAGGTGTCACAACAAATTTCTCCCATAATTTATTCTCGCGATCAGCACGGAATCTCTCGTAAACAGATTGATTCAGATGCTCTAAAAATCATGTATAGACTTATGCGGCATGGTCACAAGGCCTATCTTGTTGGCGGTGGAGTTCGAGATCTACTTTTAGGAATTCAGCCAAAAGACTACGATATTGCAACTGACGCACGCCCAAGACAAATCAAAACAATTTTTAGAAATAGTAGAATCATAGGTAGGCGTTTTAAATTAGTACATGTCTACTTTGCAGATCAAAAAATTATTGAGGTAGCTACTTTTCGTGCTCAAGATAATGATCAAGAAGTAATCAGTGAAGAAGGTTCTGAAATAGAAGCCCAACCTTTAAATGAAAATATATACGGAACTGATGCAACCGATGCATTTAGAAGAGATCTAACTATTAATGGACTCTTTTATGATTTGAGCAACTTTTCAGTTATTGATTATGTCGGTGGAGTTGAAGATTTAAGAAACAAAATAATTCGTGTTATTGGCGATCCAGATAAAAGATTTGCCGAAGATCCAGTGCGTTTAATTAGAACAATTAGACATGCAGCACGTACCGGATTTTCTATAGAGAATGAGACATTAGATTCCCTAGTAAAATGTAGAAACCTTTTAAACCAAGCTTCCGAAGTTAGAATTTATGAAGAACTCAAGAAAGACTTAGTTTCAGGTCATTCCTTGGCAATTTTTACACTTCTTCATACGGCATACTTGCTAGAGTTAATGATTCCAGAACTCGAAGAAGATGATGGCGCTTTCTTAAAAGAGGAAAATCATAGTCTTGAGATTTTTAGACGAGCAGATCTTCTTGTTAAATCAAAAGATCCCATTAATACAACCGCGCTTTTGGCCGCGATGGTTCTTTTCATTGGACTTCCTCAAATTCCAAGATCTGATCTTATAAATAGATTCTCATCTAAGCATGATCTAGGATCGCACATTAAAGGATGCTTTTCAAAACTAGCAGTACCTCGTAAAGAAAGAGAAAAGCTTCAACTTGTACTTTTTGCATGGTACGATCTTGTAAACGTGAATCCGGGGACAAAGATACAACGATTTAAAAACAGAGACTTCCTGCCGGATCTCTTGGGCTTATTTAAATTAATTTCTGATTCCGATCTAGATCATCAACTAATTAGCGATCTAGAAGAACTTACAGATCCACAACACTTTCGTCCTGGATCTCATCCCCAAGAAGGTAGACCAAGAAGAGGCCGCAATAGAAGACAGGGCACCAAAAGATTTATGTAACTTCAGTCATTAGGAATTTTGTGACACAATCAAACATGTCATTACTCATTAAAGGAACTCTAAATATATATTTAGAAGCTTCTACTCAAGCTACAAAAACTCTATTTAGAAATTGGATTTTAATTCCTGTAACACTTCTTGCTTACTTTTTATTCTCTTTAATTTTCTTATCTGTTTCTGGACTTGGAATAGCTGGCGGATTCTTGGCTGGTTTTTTCTATGTAGCTTTTTTATCTTTTTACTACATGTGGCTCAGTGCTTCAGTGAATAAGGAGCGTCTGCGCCTAAAAAATCTACTTGAGTTTGATTGGTCCTTATTTTCTAATGTTATGAGTGTGGGCTTCATTCTCTGGATCGCTTCAATGTTCGTACGACCATTTGCCTCAACATCAGAAACTATGTGGATTTACGGATGTCTTAGTTTGGCAATTTTTATTCTATTAAATCCTATTCCAGAAATTATATACATTCGTAGATACGATCGAACCTATGCCTTAACTTATTCCTTCAATTTCATTAAGGAGAATTGGATTGAGTGGTTTTTGCCGCTTATACTTGTTTTTCTGCCACTTCTTTTAGCAAATCCCTTAGGACTATTGGTTTCAGTTGCTGGAGTGGATGGATTCTCTTCTGGACCAGATCCTCTTTTTCCTGCCAGGTTAATTTTCTCTAAAATCTTAACTTATCTAAATACATCATTAGGAAGTCTGGCTGTTTTAATTGCAGTAATTCTTACCAACTGGTTTATGCTATTTAGAGGATACTTATTTTTAAAACTTGATGGCAGCACGAGAAGACAACGTGCCTATCGGATGAGAAATTCATAATGAATAAGTTAAAGACCCTCGGCATTATTCCAGTTAGATTAGAGAGTTCTCGCCTACCGAATAAACCTCTTAAGGATATTTTCGGAAAATCTCTTGTTCAAAGAGTTTGGGAGCAAGCCAAAAAATGCCAAGCTCTATCTGAGTTAGTAATTGCTACAAACAGCGATGAAATTAAAAATCACTGTACATCTTTTGGAGCTAGCGTTGTAATGACTAGTTCCAAACACGAAACAGGAACAGATAGAGTAGCTGAAGCTGCTCAAATTGTAGAATCACAAGGAACTCCTTTTCAAATTGTTGCTAATATTCAAGGCGACTTGCCTTTTATTAATCCCCAAATAATTGACTCTACAATTGAAAATTTAATAAATGCTGCTTCAACATTCGGCATGGCGACCATTGGCACACCAATCACAGATCGAGAAGAATTTGAGCGTCCTGCCTCTGTTAAAATTGCAATTGGAGAAAATCAATTAGCTCTATATTTCTCTCGCTCGCCTATTCCGTATTGGAGAAACTTTCCAGATGATCAAAAAATCAATGAAGCAAATCCATACGGATATAAACATATGGGACTTTATGTATTCAAAAGAGAGGTTCTAAACCAACTCTCAACGCTGAAAAGTTCCTTTACGGAACAAAGAGAAAGGCTGGAACAGCTAAGAGCCCTTTCAAATGGCATTAAAATTTCAGTAAATATTATTCCTAGAAAATTAGTTGAACCATCTATTGAAGTTGATACTCCAGAAGATCTTCTAAAAGCGGTCATGTATGCACAAAGTATACAAGATACTTTAAAATTATAATTTCTGAACTTCCAAAGGTGGCTGGTAGAAATTCCACCCTCATACCCAATCGGATTATAAGAACGCATCAGATGCAGGAGGAAAAGACATGATTTAAAATTCACTTTATAATGAATTTCAAAAGTCCTTGCCGAAAAGAATCCACCTTCGACAAGCTCAGGGCTTCGGCGGATATAGTCTTTTCTAGAAGTTTTGCCTCATGGGCCTGTTGCAAAACTCTCTCCTACTGCGAAAAGCGATCTTTAGCCTGCGACATCGTCATTCTTCGAGAGAAAAGCCTCAACATATCCAGAGGATATGCTTGCGGTTTTTTCTCTCGACTTCCTTGTCTCGGCACAAATCTCACTTTTCTCGTTACGGAGATAGTTTTGCAACAGGCCCCTCATTTCATTCCGCAAAGACTTTTAAAAGTTACTATATATAATTTTTTAAATTTGATCTTCTTGCAGCGGAGACTGAGCAACTATCTGTATATATTAAGTAAGTAACTAAACGGATTTAAAAACCTGACAAATAAAAAATCGGATTCGTGTTAATATGATTTTAGCCACACGATATACAAAGGAGTATGATACAATCGCCTTGATTTTATAGATTTATTCTCTCATTGATCGTTTATAATTGTAGGTATTTTTTCAAAAGAAGTAGATATAATCACTGTAAATAGTTAAGTTTTTTGGGTACACTTATTTAAAGAAAATAATCATAACAATCCTATGAGTACTCGTTCAACTAAGTTTATTTTTGTTACTGGTGGAGTTGTTTCCTCCATAGGTAAGGGTCTCTCTAGTGCCTGCCTAGGAGCTCTTCTTCAGGCTCGCGGATTAAAAGTCACAGCTGTTAAACTAGATCCTTACATAAATGTAGATTCTGGTACAATGAGCCCTTTTCAGCACGGCGAGGTTTTTGTAACCGAAGATGGTGCTGAAACTGATTTAGATCTCGGACACTACGAAAGATTCATTGAATCTCAGATGTCTAAATTAAATAATTTTACGACTGGTAAAGTTTACGAAACTGTAATCGCAAAAGAAAGAAAAGGCGATTATCTAGGTGGCACCGTCCAGGTTATTCCGCATATTACTGATGAAATTAAAAGAAGGATTCACGACGCAGCGGCAGGATATGATATATGTCTTGTAGAAGTCGGTGGAACTGTGGGCGACATAGAAAGCCTACCTTTCCTTGAAGCTATTAGACAGATGCGCCTTGATTTAGGCTCTGAAAACACAGTTTATATTCATCTTACCTTAGTTCCTCATATTACTGCTGCCAATGAATATAAAACTAAACCAACTCAACACTCAGTAAAAGAACTGACTGGTTTTGGAATTATCCCTAAAATTATAATCTGTAGATCTGAGAAAGAATTAGATTCCAAACTGAAAGATAAAATTAGCCTTTTCTGTAACGTCGATAAAAATTGTGTAATCAGTGCTTATGATGTCCAATCTATTTATGAGCTTCCAATAATTCTTCATCAACAAGGACTGGATACCAAAGTACTTGATGCATTGGGAATTTGGACTGGGGCTCCGAATTTGGAACCTTGGGAAAGAATTGCCAATACACTCCGTCATCCGGGCAATGGCACTGTTACTATTGCCATGGTTGGAAAATATGTGGATCTCACTGAAAGCTACAAAAGTCTTACTGAATCAGTAAAACATGGAGGCTTTGCAAATGACTGTAAGATTGAAGTTGTCTATGTTGATAGTGAACAAATTGAAAATCAAGGTGCTAAAAATGCAATTACAGAAAGCACAAATGGAAGAAAGATTGATGCCATTTTAATTCCAGGCGGTTTTGGGATTCGTGGCAGCGAAGGAAAGATTTTAGCAATCAAGTATGCTAGAGAAAACAAAATTCCTTTTTTAGGAATATGTCTTGGCCTTCAAATGGCGGTCATAGAATTTGCTCGAAATGCTGCCGGGATAACTGAAGCCACAAGTGAAGAATTCGATCCTCAATCAAAGCAACAGATTATCCATATTATGCAGAGTCAAAAGAGTGTCCAGCAAAAAGGTGGCTCTATGAGACTCGGAAGCTATCCCTGCAATCTAAAAACAGGAAGTCTCGCCCAACGTATTTATGAAAAATCTCAGATAAGTGAACGCCATCGTCATAGATTCGAGGTTAATAATTTATACCGCGATCAACTTGAAAAGGCTGGACTTATCTGCTCTGGTCTTTCACCAGATAACACCTTAGTTGAAATTGCAGAATTGAAAGATCATCCATTTTTTATTGGAGTACAGTTCCATCCTGAGTTTAAGTCCACTCCCAGACGACCACATCCACTTTTCAGCCATTTTATTGCGGCAGCACTCAACTTTAGAGATAATAAACAAGTAGCGAAAATTTCTCATGGCAGTCAATCAAAGACTGAGGAGACAGATCAAAAAGGAAAGAAATTTTCCAAAGAGAAAACTGCCACTAAGGAAACAAAATCAATAAGTGGCGAGCAAATAACCATTGAACTTTAGTTAGTACCGTGAAAAAAGAAACAATCGAAATAACTCCAAACATTAAAGTAGGTGCCGATCAACCACTTCTACTTCTTGCTGGTCCCTGTCAAATTGAATCTCTTGAGCATTGCTTAAAGATCGCTGAGTTTTTAAAAACTCTTACAAAAAATTATCCGGTAAATCTTGTTTTTAAATCCTCTTTTGATAAAGCTAATAGAACCAGCGGCAGCTCGGCACGTGGACCAGGAATTGAGAAAGGCTTAGAAATTTTAAGTGAAGTTAAGAAAATAACAGGCTTGCCGATAATCACAGATATTCATGATGCGACTCAAGCTGAAAGAGTGGCTAGCGTTGTTGATATTTTGCAGATTCCAGCTTTTCTTTGTCGACAAACAGATCTACTTGTTGCGGCGGCCAAAACTGGCAAAACAATACATGTTAAAAAGGGCCAATTCCTTGCTCCTGAAGATATGAAATGGGTCGTTAACAAACTTTGCTCTGAAGGTAATAAAAAAATTCTTCTGTGCGAACGCGGAACATGCCACGGCTATAGAGATCTTGTGGTTGATATGCGAAGTCTCGTAATCATGGCACAAACTGGATACCCTGTGATCTTTGATGCAACCCACAGCGTGCAATCAATGGGTGGTCATGATGGACAATCGGGTGGTTCTACTCAATTTATTTTACCCTTAGCTAAAGCGGCAATAGCCGTTGGCGTTAACGGCATTTTCGTTGAGTGCCATAACGATCCGCTAAATGCACCATCTGATGGTATGAGCATGTTACCACTTGAAAAAATGGCGGAATTTTTAGATCAGATCTGTAAACTAAGTTCCTTAAGAATTTCCTAATTGAGAGAATGCATTAATTTCAATGCAATACTTGCTTATTTTGCCTTAAAATCGGGAAGGTAGTATCATAGGCCTGTTGCGAAACTCTCTCCTACTGCAAAAAGAGATCTTTGGCCTGCGACTTCGTCAGTCATCGAGAGAAAATCCTCAACATATCCCACTGGATATGCTTGCGGTTTTCTCTCTCGATTTCCTCGTCTCGGCTCAAATCTCTCTTTTCTCGTAAGGGAGGTAGTTTCGCAAAAGGCCTATCATCAACTCCCTTAATTTAGTTGCTTAGTTTATGGTTCACATATCTAGAGAAGCCAGTAAGTTCATAGCTTTTTTCTCCCTACTTGCCTTTGCAGGAGTTGGCATATTTTTAGTCAAAAACAATGCTCAGTATAATTTTCTATCAAATACTCAAGTATCATCTATCTCTCCAATTATAGAAAAAGATAAAACAGGTTTTGTTCTAAACAATTTTCATAGAACTGAAACAAAAGCTGGAAAAAAACTGTGGGAAGTAACTGCCAAAACGGGAGAATATATAACCCAAACTGATTCAGCTAAACTCACAAATGCTTTAATCATTGTTTATCAAAAAAATGGGGACATAATTCAAGTTGAATCAGAAAAGGCTATATTGCAATTTGATAACGATTCATTAATCGAAGCTTTCCTTGAAAAGACCGTGAAACTGAACGTAAATAAAGAAAAATTCGTAACTACCGAGAAAGCAGATTTCAATAAGCTCCAAAACACTATCGTAGCACCTGGTTATGCTAAGATTGAAGATCGTAATGTAACACTAGAAGGTGAACTACTTAATGTTGATCTATCTCTTGGAATTTTACAGTATGGGAAAAAAGTTAAGACTCTTATAAAGTCTGATCATCGCCCAGCTTCACCTTCTTTATAGTTTTTTATAGCTATATGTTTAAAACAAAGAAATTAATTTTATCACTATTTTTCCTTGGGATGACATTTACAGATGTTGTAGAAAGCCAAGTTGCAGATTCTTCGGTAACAAAAGGCAAATGGGATAATTTATCCTCAACAAATGTTCCTACTACCATTACCTCTGACAGCATGACCTTGAAAAATAAAGAGAATAGATTCGTCTATACTGGCAATGTGGTACTTGATAAGGGAGATCTAAAAATGACCTCAGATCGTCTTGAAGGTAAATATAATGAAGGACAAGGTATTGAAGATCTAGAGGCTCTCGATAATGTAGTTATTACTAAAGGGGCCGAAATTAAAGCTCGTTCAAACAAAGCAGTTTATGACCAAAAAACAGAGACTTTAGTTTTGACTGATAATCCTGAGGTTACACAAAACCAAAGTATCTTAAATGCAGACTTAGTTAGAATTTTTTTACAAGAAAATCGTAGTACCGCAGAAGGAAATGTCAGGGTAAAGTTAATTGAAAAAAATGGCTAACTCAGAAAAAATCATATTATCCGGCGACAATCTTGCCAAAAGTTACCGAGGTCGCAAAGTTGTCGATGATGTTTCAATCTATCTTCAAAATGGAGAAGTTGTAGGATTGCTTGGTCCGAATGGTGCAGGCAAGACAACAACTTTTTATATGATGGTAGGATTAGTTGCTGCTGATCAGGGAAAAATTAACTTAGGTGGTCAAGATATTACTAGACAACCCATGTATGTAAGAGCCAGGCTTGGACTTGGATATTTACCTCAAGAGCCATCCGTATTTAGAAGACTAACAGTGAGAGAAAATATCTTAGCGATTCTAGAAACAATCGAAGATCTCTCAGCTCAAGAAAGAAATCTTAAACTTGAAGCCTTAATTGAAGAACTGGGACTGCAAAAAGTTGTTAATAGTAATGCTAGCTCTCTTTCTGGCGGAGAACGACGTCGTGTAGAAATTGCAAGAGCCCTCTCTCGCTCACCCAATTTTATTTTGCTTGATGAGCCTTTTGCCGGAATCGACCCAATTGTAGTTAACGATCTACAAAGTATAATTCATCAACTCAGAAATAAAGGCATTGGTGTTCTTATTACCGATCACAATGTTAGAGAAACTCTTGGTATCTGTGATAGAGCTTATATCTTGGCCGAAGGTCAAATCTTAGTTGATGGTGCTCCCGAAGATATTGCAAGTAATGAAATGGCCAAAAAATACTATTTAGGTGACAATTTCGCACTCTAAGAACTAACCCCTGCCTCTGTTCCATCTTTGCGGAGAAAATTCGAGGTTATAAAAAATATTTAACCTTTCAAAAAATATAATTGACTACGTTTTGACCTTTCCTACATCGAAATAAACAGATAATCATTTCATTTTATTGTACTTTTTGACTTCCTAGCAGTTGAATCTGTTTTTAAGCCACCAACTGTTAATATTTAGTTCATATTGCACGATTCTTGCATCATAAATACTGAATGAGGTTAAAACCGTGATATAATTAAAGAGATCCTGATTTTAGCTCACTGAAAGGTTTTTTCGGTTTAAGTGAAGAGGCATTAGAAAAAATATGGCCTTAGAAATGAGGTTGTCCCAAAAGTTGAGTCAACAGCTTTTGATGACCCCGCAATTACAACAAGCAATTAAGCTCCTTCAACTAGGACGTCTTGAATATATCGACGCAATCGAAGCAGAGCTTCTTGAGAATCCGGTATTAGAAAAAGCAGCAGAAGACGAAGCTGGTGCTAGAGAAGATGGCACAGAGAGCGGTGATGGATCGACTCCAGAAACAGTAATGGTATCTTCTGACTTAGGCGGTGATTCTACAAGTACCGACGAGGGTAAAGAGGCCGTCATGGGAGAACAATCTCCAATTGACTGGGCAGACTATTTGGAAGCCTTCTCTGATTCCAGAGGCATGGCTACAGCAAAAGGAACTTATGATTTTGAAGATCGGCCATCAGTAGAAAATACTCCAGGAAAAACAGAAAATTTAGCTGAGCATCTTATTCTTCAATTAAGAATGATGGAGTTAACTGATAAGCAAGAAAGAATTGCTCATCAAGTAATTTGGAACTTAAATAAAGATGCCTATCTCTGTTGTACATATGAAGAGATTGGTAAAGAGCAAAACTGCACTGAAAGTGAAGTTGCAGAAGTCGTAGGAATGATTCAACACCTTGATCCAATCGGCACTGCTGCAAAAGATCTTAGTGAATGCCTATTCATACAACTTGAAAACATGGGTTTAGGTGACAGCTTAGCTGCAAAAATTGTTACACAACATTTAGATAAGCTTGCAAATCGTGGTTATACTAAGATAGCTAAAATCGAAAATGTTACTGTTGAGGAAGTTTACAAAGCAGTAAAAGAGATTCAGGCTCTAGAACCTAGACCTGGTAGACCGTATGGAGCTGACACTCCAAGATATATCATTCCTGATATTTATGTTTACAAGCAGGCTGATGAGTACGTAATTTCTCTGAACGAAGAAGGATTACCAAGACTTCGTATTAGTCCCTATTACTTAAAATTATTAAAAGAGCAATCTAGCGGACAAGATTCTTCCTCATATTTAAACGAAAAATTAAAAGCCGCTACTTGGTTAATCAAAAGCATTCATCAGAGGCAAAAAACAATCTACAAAGTAACAGAAGCTATTGTTAAACATCAACGTGAGTTTTTTGATCAAGGAATTGATAAATTAAAACCAATGGTTCTTAAAAATATCGCAGACGATATTGGAGTACATGAATCAACAGTAAGTAGAGTTACAAGTAGTAAGTATGTACATACCTCACATGGTGTATTTGAATTAAAATTCTTTTTTACAAGCGGTATACAAGGTGGCGAAGGCGAAGTTTCATCGTCAAGCGTTAAAGAAAAAATTAAAAATATGATTGCTGCCGAATCCGAAGAGGATCCTATTTCTGACCAGAAAATTGTAGAAACATTTACAGCAGAAGGAATCAAGATAGCCCGTCGTACTGTTGCTAAATATAGAGAGTCTCTAAATATCCCATCTTCCTCAAAAAGAAAGAAAATCTTTTAACGAGGATGCCTCAAATTCACTATAGTCCTTATCAAAGATTTGTTTGCACTTTGAGGGAAGAAGTTAGTAAAATATAGAGATAAAATCTAAGGAGAAATTCAAATGGTATCTAATCCAAAAAATGTCACTGTAAATATGACCTTTAGAAACACAGAAGGAACTGAGTCTATTAAAAATTTTGTAACTGAAAAAGTAACACATACATTACAAAAATTCGTACATCATGATACCGATGTACATGTAGTTTTGACCGTAGAAAAGAATTGTCAGATTGCAGAAATATCTTTCAATACTGATGGCAATTATTTCGTAAGTAAAGAGGAAACAAAAGATCTTTATACGTCGATAGATAGCGCAATAAATACCTTATCTGGTCAGCTCAGAAAGCATAAAGAAAAGTTAACTAATAAACATAAGTAAGCTTTAAATTTGCCACTCATAAATCTATGTCATCAACTAAAAATCTAGGAAAACTAGTTATAATTGGTGGTATTTCAGGTGCTGGCAGCTCCACTGCCCTAAAAGCTTTTGAAGATTTTCAGTTCTCTGCAATTGGGCGAATTCCTGTTTCCCTGATCAAAGAATTTATCAAAACAAGAAAAGAAAATTCACGAGTTGCAATTCTAGCCGAAATAAAATCACAACAATCCTTAAACGAATTATTAGCAGTAATTAGCGAACTAGGTAGAGAAGAGATTGATATAATTTTTCTAGATGCTTCAGATGATGCCATAATTAAAAGATATAGCGAGACACGTCGACCACACCCAGATTTTGCCTCAAAAGAAGACAAAACTCTCGTTGATGCTATAAGAAGAGAAAGAAATAATTTAATAAAACTTAAAGAAATTTCCAATCTTTGCATTGATACATCGAACCTTACAGTTCATGATCTTAAAAGACAGGTTAGCCTCTATATTGAGAATCACTATAACCTTGAAAATAGTATTAGAGTAAATCTTGTTTCTTTTGGTTTTAAAAATGGAATTCCGCTTGATTGTGATTTAATTGCAGATGTTAGATTTTTATCAAATCCAAATTACATTGATCAACTCAAAAATTTAACTGGCTTAGATGCGGAGCTTTCGAAGTGGGTTCTCGAAAAAGAAGACACTAAAAAATTCCTTGCTCTTTATTCTGACCTTTTAAAATTTCTAATTCCCAAGTATGCATTTGAGGGTAAATCCTACCTAAATATTGGAATTGGTTGCACTGGTGGTAAACATCGCTCAGTTGCAATTAGTGAAGCATTGTCACGAGAAATTAGTTTGCCCAAACACAAGATTACTTGTTATCATAGAGATATTCATAATTAAAAAGACCTTTTTACTTGACGGACATATGTACCGAAGGTAGGTCTAAATGAGTTCATTAGAAAAGAGGTGTTGTGGCTATTAAAAACTATTTATTTACATCCGAATCCGTTTCCGAAGGTCATCCCGACAAAATCTGTGATCAAATAAGTGATGCTATATTAGATGAATGCTTACGTGGCGATCCTATGTCTCGCGTAGCCATGGAATCACTTGCAAAAACTGGTATTGTTGTTTTAGCAGGCGAAATTACAACTGGTTCTAATATAGATTATGAGAAAATAGTTAGAAATATTGTTCGTGAGATTGGATATACAGATCCAGATATTGGCTTTGATGCTGATACTTGCCGAATTATTAAACACATAAGTCAGCAATCTCAAGACATCAGTATGGGTGTTGATGAAGATCGTGGAGATCAAAAAGAACAAGGTGCTGGCGATCAAGGCTTAATGTTTGGATTTGCCTGTGATGAAACAAAAGAGTTGATGCCTTTACCGATTATGTTAGCACATAACCTAGTTGAGCAGCTTTCGATAGTTAGGAAATCCGGTGTTGTTGATTTTTTACGTCCTGATGCTAAGTCACAAGTCTCGGTGAACTATGTTGATGGTAAACCAAGATCGGTTGAAACGGTTGTTCTTTCAACTCAACATACCGATGATGTCGATAATACTGAACTAAGAGCTTTTGTTACAGATGAAGTAATCAAAAAAGTAATTCCGGCTGAGTTACTATCCCCTCAAACTAGACTTTTAATCAATCCAACTGGACGTTTTGTGGTCGGTGGTCCTCATGGTGATTGTGGACTTACAGGTCGTAAAATTATCATTGATACATATGGTGGATACAGCCGTCATGGTGGCGGTGCTTTCTCAGGAAAAGATCCAACAAAGGTAGATCGATCTGCGGCATATGCGGCAAGACATGTTGCCAAAAACATTGTCGGTGCCGGCCTTGCTTCTAAGTGTGAAGTGCAAATTGCATATGCAATTGGTGTAGCTGAGCCAGTATCTATTTATGTAGATACGTTTGGTACAGGTAAAGTACCAGAAGAGAAAATGGTTCCTGTTATTCGTGAAATATTTGGACTGACTCCAAAATCAATCATAGATAATTTACAACTTAGAAAACCAATCTTTCTTAAAACAGCTGCATACGGTCATTTTGGAAGATCTCCAACTAAAGAAGGACACTTTTCTTGGGAACAATTGAATAAGGTTGCAGAGCTACAGAAAGCTTTAGGATAAGTTCCAAAGGACAGCAGTATGATTTCAGTAGTTGCGAAAATCTATGCCAAAGAAGGAAAAGAGGAACTGCTTTATCCAATCTTAAAAACTCTCCTTATGCCAACTAGAAGAGAATCGGGTTGTATTTGCTACGAGCTGCATCGTTCTTTAGAGGATCCAAAACTCTTTATGTTCTATGAAAAGTGGGAATCTAGAGATCATTTGCAGCTTCATCTTGAGACTCCTCATATTCAAAATGCCTTTCAAAAAGCGACGGATCTCCTCGCAGTACCTGTTAAGATTGAATATTTTTCGGCTCCAGAGTAACCAAGCAAACCAAAATCTTTACTTATTGAGCTTTTACGGCTTTCCCTCATTTTGTTATTTTTCTTTAATACAACTGAATTAAGGAATATGCTCAGTTTGAATAAACTTTAGTAATTCTTCCGGTAAATTCTTTCGGCTAGTAAGTAGCTTTCTCAAGAAAAAACTTATCGGATGCCGTGCTAGTTGGTTCTAACTAAGTTGGACACATTTCTTCTTGGATCTTTAAAAACCTATATCGAGTAAGGTATCTGAGTTAATTCGTACTTTGTAAGGTCGTTTTCGACCGATCGAAGTACGGGTGACTTCGAGTTACAAGTACAGGTTTTCCCTCCTCACAAGAACAATCTGATCCGGTGAATACCGGAGGAGCATGACGTGAAACTTTGGCGTCTTGTCCCTCCGATGGGCAAGATTATCAATCGGCACAATACCGATCCTTTCCATCTCCAAGGGGATCCCAGCAAAACGGTGATCTTCTTTCCGGGACTGACCAAGTTTGCCAGAGATGCTGATGTAATCGCCAAGATTCTCCACAGCACTGAAAATGCAAACTTCTTTGCTGAGAATCTTCCTGGACAAGAAAGTTTTGCTACGTTCAGCAGAACTCGTGCATGGATGATGCTGCGCAAAGCTGAAGCTCTGGTCATCAAACGTCACAAAGAAGTGGGACATCCAGTTGTATTGATGGGTGTGTCTACAGGAGCTCTGATTGCTGGAATTATCGCCGCACGTCACCCCGAAAAGGTTCGTGCAGTGGTCCTAATCTCAGCAGCCAGAACTTTGCATCGAAAAGCACAGCGTGGCATTTGGTTCGGACTCACAATGCAGTGGATTCTTTGGCCGACGTGTTGGTGGTGGTCAAACTACTGGTCAATTCCAGCAGGATCGATTGCAGACGATCCTGACAAGGAACAAGCAGAAGGTCGTCCCTACCACACTCGCATTCCGATGTGGACTGGTTCTTCTATTTTGTATTTGCAGATTCTCTTTGGATTTTCGCTCAGTAAGATGATGTGTCCAGTCCAGCAAGTCTGGAGCAAGAGCGACGATATCATTGCCAAAGGGGTTGCAGAAGAGATCCTCAAGGATCTGCAAAAAGTCAGAACAGAAGAAGAGCGTGACAGTGTCTGTCTTGCACATGCTCCTCACGTCCCAACTGTGACAGAAATGCTGGAGACTTCAGAAAGAGAAATTCTGGAGATTAGCCTGCAAAGATTTCTGCGGCGTGTCTGGTCTCGGCCTCTCAGGCCCATGTATCCGGAAGAACGGCTGTTCCTCCGAATCAAAAAATGGTTCAGGCGATCCTTGAGGCGAGTCCCCAAGAGCGCATGAACAGTGGTCATAGTGCACATTCAACAAACCAACAATGGAGGTTCATAAATAGGGTTATCGAATTGTGACTCGGTCACCCTATTTCAAGTGAGTGACATCATAAGCTATACTTTGCTCAAGAAAGTAAATTCCATTGGCATCATGGCAGATGCTCAAATACATCACTTTATATTTTCGTTTCTTGCTGTAGAAAATTCAAAAGCATGCACTTCATGAATGCTGCCATATTCTTTCTGTTCGATACCCTGTGGTGCAATATGCCAAAGCCAGGATTTTTTTGATTTTAGAAGATATCCAGCATTTGTAAAAAAAGATTTCATTTCGACAACATCTCCAACTCTTAGAGCCTGTTCAACTTGCCAATGTGCTTCATTATTTCTGTAATAATAGTAAAAAATATCAGTAATCAAAAGAATCTTTGAAGCAGATGATTCAATAAGAGAGTTTAGATGTTGTAATTCAAGAGCTTTAACAGAAGCTTCCAATCCTGCACGAATTTCAATTGTATAGGGCTCTTCCTGATTTTTAATTAAATATCCGGCTTGATCTAAAATATCATATACTCGATCGCGCCAATAAACACCGAGCTGGCCTAACAGATTCTGAGAAATTACAATTGAATTTTTTTTGTTCTCTAACTTAGTAGCAAAACCTGGACTAGTTTTAAGGCTTCCAAGAAATTCAGCTATCTTTTCCTTGGCTGGTTTTCGAGAAATGAAGATTGAAAACTCTTCTGTCCATGATTGAATACTTCCCGATATATCAACAATATGACTATTAAATTTCCCAAGAAATCTATTTTCTTTTACTGCTTTACGCCAAAATTTTTGGCAGGAAGGATCTATATCAACAAAAGTTACACTGCTTGAGTTCTTAAAAATAGCCCTAAGATCTAAATCAATTAATCTTCCAGCTCCCAATACTAAAATCTCAGCTTGTGAACTAATACTCAAAAGAGCCTCATTTTGAACCTCTTTACATAATCTAATATGTTGGCCCCAAAACTTTTTACATCTCTCATACCGTGCTCCAATTCCAAACCCCATATCAAGATAATCTTTAATATTAGGTGTTTTGACTGAGTGAAGGAGGTAATTTATATATGATAGCATTAGAAAATTATGTTTTTTGTAAAACAGCACGAAATTTGAGAGACTGCTTGAACTCTACCATGTCTATCTCGATTTAAAATATGGAATTTATAACCTTAGGAAAATCAGATCTAAAAGTCTCTAGATTAGCTATTGGTACCTGGCAAGTAAGTGGCTGGGCGGGATCGAATGAAGAGATGCAGATAAAAATAATTAGAAAAGCTATCGATAGTGAGATAAATTTTATTGATACTGCGGAGAGTTACGGTAAAGGAATATCAGAAGAAGTTGTAAGAAAGGCAATTGAAGGTCAGAGAAAGAATTTGATTCTTGCCAGTAAATTTTCTCATAAGAATGCAAAACCAGAGGATACTCGTAAAGCTCTGGAGCAATCATTAAGAAGACTCAAGACAGACTATATCGATCTTTATCAATACCACTGGCCTGCTCCTGAAGTGCCCTTGAAAGAAACAATTGAAATAATGAAAGAGTTTAAGAGAGAAGGAAAGATTCGAGCTATCGGCGTTTCAAATTGGATGGAACCTGAATGGGAAGAGTTCGAGGATACTTCTGAAATTGATTCACTACAAAATTGCTATAGCCTTCTTTGGCGATCCATTGAAAAGGAAGTTCTGAAATTTTGTAAGAAAAGAAATGTCTCTGTTTTAGCTTATTCACCTCTATGTCAGGGTATTTTAAGTGGAAGATTTTCAAATCTCTCTGATATTCCAAAAGATCCAAGAAAACAAAATGTAGTTCTTACTGAAGAAAATTTTCCGAAAATAAAAAAAATCATTGAAGTCTTAAGAGAGACCGCTCATAAGTATGGCAAAACAATGTCGCAAGTAGCTCTTAGATGGCTATTAGATAAAGAAGGAGTTTCTGCAGTAATTTGTGGAGCTACAAAACTTGAGCAATTTGAAGAAAATTTGGGAGTTTTTAATTGGTCATTGGAAAAGGAAGATATTGAAATTCTTGATGATGTATCAAGAGATTTTTCAAAGGATAGAGATCCACACGATACTCTTTGGAATTGGCATCCAAAAAACAGTTAAGGATTCAAGGAGTAAATAAGCATAGTAAATCTTAGTAAATAAAAAATAACTTAGGCATATTCTGTTGCCAAAACCTAGGCAGTTTTGCTACTTTCCTGAAAGGTTACTTTTCATCACCTCCTAATTTGCGAAGCAACTTCGTCCCTGAGGGACAGAAAACAATCTTATAGGTGAAAGTTCGCAGAGATTATATCCGAATGCTTAATAAAAAATGTTTAACGATTCAACCAATAAATATGTAAAACAATTGCCAAAATTTGAAGGTGTAATATTACCTTTTTATAAAGATGAAATTTCTGTAAAAGAAAGTGAACTCATTAAATCTAAAGTTACAATATCTACTTCAATAATTTGCGAACTAGGTAGCGGATCTGGAGGACACCTAGTTGAATTAGCAAAGCAAAATCCGGAATCTTTAATTCTAGGATTTGAGCTTAGATATAAAAGAATTTACCGCACAGCTGAAAAAGCAGCACTGCAAAATCTGACCAACATCCTTCTCTTTCGCACTCAGGCTCAAAGACTTTTTGAATTTTGCTCAAAAAAAACTGTCGATATGTTTTATGTAAACTTTCCAGATCCCTGGCAAAAGCAACGCTGGAAAAAGCATAGACTACTTAGTGAAGAATTTCTGAATAAAATACTTCTTACTTTAAAAGATGGAGGTAAGTTCTCCTTTAAAAGTGATCATAAAGATTACTTTGCAGAAGTTGCTGAAGTGATAAAGCGAAATTACTTCTTTAAAATCGAAAAATTAACAGAAGACCTGCATAAAAGCCCCTGGGCAGAAGAAAGTATCACCACTGAGTTTGAAAAACTGTATAAATCCAAGAGATTACCCACTTATTTCTTAGAAGCAATAAAGATAGGAGACCCCATTCTTTAGGAGTATAATTGTAAAAGATTGGTAAAAACACACTTTTGGGCTTTTACCATGCGAACCGAAGTTTTGCCCTGCCTAATCATAATGGTGCCTGCAACGCCTGTTGCGGTTTTATTTTAGTTTTATTTTAATATTTATGTGTGGTTATGGATCAAAATTCATCAAATCAAGCTGAAACTTCTATACAAACAATCGAAACAACTCTAGGGGATCTTATCGAGGCAATTACAAATATTGCTATGGAATCAGGTCGTTCAGAGGATGAAGCTTACTTTTTAACATCAGCAATTATAAATGACGTATTTAAAAATGATTTAACTGCTGAATTTTAAATAAATTTATCCCTAAGTGACTTAAGACACAGGAATCAAGAGTAAATCTCTATGATTGTTGTGTTTTTTCTTTCTCTATTAACGATTTCTTAACACCGTTTCAAAACTTTTTTCATCATATGAAGGTGGCGTAATTAATATAGTTATCCCAATAAGTAAATTCCGAATACTTTTTATGTTGAAAACCTTCGGTTTACTTAAAATATTTAGTTGGGATAACTATTTATCATCCCTCCGGGGGAACGTAAGTCTAAAAAAAGATTTTCTTTAGGAAAGTTCTTTTTAGACTTACTATATTACGACCGAAATAAAAGGTTGATATGTTCAAGGAATCGACAATAATTGGAAGTATCGTATTCTTTGTTAGTGCAGCGGTTGTTGCTGTAGCATATGCAAAAATCTTAGAAATTGAACGTCCCCAACATGTTTTCTTGGAGCAATATCTTGTTCCTGGCAAAAGCAAATTTAATATTTCCTCAAATGACACATGTATAGGTGAAATTCATTTAGATTTTAGTAGAGATAAATCCACAATCTTAAGAACGACAGGCTCAATTAGAACTAATCTAAATGGCAAACAATTAGATATCTCTATTAAAAGTCATTCATACTTCAATCCCCTGGGACAACTTAGTGATGCTTCCTTTAATGTAACAAGTAGTAATATTGAAATCTCTGCAAGTGCCAGCGGAATAAATCCAATTAAAATTGATTTTTCATTACGCGCCTTTGATAAGAATATCAAATACAAGTCAGAGCTAAAGGGTCCAATATTAATTCAAGAATTCTCACCAGGGGAATTTAGACTTGAATACAATAACAACTCACCAATAAACGAAGTTTACTTAAAGAGCCCAGCAAAATTAATTAGCGAAGAATATAAGATCAATATTTCTGCTGAAAATTCTGCAGCTAGTTGCAATGAAAAGTCTAAGAATTCTTTAGATCTCAGTAAGATAATTGACAGATTCAAAGGTTTTACAAGCAGTATGAAAGGCACAATATGATAGAGCTCAAAAATCTTGAAAAACGATATGGAAATTTTTGTGCAGTAAATGATATTTCATTAACAATAGAACCTGGAGAGATTTTTGCTTTCCTCGGTGTTAATGGAGCTGGCAAAACCACCACTATCAGAATGATGACTGGTATCTTGCAACCAACTGCCGGAAGTATCTCGATAGGTGGTTTTGATCTTTCAAAAAATCCAGAGAAAGCAAAATCAATCACTGGCTATATCCCCGATCGTCCATATATTTATCCAAAATTAACCGGTAGAGAATTTCTATATTTTGTTGGCAGCCTTTACAAAGTCTCTAAGAAAGAATGTGCAAAAAGGGTCCAGGAGCTACTGCAACAATTCTCACTTGTTGAATGGCAAAATGAAATGGTCGAAAGCTATTCTCATGGCATGAAACAACGACTAGCTACATGTGCAGCATTAGTTCACAAACCAAAAATCTTGATAGTAGATGAACCAATGGTAGGTCTAGATCCTAGGGGAGCAAGAATGTTTAAAGATGCTCTAAGAGAATTTGCTGATCGCGGAATGACAATATTTTTATCAACTCACTCTCTTGATGTAGCCGAAGAATTAGCTGATAGACTGGCAATTATTCAAAAGGGTAAAATTATCTCAATTGGAACTCTTAATGAAATCAAAGCTCGTTCAGGATTTATAGATAAAGGTCTAGAGTTACTCTTCCTACAATTAACTGAAGAAACATTACCAGAGGAACTAGTAATAGTAGCACCATGATCCCACTTACCGTTACGCCAAAATTACTTTCAATGAAAAATCGTTGGCGAGCTGGAACCTCACTCAAAGGCCAGTTCGGTAGAGATTTGGTCCTAGGATCCTTTAGTTGTTTTGTAATGTTTAGTCTTTATTTTGGTTTAACTCTGGTATTAGATAAAGCTAAGCTTAGCACTGAGGTGGCATATTTTCATCCTGGAAATATTTTAGATATTTTATTTATGTTTCTTTACGGATTACTATTTTTTTCTTCTGCTATTACAACTTTGGGTCTTCTTTATCTTTCAGACGATATTCCACTTTTAATGTCATCCCCAATTTCAAAAGGTAAAATATTTGCTGGAAAGTTACTTGAAATTACTGCCAGTTCGACCTGGATGGTTTTGGTATTTGGCCTACCTGGTTTATTTTCATTTGGTGTTTCATATGGTGGAGGAATTTCCTATTACCTTATCTCAATCTTGATGTTAATTCCCTATTTTCTAATTCCCTCCGCAGTATCAATCGGAATAATTACAATCTTTGCTTCAATTGTTCCTGCCAACAGAACAAAAGAAATTGTGATTTTTATTGGAGGAGCTGCATTAGTCGCTGCCTATTATGTATTTAGACTTATCTCTAGTAGATCTGGAGCACCCGTTGATAGTCTAAATGACCTTTTATTATTAATAAATCTTTTAAAAGTTCCAGATACTTCTTGGTTTCCTTCTCATTGGGCAGCCGTAACTATCGGACAAATTCTCCAGCCCTCAGATATCAACATTACTCCTTATATAATTTGCCTCTGGGCCTCGATGCTGGGAGTTGTTTCTCTCTCCTTTGTAATTTTTTCAAGTTTTTATGAACATGCCTATAATAAAGCTCAATCAAGTAAAAGCCTTGGAAAAATGAATTCAATATTGAGCCTAGGATCTCTACCTTTTATGGCTCTTTTCTATACACAAGAAGAACGAGCACTTTTAAATAAAGAAATCAGTATTTTTTTAAGAGATATGACTCAAAGTGTTCAGCTAATGCTTCTTTTAGCGCTATGTTCAGTTTATCTTTATAATCTAAGGATCCTAAGAGTCGTAGACCAACTTCCTGAAGCAGTTAGAATTTGGTGGCAGGGTTTTTTAACAATTGGAAATATGGGCATGGGCGCATTTGTAATTGCTGCCGTTTGTACGCGTTTTGTTTTCCCTTCTATCTCACTTGAAGGAAAAGCCTATTGGATCTTACGTTCTAGCCCTATGGGAGTTTCAGATCTGCTAAAAGCAAAATTTAAGATTTGGTACTTTCCAGTTGCCTTTATTGGTTCAATTCTCCTTCTTTCAGGATCTTTTGCTATTCAAGCTGAACCACATCTAGTGATTATAAGTGCACTTATAAGTTGGATTGTATGTTATGGAATTGTTGGATTAGGTGTTGGTTTGGGATCTGTATATGCAAATTTTGACTGGGAACATAGCTCCCAACTTGCAGCTAGCTTTGGCAGCTTAGTTTTTATGTTATCAAGTACAATCTTAATTGCAGTAAACTTAATTCCGATTACATTATTAATGTTGATTAAAAATATTCAATTTGGAAAATTACCACTTCCAACAATGCATTGGTACTTTATTATCGGAAGTTGTTTTATATTTTTAGTCTATCTTAACTATGCAGTCGCCAAATGGGCCATGAAAATTGGAGAAAATTCATTGCTGGAAAGAGAAAATTAATATTTTAAAGATTTAGAATTAATCCATGGCTTTTTCTTGCCAACCTTTTGGAACCTTCTGAGAAAACAATTCTGAGGAAATTGGCTTATTAACTTCAGTATTACTAAAAATTAATTCAGCATGAACATTTGCTTCAGGAATATCAAAAAAAGCTTTTTTTATTGCAAATTCTTCGGAAAATTCTTGATCTAGATTAAAAACAAATAAATCTCTCTCTTTAAATGGATCTCTAAGTTTTAATGATTTTAATCTATAAGTTTTTGCATCAAACTCATAAACTTCTTTTTCTCTACCAACGATAATAAAAAATCTATCGCCGAGTTCGGAAAGCATTACTTTAAGATTATCACTAAATTCATTTATGATTCTTAATGGAAGTGATCCAGTTAAAATATAAATTAGATCGTGTTGATTAAGAGGTAAGCCCATGGCCTTTTCAAGACTACTCTCATTTACTTCACCCAGATATGCAATCTCAGGAGCCGTATCTAAGTAAAGAGCTTTTTGACCATCACTTTTTAATATGGCCATAGCATAAGCTCCATTTATAGGAAGTGCTTGCATGTGAAAAGCACCTTTATTATTGGCAGCTAATACATATCGAACGGAATGAATATCTTTTCCTCTTTTAAGCTTAGCTCTCGCTAAGGTTTTTAAAGAACTTATTTTTTTAGATCTAAGCGTTAAATTTTGGATAATGGATTTTGCTTGATTGGGACTAACTTCATTCCAGACTGGAAGAGTATCTTTTTTAATCGTTGAACATGAAGTGCAACAAATAACTAAACTCAGAAAACATGTACTAACTAAAGAAGCATGTCTAAAATAATTGTAAAAAAGTTTAAACATACGAAGCCCCTCAAGTTTGATATGACTTGAGGGAGCTTACTGAACTTACCCTGCTTACTCAATTGCTCTTCTAGAGAATATCTGCAATTTTCCATCTTCTGAGAAGTTATAATGAGCCTCTACAGTGGCTCCATTTGAAAGAGCTAATATCATAATTCCATTTGGGCTCATAAAACCTTTTCCTATGACTTCTTTGCCATCTGCTCCTGGAAATTTAACTTGGATGTCACCCGAAGTATTATATCTAACTCCAATGTTTGGATTTTGACCTTGAATGAATAATGGTTTGGCATCACCAGGAACAAAAGGCTCTTTAGACAACGGTTCTATGTTTGAAATTGAAAACTCACCTTTACCAAACTTAACCTGCATTGAATATGATTCACCACTTTGTGAATTGTAGGCCATGGCTTTACCATTCGGCATTAATATACCCTTAAAACCTCCGGCCTCAAATGAGATTTGACCTCCGCTCATGGCTTGATAAGAACCTTGAATTCCGGAATCTGTTATAAATCTATTACTTCTAAAATATCCATGAACAGATCCGCCTTGTTCAAATAACGGCACGCTTTCTTTCAATACTTCTGGTTTAATCTGAGCTTTTTTCATGTTCTCTAATGATGCGGGCATGACCATCTTTGAGTAAACTTTTGCAATTTCTGGGTTTTTCGATTCTGCAACTGTCACTGCTTCCTGTGTTTTTGATTGTACTGGAATAGTATTTTCTGATTTTATCAAAATTGCATTTTTCGATCGTGTCAGTTCATCAATCCGTCCTTGGGAGTAGTTTGCATTAGCTGCTCTTTCCGTAAGCGGCTGTGAGATAGAAGTAATCATTTAGAATGTCTCCCGATTTAATGTTCAGGAGAGTACCTTCACGAATTGTGCCAAATTTTCGACACAAAGTTTTTGTTTATAGACAGGGACTTAGTGCTAAGTCTCGATTTAATGAGGAGGCAATTCCTGCCGACTTAAGGAGAAAATTACTTTTAACTCTTATGAGTCTGTTGCGAAACTACCTCCGTTACGAGAAAAGGGAGATTTGAGACAAGACGAGGAAATCGAGGGAAAAAACTGCAAGCATATCCACTGGGATATGTTGAGGAGTTTCTCTCGATGACTGACGAAGTCGCAGGCCAAAGATCTCTTTTTGCAGTAGGAGAGAGTTTCGCAACAGGCCCATGGGGCAAAACTTCTAGAAAAGACTATAGAATCCCAGAAATTTCTCTTGTCTTTGTGGGCAATATGGATCGAGAGTCTGCGGCTCTCTGGATTTTTTCTTATCAAAGTTTCTTATCAATCGAGTTTAAACACTCTCAGACAGACCTTAGATTGAGACAATTCTTAAATAATTCGTAACTGTCACAGTTTATCCTGATTAGCTGCAAGAATCTCAGCAGATTTGACTTGGCAACGCGCCTTAACTTTGATCTCTTTTTGTGTTTTTGGATGTTTCAGTTTTGTTAAAATTGTTTGATATGTCCTATAAGCTTTTTCAGATTTGCCAATCTTATTTAAAACATCAGCATAATGCTCCAGAATTACAACGTCATCACCAGTAAGATTAACAGCACGCTCTAATGTTTCATGTGCCACAGTGAACTTTCCACTTTTAAAATAGATTAGACCCAAGGTATCAAGGAAAAATCCATCATCAGAATAATTTTTAAGAGCCTTTTGAATTAATTCAAAGGCTAGATCTAGATCTCTACCTTGTTCGGCTAAAGTATAAGCAATGAAATTTAATGCTTGGCTGTGGTCCTGATTAATATTCAAAAGCTTCTGCATAATCTGTAAAGCTTCTTCAGTCTCATCTTGCTCATCCAGTATTGTCCCATACATGAAAAGAGCTTTTTCGTTATTGGGTTCTTTTTCAAGAATTAATTCTACAATTTCTTGAGCATCATCAAATTTTAAGGCGGCTCTCAGGATATCAATTAGAAAAAATTCTAGATTTATATCGCCGCCTTCTGTATTATCAATTGCGAGTCTAACGGATCTCTCTGCTTGATCTAACTGATTTAATTGACGAAAAAGAAAGGAGGCAAACGTACTTGCCTCAACAAACATAGGCTCCCCTGTCTTGATTTTTTGAAGTTCAAGAACTGACTGTTTTTTCATTCCCTGTGCTGCATATGCAGTACCTAAAAAATATCGAGACTTTGAATCTTCAGGATGAACCGCAAGTACCAAGCGAAAGTTTTTAATAGCTGACAAATAATCTCTCTGCTCGACCTCTAATATTCCGATATGCCTTCTTAGCTCATGAGGATCTATCGCTTCGTTTCCAAGAAAACTCTTTAAAAACTCAGCGGCTTTATTACCATCACCCTGATCTAAAAGTCCTTCGATTGCCTTAATTACAAGAAGTAAACTACTATCAGCCCATTGTGTCTTGAGATTACTTACTTCTATCTTTGCCTGTTTGAGATCTTTTGATTTGATTAGAGCATAAAGATAATAAAGCTCCACTTTTCGATTATCTGCTTCTAAGCTCTTTGCTTTCTTCAAATACTTAAGACTCGTTTTTAGATCTCCTTTTGATTCAAAAAGAGTTCCAAGATAATAATAACCGAGTGAGGTTTCCTTTTGCAGTTCAACAAGCTTTTGAACCTGCGAGATAGATCCATCAAGATCCCCTAAAGAATATAAGGCATTGGCCAAAAAAAGCTTGGGAACAACATCCTGAGGTTCTAGCTTTATACATTGTCGATAGTAGGGAGCAGATTCTTTAAACATATTAAGTGAATCCAAAATCCCTGCATGAAGTAAAATATCTTCATACTCCGGCTGCTCTGCCATTACCTTAGTACTAGCAACTAAAGCTTTTTGGAGATCGCTTTTTTCTACGTATAGGCGAGTCAACTGAGAAGCGATAACAGAACTATTTCCCTCTACTAAGGCAGATGCTTTTTCTAACGATGTTGTTGCTGTATCGAAATTTTCATCATTAATAGCGAGTTCACCTTGTAAAAAATTATATATTAAATCAGATTTTTTCTGAGTTGCTTCATCAAGAAAGGATAAATCTGAAATCTTAGGTTTTTTTAATTTTGACTTTGATTTATTAGTACTTAGGATTGAACAGGCAGATAGACCAAAGGAAAGGAGCAAAATTACTGCTAGCTTAGTTAACAATTTAGCTGTGCTCCAAAAAAATTATCTTTTAAAAAAACAAATGGTTCGCCCGCAAGGACTCGAACCTCGATTTTCAGAGTCAGAATCTGACGTGCTACCATTGCACCACGGGCGAATACGTCGGCTCTAAAGTTCATTAAATATAGTTATCCCAATCAGTACTTTTCGAATACTTTTTCTGTTGAAAACCTTCGGTTTACTTAAAATATTTACTTGGGATAACTATTTATCATCCCTTCGGGGGATCGTTAGTCCAAATAATGATTTTCTTTAGGAAAGTTCTTTTTGGACTTACTATATATAAAATTATCGAAATATTTCAAGGATATGAGAACATAATAACTTAACTGAGGAAAGAAGAAGCAATAAGACTGGTGTTGCATCGACAAGGCTCAATTTTATCTGTATAAACTCACTTCGGATCTTGATTTTTGTTAAAGAAAATCGAGTATTAATTTTACTTGAGGCCCCATCGTCTAGTGGTTAGGACGCTAGCCTCTCACGTTGGAAACACGGGTTCGACTCCCGTTGGGGTCATTCAGTTCAACTTATCCACATATTCGTGGTGAGATTCTTCTTTCATAGGTGCTCAATATGGTAAACCTAAAAACTGGATTAGCTGAAATGCTTTGTAATGGCGTGATCATGGATGTGATCGATGTCGAGCAAGCTAAAATTGCCTTCGAAGCTGGGGCCATTGCCGTTATGGCCTTGGAGCGCGTGCCTTCTGATATAAGAAAAGAAGGTGGCGTTGCAAGAATGACAGATCCAAAATTGATTGAAGAGATCAAAAAGGCTGTTAGTATTCCTGTAATGGCAAAAGTTCGGATTGGCCATATAGCAGAAGCTCAGATTCTTGAAGCTATCGGCATAGATTTTATTGATGAATCAGAAGTCCTAACTCCAGCCGATCCCGATGACCATATTAATAAATATGAGTTCAAAACTCCTTTTGTATGTGGTGCGTGCAATTTAGGCGAAGCTTTGCGCCGCGTGAATGAAGGTGCTGCCCTGATTCGCACAAAAGGTGAAGCAGGAACAGGAAACATCATTGAAGCTGTTCGACATCTCAAGCAAGTTAATCGTGAAATTATTGCTCTTAAAAACATGACTCCTCAAGAGTTACAACAAAAAGCTATTGAGTACCGAATACCTATTGAACTACTTAAAATGGTAGCTCAGAGTGGCAGTATTCCTGTACCAAATTTTGCTGCTGGAGGAATAGCAACTCCAGCCGATGCTGCTCTGGTAAGACAGCTTGGAGCACAATCTGTATTTGTTGGATCGGGAATTTTTAAAGCTGAAAGCCCAGCCAAGCTTGCCAAAGCGATCGTGGAAGCAACCTGTCACTATGATAACAAGGAAAAACTTTTAGAAGTCTCTCGTGGTCTTGGGAAATTTATGCCTGGTCTTACGATGGAAAGTATTCCAGAATCTAATAAATTCGCGAAACGAGGTTGGTAAGAAATGCGCGTTGGAGTCTTGGCTCTTCAAGGATGTGTCGATCCTCACCTAAGACACATTGCAAAATTAAGTGCCCAAGGTTTCAAAGTTAGATCTGCAAAAGAGCTGCAAAAAGTCGATAGAATAATTCTTCCCGGCGGCGAAAGTACCACTATGCTAAAACTTTTGCACACAAGCGGATTGTTTTCTGAATTAATAAAATTTGCTCAAACGAAACCAGTTTGGGGAATCTGCGCTGGTGCTATTTTAATTGCTAAAGCTGTAGCTAATCCCAGCCAAGAAAGCTTAGATTTAATTAATATCAGAGCTGAAAGAAACTATTATGGATCACAGCTGGATTCTTTTGAAGCAGAAATAAAAATTGAGCCTTTATCAAAAATAATTCGGGCTCAGTTTATAAGAGCACCATTACTTTCTGCTTTGAGTGATAAAGTAAAAGTTCTCGCAACTTACAATGATTCCGAAGTTTTATTTTCAGAAGGCCGGATTATGGCTTCAGCATTTCATACTGAGCTTGGAGAAGATTCGAGTTTGCATCAGTATTTTTTAGGTATCTAGCAACGTATCAGATATAGTTCTTTCACTGAAAAAAGCATCTTCCGGCACTAGTAAAAATCTTCTGGCTGATCTTCCGTTTCAGTCGTCTTCCAGCGTCTATGCATCCAAAACCAGCCTTCAGGAAAATCTCTAATCATATCTTCATAATGCTTTGAAACTGTCTGAGTAATTTCGAAAATCTTTTCTTTACGAGTCATATTTTTATTCTCGTAAAGAGATGTGAAATCACACTCAACTACTTGCATAGAGTAACGATCAAACTCCAAAGTTTTTAGTGAGGCTACCAATACTCGAGACTCAGTATCGAGAGCCGCTAAAGCAAGTGACTTTGTTGTTGCAGCTTTCTTACCAAACCAATCAACAAAAACAGCATGACTTCGTTTAACATTTTGATCGAAAAGTATTCCAACATCCCGACCAGATTTAATTTCAGAAATTATTTTTTTATATGCACCTTTTCGAGGAATTACTTTATTGCCAAACTTTTCACGTCTTAAATTCCACCAGGCATCAAGCCTCTCAGCTTTAAAATTTCTAACTACAAAGCTGATAGGGTATCCAAGCACTGAGGCTAAGTAAGCTTGAAGTTCAAAACTGCCGAGATGACCAGTAGCAACTATTATGCCTTTTTTCAGTTCTGTTTTTTTAAGTTCTTTGTAACGCTCAAAAAATGGAAAATTAACATGAGTAACAATCCAGCTCTCTGAAATTGTCGGTAAACGAACAAAATCTGATATTGCTAAGGCTAAAGAATCACAACTCCTGGTAATCTGCATTTGATACCAAGAAGAATCCATATTTGGAAAAGCCAATTTGAGATTTATCAAACTTACTCTTTTGAAACTAGGAATTAGAGCAGTGCTTGCTTGGATTATAAACGAAAGTAGCTTAAACCTAATTTTATTAGGTAAGAACGACAAGATGGCGATTAGAAACCTCACCAACGTGTACAAAAGCCAATCAATCACAGTAATATCATAGAAAGATAAATTTTAAATCCATTGTTACATCAAAGAAGCAAAACTTACTATTGGATAGATTAAAAAATTGATCCCAGTTTTATCAAAATATCAAAGTGAGCCTATTTTATTCGGGGCTTTATATGATCAACTTATTAAAAGTCATAACAATGCCTTAAATAATTTTGGAGACAATTTAAATTCAACTAATGGGCTGTCTATATGTAAAGAGATTGGATCAGATCTCTTTAAAGATCTTACGAAATTAAATTTAGAAACAATAATACAAACTTCTAAATTCAAAAAAGAGTACACTGATAAGTCATTTGTATTAACAGAAATTTATGAAAATTCATTCCGTTATCAAAATGATGAGGAATTAAAATCTAGCAAAAGAGATCGTGAAGGAATTTTCTACACTCCCAAAGAGATAATTTCAAAGATTTTAGATTTATCTATCGATAATGCCTTAGTGGAAGGTCTTCACTTAAACCTTGATGGCCTATCTATCTTAGATCCTGCTTGTGGTGGTGGTGTTTTTTTAATTGAAGGATTTAGAAGAATCAAAGATAAATTTCCCAAACTTAAAGCATCTGAAATTCTCTCTACTCTTTATGGAGTCGACAAAGATCCTTTAGCCGTTTTTATTGCTAGATTATCTTTAATTATCACCGCTTCTAATGAGAACCCTGAAGATATAAATAAATTCATAAAAATAACTAAAAGTAATATTAGAAATGGTAATAGTTTAATTTCAAATGAGGATAAATTAGATCAAGATATTACAAATTCCAATATAGCTTCACTATTACCATTTTCCTGGGAAAGAGAATTTCCTACTATTTTTAATAATGGTGGCTTCTCAATAATTATTGGTAACCCACCTTATGGAATATCTCGAGATCAAAAGATTTCTGAACTTGAAAATAAAATTATTAAAAGTAAATTTAAAAAATATATCTCAGGTAAGCCTAATAAATATATGCTTTTTATGGCCAAATCTGCCGAGATGCTAGCGGCAGATGGAATCGTTTCGATGGTAGTTCCAAATTCCTGGCTTGGCATTAAGAGCGCAAAAGCTTTAAGAGAGTATTTTTTAAAGGATCTTAACTTAACTGATCTTATAACTTACGATTCTCGTGTCTTTAAAGATCCATCCTTTGAAGCAGTTATTTTTGCAGCTAAAAAACAGAAAATTAAAACAAATCTTAAAATTCAAAATTTTAAAAGTGCCAAAGAAAACTTAGCTTTGAGAACAGTCTCTGTTCCACTACCTACTCTTTTAAAACGACCTGCGATGACAATCCCAATAAACTGGTCAGAAGAAACCGATCATGTCATGAATAATATATTTTCTAATTCTTTCCTACTTGGCGACTTGTCTTCTCCTTTTATTCCTCGAATCGCTCTTCAGGCATATGCCACTGGTAAAGGAACTCCACCTCAATCAAAAAGTGATTTGAAAAACCGAATTTTCGATTTTACTCAAAAAGTAGACATAAATACTTTTCCCTACTTAGATGGTGCAGATATCACTCGTTTTAAGATTAATTGGTCAATGCAATTTTTAAAGCACGGAAAATGGTTAGCAGATCCACAACCAATTGAAAGATTTAAAGGTCCTAGAGTTTTGATAAGAGAAATTTTAGGACGAGCTCCGTATACTTTAATCTCTGCATTTACAGATGAAACATACCTCTACAATAAATCAGTACTTCATATTTTACCAAAGACACATGAAGTATCTAAAGAGTTGCTTATTGCTCTCTCTGCAATTTTAAATTCAAAATTAGGGACTTTTATAATTAGAAATGTTGGTAGAAAATCTCAAAGAAAACTTTTTCCAAAATTAGTTAATGATGATTTACGTTCTTTTCCATTGCCTAATAATCTTAGTAAATTCGCTCCCCTTCTATGCGAATTAGCTCTGAAATTATCTTCTCAGAGCGACACTAATTCCATTTTCATGACTGACTTGGATTATGAAGTTTTTGCTGCTTATGGTCTTAATCAATCTGACTCAGAACTAATTCAGAAATCGCTTGCATAGCCATTTTTTTATTGAAGAGATATACTCCTAGAATGTATTCAAATGAATCTAAAAAATATTACTTAAAAGTTTCTGGCATGACTTGTGGTCATTGCTCTATGAAAGTTAGAGACATTTTAGATTGCCAAGGTGCAACTGGAATTAAAGTTGATCATGCCCAAAATTTAGCTTCATTTTCTAGTAATAAAAATAACTTATCTGAAATATTATTTGTTCTTAAGGATTCCGGTTACCCTTCAATACAAATGCATAATACAGATACCGCTAAAAAATTACTTTCCTCAATTGAGTTGAAATTTTATTTTTGTCTTCTTTTTACCCTGCCACTATTGTTACACATGCTCCTGTCCTATCATTGGCTTCATAATCCATATGTACAGCTCGCCTTGACGATTCCTGTTTACCTTGTTGGTTTATTTCATTTTGGTAACAGTGCCTGGGGATCAATTAAGCGACGAACACCAAATATGGATGTCTTGATCTTTATTGGTTCAACAGCTGCTTTTATATATAGTTTAATTGGAACAATATTCAATCTTGGACCAACTTTTCAATTCTATGAAACAAGTGCCACCATTATAACTTTAGTTTTAATGGGGAATGTTCTTGAACATGTTGCCCTTAAGAAAACTACTTCGGCAATCGAAGAACTAAATTTTTTAAGACCTTCAATAGCTCACAAGATCGATGAGCAAAATAATGTTTTTGATATTGATATCTCTGAAGTAAGCTTAAACGATATTCTTTTAGTTAATATTGGTGAGAAAGTACCAACGGATGGAGTAATTGTTTCGGGCGAGGGAGAGCTTGATGAATCAATGATTACTGGAGAAAGTCTTCCGGTTTACAAGTCAGTATCTCAAAGTGTTGTCGGATCATCTCTTCTTAGCTCAGGAAGTATTCAACTAAAAGTTACTGCTACCGGAGAGAATACGATTCTTTCCTCAATTATTCGACTCGTTGAAGATTCAGTTGGAAACAAACCGAAAATTCAAGAATTTGCCGATAAAGTAAGTAATATTTTCGTTCCAGTTATTGCTTTGATTTCTCTTGGAACTTTATTGATTTCTTATTTAATTTTTGACATTTCACTTACACAATCATTAATGCAAGCAATTGCTGTTTTAGTTATCTCCTGCCCTTGCGCGATGGGACTTGCTACTCCAGCCGCAGTTGTAGTGGGAGTTGGTAATGCTGCTCGAAAGGGAATCTTAGTAAAAGGAGGGAAAGCACTTGAGCTTTTATCCAATGTTAAATCAGTTGTTTTTGATAAAACCGGAACAATAACAACTGGACATTTTAAGATTAGTAAATTCGTCGCAAAAGATATGGATGCTCAGGAAGCTAAATCTATAATCGTGGCTCTAGAAACACATTCAACTCACCCAATTGCTCAATCTTTACTGGCTGAACTCAAAGGAACAACTCCCTTTAAGTTAAAGAAGATCGAGGAAACAAAAGGTATTGGAATGACTGGTTCAGATTTTGAAGGAAATACTTACCATCTGGGAGGAAAAGCTGAAAAGAATTCACCTATGGATATTAAAGCTAATATTTTTCTTTCCAAAAATGGCCACGATGTTGCTGCAATAGAACTTGAAGATGAGATCAGAAGTGATGCCTTAGAAGTTTTTAATTATTTAAGTCAGCGGGGAATTGAAACTGTTCTTCTAAGTGGTGATCGCAAAAATAAATGTGATTTAGTAGGAAAAGCTCTAAATATTAAAACTGTATTTTCTGAGAAAACTCCTGCTCAAAAACTTGAAATAATCAGAGAAATCAATCGAACTTCCACTCTTGCATATGTAGGTGACGGTATTAATGATGCTCCTGCTCTGGCCGAGGCTACTGTGGGAATCTCTTTTGGAACCTCTTCTGAATCTGCAATTCAATCAGCTGAAATTATCCTTCTAAACAACAATCTCTCTTCTTTAATCTCATCATTTAAACTCGCCGATCAGACTTTTAAAACTATTAAACAGAATCTTTTCTGGGCTCTTGGTTATAATGTAATTGCTGTACCGATTGCAGCCATGGGATTTTTAAACCCGATGCTTGGAGCTTTTACTATGGCATTTAGCGATGTGATTGTGATTGCTAATTCTCTCAGGTTAAAATTCGCCAAGTTAAGTTAAAACTCTTACAATCTTGTGTTACTGCTCCAGCGTCTATAAAGTGTTCCTACTTTATGGATAGCTCCTTAGATAACAAAAACGTAAAAATTCTTACTCTTGAAAACAAAACCATCTATCTAGTAGGTACAGCTCACATCAGTAAAGCCAGCGTAGAGCTGGTAGAAAAAGTCATAGAGGAAGTTAAACCAGATTCAGTTGCTGTAGAGCTTTGCCAGTCTCGCTTTGACTCAATGAAAGATCCAGAGAAATGGAAAAAAACTGATATTATCTCAGTCATAAAGCAAGGCAAAGTTTACTTACTTATGGCTCAGTTAATTTTGGCAGCCTTTCAGAAAAAAATCGGTGAAAAACTAGAAGTCAAGCCTGGCTCAGAAATGATGAAAGCTATTGAGATTGCAGAAAAAAATGGTGCAGCCTTAGTTTTGGCCGATCGTGAAATAAGGATCACATTACGCAGAGCTTGGTCTGGGCTAGGACTTTGGTCCTCGATGAAATTAGCTACTACATTGTTAGCAAGTATTTTTTCCTCTGATGAGATAAGTCAAGAAGAGATCGAACGTCTTAAATCCTGCGATGTTCTCGAAAGCATGATGTCTGAACTAGGAAATAATCTTCCTGGAATTACTACCGCACTAATCAGTGAGAGAGATCAATACTTAGCAGAAAAAATAAAATCATCTCCAGGCAAAAAAATTGTTGCAGTTGTTGGAGCAGGTCACGTTCCAGGCATAGAAAGAAATCTTCAGATAAAAACCGATCTTGCTCAACTAGAAATAGAACCCCCTAGATCAATCTGGACACGGGTGATGGCCTGGGGCATTCCGGCTCTACTTGTTGGAATGATAATTTATGGTTTCTTTGTGGGTGGCTCAAACACCAGCATAGAGATGGTAAAAATTTGGATATTAGTAACTGGAATTTCTGCTGGAGTTGGAGCAATTATTTCCTTTTCACACCCAATCACAGTTTTATCAGCCGCACTGTCTGCACCGATTACAACAATTCATCCTTTTATAGCTGCCGGATGGGTTGCAGGACTTGTGGAAGCCATGGTCAGAAAACCTCAAGTTCATGATCTAGAGAATATTGCTAATGACATTACGACAATAAAAGGAATTTGGAGCAATCGCGTCACCAGAATACTACTAACAATTGCCTTTACTAATCTCGGTGGTATGATCGGCATGTTTATTGGTGTGCCCTGGGTTGCCTCCTTAGTCTAAGAAGCTTTATGAATGAAAATATACAATCTCAAAAAAACTTCTATGCAACTATATCTATTATTTTTGGTGCACTTGCGGGATTTCTAATTTCAATCCCTGTAACATTCCATTTTATGAACCCAGCTTCCTCTAATTTTACTGCTTCATATATTTCTGCCCCTCTTTTTGCTTTATTCGGTGCAAGAATTGGGTATTTAAGACGTAATGATAAATTCTTTTTTTATATAAGTTTCATTACTGTTCTTATTTTAACAACTATGATTGGTCTCTCTATTATTTCCGCTCCTCAATAATTTGAAATTCTCTCATCGCCTTAGAGTGAAACCAATAATAACATTTTAATGAAAGTAACCGTTACGAGCAGATCGCTGACTCATGAAGAGATTCCCCACCACAAGTGCTCTGAGAACCTGTGATCTGCACCATAAACCCACCACAAGTGCTCAGAGAACCTGTGATCCCACCACAAGTGCTCTGAGAACCTGTGATCTGCACCATAAACCCACCACAAGTGCTCTGAGAACCTGTGATCTGCACCATAAACCCACCACAAGTGCTCCCACCACAAGTGCTCTGAGAACCTGCGATCTGCACCATAAACCCACCACAAGTGCTCAGAGCACTTGTGATCCGCACCAAACCCTCTTACTCCTTGATATTCCAGGAGTTTGATTGACTTATCTCCCTCTGTTAAACTACGACTTGGCAAAAAGCACTCGATATTATTTATGGATCAAAAGGCCGACAACATAATCTCTTACGGAAGGTCAATAGTCGGACTTGAGGCAGAAGCTATAAATTCTGTCATCCCGCTTATCGATTCCTCATTTGAATCGGCAATAAAACAGATCTTAGCAATCCCACGTGGTGGCAGAGTTATTGTCTCTGGTATTGGCAAGGCTGGATTCATAGGCATGAAGATCTCCGCCACCTTAGCCAGCACCGGTACGCCCTCCTTTTTTCTTCATCCAGCTGAAGCTGTACACGGAGATCTTGGTAGATATACAAAAGATGATTTGGCTTTAATCCTTTCTAATTCAGGTGAAACTGCCGAAATTTTAAAAATATTGCCTGCTATAAAAAGAGTCGGATGTCCCGTAATCAGCATTACTGCCACAAAAAATTCTAGCTTAGCTCAGCATAGCGATATCGTAATTTGCATTGGTAACATTCCAGAAGTTGGTCCTCTTGCATTAGCACCAACTACAAGCACCACCACAATGTTAGCTTTGGGTGACGCTATAGCCATGACAGTTATTAATCAGCGTGGTTTTACTAAAGAAGAGTTTTCTTTCTTTCATCCTGGTGGACAACTTGGTAGGAAATTAATGCTCATCAAAGAAGTTATGCGTCACGGAGAAGAGAACGCCATCATCTCAGAGGATGCCTTATCGAAAGAAGTTATTCATCTTATTACAGTAACAAAGGGTCGACCGGGAGCTGCATCTCTCGTTAATAAAACTGGCAAACTCACAGGGGTCTTCACTGATGGAGATTTAAGAAGATGCCTTGAGCAAAGTAATAATTTTTTAAATGAACCAATAAATAAATTCATGGGGAAAAACCCAAAAGTCTGCTCGCCAGATCAACTAGTTGAAGAAGCTCTTCATATCATGACTCAACATAGAATTGACCAAGTTATTGTTGTCGATACTAATAATCGTCCAATAGGACTTGTAGATATTCAAGACCTAATGTCAGTGGCCTAGGTCCTTTTTCTAAGAAATATTCCTATCTAAATATGTTTTTCAATTTCATTTAGCCTGGATTTCTAAATAAAGCTCTTTGCAAGTCGATATCTTATCTACGATTGGTGTTTGTCATAAAGCATAACCTCAAGTTGTATAAAGGTTAAGAATGAACGTAGATAAAATTCTTATTAGAAACATAAATAAGAGTGGTGACGATTTAAAAAAGACATTTGATAAATTAGCTTCTGGGTTAAGAATAAACAAAGCCGCGGACGATCCAGCTGGGTTAGCAGTGGCAGAAAAGATCAAAGTTGCTACAGTTATTCTATCTCAAGGAAGCAAAAATATTGACTACGGAACCTCAGCTATCTCAATTGCTGACGGTGCACTTGAGCAAATTGGTAATATAGATCAAAGACAAGCAGAATTAGCTACACAAGCAGCTAATGGAACATATTCGGATTCCCAACGTGCGTCCCTAAACCAGGAATTCCAAGCTCTGTCTCAAGAGAGAGATAGAATCGCACAAAGTACGGAGTTCAACGGCCAAAAACTTCTTACTGATTCAAGTGTATCAATTCCCACAGGAAGTGGAGATCCAATTTCTGTAGATTTTTCTTCAATCCCTTCTTCCGGTGGATCGGATATTTCAACGCAAGCTGGAGCTCGAGCTGCAATTGATCAAATAAAAAGTAATATAAATACTAGTACTCAATCTAGAGCCGATCTCGGTGCCAGCGAAAGTAGATTAGAAAGTGAAAAGAATGCAGCAGAGACAAGAATTTTAAGTTTACAAAATGCAGAGTCTCGAATTCGAGATGCAGACATAGCATCCGTAGCAGCAGAGAGAGTCGCCGCTGATATAAGACAGAAATCTTCAACAGCTCTTGCTGCACAAAACAACCAAAGTAAAGGTAGAATTCTCGACTTGCTCGGTTAAATATTATGGCTCTACTGCCGGTTGCACTAAAAATAAATTTAAATACATCTCAGTTCAAAGAGAATAATGATAAGAATTTATCACTACCTGAATTAAAGAAGGAGAGTCGAGCTACAAATAGAAGAGACGCTCTCTCTATTAGTAGGTTAGCAGAAGTTGCAAGTGAAGCTGTAAACTCAATATCAGCATTAAGAGAAAAACAATCAGATTTAATTGCTCGTTCAGGAACAGCTAATGACGAATCAAAGAGTCGAATCAATACAGATTTAACTGACTTACAAAGCGAGATTACTCGCATCTCTCAAAATGCAACCTATAATGGTGTAAATGCACTTTCTGGGGGAACTTTTCTTATTTCAGATTCAGCTAATAACTCAAATAAAGTAGTTTCGCTGTCAAATATTGAATACATTTCACAGAATTATAATTTTAATGTTTCTACAACTAGAACTCGACGCACCGCCACAAATAACATTGATACTGCTACTTTTTCTTCTGGAATTGCCAACAACGGGGCTTCCTCAAGTTATTCAGATTCTCAAAAAATTGTGACTGAGATTATTGATAAAGAAAATCCGGAACAAAATAACGCTGATCCTGAGAGTACAACAGAATCAATTTCCAAACTTTCCGCTGAGTTAGTACAAAAGTATCTCACTATGAACAATGAAAATTCGGATAATTCAGTAAATCTTGAACCAGAACAAATAAAACAAATCATTAGCAAAATAGTTTAATTCGCAAGAAACTATTCAAAATTGTGGCCGATTAAATAAAGGCCATGAAAATATTATCAATTAATAAAAATCGAGGATTTTCTCTTTTAGAGATTTCTATTGCACTTGTATTCTCAAGCTTGTTTCTGGCAATTTCAGTTCCTTCGTTAGCCAGACTTAAAGATACTAATTTGATTAAAAAAGAAGCACACTTAATTAAAGTTGCTCTTGAAAATACCTCAATCCTTTCTACTCGTGAGAACCGTGAGTATTCATTCGAACTTTTTAACGACAAATTCCAAATCAGAAATTCAAACAATAAAAAATTAAAATTGACTTATAAATTTAAGGAAGGTGTATCTTTAGATTTAAATACCCCAATACAAATAATTGAATTTTATAGCTCAGGAGTTGTAACTCCGAAAACAATTAAACTTAAAACTGAAAATTTATCATGCAAGATCACTATTTCGCTTAGAGCTCGAGTAAAGGTTATATGTTGATTGAACTTCTAATTTCTATCACCTTAATTACAGTAGCAGGTCTCTCAACATTCGAATTAGTTAGTAAAACTACAAATAAGATCGGAGCTATGCGATCTAAAATAAAATCTGAAGAAATCAACACTTCTTTAACCAAGCTCTCTAATTGTAATAAAACTAAGACTATCTTCAATGAAAGAATCCACTCCTGCATATTTAAGAATGGTAAAAAGGTTTACTTTTTAGATTGATATATGAATAGAGGAAGTATTCTTTTTGAGACAATTATTGGCATGGCTTTATTTCTACCTATAATTGCTGGAGTATCACTCTTGATTCACACAAGTAGCAAAGTTAGCTCTAAAAATAGAAATATTTTGCACGAAATCTATTTATCACAAAAAGTAAAAAGTATATCAGAAACAGTTTCACGTGAATTAGATCAACATCGCTTATTAATTCTTCCAAGAGTTCATAAGAATTCTCAAATAACTTTCAACGATGGAACTTTAAATCCCGTTTCTTTAAGAACAGATTCCCTCAAACCAGATCCATCATCAGATGCAATAACATACTCTTCGATTGAAAATATTAAACAACTAACAATCAAAAAAATTGACACTTCAGTTTATCCAAATATTGTTTTTACTTGTCCAAAATTTAATCTTTCTAAGATCCCTAATAATACCTATGAGTCGTATGTAGAATTTATAGGACTAACAACCGCAGGTAGCTTTAACTTATCTGGTGTTGTCAGCAAGTGGGACACGGATGCCTGCAAAAAAGGGTATAAAATATCATTATCATCTTATTCAAAAAGCATGATTTCAGAATTGTGCACTGAGCAAGCATTCCCTTTTCTCATCTCACTTCTACCTATCAAAAAAACTTATACTGTCTATTTGGATGTTACAGGAAGACTTAGATATCTTTCTCACTTGGGCGAAATTAACAATGAGAATCAACCTTTATTAGAAGGGATCAAAAAAATTAATTTTAACCTTAAAAAGGGAATAAATAAAAACTTACATAGTATAGAATATAAGATCTTCTTTCCGAATAATCGTTTCTTCAATGGCTCTACGTTCAATCAACTTTCAAGAAATTCATATTTAAATCTTATATTAAATTAATTTCCATGAGAGAAACGCAAGGATTTATATTACCAACGACATTATTCCTAATGGGAATCTTAGCTTTTATCTTATCAAGCACAGCTTATCTTTCTCAAGGTCTTTTGTCTCGAGCTCAAGCTGAGAAATATTTAAATCTTTCAAATATTCAAGTTAAAAATAAACTTATTAAATCAAAGATTCTTAAGAGTGAATATGACATTGAATTATCTTGTTCATTAGAAACAGCAGAACTGGGCAAAAACAGTATAAGTGCATCACTTTGCACTCAACATGATCCGAATTCGATCATAAAATTTCCCTCAAATTCAACTTATTTAAAATCTTGTTCAACTTTAAAACTTAAAGGAAGTCGTCAAACTGAAAATGGTTCAGGACTGAGTTCCGGTTCGAGCGTATCTTTTAATATGTGCACAGAATCAAAATTAATCGGGAATGACAATCAATATTTCGAGGGCAATATTGAGCTTTCACAACTTACACTTAATAAAAGTATTTTTATAACTGGCTATGCTTTCATCCAAACACTAAACATTCCATCTGGAATAAGCCTACTTGCTGGCGGTGATATTTATATTGGAAATTCGATTACTACCTCAGTAGTTCCCAGCAAATTATCACTAACTTCCCTGACTGGAAGCGTTGTTAACCTAAGCAAAGGATCGAATTTAGATCTTACATGTTATGGTAAAAGTATTTATTGCGCTGGTGGTATCAAGGGAGAAAAAAACACTTCAGGACTCGATCTTATGGATCAAGCCCTGAGTTTTACTGTTGGGATTTATTAAGACTAACCTTGTATTTAAGTAAGTTGATCAAGTTTCTTCTTAATTTTCTTGATGTCCTGCTTCGTTTTTAGCGCAGCAGTATAAAGCTTGCTACCAAAAGACAGATTCTTAAGATTCTTGGCAGATTTAAAAGCCTGTTTTGCATTCAATTTAAGTTCGATTAACTGACCTTTTAGTTCAGTTAATTCCTGATTTAATACAGCTAA
>Ga0163144_10000573_pt1 | contig 85629 bp, 132 predicted proteins | sample OliLak19BULKMAT1_FD_123175 | JGI IMG/M metagenome (GOLD analysis project Ga0163144, IMG submission 123175) | Freshwater microbial mat bacterial communities from Lake Vanda, McMurdo Dry Valleys, Antarctica - Oligotrophic Lake LV.19.BULKMAT1 | ecosystem: Environmental > Aquatic > Freshwater >... | reverse complement strand
GAGCTGGCGCGGCGCCATCCGTTCGAGCCCGTGCCGCTCTACCGCGGCGTGCTGCTAGCTCAGCCCGAGATGCTGCCCGACGATCGGCTCACGTGGTTGTCGTGGTCAGAGGATCGCGACGTCGCGCGCTGGTTCGGCGATCCGGCCAGCTACATCTCCGGGCCATTCCATGAGTACGCCCCCGAGGCGCGCGGCTACGTGGTGACGCTCGTCGAGCCGCCGCGCGTGCTCTGGCATCACTCGTGGCGGCACGCGTTCGGTCCGCCGCTTGAGTACCTCGCGCTACGGCACCCGAGCATGGGCATCCCAGGCGGTCAGCAAATCCGATGGTCACTCGACACGCAACGCGAGGTGATCACCGAGCCACTGCTGACGTTCCCGACCCCCGAACCTATCGAGGCCATGCCCGGCGCATCGATCGCCGAGCTTGATCGTCGACTCACCCCCAGCTGGATCCAACTACCATGAAGACTACCCCGACCATCGAAGCGCTGCTCATCCAGCTGGACCCCAAGGAGATCGCGCGTGTCGCCGGTGAGCTGGCGCGGCGCCATCGCGTACTGCTAGCTCAGCCCGAGATGCTGCCCAAGACGTCGGTGATCCTCGACGACATCGATCGTGGCTGGGCCGACGCCCGCACCCAAGTGATCGAGGCGTACCGCGAGATGTACGGCGTGGAGCCGACCAGTGAGTTCGCCGACAACGCAGCAACGAAGCTGCTGGCGGGTGGGTAGCAACCATGAAGAAGCGGCACAAGCGATTCTACGGGCGCGGCGAGGACATGAACGGCAAGCGGCTGCGCATCAATGACCGCGTCAAGGTCGCGCTCCGCGACGAGCACGGCTGCAAGAACCACGCGAACGAGGGCTACCCGTCGAGTGGCGTGATCACCGGCTGGGACGGGATCGGCGTTGCCGAGGTGAGAGCCCCCGCAACAAAGACGCGCGGCGGCTACGTCGTGAACTGGGAGCCGAACGACCACTACTCGATCAGCACGAACCAGCTCACGCTCGTTCGTCGCGGAAAGCGGCGCTAGCCATGAGGCCGCGGGTTGTCGGCGGGTTCGAGCCCGACACGCGCGAGCAAGCCGAGCTTGTCGAGCTGTGGCATCTGTCGCGTACCGCGCTCTCAGGTACGGGGCGCAACACACGCGCCGATCGCATCAGCTGGGCGTGCGATGCGTTCCTCAAGGAGCACAAGGACGAGCCGAACGTCGCGCGCAAGTGGATCTACGTGTGGGCCGTCGACAACGTGGGGAGGCACTATCAATGAGAGGTAGCCAAGAGGTTGACGACGCGGCCCGGTACGTCGAGCTCGCGCGCGCGGGCTGGAAGGATCCGGCGGTTGACACGTTCGAGCTGCTGAGCGAAGTAGTCGCCGCCGCGCACATGGATCGCGAATTCTTCGCCGAGGAGGCACGCGAAGCCAAAGAAGAGGCCGAGGAGCGAATCGCCGAGCTGCGCGCCGAGCTGGCGATCGAAGGCCAGGATGTCAGCACGTTGCTCGAAGCACTCAAGGTCGCGATCGCACGCGAGCGGAACGAAGCTCTCATCATGCACGAGCAGCTGTTTGCTGATCGGATCGCGCAGCGCGACGCGCGGACCGCCACGCATCACGCGAAGATCGCCGCGCAAGGGGATGAGATCGCGCTGCTGCGTGCCGAGTTGCGCACGCTCAAGAATGCGATCGCCGTTGCCGAGCCTGCGCCACCTGACGATTCGTCGCCCGCACCGAAGAGGAACACGCGCTCGAAGATTTAGCTGCGAAGCAAACCCAGGTCTCACAGGGGTGTGTTCGGCGAAACGGTGCGCATCGTGCGCGCCGTATGCGGTCGGGTGGTCCCCACCGCACTGATGAAGCTAAACCCCACGAAGAACGGATAACAAAATGGCACGAATCAACCTTGGCAATGGGCAGTGGTTCTCGACGAAGACGGCAGTCAAATTCGACGAGGACACACGATGGGACGGGAACAACCACATCTCCCGTGCGACGGGATCTCAGTGGGAGCACGAGTGCCTCTACCGCACGTCGAAAGGTCGATGGGTCCTCCACACGTGGTCGCAATGGCAGGGTAGCTCCGAGAGCTACGATCTGATCGACGAGGCGGCTGCACACGCGTGGCTGATCGCTCAGGGCGAGAGCGATGCTGTCCCGGCCGAAGTGCTCGCCGCTGCTGAACTGTGACCGTGAGCAACGACATGAAGAAACATCCACTCTGTCGGCCACCTAACGGCACGATGGCACTCAAAAGCGAATTCCACGGCTCAACGAAGCTGTGGCAGCTGCCCGTGGTCGGCCGCTGGCGCAAGGCCGACGCCGAGCCCGCGCTCGCGTTCATCGGCACCACGCTCTCCGGTGACCCCATCGTGATCGTCGCGGACTGTGACTGCAAGGCCCACCTGAAGTGCCCGCTCGCGAAGGCGTTCACGTTCGCGGCCGACAAGCTCGATGTCGTTGCCATCTCGGCGCAGCGCGTGAAGGCGGCCACAGGAGTCGTGAAGATGTCCTACCGCGACGCGGAGCGGACCGCCGCCGAGTTGTTGAAGGCGGCCACCAAGGAACGATCAAAGTGATGTTGTTCAAGCCGGGTGACGAGCCGATACTCGAAAACTATCCACCGTTGCGCGCGTGGTTTGACAAGGTTCGCGCGGCACAGACCTGGCAGATCGAAACCTGGCAGAACGATCGCAGCATGAATGGCCACATCGACCGCCTAGAAGGTTGGGCTATCCGTGGTGCTTTTGTCATCGTCGTTATCCGCTCACACAAGCGGGGTTGGGACGTCTTCACGAGCCCCAACACCACCAACATCGAAGAGACGCTCGCCGAGATCGAGCGCCGGATCGGAATCTGATCATGGCGAAGAAAGAAGAGCTCGACGTGCAGACGCTGCTCGCGACCCGCCGCTGGTGCTACTACATCCCACTCTCGGCGTTCGAGGATGGCAAGGGCTACCGCGTTTCGATCATCGTCGAGGGCGAAGAGGGTCACTTCCCGACCGGCACACCCGACAAGGCGCCGTGGTACTGGGGCATGACCTACCGCGACGCGGAGCAGACCGCCGCCGAGGCGAACGCGAAGCTCGGGATCGACGAGACCACCGTGGTCAAGCTGTTGATGTCGTCGATGCGCGGCCCGGGGCCACGCCGAACCAAGGCGAAGGCGAAGGCGTGATCCAGAGGTTGTCAGCCCCACGCCGTAAGAATCAGCCATGACGATCGATCGCGTAGAGCTGGTCACGATCGATGAGATGAAGGCCGAGCACGTCGAGGACATGCAAGCGCCGCACGCCGCGCTCGAAGCGTATCGAATCGCACAGACCGGCGTGATCACCTCAGCTGAGCGTGCGATCGCAACTGCACGTAGAGCGATCGCGTGGGTCGACGCCACCCGATCGAGCTCGTACGCGAGCCCACCGGGACCGCCGACGCGGCGCTAGGTGGTGTTGGATATCTACATATCCAGTACCTAGTAAAACTAGTTTAACAACAACGATTTCAGGAGGTTGCGATGCGTGTTTCTGAAGAAGTCCTGACCGTGCTCGGGGGTCTGACCTACCGCGCGGACAACAGCGTCGTGATCGAGGGGCAGCTCGACCGGAAGCTCTTCGTCAAGGTCGACGAGGTCCTGCAAGCGTGCGGCGGGAAGTGGAATCGGAAGGCGAGAGCCTACCTATTCGGATGCGACCCGGTGCCGCTCGTGAGCGCCGTGATCGCGATGGGCAAGGTGACGACCGCCTCGGATCTGGGCTTCTTTCCGACCCCTGCGCGACTCGCGGAGCAGCTCGTCAAGCTCGCGGATGTCCGCCCGGCCCATCAAGTGCTCGAACCGAGTGCGGGTGATGGGGCGATCGTCGATCACATCCTCGCAGCTGGCGCGGAGGTGTACGCCGTCGAGTTCGACGCGCAACTCTACACACTACTCAAGCGCTCGTGTACGCATGTCCCCGAGTGGGCGTTCGGTGTTGCGCTCTGCCCTGAGCCGATCGACTTCATGACGTACGAGGCGCCCGACCCGTTCGATCGTGTGGTGATGAACCCGCCGTTTGCCCGCGTCGGGCTCGGTGATCACATCGACCACGTGCGGCACGCATTCAAGATGTTGATCAAGGGCGGCGTGCTCGTGTCGATCATGCCATCGAGCATCGAGTTCCGCACGGATCGTCGGCACGAGGCGTTCCGTGCTGAGGTGCTGGCGTGCGGCACGATCACGAAGCTACCAGAGGGCTCGTTCAAATCATCAGGCACCGGCGTCAACACGTGCATCGTTCGCATGGTACGCGCGTGAGCTATCGGCCGGCGTGTACGAGGCCATGCGCCGAGTGTCCGTTCCGCCGCAAGAGCACACCCGGCTGGCTCGGTGCGGCAACACCGCAGAGCTTCATCATCGAGATCTCGATGGAACGCCCGCTACCGTGCCACACATCGATCGACTACGAGATCGATGATTGGAGTTCTGCGTGGGCTACGCAGCAAATCGGCCTCATCTGCGCCGGTTCGCTGATCCTGAGCGCCAACATGAGCAAGCTGCCGCGCGACCGCATGTTCCCGCGGATGAGGCGGAACACCAAGCTCGTGTTCTCGAACCACATCGAGTTCATCAAGCATCACGAGGCTGCGCCAGTGCGCTCGTGGGAGACCAAAGAAAGGCGAGAACGCCGATGAGCAAGGACGACGATCAAGAGTTCAAGCACGCGTCCTACGGGATGATGCAGTTCAACCGCAGCTCGGGCAGCCGCGGAACCCGGCTGTTTGGTAGCTCGCTCAAGGAGCACTACAACACGGTGCGGCTAAGGATCGGGTCAGGCATGTTGATCCACGGGTTGAACCACGATCGCTACTTCGGATCGATGCGTGGTGAATACATCGAGGTTGAGCTATCAGCCGCGCAGTTCGCTGAGGTGCTGACAACGATGAATCAAGGCTCAGGCATCCCGTGCACGATCCGCTACTTCGATGGACAGCGCGTCGAGGATCCACCCGAGATCGAGACCGAGGTTGAGCGGATCAAGAGTTCGTTCGATGGCTCACTCAAGGGCATGGTCAAGCGCATGCGCGAAACCAAGGCGAAGATCGAGGAGATCACGAAGTCGGCGAGCGCCAAAGCACGCGACGAGATCCGGCGGTCGCTCGACTTCATGATCATGCAGCTGGAATCGAACGTTCCGTTCATCGTGGATCAATTCAACGAAGCGAGCTCGAAGGTAGTCACCGCCGCGAAGCACGAGATCGATGCGTTCATGCAGCACGCGATCGCAATCACCGGGCTCGAAGGGCTCGCCGCCAGGCAGCTCACCGGCGGCGGTGAGCGTAACGAGCACGATGACTACGATAGCGCCACCGGAGATCTCGGGCGGCCACTACTCACCGAGACGCCGTAGGCTACCCATCATGCCCAAGAAGTTGCTCCCCGGCACGAGTGCACTCCACATGATCGTCGCCTCCGCACCCGACCTCGCACCATCGACGCGTGACAAGTACCTGCGCGACCTCAACACCTGGATCACGTTTGCCGGTGAGCACCCGAGCGGCTGGACGCCGGCACAGGCGCAGGCGTACTACGCGCACCTGCTCGCGAGGGGGCTGCGCCCGCAGAGCGCGAACCGCCTGATGTCGAGCGTGCAGTACGCGGCGAAGTGGTGGTCGCACCAAGAACGCAAGCCCGAGCTGTACTTCGCGCAGATCCGATCGAGCAAGCCCTCGAACCTGATCAAGCAGCACGCGCTTGACGAAGAGACCGCGATTCAGCTGCTCGCGACGTGCGACAAGAGCCCACCCGGGTTGCGCGACTTCGCGCTGATCGTCGTCGGGCTGGAAACCGGCATGCGGCGGATGTCGCTCGCCGCGATGGATCTCGAACAGCTCGGCAACAAGCCCTACCCACTGATCAAAGTCCCGATGAAGGGCACCCGCGACGAGCTCGTACCCGTCCCACTCTCCGATGCGGCGCTGGCTGCACTCACCCCATGGAGCAAGTACCTCGGCACCCGCCGCGGGCCGATCTTTCGACCGTTGCAGCGGCGCATCGGCGCGAGCGGCCGGTTCGACTACGAAATCCTCGATCGCGGGCTGTCACCGTCGGCGATCCAGAAGATGCTCGCGACCCGCGCGGTTGCCGCAAAGGTTGATCACGTGCACCCGCACATGTTCCGCCACACGTTCATCACGTGGCGCTCGAAAGCCGGTCACGCACCGCACGAGATCGCGTCGATCACCGGCCACACCGTGCCCGGTGCCGGTGCGCTTGGTGGTTACATCGACATGGAAGTGATCGGCGAGCGGATGCGCACGAGTACACCGAGCTGGCTCACCGAGATCATCGCGCGGCGGGCCGCATGACCCGAACGATCTACCTCAACCGTGATGGTGTTTCGATCACTCGCGGTTGGAACGACTCACGGCGCAACGTGTCCGCGGTCGCGCCCGGTCCTGTTGACGTGCCTGCGTGGGGTGCGTCGGAGACCTTGTGGCATGAGACCACGGTATGCTTGCGCAACATGTTCGCGCGCTACGACGTTGTGTTCGTCGAGCTCGACCCAAGCCCAGCCCCACACGTCGAAGCGGTGTTTGGCGGTGATCCGTCGCAGTTCGGTCGGCCAGCGACCACCAACGGACTCGCATCGCTCTCGACCACGTGCGACGTCATCGAGAACGCAATAGTGTTCACGTTTACCGACGTGCTTGCGCCTCGCGGGCAGGTCGTGTGCGAGACCATGGCACAAGAGATCGCGCACGCATACGGACTCGATCACACGCTGCTCGCGGCTGACCCGATGTCGTACATGAAGTTCCTCGGCAAGCGCGCGTTTCAAGACGAGCTGACGGTATGCGGCGAGACGACGGCGCGCCCATGCGGGTTCGATCCCACACCGTGTCGCGCGATGCAGAACTCGCACGGCCTCTTGCTCGAACGCCTCGGCCCAGGTACCGGTGAGATCATCGAGATCGATCCTGAGCTCGAACCGGAACCAGCTGAGGGGTGCGCCGCCACCGGGGGCTCCCCACTCGCGCTGATCCTCACCGCAACCCTACTACTCCGAAAGAGACTCCGATGACCATCCAGCCGCAGATCGCAGCCCTGATCAACACCCGTAACGAGCCGTTCTTCTGGTGGCCTGGCGCCAGCGACGAGATGATCACGCAGCTCAAGGGCGCGTTCGTCCGCGAAGAGCTTGTCGGCTGCGCGATCGTCGTCGAGGGTGAAGGCGTACCAGCGCTCGAACCGGGCGCTTTGATGGGGATCACCGCCATCGATCAGCTGCTCGGCTGCAACCTCGCCTGGTGGCTTGTCACCGTGGATCGCGCCGCGTACGTGATGTTCGATGTCGACCACTACGTGCTGATGCCGCTCGACAAAGAGCGCGAGGGCATCTTGCCGTGGTTGCCCGAAGTCCGCGCGCTAGTGGTTGCGACATGACACGGCTCCGCTACATCGTCGGCAACCTGATCGCGGTCGGGCTATGGTCCGCGAGTGTCGTGCTCGTGACGCTGATCTTCGCGCAGCCGACGCTGTTGATCATCTACGGCTTTATCGCCGGCTACGTGCTCGGTCGCTGGTGGTTTCCATACTGGCGGCGCGTGTATGTGGCGAGCAACCGCCCACCGGTGGTGTGGAGCGCAGCCGAGATCACGATCTACAACGACGGCCTACGAAAGCGAGACGTCCAATGACGACAAGACCTGACTGGGATCCGTACTTCATGATCATCGCCGACGCGGTGTCGCTCCGCATGTCGTGCGACCGCGCGCGGATCGGCGCCGTGATCGTTTCATCTGATCGACGCATCCTGTCGACAGGCTACGGCGGCGCGCCGAGTGGCTGGCCATCGTGCGATGAGGTCGGTCACGAGCTCGTTGACATGGGCGGACGTCAGAGCTGCGTGCGCACGGTCCACGCCGAAGAGAACGCGATCGTGACCGCGGCACGGCACGGGGTGCGGTGCGACGGTGGGATGCTCTACACGACCGCGATGACCTGCTACGACTGCTTCAAGATGTCGGCCCAAGCAGGCATCCAACGGATCGTCTACGCAGCCGAGTACAAGAGCGCAAGATCCGGCACGATCGACATCCTGAAGCTAGCTGCCGAGCGCGGGATCATGATGGTCCACCTACCGATCCCGCCACGGTGAGGGCAGCTGTTCAATTTCGATCGCTGATTGTTTGACAGTCGACGACGGTTTGCGTAGGGTCTGTTCGTCGCCCGGTTGAACTCAAACCGCACCTGGGTGATGTCCGCGGCCCGCCGGCGCCGACACGACGCAGCCCCACTCGCACCCTGATCTCGCACCCTCGAAGCTAAGCCTCGAACCGTGCAGACGTCCCGCAAGGGGCTATCTGCTGCACTTAGTATCGGCGAACCCTCGATCGAACATCTCGACCGACCTGGACCCACTGCGTAACGTGTGAAGCCGGCCGTACGTCTCCACCACCCCACCCGGTTGACACAGCGGTTGCTGTGTTGAATAGTTGCCTTGGCTCGGTTGAGAATCTCGCCGAGTTGATTGCCGGTTCTGAGAGCTGACGTTGACCCGTCAGGCTTCAGAGGCCCCCTCACACGTGTGCGGGGGCTTCTGTCGTTTCGAGGTAGCATCGAAGCCATGAACGCGCGCGGCGAGCGAATCCTCATCTTCGGTGACAGCCTGACCCGCCACACCAGCGGCGAGGTCTGGAACGTCAACGCGGGCTCGATGCGTTCGAGCTCGGCCCCTGGGGATCTGCTCGCGAGCCTGCTCGCCGAGCAAGGCGCCGCCGCGGTGCGCACCAACGCGCGCGTGAGTCGCTCGGCGTGGAACTTCTGGGGCCGTGAGGCTGCTGGCGACCTGATCGCGGCTGACCTCGCGTGGAAGCCCACCAAGGTGATCGTGATGCTCGGCACCAACGATGTCGGGATCGACCCACGGAAGGTGCGCGACGCGTTCACCGCGATCCGCGACGCCTACCGTGGGGCCGGCGCCGAGGTCTGGGCGATCGGGCCGTTCATCTCGAACAAGCCGCCGGCGGGTGTCCAGATCGTCGTCAAGACGATGGCGAGCGTGTTCGGGATGCGGTTCATCGATGGTCGGCCGCTCTCCGAGCTCGCTCAGCGCGCCGGCGACGGGCTGCACTACACGGCGGCCGGGGCGCGCACGCTCTCGCTGATCCTCGCCGACACGCTTGTCCGCAAGGTGTCGCCGACGACGGTGATGAAGGGGCTCGGCTGGGGCCTGCTCGGGATCGGCGTCGCGCTCGTCGCCGGCTACACCGTGCACCGCAAGGGGCTCTACACGCTCAACGGTGACGGTGCCGAGGCGGTCGGTGTCGACGAGGACGACGTGATCGACGCGGAGTTCACCGAGCTTGGTGACGTTCGTGGCTTGCTCGCGGCCGGCCCGGGCGAGCTCGAAGGCTTCCTGCGAGCGCCAAGCATGAAGCCAGAGCTCGAAGGCGCCGCCGATGACGACGACGACGACGAGAACTTCGGCAAGGATGACTGGTTCGAGCGCATCGCCGCGAAGTCAGCAGCGCGCAAAGCCGGGATGCGCGAGGCGCTCGCGAAGCACGACGCGGTGTTCATCACGCACGGCACGCGGAAGATCCTGCTCGTGAAGACGCCTGAGATGTCGAACCCGGAGGAGGGTTCGATCCGCGTGATGTCGTTCGATGCCGACGGACCGATCGGTCACACGACGCGCAAGACGCTCGACAAGATCGCCGACGAGCTGACTGACGACTGGCACCCTGACGTGATCGAGCCGGCGACGATGGCCGAGGTCGACGCGTTCACGGGCACCGAGCAATTTGCGAAGGGCTCGGAGGCGGTGATCGCGGTGCAGAAGGCGAACGCCGGGCTCAAGGGTAAGCGCGTGAAGAAGCTCAAGTGCCCCGAGTGCGGTGGTGGGTTGACGATGGATGATCCGCGGTACGGGCTCACCTGCGAGCCGTGCGGCGTGCGCGTCGCTGGGCCGTTCGATGACGCGAACAAGATCCCAGCCTACAAGCGCGCGACCGGGCTCAAAGGCTCAAGCGTGCTGCGCTGGAAAAAGATCAGCCCGGGCGTCTACCACGCGACGTCGCCGGCTGGGCTTTACATCATCGACGGCAACAACGCCGGGCGGAACCGGTGGACAGTCACCTACCCCGGCGGCGATTACGGGATGGTCGACGCGCTCACTGAAGCCAAGGCATGGGCCAACCAGGACGCCGAGGGGCGTGCTCAGAGCTCGACGCCTGGCTCGATCGCCTGAAGCCGCAGGAGCACCTTGTTCGCGATCGGTGGCGGGATCGTCTCGCCGCGCTCCATACGCAGCTCCCACGCTAGCTCTTTGATCTGGAAGCTGTTCATCTTCTTCCGGCCGTTCGCGACGTCGAGCGCTTCCTTGATCAGCTTGTCGCCACGCTTCACCGCGAACCCGGCGTCGACAAGCACCGGCCCGCGCCGCGTGTAGACGTACGAGTTGATCTTGTACTCGGGGCGCCCGTGGCCGTACGGCGCGACCGCCGCTGTAAGACGCTGATGCAAATCCCACAACCGCTGGCTGCTGCTACGGTTGCCAGCGCGCGCTGTGAGGCACTCGCGGACGATGACGTCGTGCGTCGCATCGTAGCTCACGCCACGCGGCACGTACTGCTTGATGTTGGTGATCTTGCCTGCGGTCATGAGCCACTCAGCTTCGTCACGCAGGCGCTGTTTGCCGTCGACACCACCGCTGCTGGTGCGGCTGATCTTGAACGCCTTGCCGCGCTCGTCGCAGAGCGTGACACCCTCTGCGCCCATACCAACGTAGGTCAGGGCACCGTGCGCGCCGGCGCCGCGTGCCCGCTTTTCGAGCTCGTCAGCATGCTCTTCGGGCGCTGCGGAGGCGCGATCGTAGTCATCACGCCAACCCCCGAGCGGCCCGCGCCGACGCTGAGGCTGCGATGCCACCGCGGCGATCGCGAGGCCGGCCGTCGCCGCGCCCGCAAGGAGGCCGAACCAGAGCGGAACGCGGATCATGCCTGTAGCGTACAACGCGCGGTGACGTCACGGCGAGCGCAAACCCGCGCAGGTGAGGCGCCCGCGAGTTACCGTCGAAGAATCCACCGGCACGCTTAGCCTTGATCCATGCACCACCACACTCACGCGACCAAGACCAAGACCCGCAAGCGTGCCGTACGCCGGCAAGCGCAGACCCCGCTGATCCTGTTGTTCGAGGAGTTCGAGATCCCCGTCGATCTCGCACACATCGATGTGCAACCGACGCTCATCGAGGACTTGGTGAGTGTGACCGTGCAGCTCGATGCGGTCGTGACTACCGCCGAGACGATCCCAAACCGCGATCCGCTCTGCGTCGAGGTGCACCGACCTAACTGCGATTGCACTGGTGCGATGCGCGAAGCGCTGTAGTAGCCTCGGAGCCATGCCGAGCCCAGCCGACTTCGACGACTTCGAGATCCGCCTTGATGGTGAACCGACCGACGTTGAGTCACTGCCGAGTGGCCATGGCTTCACCCCGCCAGGCTTCGCGCCCTGCACGCGTGAGGATGACCATCATGACGGTCCGTGTGCGCACCCGTTCGCGCAACCGATGACAGCCGCAGAAGCACAGGCGTTCGGCGTGCTGCCCGAGCCCGAGCCCGAGCCCGAGCTCGAAGTCGTCGAGGCCAGGCGCGACCCGCTGTGCGAGATGCTTGCGCGGCACCGCTCGAACTGCACGTGCGCCGGTACGATGCGCGACCCGATCTAGATGGTGGGGTCCAGCTCGTGCGACTTGGCCTTGTCGACCAACGTCAGCAACGACCTCAGCTCCCAAATGACATCGCTACTTCCCGCTGAGACGAACTGCACACCACCGAGGACGACAAGCTGATCCAGCGGCATGTTCGTCAACAGCGGCGCGACGTGACGCGCGAAGGGATCATGAACGGTCTCGAAGTCGTCGCGCATCGTGGTGCCGATGTGAATCGACCCGACCGGCGGCAGCGCGATCCCCTGAGCCTGCAACCGCCGGTGACTATCGGCCTTGAGCCGAAACGACAACCCATCTTCTTGGCGCACGACCTCGATTGTGATCGGTGATTGAGCGCTCGGGTATCGGAGCGGCGCCGGCGATCGCAGTGCCCCCTCACTCGGATCGCGGTCGAGAAGAACACGGGACACCTGGGTCCGAGCAGTGTGCGCTTCGCGACGTTCGCTGACCCCCCGCGTGTACCTCCCGGCCCCTACTGCTCCGTAGGCGCAGTCGGGCTCCATGTTCCTGGCGGCTTCGAGTTCTTGGCGCTTGTTCATGTGATCCTGGTACCCGACTGGCGACCTAGAAGGTTCCGTTGGCGACGTAGAAGATGGGTTGGCGCAGCACCAACGAGTTGGATCCGTTGATCTGCGAGAATGCGATTGAGACCGGAATCCCCGTCGAGGACGCGGTGTAAACGCCGAGCCCGCGCGTGTACTGAATGGTGGCGTTGCTAGCCACCCCGAGGATTCCCGAAAAGTTCGAGTTCAGCTGGCTCGCAAGTATCTGCGCGAAGGTCGCGTTGGCGCTGCTGCTCGATGAGCGCTGCATGTTCACGAAGTAGTATTGATCGGCTGACAGCGAGCTCGCAAAAGGGATGGTCAACAACCGAACGCCGTTGTTCAGCGCCGAGTTCACGTTACCTGAGTGACCCAACGTTCCGGTGATCGACGTCGACATCAGCTGTGACAATGTCGAGCCTGTGCGCGTGAACACGCCCCACAGCTGCGTATACGAGAGCGTCATCGTGGAGTTCGACGCGCCCGAGAAGTAGACCGGGACGATCACCCGATCGAAGGTGACGTTGGGGGCCTGACCGGGCTGCACGTGCAACGTCGCCTGGCCTTGGTTGCCGGTTACCTGCGCGTATGCGTCTTGCGGATTCCAGTAATTCAGCGTCACGCCAGCGTCAACGCTGGCCGTCATCGTGTTCCCGTCGAGGCCAAACGACACGCCGTTCGAGTTCGAGAACACGACCTCGCCACCACTTGCGCGCGTGGTGCCGCCCGAGATCGACTTGATCGCGTCAACGCTGGCCGTGATCCGCGAGCTCCCCGACATCCCGAACGTGACGCCGTTGGAGTTCGAGAACACGAGCGTGCCGGTGGATGCGCTCTGCGTTCCAGCGCTGACACCAAACGGTGTCTCCGCAGGGAACGTCGCGTTCGCGGTGACCGTCGAGCCGTTCGTGCCAAAGCTGACGTTGTTGCTGTTCGATAGAACGAATGCGGTCTGCGCAGGAAACGTCGCCGTCGCGGTGATCACACCCGCCGCGTAGCCGAACGACACGTTGCCGCCGTTCGCGAACGTGATGGTGCCGGTGCTCTGTGAGCCGCCGTTAGCTGACACGGCGAACGGGGTCTCTGGGGTCGGCGGCAAGATCGATGCAGTGATCGTCTGCCCGTCGAGCCCGAACGAGACGCCGTTCGAGTCAGCGAACGAGATCGTACCGCTCGTCGCCTGCGTCGTGCCGGCGCTCAAAGCGGCGGGGCCGGTCGACTGCGCGGGGACCACCACCGATGCTGTGAGCGTCGAGCCAACGATCCCAAACGAGACGTTGTGGCTGTTCGAGTAGATGAGCGTCGAGAAGCTGGCGGTGATCTGCGAGCTGCCGCTCATTCCAAAGCTGATGCCGTTGGAGTTGGCGAGCACGATCGTGCCCGTGATTGCGGTCTGCGTGCCTGCCGCCGCCGCGATCCCACCACCACCACCGCCTGCGACTGAGGCTGTGATCGTCGCGCCCGACATCCCGAACGTGACGTTGTTCGAGTTCGAGAAAACGACCGTGCCTGACGACACAGACGATCCGACGGCCGAGATGGCGATGAGACCGATCACGAATGGGGGCGGGAACAGAGGCATCAGGGCACCGGTGTGAATTCAGTGATGAGCGCGTCGCCGGTAGCTGCCGGATCCCAGATGCCCGTCACCCCGCCAACGTAGCGCACCGGGCTCTCGTAATACGCCCCTGGAACGAGCGCAACCGTGAACGAAGTTGCCGACACGACGCCCGCACCGACGAGGACGTACAGCGTGTCGGCGAGCGACGTGTTGTAGATCGTGAAGCCAAGCCGTGACGTGTTCGCCGCGAGCAGGGTGACGGCGATCAAGCTCGCCGCAACGGTCGAGGATGCGCCGAGTGCTGCCGGGTCCAGTACGGTGATCGTGCCGATCGGACGGACGACCATGCCCTGGTCATCGGCGTCGGGCGTCTGATCACGGACTGCGGCGCCACTGACGAGGCCGCCACTCACGACGCAGGGTACTCCTCGGAGCAGTTCACCGAGACGACCGTATTGTTGACGTTGCCGACGCCGAACAGCGCCTGACCGGGCGCGAGCCGGATTCGCTCGCTACCGCCCGCCGGGATCACGATCGCGTCGTAGCCGGGCACGTTGCCCTGCGTGAGCGCGTTCGCGACGAGCGAGACGATCGCGAACGAGCCCGGGGGGCCGACGGTGCGGACTTCGGCGACCCAGAACCGCGGACCGGCGGCTGTGGCAAGCCGTGACGGGTTCGAGGTGCTGAGCTGGTAGGTCGCGAGCGCGCTCGATCGCGAGCTGCGATCGGCTGCTGCCATCGCCGGTGTCTGCTGCGGCGCCGTCGCCGGCGGGGGTGCCATCAGCTGCGGGACCGCGAGGCTCCGCGAGGTGTCGCCACCGTTGACGTTCCAGATGTTGATCGGCGGAACGGAGCTCAAGGGCTTCCGAAAGATGGTCCACAGGACCGCAACCCAGGTGAGGGCCACGCACGCACCGACACCGATCAGTGCGGGGCTTACCTCGATCTTGCGGTCCACCACTCCAGCCTACCCCAACCCCGGGGTTTCCAGGAATCCGCTGATCAGCCTCGGGCTACTTGCAGGCCGTGTTGCGCGTCTTGCGGCAACGGTAGCTCGCGCGCCGGCCGCCCTTCGTGCCGCGGTTCTTCTTCGCCCACGCGCGGTAGAGCTTGTTGTACTTCTTCTTCTTCCCCTTGTTCATGCGGTTGATCGTCGGCGCGCGCTTCTCGCCACCACCGATCCAGGTGCAGACCTGCGTGTACTTCTTCTTGCCCTTGCGGCACTTCCACTGCTTCACTTCGAGCACGGGTGGGTGGCGCTTCGGGCCGGGGCCGATCTTGCGAACACGCTTGAACGGCTGGTGTGAATCGTCGATGCGCTTCGCCATGTGGGTTCTCTTTTTTCGCACGGGTTTGCGGTTACCGGGCGGCTTTCGCGGGGCGAGCTCGACAGGGGCCGCCTCGCGGGGGGTCGATCGCCGCTTGCGCTTGGGTCGCCAGGTCGCATCGCGGGCCGCGGTGGCGTACACGGCTGCGGTCTCATCCGCCTCATCGATGAACGCCCGCGCGGCCGGGTCATCACCGCGGTTGCGGCGCAGCTTGGTCGGTCGGGGCGCGTCGGGCGCCCACTCCTCGCGCGGCGCGTCCTCGTCGGTGCGAGCCTCGATGTCGCGGTAGTATGCCGCCCCTTCCGCCGCGATCGCGTCTGGGTTGCTGTAAACCTCGTCGGGTAGCCGGAACGCGGCGTCTGCGCGCTGGCGCGCCGGGCTCGTGTCGTTGAGCACTTCGAGGTCGATGCGGTCGAGGCAGAACGGCTTGCCCGCAGGCATCGCCGCCCACAGCGCGTCGGCGATCGTGCGCACCGCGCGGCCCTTGTGCAGCCCGTAGCGATGGTTGATCGCGTCGAACTCCGACGGGCTCACCTGATAGTCGAGGCCGCCGTACTCGTCGATCAGCTGGCGGTTCGCCTCGATGAACGACTTGAGCGCCGCCGTCTTCGTCGAGAAGCACGCCTTGAGGTCAGGCTCGCTCTTGACAGGCTGCATCCACCAGCGGGCAGGCGCCGGCGCAGGCACCGACGGACGGCCGAGCCCCGACCCTTGTGCAGCGAGCACGTCGAGCCAGGCCGGGCGCCGGTATCGCCGCCACACTGCCATGGTTACTTACGGGGGCAGTAGACGCCGGTCGACGCGCGGTGCTTCAGATCGTTCTGCGCCTGACGAGCATCGGTCGACGACCAGTTCGCGACGGCGCGCTTCGTCTTGGTGACCTGCACCGAGAAGTAGCTACCCTCGTCGCGCACGCACATGCCTGGCTTGATCTGGTGCCAGTGGATGTTTGCCTTCGGCGTTTTCTTGCGAGCCATGGTTAGCGACCACCTACACGGTTACGAACGTTCTTCGCGAAGCCCGACTTCGAGCTCGCGAGCCAGGCGCCAGCGAGGACGCCGAAGATGCCGGTCCAGATCGTGGGCGACATGCCGAACTTGTACCAGATGTCGGACGCGCCGAGCCCGAGCCGGTAGATCGAGCGCGGCGTGGCGCGGTAGAGCTCGCTGCGCATCGCGTCGATGACGGTGGTGCGCGGCCCTTCGAGGGACATGATCATCGGCATCAGCGCTTCCGCTTCGTGCACGCCGACTCGATCATCTTCCATCCCTTGGCCGTCGGGTAGAGCTTGCCACGCCCGACAGTCTCGATGTGGCCGTGCTTACGCAGCCACGAGATCAGCTGGGGGCCGCCATAGCTGCGCCCGCTGTACTCGCGCAGCTCGGCCGCGGTGAACTGCCTGTTGTGTGCGAGCGTGCCGATCTTGCAGATCGCACCCACCGAGGGCTTGTAGCGCTTGCGAGCCATCACTTCCTCCACTTCTTGTAGGCCCACGCCGCCGCGAACACGACGCCCGCGCCGAGCAGGATCTTGAGCCACAACGGGAGCGGCTGACCGATCGCACGGATGAGCGGCGCCGAGCCGGTGACCTCGATGATCTCGTTCTGCCCGAGGGTCGCGATGAGGCCGCGCACCGCGCTCGGGTCAGCGCCGAGCGCGATCGCCTTGGTCGCAACGGTTTGGAGCTCGACCGCGGACAAGCCGCTGAGGATCGCCACCGCCGACGGGTAGTCGTTCTCTTCGAGCAGCCCAACAAGCTGCTTGGCGAGGTCGTACGACGGCGAGCCGAGGCCACCACGGCGGCGCATCATTGTCCCGACCTGGTTGTGCTGGATCAGCACTAGCGCCGCCGACGCGTGCGCGGGCCGGCGAGGTTGACGCCGACCTTGCGCAGCGCGGGCTTGATGTGGCTGTCACCGAACTTCGACATGCCGAAGTAGCCGGTGGCGACCGCACCCGCAGCGACGATCGCGACCTGCGCCCAGATCGGCAGGCCGGCCCACGACAGGCCGAGCCCGCTCAGCTGAGAGTCGGTCGCGACGCGGTTCCAGGCAAACGACTGGTACCCGCCGGGGCTCCCCTGAACGTAGACGTCACGGACACGCTGTCCAGGGTCCCCAGGAGAAAATTCATTGGTCGAATCGTAGGTCGTGATCAGGTGCATGGGCTCGCTCCTTTGGTTGAACGCAGATCGCTGCGCCGCCTCCGGGCGAGCTCAACGCAGCCGGCTAGCGACTAGCGCTTGCGGCGCGTCTTGCGTGACTTGCGGCACTGCCCCTTACGCTTGCCACGGGAAACCTTGCCGAACTTGCAGCTCTTGGTGCTCTTGCGCTTTGCCATGTGAATTCTCCTTGACCAGACGATCACACAGCGACCGTAGAAACGTCAATCGGTTACAGCCTGGCTTGCCGCGCGCACCGCGCGTGTAGTGTGCGGTCGTGGATCATGATCGCCGTTTCGTGCGCCGCAAACCCTTTGCGGCACCACCAGCACGATGGCGGTTCCGGCTTCGGCGGTCTCGGTGGCTTTTCAGGGCGCTCTACCAGTAGCTTTTCTGGTTTCGGTGGCTTTGGTGGCTTCAGCGGCTTGGGCTTGCACCACCAGCGACCCACACGCTCATCGTCGATAACGACATGCAGCGGTGCCGCAGGGACCTCGATACCCGCCGCGATCAGATCACGTCGAATCAACTCTGATACGTAGTGCGACGTCGACTGCTTGAGTGCCGCTGCATGTTGCGTCGTGATCTCGTGCAAGCGACGCTCGAAGCTGAGCGACCGGCGTGTCTGGTGCTTGCTCATGCGCTCAGGGCCGGTTCACGAGATCCGCTGGGTAGGTACCGTCGAGCCGGCGCCACAACGTCGCGACGTCCCAGAAGTTGAGCAGCGGTGCATCCTGGTGCCGGTGATGCAGCGTCGTCGATGCGAAGTTGTTCGAGATCTTCTTCGGCGGTACCTTGACGTTGAGCTCGCCGGCTTCCTTCCGCGCTTGTGCCTCCATGCGCAGCCATAGCCGCTCCGCGATCGCCTCGGGGTGCTCGTCAAACTGGATCCGCCGCATGTGGTCCCAACGGTCGAGCGTGCCGAGCGTGGGCTCGATGATGACGTCCCACCAGTCAGGTGACGGGTCGAGCTTGCAGAGGACGATGAGATCGGTGCAGTTGCCGATCTTCATCTCGTGCTGCGCCTTCTCAGCCCACGGGCCGGGGAAGCTGTACGGCCAGTTGACGAACCCGGCGCCGCGCCATGGCATCTTGAGCCCGTCGTAGCCCTTCTCCAGCGAGAACGACCAGTCGGTGAGGATGTTCGTGCGCGGGTTCGAGCACGGGTCGAAGTCACGGTGCGGGAGGCGCTTCGCGTACCAAAGCGGCGTGCAGTATGCGTCCGACCACGATGTCTCTTCCTTCGGGCGTCGACTTTGCGTCACTTGATTTTTCCTTTATCGAACAGATTCGGCGCGATCTCACGCGGCTCGGCGATCGCACAGCTGTCTGCGTGATCTGCGGGCAAGATGCACCGCGCGACCTTCGTGCACAGCGGGGCTCGATCACGGTTCGCGTTGGCATCTCGCAGCGCAGGACCACGCAAGCATGGTTCATCCGTGGTGTGTGCACACCCCGGGCGAAAGCACGGTCGAGTCACGGCTCCTCAGACTCGTAGAAGTCCGTCATCATTGTGTCGCGTGCATGGTCACCCCGCGGCGGATCGGCAAAGCCTTCTGCCATCGCATGCGGCATGCCGCCGTTCTCGAACCGACCCACCGCTGCGATCAGCTGATCACGCTCGGAGACGACACCGAGCTGATGGCGCACGACCGCCAAGAGCGGATCCTCAGTGGCTTCCGTGATTGTGAATCGATCTTCGATATCGACCCACACGAGCCGGCTCTTCGCGCGCGTGATCGCGACGTACTCGATGTTGAGCTCCTCCTGCGGAATCTTCTCTTCCTTGAAGAAACCGGTGCCGTGGCAGACTCCGCAACCTGGGCTCACTTTACCGCGGCACGTGAAGCATGGGCGTTTCGCGTACCGCGCGAACGTTTGCTTGAGCAGGAACACCCGCTCCGCTTCGAGGCCCTTGACCTTGTGTACCGTCGAGAGCAGCACACCGGCGCTGTTCGGCACCATGAGGTCGGTGAGCAGCTTCCGCACCATCTTCGGCTTGGTGTACGTGATCGCGATCTGAAGCATGTTGAACTGCTCCTCGACGCGATCCGCGTAGGCCGTGGCGTTGAGCTTCTCGGCCCGCGCTAGCTCCTCATCCACCCACTTCGCGAGCGTCTTTCGATACGTCTCCTCGCTTTGCAGATCGAGCTTGTCGAGGATGCTGAACAACGGCTCAAGCACATCCTCACCCCCGCTGAGCTCGAACTGGACGCGTTCACGCCACAGGTACAGTGCGACGTCGAGCAGGCTCGCGTTGGTCCGTGAAAGTACGAACGTGTGCTTGCCGTGCGCGATCGGCACGCCAGCCCGAATCGCCGCAGGCAACGCCAACCACTTCGTATCAACAACGTGCCCGGCGGGTGCGTTCGGGCGGGCGCGCAGTTGTGGGACGATCCCGTTCGCTTCCTTCACGATGGCCGCCGAGCAGCGCCACGTCATCGTGAGCGGTAGGAACGTCGAGCCCAGCTGATCGTGCGCAACCTTCCACACCTTGGCGCCCATCGAGCCACGCCAGCCATAGATTTGCTGGTTCTTGTCACCGACACCGATGAACCGTCCGGTGCCTGGGACCATCAGCTTGAGCAGCAGCTTGAGCTGCGGTTCGGAGATGTCCTGCAACTCGTCTACGAAGATCGCCTGATACCGTGACGGCGGTGCGAGGTCGAGCGTGGCGGCGGCCCACACCATGTCGCAGAAATCGATCGTCGCGCGCTCGTTCAAGTTCGCGCTGAGGATGTACGCGTCACGTACAGCCTCGATGCACAGGCTGATCTCAACTTCATTGAGCGTCTTGAACAACGCGTATTCGAGCCCGATCGCGTGCGCTTCATCGGCTGTTGGTGGGATGCGCTCGGCACGGGTCTCCTTGATCATGCGCAGCAAGTTCACTGCGCAACGCCGCATCTTGAACGAGATCTCTTTGCCCGCGGCGCGGTTGATCAGCTCTTCGGTGCCTTGCGCAGAAACCTGAAGGTGCCGAAAGTGGTGCTTGACGATCGATAGCCCGATCGCGTGAAACGTCTTGACGTGCACCGCGGTACCCTTGGGCATCTTCGGGAGCTTGGCTTCGAGCTCGATCGCGATCCGCTTGTTGAACGCACACATCAAGATGCTGCGCTGAGGGATCTGCGCGAGCGACTTGATGATCGTCGTTGTGTTGTGCGTGACCGTGAAGTCACCGAGCAAGAATCGGCCATCGCCGTCAAGCGTGAAGCCATAGTAATCGCCCTCGCCGATTGGTTCTGCGTCCCACCCCGTAACAGTCACACGCTTGATCTGCGTGCGCGGCGCACTTTGACGCCTTTTAACCAAGCATGGAATCTCGTCGATATCGCCTGAGATCATGATGCGGTTGTAGACGCCCTCGAAGTTCAGCGATTTGATCGTTGCGCGCTTCTTGCTCATGTAGGCAGCGAAACCCAGCGAACGTGCAAGGAACAAAATGGCGTCTGCGAGCCGATCGTATTTCGACGTGATCTCGACGCAGCCTGATGTGACAAACCCATCGGTGTCGATCAGCCCAGCGAGTAACGCAAGTCGATTCTCCCGTGAGTTGCTCAAGTAGCACCACGGGATCACTTTTTCATTGTCAACCTTGAAGGCTTGAACAGCATCCTGAAACGCGTTGCGTTCGGTGCGCGTGTTGAACGTACCCCTCGCACCAAAACGAAAACGGATCAGGTTTGAATTGTTGCGTGGCGTTTCAGTGACCACACACTCAACACCCAACTGCGGCGCAATCTTACGGCAATAGGCAGCCACCTCTGGATCAGCATTCGTGATCGTCGGTGAGTCAAAGGTACCGTCCCCTAGCCACAGTCCTGCGAGGTATGGATCCAGCGGGATGGGTTGGGCGGGCCACTTCACACCCGTGCGTAGCAACTTCCAGTTTCGATCTGGGCGTTGTTCACCGCATGCTGCAAGATGCTCGTTCAGCGGCACATCACGGATCTGATCGTGCCAGAAACCGGTCCCCGTCAACGTCATCACATGGATGTCGTTGCAGACCCACGACTCACCCTTTACAGGGCTGATGCGATACAGCGGGCCTCGACCGATGTTTGTTGTGAGAACGCGCCGTGGCTCGCTATCTGGACCCATCAAGAGCATCCCGGTTCGCACATCTTCAACGGGGATCACACGCCCATCGAACAGCAACACGGGTGTACCGGATCCGAGGCACTTACCGGTCCCGGCAAGCGCATCCACGATCAGGTTGCCTTTGCCACTGGCGACGAAGCTGGTGATCGCGGTCTGCTCTGCGGTGTCTACGAGGACGGGTTGCTCTTCCACGACGCCTACCCTACAGCGCGGGGCTGACAGCTACGGGCAGTCCCGAACGTGACGCCCACCCCAGCAGCCGCAGCGGTAGCAACGCACGCTGACGTCGGGGCCGTTCTCGTGTGGGAAGAACTTTCGGTACTGCTTCCAACCCTCGAAGTTGCCGATCCGAGCGCGCCCACCGACCGCCAACGCCGGGTGCTCTAGTGGGGACGCGTGCATCGGATCTTCACCCTTGGTTGCCGTTGCCGCGAGCGTGTCGTGGAGCTCGAAGTCCTTCGCTCGATCACGCTTGCCATCGTGCGTGAGGTACGAGACGCGCGCGCACCGTGCCGTCGACAACTTGAGCAGATCCTCAGTCCTCTTCGAGACCTCCATGTCGCTCGCGTTGACGTAGGGTAGGTGCCAGCCGTTGATCTGGATGAACACCGGCATGTGGTTGTGGAACAACTCCCACGCGAGGCTCGCAACCACCTGAAAGTTCGGCTCAGCCATCGCATGCTTGCGAAGATGGAACAGGTTCGAGTGGTCGGTCGCCGAGATGATCGTCGAGATCATCATCCACGGCTCGATCTGCCGGTTGACGATCTGCTTGTGCAGCCCCAGTGCCTCGCCCTTCGCGTGGTGCGCTGCCATCAGGTCGCGGCCTTCGAGCCACCACGCGCGCGCGGCGTCGATGTCCGTCACCTCAGCTGATGCCTGCATGCCGGCCTGGTTCTGCCCCCAGTGCACGGGGATCGCCGGCGCGTTGAGCACGCGCTCGCGCAGCTTGCTCGCCGGGATGGCGCGCGAGCTGGACGCGTTACGGCTGAGCGCCCGGTGCGTCATGATCTCCGCGTGGATCATCCGCTGGTACTCCCAGCACCACGTGATGAGCCGCGAGCCGCCGTCGGTGATCGAATCGGCGATGATGCGCACGATGATCGATGCGCCACCTTCGATCGGCTGTTGGGCGAAGATGTGCCCGTCAGCGTCGGTCAGCAGCTCGATGTCCGTGCGCTGTGCCTCGCTCACCAGAAACCTCCTGCACGCAGAACCCACGAAAGTGCACCGTAGACCACCATGAACAGCAGCACAGTGGTTGTAGCGGTTGTTACGCTGATCTTCGTGTCGCGCGTGACAGTGATGGCCACGAACCCGACGTTCAAGAGAAACCAGAGTGTGATGACGATTTGAGGCCAGGTCATTTCACACCTTCCACGTGTTTGCCTTCGGCGCGTGCGATCGCGCGATCGAGATACCAGCGGGCCTTTCGCAGATCTTCGAGCCCTGCTTTCTTGCCGTGGCGCAGCACGTACTTGATGAGGTTCGCGAGATAGAACGATGTTTCGAGCCCGAAGTGCTCGATGATGCGCATCACGAGATCGCCCTGATAGTGCGGTGGGTTCACCGGATCAGTGACAACACCAGAGGTTTGGTGTTGGCGGTTTGGTAGCTGCGCCAGGAACGCATCACGCTCACCCTGAAGCGCGAGCATCAGCTCACCACCTGCCCGCGTGCATGCCACATGATGAACAACCCCCATGTATGTGGGCGGGCAGTCCGGGCATGTGCCCGGTGTGAGCCGGCCATCGATGAATTCCATGGTTGATGGTTGTACGACGAGGGGCTGACAGCGTCACACCTCGCTCCAGTCTTGGCCGATCCGCACGTCAACAGGGAACGGGATCGTTCGGCCGTCGCGTTCGTACTCTTGCGTGTACGCCACCTTGATCACCTCAGCGAGCCGCTCAGCCTCGTCCTCCCAGCACTCGAACACGCATGCGTCATGGATCTGCGCGATCATGTGCGCCTGGGTGAACTCGTGCATCCGATCGGCCATCTGCGCCATACCGGTGTTCATGATCGACGCCGCCGCGGTCTGAACGCCGAAGTTGACGGCCTCGGTGCCCTCAACGTTGCCCATCGGCCACGTACGGCGGCGGCCGATCACGAAGTCTTTCACCTCGTACGGAGGGCACGACGCGTTCGCAACGGTCTGATGCTGCCAACGTACGAGGCCCGCCATCGCGTGGAGCAGCTTCGCGATCGCTTTTGCAAGGTCGACGAGCTTGATCAAATGCCCCTCCTTGAGCATTTGCTTGTGCAGCGTCTCGACCTGCGCGAGATACATCGCCCCGTACTCGATCGGCTTGGTCTGCTCACGTAGCTGCTTCTGCGTGGCCTTGTCGAACGTGTCGAAGCCTGCGAAGATGATCCGAGCGCACTCGATGTGCGGGTCGCGACCCTCGGCGAAGATCGCGCACAGGAACGGATCGCCCGAGATGAGCGCGATCACGCGAGCCTCGATCTGCGCGAAGTCGAACCCGACGAGGACTCGCCCCTTGGGTGCGCGGATCTGCCGACGCAGGTTCGGCCGCACCATCTTTGAGAACGAGCTGTCCTTATCGCTGAACCGGTAGTGCGACCCGTCGAGCTCGAAGCTGCCCTTCGCCGGCGGGATGATGCCGCTCGTGTCCAGCCTGCCACGAAGCACCGAGAGCGCGAAGTCGAGAACCTTTTTCCACTTGTCCTTCGGAACGTTGGAGACCACCGGCCACTGTGAGGCCCAGCGGCCCGAGATCCGATGGACGTTCCAGATCGGATGAATGCGATCGTTCCCGTCGGCGTAGCCGTATTGCACGATCTCGCCGGTGTGGTTCGTGCGATCGAAGAGGCCCCACACGAACGTCGAGTGCAGCTTGTCGTTCTCGCGGAACGTGAGGATCTCGCGAACGATCGGAACCTCGGTCAGCGCCTCTAGCACGTCCTTTTTCGTTGAGACGTCGCCGCCTTCGGTGGTCTGGTAGAGCCCGACGCCCATCGCTTGGAGCAGCGCCGCGACGTGCTTACTGGCGCCGATCTTCCACTTCCAATCGGGATCCAGCTTCATCGCTGCTAGGCGGACGTCGTAGCGGGCCTCTAAGTCATCGGGGTCGACCTTGCGCTGCTTGCGGGCCTGTTGCAGTGCCAGGTGGTGCCAGATCTGCTCGCGCAGCTTAGGATCGCGCGCGATGTCCTCGACGGCGCGTCGTGACTCCACGACGTTCTTCGTGAACGTAGCTAGCAGCTCGGAGTTGACCTCGCGCGACACCGGCATGCCCGCGATGTGCATGTCGCTTGCGATCGCGGACATCTTCTTATCGAGCTCGTAGACGCGCAACGTGTTCGTGCGCTTCATCCACAAGGTCAGCGGCGCCCGGAGCGCGTGCGTGCCGCCGGTGTCCTTCGCGTTGTAGATCGCGAGGTCTTCGCCGTTCTCCTCGGCGTTACGAAACTCGCTCTTCCACGGCGTCACGCCGTAGAACTGCGCGGTCACCGTCTGCAACCGGTGCGAGTTGCCCGGGAACGCTGCGTGGTGCGCGAGCAAGGTGTCGAACCATCGCGGCCCCATGATGAAGCCCTGCGCGAGCAGCACCGTGCGATCGTAGAGCCCGTTGTGGTACGTCATCTCGACGCGGCCGATCAACAGCTGCAACAGCGAGTGACACCACGACGGCAAGAGATCCCACGCTAGCGAGATCGCGTGCTTCTGCGTCGCGAGCCCGACCACGCGGATCTTCGCCACGTACGCCATCAGCGCGGTGTGGCGATCCGGGTCGTCAACGTAGGTCTCAAGATCGAGCGAGCATGCGTCCTCTTCAAGCGCATCGCGGTAGACCTTGAGGAACAGCTCGACCGTGCGATCCACGTCGGTCAGCTCGTACTCGACGTTGAGCTTGAGCCGGATGTCCTTCCCCTTCGAGAGCGCATCGACCTTGCCAGCGTCGTAGATCAGGTTGACGTACGCGAGGTCGGGCGTGTGCGAGCCGCCGATCGACGCGCCACCCCCGCGGAGCAGCGATGCCGGATGGATGCCCGGGATCAACGGTCGAGGGCCGGTACCGTCGACATCGATCTCGAACAGCGTGCTTACGATGTCCGAGATCTTGATCGGCTTGGGCTTCCTCGCCTTGGGCTTGAGCGCGTCGACCTTCTTCTTCGCATCGCGGGTCTTCACCGCGAGCTCGAACTCCTTGATCGCGTCCTCGCGCGCCTTCAGCTCCATCCGTGGCTGGACGCGGGCAACCTCGGCTTGCAGGTACGGCTCATCGGGCCGCGCGCGTTGCTTCTTTTTCAGCTCGGCTTTGATCTGACCACGCAGGTGCGTGATCATTTTCTTGAGCCGGCGTTGTCCGATCTTGTCGATCTGCTTGCGCCGCGCGATCGCGTTCTTCAGTTGCGGTTGCTGGCGCAGCTTCTGCGATTTGCGGATCGACTTGGGTGCGTCGGGTGGATCGATCGCATCGAGCGCCGGCTTGGGGATGATCGCACGCGCAGCCACTGCGCCGAGGGTCAGGATCGGCTTGCCTGGGAACTCGGCGAGCTCGCGCACGAGCCGCGGGTGGCATGCGATCGCCGCGCGCTGCCGCGCCGCTTCGGGTGTGCCCTGCGGAGGCATGCACAGCATCACGTTGCCGACGTAGAGGTCACGCCGCGCGCGCCCGATCTTGACGAGCACCTTGTCGACCACCTGCCCGCCCGCGCCGATGAACGGGCGGCTCTGCCGGACCTCGTTGAACCCTGGCCCTTCACCGATCACCATCCACGCAGGATCCTCGGGGAACTCTGAGAACACCGGCCGCGTCGGCTCACCGTTCGTCGCGAACGGGCAGCTCGGGCAGTCAGCGCCCTCTGCGGTCCCACGATACAGTGGGGCGAAGCTGATCGGGATCTCGTCCTCCACTAGCCAACCACGCTACTGCGCGGGGCTGACAACCACGATGCGACAGTCAGCAAACGCGCAGCGCCAATCGCCGTAGATCCACGCCGCGCGGCCTAGCTCGACACCAACCAAGATCGCTGCGATCACGAGAAAGAAAAACATCGTGAACCAACGCATGTGTCGTGCATCGCGCCGCGCGTACGCCGCGCATTCCGCGGCTTCCGTGGCGCTATGCAGCGCGTGCCCGCAAGGCCAGCGATTCATACCTTGCACCTTGGCATCGAGATCGAACGCTCCTGACCGTCCGCGTACCGGACAGTGAACCAACTGCCGGCGTATTCGATGACCGTGCCCATGCCGCTGACTCCTGCCACGTCTCCGAGTGCTACCTCGGTGCCGATCGGTTGCGTCTTGGAGATGTGCTGATCAGATTTCGGGACCAGCTCGTACGCGAGATCCCACGCGGCATTGGTCTCCCACCACGGCGGGCAAGGCTTCCCGGTCTTCTTCTCGATGTACTGCACGTTGTCGGACATCGCGCAGATCTCCATGTTCCCGTCGCAATCGTACCGGAAGCGGATCCACCCGCCAGCCAGCATGCCTTCAACGCAGACATGTCTCAGCTCAGGGATCGTCCACGCGGTGAGGCGGGCTTTTGCTTCTGCGATCCGTGGGTCTCTCATCGCCAGCACACTACTGCGTGGGGCTGACAACCGGGCGTGTAGGCCAGCACTCGCGCACCCAGGGGTCGCCCGCATCCCAGCGCGCGCAGATCCAAGCGCAGTAGAGGCGATCAAATTCCTCGGAGGCGAACGATCCCGTGACGAGCAACCAATTCGGGTGCACCTTCGTGTGCTGCGTGAGCTGATGGTGCAGCGCATCCACGCGATCGACTGGCTTGGTGGGCTGGCACTGCGCGCAGCGCAGAGTTCGAGCCAACAGGCTCTCGCGCCCGCAACTAGCGCAGGAGTAGGGCATCAGCCAACCTCGCGCGTGCACGCAGTCATCTCGACGGTGCCGAGGATGTAGTCGCGGATCGCGTCCGCGGTCTTGAACATGCGGCTGCCCGGCCGGATGTACGCCGCGAACGCGAAGCCGATGTCGACCTTCGCGATGTGCCCGCGGGCGACTAGCTTCTTGATGTGGCGGTAGACGGTTCGCTCCGTCACCGTGCCGTAGTCGTCGCGAACATCGCGCACGATGGCGGCGAAGTGCGTCGGGTAGGCTTTGCTCGTCGCGCGAGCGACGGCACCGGTTAGCGCGGTTGGATCATCGAGCTGCCACACCGGCTTTTTGCCTGGCCGGTGGTGTGGTTTGACCTCGCGGTTCGCGCCCATTGGATGCCACGGATGCACCCCCATGCGGTCGCAGTACTCATCACGACAGATCGACCCTGACTCAACTTCAGACATCTATTCCAGCCCCCTGGACGCGATCCCGTGGGACCGCAAATTTGTGATGGTAGTGGTCTCGCCGCGCGCCGACGCTCAGTGAGACGTGTATGCCTAACCCTTAGAGTACGATGTCGAGATCGCGCAACTTTTTATGCCTGTGACTTTCCTGTGGAGTCGCGGGAGTGAGATCTTCTCGAAGCAACACGCGAACATCGACGCGAGAAAAATCGACAATCCACAGGCAGCCAACACGTCGTGACGAGATCCCGCACGTAAGTGATCTCGCAATCACTGCGCGTAGGCGCGCAGCCTGTAGTGACGGGATCGCACAGCCGGCACTACCTACGCCGAAAAGACGAAGAGCCCCGAAAGGGCTCGTCGTGCTGCATTCTCGACGGGGCAGCACCCGGGGGGAAACGCACCGCGGATCAGGGTCGAGGAGGCTCCGCGCCGCGCCGCGAGTCGTTTACGCCCGCCGCGCGGCGCCGTTCTGCGGCTTGGCCTGCGTGGCGCGGGTGACCGGCGGGGCCGGCGTCGGCGCGGGCGCCGCCTGCTCGGGCGCGCGCTCGTTGATCACGTTGGCGTAGACGGGTGTGGCGCCCGGGTTGCCATCGGGACCGATCTTCGCCTGACCTTCGTTGTGCACGACGGTGGCCTCGATCGTGGCACCCATCAGCTCGCTCGCGCGGATCACATCGAGCGATCCACCGCACGCGACGACGAGCGCCTTGATGCGCCCCATCGCCTTCTGCGTGAGTACGTAGTTGCCCCACACCTTCGAGCCCTTCTCCGGGCCGCTGGCCACCTCGAAGGTCACGACGATCATCGGGTTGTTGTTCGAGCTCGGCTTCTGCTCGACGTGGGTGATCGTCAGCTGGTACTCGCCAGCTGGCACGAGCGGGCGCTGTTCGCCACCCCATGCGTCGACCTCGGAGAGATCCTGGTGAATCTCGAAATCAGTGAACTCGGCAGGTGCTTCGTTGTTTGCCATGACGCTTCTAGTCCTTCACGTTGTTGGTGGCCTTGTGAGCCACCGGGTTGTTCCCCACCTTCGGCGGCACAACTGCCACTTTCGGTGCTGAATTGTTGACGGGTGGCTTCACCACCACGGGTGCCGCGATCGTCGGCATCTTCGGCGAGGGCAGCGACTTGCGCAGCGCCTCCACGTCGTAGCCGAGCTGCACCATGAGATCGCTGTACGTCCCGATGAACGGATCCGGCAGGTACTGCGCGTCCGTACCGAGCCGGTTGCCGCAGATGTAGCTGTTGTACTGGCGCGTGCGAAGCTGGAACTCCTCGCCTACGATCTTGCCGCCGTCCTTGATCTGCTCGATGCGTGAATGCACGAGGAAGTCGACACCGGCCGCGAACTTGTCCGCCTGCTGGCCCGGAATCATCGGGCCGCCTTTCAGGTTGTCGGTGTCGGGGTGCCGCGCGAGGCAGTTCCAAACGACGTTCGTCTTGAGGCTGTGGAGATCCGTGCGGACCTTGCGCAGATGTAGCCCGAGCGTGCCGTACGCTGCGCGGTTGTCGGGCTTGCTCTGCGTCGCGATGATCCCGTTGAGGAAAAAGTCGGTGTAGAACGTGAACGCATCGAACACGACCGTCATGATCCGACCACTCGCGATCAGCGCCTGAATGATCGGCAAGATGTTCGCCAGATCGTTCATGTTCTCGATGCCCTTGATCATCGGCTCGACGTTGGGCTCGAACCACTTCTCGCGATCCATCGTCTTGATCGTCGTGTAGCCACGCTCGGCGACATCTGCGAGGATCATCGGGCGCGGCCACGTCGCGCCGAACTCCGTCTTGCCTGTACGGGTGTCGCCGTAGTTGAGCATCGTGAAGATCGGCAACTTGCCGGGCGCGTCGTTGAGCGGGATGTCACGCATGCGGGCGAGCTTCTTTCTTGATCTTCGGGACGAGGCGACTACCGCGCCAGGTGCACGCAGTGCATGCAGCACGCTGCTTGGGTAGTGGAAACACGTCCCCATCACAGCGCGGGCACGCGTCGATTCGGTTTTTCTGTGATGGGATGACGTGCTCGGGGTGAACGTCGATTCGATCTTTGCAACGTTCATCCCGGCAGGGGATGAAGCCACCGAAGCAAATCTGTTTCGCCACGCCCGTACTTCTACAACGCGGGGCTGACAGCCAACGCCCACGGCGTCTCATCGATGAGCTTACTCACGCGCGCGTTCACGCCTGGCATGTTCATCTCGTACTCGCGCACGAGCGCCGCAAGCGTCTCGATCAGATCAACGCTCTTGTCCGGGTTCACGTCGTTACGCCAGAGCACGCGCCGTGCTTCGATCAGCGCGCGGTGGTTCGCAGGCTTCATCGGCTTCTCGATTGGATCAACAGCCATTGGTCCTCGTGATGTGGGGGGTAGGCGCACGGAGCTCGACGGGCATCGACGAGACGCAGTACGCGCGATGCACCTGCATGCCGCCACAGCATCGAAGAAACTCTGTCGGCGGATCGTAGGTGGGAAGAAACGGACCGGCGCCGCGTTTCTTTGGTGACGCAACCCGACAATCGAAGCGATGCTCGGTGCCGATGGACTGGCAACACGCGTTGCCCTGCACATCAGGCGGCTTAGGGGCCGGGCCTCGTTTCTTGTTGGTCACGCGCACGCACAAACCACACTAGCGCGTGAGGCTGACAGCCACTCACCTCATGCTGTAGGTAGTGGGCTAGTTAGTCGTCAACACTCAATCGCCAGTCGCGCAGTGCTCGAACCAGTCGCACAAGCCGTAGCGTCCATTGCACGACTGTCGAGCTCGCGGGAATGAGTCGGTGCTGCGTGCGAGCTGGATCAAGCCCTCCCACTTCTTGAGGTCGGAGAGATGCTGCTCGATCTGCCAGCTCGGTGGCGCGACGATCGTGCGATGAAACTGCGGCTCCTTCTGCTTGCCGGTGATGTTGACGATCACGCCCTTGAGCGGACCCCACCGTCGATCAAGCCCGAGCCGATCCCAGAGCGCGACCTGCCCGAGAACCTCGCCATCGTTCGGCCAGCCCGCCAGCGTCGCATGGTCGAATCGCGAAGCGCTCTTGTGCTCGACGATGTACGTGCCGGGCACGCGCATCGGCGCCTCGTCAGGGAAGAACGCGATCATGTCGTACCGGCAGCTCTCGCCGGTGCGTGGATCGCGAAGGTCGAGCTCGGTGCAGAGCGGCTCGATGCGCTCGAATTTGTAGTACAGCGCGTATGCGGTGAAGATCCGCCAACCCTCTTGCACGAACACCGGGTTCGCACGCGCGAGCAGCCGATCGTACAGCTCCTTGGGTTCGAGCACGCGATACGGCGAACCTTCGATCATGTGTTCGTAGTACAGTGCCATCAACGCGTGGAAGATCGAGCCGATCGCTAGGCTCGGGCTCTCGACGAAGATCAACGGCTTCGCGTTCTCGATGTAGCGCCGCTTCCATTTGTACGGGCACGCCTGGAACGTTGAGAACGAAGACCAGCCACGGCCTGATGACGCACCGCCGAGCCGCGTGAGCCCACGCGACGCGAAGGTCTCGTTGAGCACGACGTCGACAAGCGGGTACGTTTGGATCAGCAGATCCGGATCGTGCACGTACGTTTGCGGGATCGCCGGCTCTTCCCCGACGGGTGGATCATCGAGCGCGACCCCGAACAAGTCGGTGTAGTTGACGAGGCAATCCTCGACGGGCGGATGCACCTGATAGAGCCCGCTCGGGGCTGGTGCGAGCACGCGCCCACACAGTAGACAAAGGCTGATCATACGACGCTCTGGTTAATGCCCATCAGAAGCCCCGCCGAACTCTGCTCTCGGGGTACATCCACGAGTAGGCGCGGCGGTATGCAACTTCGACTCGCCGCTTGGCGGCTCGCAGCGTGACTGCCTCGCCAGTGAGCACCGAATCCGCGTCGATTGCCCACGAGTACACGATCTTGAATCCTCTAGGTGAGAGGCCGACATGCCCCATGCGTTGGCCGTCGAGCCAGTATCCATGCACGCGCTTGCCGTGCTCCCAGATCGGGAACGGTCGATCTCTCCTCCTCGGTGTCTGGCTGATCATACGAGCTTGAGCCTCGGCTTGCGGGGTGGTGAGGTTGATGTTGTGCGCCCGGTGCGGCACATGCTGAGGTTCGTCATCTTCAAGCGCGCACCACCCTCAATCGCCTGTACGCCGGTGATCGTAGCGATCGCGCCCTCCATAACCAGATCGTTGATGCCGGTCATCTCCGGGATTGCATCCCCCTCGATCTCCAACACGAACTTGAGCTCGAACTTGATCCGCACCATCGAGCAACCCTACTGCGAGGGGCTGACACTCACTGAAAAAGCAGATTGAGGTTGTCCTGAAGCTCAGCCACCAAGCCTTCGACTGCGTCGAGCCTTGCGCGCAACGCCTCAACGTCTGCGTTCGCCGCCACCACCTTTTTCGGCACCGCCGGGGCCTTCTTGAGCTGTGCAAGTTCTGTCTGCAACTTCGCCACCTCGTTAGCTATCCCAGCAAGCCACGAATCTAGCGGCTCTGTGAACCCACAAGCCGGGTACGAGTTACAACCCAAAAACGGTGCACCATCAGACCTACGTTCTCGACGAACCAGCTTGTCATTGCAGTCCGGGCATTTGCCTGACAAGCGGATAGCCACCATTATTTCAGATCCTTTGATGCAAGCCGCTCGCGACGCCAGCGACGGAGCGCGTAGATGTTGATGCCAGCGAAGATCAGCGAGTTGAGCGTGTTCGCGAGGCTGCCCGAGACGATACCGAACGTGAGCCACAGCGCGTTCGCGAGCAGCCGCACGACCCACCCGCGCTCGCTCTTGTGCGCGAGCAGGATGTTCGCCCAGATGTTGGTGGCCGTCGCGAGCAGCCCGACGAGCTCGGTGAGGAGGTAGGCCCAGGTCATGCCGCGCTCGCTAGTAGATCTTCGAGCAGCCGATCAAGATCACCCTCTTCGTTGGGGCCGATGACAGCATCACGAAGCGCGTCGATCGCATCTACTGCGGCGCCAACACCGAGAGGATCAGCCGCGGACAGCTTGCGTACGAGCGCGCGCACGATCCGCTGATCGACAAGGTGGTTCGCGACGATGAAGATCACATCCATGCCGCGGGTCGGCGCGAACGTACGCATCTCAGCCTGGCCGATGATCGCCGGCGTGTAGTCAATCTCGGCAAAGATCGCGATCCGTGCGTGTGAGAAATCGACGCCGACCTGTGCGACCGCCATCGTTGCGATCAGCACGTTCGCCGAGCTCGCCCTCCATGCTTCGATGCGCTTCTCGCGCTCCTCAGGCGCAACGTCACCGTGGATCACGTGTGCTCGCTCGGGGAACTCCTTCGCGATCGCGTCGGCGTAATCCTTGTGCCAGGTCCACACCACGACCGGCTCGTTACGGCTGATCACCTTGGTGATCTCGTGCTTCACCGTGCTGAGCTTCGTCGAGGTGATCTGCCGCCGGTACGCGGCGAGGTTGCCCGCGGTGTTCGTGCGCTCGCTCTGAATCTTCGCCGACAGGATGTCGAGCCTACGGCGCGCGGCGTCATCAACCTCGGAGACCACGACCGAGCGCGTGATCGCCGGCACGTCCTCGGAGACGTCGGCCCATCGACGGCGCAGCATGATCTCGGTCATGCGCTCTTTCAGTTCAGCGCCGTGCGAGAGCCCGGTGTACACGACCCCGTAAGCGGTGTTCTCGGGCGCGCCGTAGCGCTGGCAGAAATCGTGGTAGCTGCCCCACCCGCCGGGTGCGACGAGCCCAACGATGTTCCACAGATCGGACGGCAGATCCCAGATCGGTGTGCCGGTCAGCGCGATCACGCGCTCCGCTTGCGTGCGCAGGTAGATCGCAGCGAGCGATCGCTTCGCGGTGCGGTTCGTGAGCACGTGGGCCTCGTCGAACACGAGCGTGCCGATCTTCGTAGCGTTCATCCACTGCGCGATGATGTCGTAGTGAGCGAACACGATCGGCTTTTTCACGAGCTCAGGATCGAACTTGCGACCACGCAGCACGCCGATGTTGTCCGCGTGCTCCGGGAACACGCGCTTGAGCCAGCCAAGCCACACCCCACGCGTCGAGAGTGGTGCGACCACGACGAACGGGCCGCGCGCCGGGTCGTGGCACATGATGGCCGTAAGCGTGTTGTGTGTGACGATGCAGTGCTCGGTCACGTAGAGCTGATCCGGCGCATCTACAGAGATGCAGATCACCTCAGCCTCACCAGCGGGCTCGATGCTCGCAATGTGCCGTGCTGGCCGAAACTTTTCGCGTTGCTTGTAGCCCTTGCGTGCTCGGAACGGTTTGATGTTGTCAGGCATCGCGATCGTCAATCGATACGATGGCCGACCGATACGTGTCTCACCATCGTACATGTAGCGCGGTGCTTCGCGTGTACTCACACGAGCAACACCTCCAAGACTCTCGACGAGAAATCGTACTGCGTCACGCAGCTTCTCTGATGCAGATGAGAACGCAAGGGTTCCACCAGAGTATTCTCCGTCGGTATCGAGCAGCCCTTGAAGAAGCGCCAACCGATCCTCATTGTTCGCGAACAAGTAGCGATCAGGCACGAACTTCGACCACGAGCGCGTATCGAACAACCCCAGGCGAGTCAAAACTGACTTGAGCGGGTTTCGTTTCGACGCATCAATGCGAGATAGGCGCCACGTTGATGTACGGCCTACGGTATCCCCACGCACAAGGCGCACACCAGGTGGCAGCACCTTTGAAACCTGTTGAGGCGTTTCCTCGTCACCACAACAAAACGTGACGCTTTCACCAAAATAACCATCACCAAGCAAGACACCGAGCAGGTATGGATCAAGCGCAGGATCCGGGCATCCCCACAAATTGAGAGGCTTCACGAGTGGGATGCGCCACTGCATGTTGTTTGCAGCATCTCGCAGCTTGATGAGGTCACGCGTCCGCATCACACGATGAGGCTTGTGCCGATGCCAATCGTTGTGGCTCCACGTCGCCCACAGATGCTCGCCGTCAACAACAATTGATGTACCGTCAGAAAACGTCACACGATAGACGGGCAACAAACCTCGCGGGAACACGCCAGTGATAAGGTGTGCCTCACCGTCTGATCCCATGATCAGATCTCCGATCCTGGCCGCCTCAATCGGAAACCAACCTTGCGGGCCGAGTAACCGTGAACCAACAACCTGGCCTTTTCCAAGCCGCATGTCGTCGCCGAGCAACACGCCTTTGCGCGGCTCGATGAAGTCGATCGCCTGATGCTGCGTCGTACGTAGCTGGAACCCGCGGATCCCCGTCCAGATGTTGCGTGCGGCCCACGTTGTTTTCGGCGCGGCTTCCGCGAGCAGCGATCGCGCCGTCGGGTGATCAAGCAACGTGAGCAGCCCGCGATGCGCGATGAACCGTGCACCTTCAATGTGCAGCCCGGGCAGCCCGAGTAGTGGCTTCGCGTCCTCGACATCGACACGAAACCAGTCTTGCTTCGTTGGGTGTTTGGCGATCATTCAGCGTCGCTTCCTTCATGCCGCCGCGGTCGCAGCTTTGGGTGTGGCGACCCGAACTCGACTACCGGTAGCGCGTCGATAGCAGGCATCGGAGTGCCCGTCGCGATGATGGCGTCGCGACGCGTTCGCTCAGCGTTTGTACGGGCAAGGATCTCGCGTGACTTCACTGAGAGCCTCGCGGTACGCTGTGCTCGCTTTCGAGGCTTCTTCGGCGTCACCCGTTGCGCTCATCGATAACGAACGCGTTTCCAATGCCGTGCCCGTTGATGATGAGGATCGGGCTACCGACGCGACGGCTCACTTCGTTGAACTTCTCCATCGTCGCCTGACCGAGATTGATACCGCACTGCAACGCGAGCAGGTCGAGGTAGATCTGGATGTCGGCGAGCTCCTTCGCGAGCGCGGGCCGCGCCTCATCGAGCGACATGTCCCCGCGGAACACCTTCTTGATCACGTTCGCGGCTTCACCGACCTCACCGGTGAGTGCGGTCATCCACTGACCGAGGGACCAGTCCGAGCCGTCGGGTTTCGAGTGCGCGGGCTCGCCCTTCGCGTTCTTGAACGTGGGGAGCCTGGCAATGCAGGCGTTACGAAGAACTTCAAAAGTCAGCGACATGTTGAGCACCCTACGGCGTGGGGCTGACAGCGATCATGTGCACCAACGGTAGCGTACTTGATCAACAGCTACGCTAGCTCGCAGCCTGTCAGCCTAGCAAGGTAGACTGCTCAACCGTCAGATGCCGATCTCACCTGTACACGCCGCGCAGCATCGCCTTCGGATCGGGCGGATCATGAACGACCCGCGGCAGAACGTGCGCGCGCGCAAGCAATCGCTGTGGAACTACATCCTCGAATACGAGATCCAGAGCGGCACACAATTCCTTGTGACGTCGGAAGGATCCTTGTACGCGGTGATCGGCTCCACCGGGCAGGTGTTGCAGCTTCCCCGCACAGGTCGCGGCGGTGACAAGTGGTTCAGCTACTTCCACACGCTCTACGGTATGAGCGAGCACGAGGATCAAGCGAAGTTCATCTACGACGTGCTGCGCCACTACGTCTACGAGCACGGCACCAAGGTCGAGCTCCGTCGGTTCGCCGTGTACTCGCACGAGACGCAGACGACGTACATCTCAGCGTATGACGGCAGGATGTTTCGCATCGCCGGTTCCGACGACATCGTGACGCTACCGTGCGGTGAGGATGGCGTGTTCTTCGCCGACGACGACAACGGGGTGCACTGCACGCCCGACATCGGCAATCACGGGATCCTCCTCGACAAGCTGACCGATCTGCACTTCGCCGCGTCGGGGCTCTCCGGGATCACGCCCGCGCAGCAGAAGATGGCGCTCATCATCTGGATCTTCTCGCTCGCGTTCCCCGACCTCATGCCGACCAAGCCGATCCTCTTGCTCGAAGGAACGAAGGGGTCGGGGAAGTGCCTTGGACGCGGAACACCTGTGATGATGGCGGATGGGTTGATCAAGCCTGTCGAGCAAATCAGTGCAGGTGAGCAAGTCATGGGGCCTGACTCGAAGCCTCGCAACGTTGACGGGGTGACCGTCGGCCACGGACCGCTCTACCGCATCACCCCAACGAAGGGCGCTGCATGGGTTTGCAACGAGGATCACATCTTGACCGTGGTGCTCAGCGGCACGACGCAACATCCTGAGGATCGACACCAGGTGATTGATGTGCCGTTGATGAATTGTTACCCGTCAGAGTGGGGGACGAGCGTCAAGGGTCGTGGGTACGCAATGCAGCTGCGTACGCCAGTTACGTTCCCGTCGAGCGCTGTGCTGATGGATCCCTACTTCGTTGGTGCATGGCTTGGTGATGGCACGTGCGGTAAGGCTGAGATCACGTCGCCAGAGCCGGAAATTAAGGCTTTCTGCAAGACACTTGCAGCCGCATACGGTCTTCAGCTGCGTGTGCACGCTGGTGCTGGATGCGAGGGGTTGTGCTTCACGACGGGCAACCAGACTGGACAAGCACGCGCAGATCGCAACCCGATCTTGAACTTCGTGCGAACGCTCATCGTCAACGACGAGAAGCGCATTCCACGTGAGTACCTCATCAACGATGAGCGCACACGTCTTGATGTTCTTGCCGGGTTGCTCGACACGGACGGGCACTACCAGGGGGGCTATGAGATCATCACGAAGTACGCCGGGCTTCGTGATGACATCTTGTTCCTTGCACGTAGCCTCGGCTTCGCCGCGTACTCCACCGAAAAGATCGGAACGATCAAATCGCTCGGGTTCAAAGGGCTCTACCATCGGATCACAATTTCAGGAGACCTTGATCGCATCCCGTGCAAGGTGCCATGCAAGCAAGCGAAGCCATGCGAGCAAGTCAAGAACGTGTTGCACGTTGGGTTCAAGATTGAGGCGATCGGCGAGGGTGATTACTACGGCTTCACGCTCGACGGTGATGGCCGATTCTTGCTCGGTGACTTCACGGTCACGCACAACACGAGTGCCGTAGTTTTGTTGCAGCTCGCACTCATGGGGATCTCGCGACCGATGATCCTCCAGCGCAACAAGGAGGACGACTTCGGCGTGGTGTTGCTGCGCTCACCGATCGCGCTGTTCGACAACACCGACTCCTACATCGAGTGGGTGCCTGATGCGATCTGCGCGTACTGCACCGCGGGTGTGTGGACGAAGCGCCGGCTCTACAGCGACGACGAATCGATGACGATCAAGCCGCACGCGTTCATCGCGATCGCGACGCGCAACCCAGCCAGCTTCCGCCGTGATGACGTCGCCGACCGGTGCGTGATCCTGCGGCTCGATCGGCGTGAGGTGTTCACGAGCTTCCAGCAGCTACAGCAAGGCATCCTCGACGATCGCCCGCGCCTGTTCGGCGAGTACCTCTGGTACGTGGGGCGGATCATCGAAGAGTTGCGCGCTGACACCTTGGCGGGCACCATCGCCGGCGATTCGACGCACCGTATGGCCGACTTCGCAGCGCTCGGCTCCATCGTCGGGCGCGTGCTCGGGTGGGAGCCCACGGTGGTTGCCGAGCTGATGCTCGCGCTTCAGGGCGAGCGTGATGCGTTCGTGAACGAGGAGGATCCGCTCGTCGATCTGTTGCAGAAGTGGGTCGGCTACAAGGCTCGCGTGGGGCCGGGCAACGTGGGCCGCTTGGTGCAGGTGTTCCAGCTGCACGCCGAGCTCGAAACACTCGCGCAAGCCCACAGCATCCAGTGGAAGGATTCCGCGCGCTCACTCGCGCAGAAGCTGCGATCGACGCACATCGAGCGTGAATTTCGCGTCGAGCAGGTGAACGCCGGCGGCCACAAGTCGTATCGGTTCTGGCGGCACAACGACACAAAACTAGCGTTGGTTGAATAGGAGGCTAGGCATTTTGAGCCAGTATTTGAAACGTATTGTAGTTTGCGAGACGGTGGCTGCAATCACGCCGCACCTACGCAGGGTGACCGACGAGCACCCCATCAGGCTATCGGGGCACTCCAACAAGCCCAAAGCGCTGTGTGGTCGAGAGATCAACTGGGATACCAAGTTGCCGCTGTCATCGGCGCGATGCGCGCTGTGCCTCAAGGCCGCCCACGAGGCTGTCAGCCCCACGCGGTAGAACGGTTGCGTGCCGAAGGTACAACGCCGCAAGCCGCCCAAGCGCAAGCAGCCCATCAAGGTTGACGACTGGCTCACCGCCGACAAGGAGCTTGTCGAGCTCGCGCTGATGATCGACGAGTACAAGCTCTACAAGAACAAGGAGGGCTGGTTCACACTACCGTGGCGTGATGGGTTCAATGCTGCGAGCCTCGCGATCGCCGTGTGGCAGCGCACCATCCCACGCACCACCCCACGCACGGAGACCGACGCGTTCCTCCGCGTCATCCAGTCGATTCATGCACGTAACCGATCGCGCCGAACCTACGAGCGCATCGACGAGGTGTTGAGCACCAGCCAGCATCACACCGGGTTCGCAACGATCCGTGTCGGGCTTCGGTGCGCGCAGATCTCGATTGCGAGATCTGATGGTGGAGGGCAGGTCTACAACGATCTACTCAAGCAACTCGACGAGACGGTACTGGAGAACGAAGTCATCCAGCACCGTTGCCACGACGTGACCGGAGTCAATCCCGGCCTCGTCGGCGACGCAAACGATCGGCTACGACGCGCGTTCGTGATCGCGTGGCGACGTGGGCTCTACCACGCGGCATACGCACTACCTCAAGCGAAGGATCTCTAAGATGGCACTGGGAATTTACAACACGATCATCGTTTACGACGTCTACGTGGTTGCCGAGTCGCCCGAGGCTGCACGAGCTGCGGCGCTTGAGCTGATCACATCGGATGCGCTACCGCCGTCAGAGCAGATGGTGCTGGCGGTCGCCAAGGAGGCGCAGATTCGCGCAGCGTGGCGCGGCGAGTCGCCGATCGTTGGCGCAGACGTCTCCGACGCTGACTTCGAGCGGGTCAAGGGCAAGACCGTGCTCGACGCGTACAACATGCTTCACACCAAGCAGCCCGAGCCCGAGGTCGAAGCATCGCCGGCAAAGAAGGAAGCAAAGAAGTGATCACGAAGCTCTACCTAGCTGGCGCATCAAGCGAGCTCGATCGCGCGAAGATGTGGGCGCAGAAGCTGCGCGACATTGACATCATGCTGACCTCGACGTGGGTCGACGTGATCGGACGTATCGGCACTGCAAACCCCGCGAACGCCACGATCGAGCAGCTCACTGCGTGGACCTTGCGTGATCTCGCCGAGGTGGCCGAGGCCAATATCTTGTGGCTGCTGCTCCCCGCGCTCGGGGTCAACACCGTCGGCGCGTACATCGAGCTCGGGTATGCGGTCGGGCAGCGGAACTACATCGTGATGTCCGGGCCGCACCGCCCGATCTTCACGCCCGCACTGGCAAACCAGCACTTCGAGGCGGACACCGACGCGTACAACTTCATCAGCAAGATGAGCGCACAGCACGCGCGGAAGCACGTTGACAACCACCTCGCGGAGCACCGGAGTAGGACGCGCGAGTCATGATCGCGGAGGTACTCGGATCGTTCGTGAGCATCCTCCTCCTGTTGGCGGCGATGGTCGTCCGGCCCGCACGCGCAACGTGCCCTGAGCCTACCCGGATGTGGTATGTTGAGGGCATCCCGCGATCGGGCGTGTTCACCTGCAAGCGCACGCCGACGGGGCACGAGAACGACTCACCAGAGCGCCCGGGGCGCATCACGTCGCGCATCTACTGCACCGGCGGCTCGCTGCCGATCGTCGTCGACTTCCGCACCGTCGGATGCCAGAGGAGGTAACATGTCGAGCGAAGTAGCTGAGCTTTTACTGGGTGCTCATGAAGCCAGACCGACACACTGGGTGCTGGCTGTTGGTGACTTTTTCAAGGTTGGCAATCGGCGCTACAGGATCACGCAGGTCACCGATGAAGGGCCTAACGGTGGTGCGATCTACGGCGTCCTGCTTGATCGTGGCTGTGGCTGCGCATGCTCAGCCACTCAACCCAAGTTGAATTGGTCGGCAACGTCAGCTGATGATCTACGCAGCCACAACGCCGCCGAGCTTGCGCGCATGCCTGAATTGATCGTGGAGCTGTGCCGTATCGAGGGCGTTCGTACCGCAGGCGGCACCCAAGTTGAATTGGTCGGCGACGTTGCGCCAGCTGGATCGAACCTGAGTGGGCTGTACCCACGTGAGCTGTACGTTGGCGAAGATCGACTGTACGTGGTCATCGGTATCTCGACAGATCTGCGCCGCCCGTTCCGCGTCGAGATCTGGGATGCACGCGGACGCATCACACCAAGCAAGTCACTCGTGCCGAATCGCGCAGCATCGTTTGATGAGGTGGTGTCGCTTGTGCGCGTGTTCGCGGCTGGTTTCTTGGCTGGGCGGGTAATCTCGCCCCCGTGATAGCTTCGTCGGATGGCAACACCAAGTGACCGCCAAGCCCTGCTACTGCTGTACCTGCCCTGAGATCTACGGCGGCTCGGATCCGTACTGCCGCAACCACGGCCATGCCGGCGTCCGCCGATGCGTCACGCACTCGAGTAGCGATCGAGGTCAGGGCGTCTGTGAGGGTGGCAAGCTCCTCGCCACCGTGCAGGAGGTCCGCGAGCTGCGGAAGTCGTGGAGCGAAGCCGACCGCCACGTCCGCGGCGAGTTCCGCACCGTCGGGTGCCAGAGGAGGTAACATAGGCTGTCAGCCCCACGCGGTAGAACGGTTGCGTGCCGAAGGTACAACGTCGCAAGCCGCCCAAGCGCAAGCAGCCCGTCATGCCAGTGCGCGATCGGCATTGCTGGTTTCAGGCCGTGGCTTCCGGTGGCCGGCAGCCCAAAGTGAATTGGCCAGCAACGCTGGATAACACTGACGATCTGCGCAGCCACAACGCCGCCGAGTTTGCGCGCATGCCTGAATTGATCGTGGAGCTGTGTCGTATCGAAGGCGTTCGTACCGCGCCAGTTGGATCGAACCTGAGTGAGCTGTACCTACGTGAGCTGTACGTTGGCGAAGATCGACTGTACGTGGTCATCGGTATCTCAACAGATCTGCGATGCCCGTTCCTCGTCGGGATCTTGGATGCTCGCGGACCAAGCAAGGCACTCGTGCCGAATCGCGCAGCATCGTTTGATGAGGTGGTGTCGCTTGTGCGCGTGTTCGCGGCTGGTTTTTTGGCTGGGCGGGTAATCTCGCCCCCGTGATAGCTTCGTCGGATGGCAACACCGAACGAGAACGTGCTGACCCTTCGTGCGTACTGGAAGGCCGCCAACGCGGTTCGGCTCCCCGGCGGACGTAACGACATGCTGATGGGTGCTGCTGACCTCATCCAACCGCTCGCCAATGCGATGCGCGCGATGAAGGAGCTCGTCAAGGCCGCCGCCATGAACCCGCACGTGCGTGCGCAGGTGTTCGCGGCGAGCTCAGTGTTCGAGCAGGCGCTCGTAGGTGAGGGGACCGACACGACGACGAAGGTGTTCGCGGCAGCTCGCGGTGGTGTTGCTGCGGCCATCCTACAAGTGGCTGACGCCGATCAGCGCCCGCCCCGGCAGATCATGCTCGACGAGATCTGGAACGCAGGCGTGGGTGGGCTGTTCTCGCCGAGTGACCGATCGGGTGTGACGTCGTGGCTGCACTCGGCCTCGGTATCGGCCGGCGCGATCAACGGTGCGATCGCAGGTGACCCAAACCCAGGCGTGGTCGCGGCGGCGCTGCGGATCTTTCGTGACCTCGCGTTGCCGGTCATCTGGCTCGAATCGGCGTCGAGCTTCCGTACGTTCGAGCAGCTCGACTCGCGGCTCGCGACGACGGTGTGGAGTCACAGCCAGGTGGCCGACCTGGCCTCGCGGCTGACGCTCAAAGCGCTGTCAGCGTCGGCGGCGGGTCGTGTGGGTACTGACCTCGCCATGCTTGCCTCGCTCGCGGTGCAGTCGTTCCTGACCGGCAACGGGATGAACGTGCCGACGGTACCGCCCAAGCGGAAGCCCTGGTATCGCCACCCCGGCGTGATCTCGGCTGGGATCGTCGGGATCGTCGGCGGCGCCGTGATGCGCGCCCGTTAAGGGAACGTCTCTTCAAGCCAGCGCTTCAGTACGGCCGACTCAGCCCACAGCGCGTTGTGCTCGACGGGCGGCACGTGCTTCTCGATCAGCGTGAGCGCCTCGGTGTTGTACCACTCGTGGTGGTTCCAGTGCGCTTGCAGCATGGTGACGAGCGGGTCTCTGAAGTGGCCGTAGCCACCCGCCCACGCGTGAATCACAAGGTTGTCGGGGGAGGCAGCCTGCACCTCGCGCCAGCGCTTACCGACGAGCTTACAGCGCGTGATCATCACTTGGCGCATGGTGGTGGCGGTGAGGACGAGGAGGTAGTCAGCGACCAGGTTTGGCATACTTACACGGGCAACGTTATTGTTTTCGTTTTCACAAACTATTTTAAGCTCTACCCATTTGAAATTAGAATATAAGCCTTTTTCATGAAGAGGTCCTCTAAAAGATTGCTGAAAAACAAAAGTAGTAACGTTGCTCGTGTAAGTATGTGATAGCCCCGACTCAATGGTAATCCACGATGCATCTGGCGTCGTTTTTCAGATCCAAACCTGTGGCGACCCTACCAGATCTGCTCGGCTACGGTGCGTTGGCTGATAATCAGGCTTGAAATAAGCATGGCGCCGTGCTTCATTCGGTGCATATGAGCAAGCACTCGGCCCCAAAAGATGACGGAAGTGTCACCGTTAAGGTCTCACTACCCCGGCCAATTTATCAGCTGCTGTCTCGGATGGCTAAAACCATCGGCATTTCCGACCGCGCAGCGACTCGGATGTTTCTCGGGCAGATCAGCGCACTGCTCGAAACCGGGCAGGGCGGATTCCTTGGCCCGCAATGGGGGCGCGAGCTCAAAGCTCTGCGTGAGGATAACTTCGGCGTCATCAACGCCGGGCCGCCGATCGATCTGTTGCTGCTGCATCGAAGCACCAAGACGAGGAGCGGCTTTGTGGGCGTGTACGTGAACGGTAGCGGCTTCCGCGCGATGGCGAGGATCAAAGGCAGCGAGATCTACGTGGGGCAGTTCGATTCTGCCGAGGAGGCTGCGTGGAAGCGCCGGCTCTACTACAAGGAGCACCGGCTACCGTACGGTGAGCTTGAGATCGACATCGCGGCGTGGCGCGCACGCGGCGAGAAGGGCACCGACGAGGAGCTTGCCCGCCTGATCCTCGAATACTCGAAGACGGTCAACACCTCGCACGTGTACGAGGATCCGTACAGTGACGTCACCGAGCATGCCGGCAGTGACGTCATTGAGCATGACGGGGCAACCCTCAATACCCGAGGTAGCTGATGTGGAAGTACGACGGTGACAGCCAACGTAAGATTGAACTAGCCAAACTCAAAGTTGAGTTGAATCAACTCGGCGCGAAGCTCATCGAAATAGAGACCGGAGTACAGGTGCGTTGCCAGCCCGAGAGGCGCGACGAGGTAATCCAGCTGCTCGCTGATGCGGGTTTCGTGATCAGCTCATGAGGATCTCGAAGCAGACGCGAGAGCAGGCCGCGATGATCTGCGCGCTGTGGGCGAGTAGTGACGGCAAGTTCGGCAAGGGGGAAGCTGTGGCCTGCCTTGAACTCGCTTGGCATGGCATGGGGAGGTTGGTGGCGGATGCTGCACATCGGCACGCGCTGGTTGCGGAGAGGCCATGTGGAGCGACCTGGCGTGACGCGCTCGCGGAAGCCGAGTCCCTCCTCCGCACCGGATGGCGCGGCTGATGAGGTCAGCTAAAAACCGGTGGAACACGGTCGGCCGCACACGCACGAAACTTGCGGCAAAACTCACTGAGTACATGCGATCGATCGTCGGTAAGGACGATCAACCACGCTTCCCTGGGGTGACTGTTGCACCCGAGGACATTCACCCAATGCGGCTTGCTGGAGCAGCACGCGCATGGGAGGACGCGCATAGTTGGGAGGCGCATGCGAAGTTCGAGAGTGGGGTCGTCGCAAAGTCGCTTTACAGCTACAACACGATGACAGAGTGTGCACGTGCACAGGTGCTGTACCCGGTCGGTAAGGATGGCGAGCTGAGCATATGAGCTCGTAGGACTTCCAGCTCTGATCAAGCCTTCGAGCCGGCGACCGCGTTGACGATTGCGAGGACGATCCCGATCGCCACCATCACCGTGAGTACCTTCGCCCAGGCCGGCAGCGCAGTGCCAGCGTCCTTCAACTGAAGGCTCTCCGACGCGCACCCGGTGCAACCGAGCTCGATGCCGGCGGCCTGATGGTTGATCGTGTTGAGCGGACCGGGCTGCACGAATTGCGGCCCTGGGATGTATGGAGCTCCGGTCTCGACCTGCGGAATGTTCATGCGCTGAGCGTATCGCACATGGCGAGGTGGCTCCAAGCGTCTAGGAGCGGACGGATCCACGCGACGACATCGCGCACACCTCAGAAGGAACAGGGGCGACCCACCACGAGGGGGGCCAAGAGTGGGTCGCCTAAAATCACGTCACCGGCGTCGGGACAGCTTCGCGATTCTGTTTCTCGTTCTACGGCAACATGCCGGGTTACCGCAAATCTTTGATCAACCTCGATAGTTGAAGGATGGATCGATGTCATCCGCCCCCGCGTTGATCTTCGCTGGCGGCTCAGCGTTCATGCGCCGGCGCTCCATGCCATCACACTCGCGCGCGAACGCTTCGAGCTCGATGCAGAGATCGTGATCGTTCGTGTCGAACGCAGGAAGTGACGGGATCTTCGCGGCGACGCTACGAAGTGCGGCCACCGGCCAGCCGCGGATCATCTCGGGCGGAAGGTTCGCGACCGCGAACTTCAGCACCGTGAGTGAATCGTCGACAAGGGTGATGAGCTGTTGAGCATCCTTCGTGGCGCGCCCGAGGGCATCCGCACGAAGGGCGACCAGCTCGGCTCGCAACGCGGCGGCCTCGTTCTCGGCGGTGATACGTAGCAGCTTGGCGGCTTCGTACTCTTCGAGCGACATCGTGATCTGACCTGAAGTTCCCATGGCGGCCAGCGTACGGCGCGGGGCTGACAGGCTCGATCAGCCGAGGAAGATGTTGAGCATCAGTCCTCGGGCGCGATGGTGGGATTCCCATGCTCGGGTGCCGTGGAGCCGACGTATTCGAGCGTGATTTGCATGACACCGGCAATGAGCGGGGTGACCACAAGCATGCACAGCCCGATGACAACCATCGAGAGCCCATCGAACGGAAGATCGAACGGGAGCGGATGATCGATCCAGCCCGCGCCGAGCGTGAGCAGGACGCCGTACCAGAAGCCTGTACACGCCGAGCAATCCATGAATCGCGCGAACGTTGGCGGGTAGCGACTCCACAACCACGAGGTCAGGAGCGCGCGTGTGCCGAGGTAGTAGAGCGCGCCGCAGAGTAACGCGAACAAGAGCAAGGTCTGCATTAGGTCACGATCTTTCGTCCAAGCAGCCCGGCGAGGTTCGAGACTTCCTTCGGCCCCTTACCGTCGAGATCTTCCACGAGCTCCTCGGGCAGCTTGTCGGTCTTGCCGATGTCGCGATCGAGCCCGGTCGCCTTGGCGCTCCATCGGCTGCACAGGTAGTTGTGCGCAACGAGGTCACCGACCGGATCGCCGTTGGGCTTCCGGCCGTGCGAGCAGCGGATCAACGTGCCGAGCGCGACCTGATGATCGGTCGTGTCGATCATGTGCCGGATGTTCTTCACCTTGAGCGACTCCTCACCTTGTGGGTCGTCTTGCGCGATGCCGATCGCGGTGGCGAGGTCACGCTGGCGAGCTTCAGTCCAGAACGCGGTGGCTGAGCCTGAATGCTTGCAATTCCAACAACCTTGGGTTCGCGAGAACGTTCGATCCTTGGGCGTAGCGATGTGTGTGGTCACAACCCAACGAGTAACCGTCCGTATGGGCTACGTCAAATATTTGACGCCACCCGAGCACGTGGCCATCATGCACGTCAATGGCAGGCGGACGCCCGATGCAAACAGCCCCTCGATCCTTCGATGACAGCAAGCTCGCTGCGATGGTGGAACCCCTGGCCGTCCGCGTGGACCGGCTCAAGGGCTCCTCTCGCACGCCGATCCCGATGCCTCAACCCGAGGGGGAGGACACCGCACCAGGCACTAACTGGACGAAGGAAGACCTCCGCGGGATCGAGAGCTGGATCGTGACTCAGTGGTCCGGTGGGGGCCTCTACGAGATCACGGTCACCGACTCGTCGGTGCCCCAGCCGCTCGTCATGAAGTGGCAGCCGTTCTGGGATCCGAAGGAGTACCCCGAGCGCGTTCCGCCGCCACTCGCAGAAGCGCGAGCGCAGCAAGCGTCCACCCCTCAGCAGATCACTCAACCGCCCACGATGCAGGTGCAGCGCCCCATGTCCTTCCCCAACGGTCTCCCGCAAGGCAACTCCCCCATCTACACCCAGCCGGTAGCGTTTCAGCAGCAGCAGCCGGGCTACTACCCGATGCCGAACCCGCCCCCGGTGGGGACGCCGGCGTGGTCGCAATGGCAGGCCGAGGCGGACAAGCGCAAGCAGGAGGACGAGCTCAAGGCCCTGCGCGAGCAGAACGCGCAGCGTGAGCGCGAGGTGACCGAGGCACGGCACCGGGCCGAGCTCGACCGGATCCGGACCGAGAACGACGCGAAGGCGGCGGCGCAGCAGCGCACCGTCGACACCCAGCTCGCCGAGATGCGCAGCATGATCTCGGGGCTCACGACGTCGATCAAGGAGGCCGCCACCATGCGCCCGAGCGGCCCCGACCCGGCGATCGAAGCCCTGCGCGAGCAGAACAAGCTGCTCGCCCAGCAGGCCGCCGACGAGAAGCGCGAGCGTGAGGCCGAGCGTCGGGATGCGCAGCTGCGTGATTTGGTGAAGTCGCAGACCGACGAGTCGAACCGACGCATGGAGATGTTGCAGCGCCAGCACGAGCAGACGCTCGCGACGATGCAGACGCAGCTCGCGGCGGCGGCGAGCAGCAACAACAAGCCCGATCAGATGCTCTCGTTCATGCAGGAGCAGACGCGTCAACACAGCGAGGCGCTCAAGGAGATCGCGCGCTCGAACCAGGCGACGATCGATCGCATGCAGACGTCGATGATGAACCCGCGCGACATCCTGATGCTGGCCAAGGAGTCGGCGAACGGCGCCGAGCAGGCGACCGAGCGCGTGACGAATTTCTTCGGTAAGGTCGTCGAGATGCAGCAGCGCGTGACCGAGAACGCGTTGCAGATGCAGCCCGGCGGTTCGGGCGTGATCGACGTCGTGCGTGATGGCGTCTCGTCGTTCAAGGAGCTGGCTGAGAAGTACGTCGGCGCCAAGTCGCAGTCCGAGCGGTTCGCGTACCAGGCACAGGCCCAGGTCGCTGACGCGCAGGCGCGTGGGATCGAGGCGCAAGCGTATGCGGCAAACGTCGCGGCGAACCCGCAGGCGCCGATGCCTCCGCGTATCGAGGCGCTCGCCTCCAGTGGGCTCGGCGGTGGTACGGTGACGCCGATCACCGCGGCGCGACGGAAGAAGAAGCGGAAGGCGGCCAAAGCCGCCATCAAGCAGGGGCTCGCGCCCGCGACTACGAGCTCGATCGTGAAGCGGCTCGGTAAGACCGACGACGAATGGTTCGGCCCGGTGCTGATCGAGGAAGTCGAGAGTCTTCGCGAAGGTGTCGCGCACTTCGTCGAGTCGCTCTCGATGGACCCCGTGCGGCTCGACGAGAAGACAAAGCAGCCTGAAGGTGTGAGCCCGGCGATGGCATGTCAGGGCATCGTGCAGGCGGCGCAGATGGTCATGCAGCAGGGCGTGCAGGTCCCCGTCATGCAGGAGCTGCTTTTCCCGGAGCGGTTCGCCGACTTCGTGGACGTGTTGCTCCCTGACGCATCGCAGAAGTTCCGTGATGATGTTGTCGTGGGTGTGATCGAGCTCCTCCAGAAGCTCACCGGGCAGGCAGCGACACCAAAGCCGCGCGCGGGTGAAGAGGGCACCGAAGGTGACGACGAGGACGACGAGGATGAGGACGACGAGGATGACGACGACGAGGACGACGAGGACGACGAGGACGACGAGGACGAGCTCGTGATGCATCAGGGAGCAGTACGTCCGGCGCCCGTGAAGAAGCCGGCACCCAAGCCGGCGACGACGTAAGGGCTGTCAGCCCCACGCGCTACAACGGGGGTATGGCAACCCCTCGTGACCCGTTCCCGCTCGCTTGGCCTGAGGGGTGGATCCGAACGAAGTCGTTCACGCGCACGAGCTCGCGGTTCGCGCGTGGTTATGGCCTCGCCCGTGACGCGGTTCGCTACGAGATCGCACGCATTCGCGGCGCGAACATCATCGTCACGAGCAATCTGCCCTTGAACAACAAGGGCACACCAGACGGTCGTGCGGAGGCGTCACGACTCGCGGATCCAGGTGTTGCGGTGTGGTGGATGCAGAGCGGCAACGTCGAGCGCGTCATGGCGTGCGATCGCTGGCTCACCCCCGGCGAAAACCTGAAGGCGATCGCGAAGTCGCTAGAATCGTTGCGTGGCATCACACGGTGGGGTGCGAGCCAGGTCGTCGATCGCGCGTTTGAGGGCTTCCGTGCGTTGCCTGCCGGGTCGGCGCCGGTCGAGAAGATCGATTGGTGGGTGACGTTGGAGATCGACAAGGAGTTGTTCGAGCTCGAATCCGAGGATTTGGGCGCGATCGTCAACAGCCGCTACCGCAAGCTCGCCAAGATCGCACACCCGGACCATGGCGGATCTACCGAGCAGATGATGCTCATCAACGAAGCATTCGATGATGCGAAGAACTACCTCGCCGTGACCACGGTGAAGGGATGATCACCTTCGTCTTTCAGGCGCTGATCACGCTCGCCACGTCGGCGATGGTGTTCATGCTGATCGGCCCCGGGCTCTACCTGCTGATCGGTGGCGTCATCACCGTGGTCATCCTCGGGCTGCTCGCCACCGTCGCAGCCCGTGACATCCTCAACACGGATCCTGAGATCGCACCGGAGCCGTACTGGTTCGTGTTGTCGTTCGCACTCGGGATCGTACTCGGCCTGTTCTGGCCGCTCGGGCCTATCGCCGTCGCGTGGAACGGCGCGTACCGCCGCGTGCGTACCGACGAGCGCCCTTGATTCCCGCGAGTCCCGTCGAGCGTGCATCGAAGATGCGCAGCAACGTGAACAGGCTGATCAAACCCGACGCGAAGAACGCGCCGGCGAATGCCTGCCGGGCGGGGACGCCGACCACCATCATCGGCGGTCCGATCATAATCGTCCGCGCGAGCGTCCATCCCATCAACCGGATGCCCGAGCCTTTGTCCCTTTCGAGCACACTCGCGGCGGTTGCATACGTGGGCAATGACGGTTGAGCCATCTCACGAGACTACAAGGAGCCCTGAAGTATGAGCAAGTTACGATTGGCGATCGGTATCCCGGCCTACGGCGGGTACATCTCGATGCACCACGCGCGCATGTGGATGGAGTTCGGGAACACGCTAGGTGGCTCGCATGAGCGGTTCGAGCTCGTCGCATTCGATACGGCCGACATCAACGGTGTGGATCAGGCCCGCAACTATCTCTTCGCACGTTCGGTCACCGCGGGCGCGGACTGGTTGCTGATGGTCGACGCAGACACCTGGGTCGAGCCGAGTGGTCAGGATCAGCAAGCCGGCACTGACGCGGGGTTTCTGCTCCTCCGCATGCTCTCCGACGCCGATCGTTGGGGGGCATCGGTGGTGGTTGCACCGGTGGCTCGACGGCAGGCGACGATTGTCGGCGACTACGAGCAGATGATCTACAAGGCTCAGATGCAACGTGAGCACTTCATGGATGAGGGTGCCCCGTACGTGTTCGGCAAGCTCTTGCCGTTCAAGCCTGAGCAGCGCGGGCTCGTCGAGATTGATGCGGCGGCGACCGCGGTGTTCGCGTTCAACGTGCAGCGTGCCGTGAAGCACGAGGCGCTGTTCAAGTTCGCCGGTGGGCTCTCCGAAGACATGGAGTTCTGTCGGCAAACGCGCGCGAACGAGGGCACGATCTTCGTCGACACCCGCATCCGTACCGGGCATCTTTCACGGCCATTCCCCCTCTACAGCGTGGGCTAGATCATGAAGCGCAAGAAAAACTCACCGCCACTCTCGAAGCTGCAAGCAAACCAGGTGCGCGTGGGTAACCGTGTCGTGCTCACCCTCGACGCGGCGAAGCGAATCACGCTCAAGCCGAACAAGGCGTCGCGGCGCATGGAGCGCAAGCGCGCGTTCCGCAGTCAAAGCACCGTCGACATCCAGCTCAACACAGGCCGCGAGCACCGCGCGTTCACAGCTCAACAGAAGGCGGCACCGCCACCCAAGCTCGATGAGGATGGGCTCCCTACGGATCGCCCGCTCGTGCTTGATCAGGATGATGATGTCGAATAACGACGCCCTCAAAGTCCCCGATGGCTGGAGGATCCAAAATGACATCTATGGGCGCGACTGCTCTATCGTGACGTCGCCTGCCCATTGCATGGCCACGATCGACTGGGAGCGTCGAGGGTTTCGCGCGGGCATTACCACGATCGGCAGCTTCAAGAACAAGAGATCGGCGGCGTTCATCGGGCGTGGCTGGAAACAGAAGCTCGTCAATGCCGCGGTTGCGTGGCTGCGCAAGTTGGGATAGGTCAACAGATGGCTGAACCACACACCATCTGCGAGTACAACCACTGCCCGCAGTGTGATGTATGCGCCGGCCCGCAGGAGTTCACGATCGCGGAGGGCACCGCGGGGAGCATGCGCATGATCCCTGCAATCTGGATCTGCCCAGGCTGCGAGCTCTTCCTTCACGTGCCTGGTCGCGGATGGTTCATCAGCTACGCTGACATCGATCGGCGATCGAAGGAGCTGCTCGCGGCAAACCCGGACCTTGCAAAGCAGCTCGATGCTGCAAAACGGAAGGCGAAGAACTAGCTGCGTGCGTCTTCGCGGATCAGCTTGAGCGTGCGGAACACGGTCAGCATTGCGGAGACCGCAACGGCGGTCGTCGACACGACGGTGAGCGCGAACACGCGATCGTTGTGCGCGTTCATCATCGAGACGACATCATCGGTGGTCGCCGGCACGGCGTCGCCGAGCCCGAGCTTCGCACGCAACGCTGAGAACAGCCCGCGCCCGCGCCGGCGCCCGCCGAGCTGCGTGTCGTGGTAGTAGCCACCCTCGCCGCGCTCGTTCCACATCGGATCATCGTTGAGGTAGCTCGGCTGCGCGCGACCGATGCGCAGGTTACCTGTGACGCGACCCGCGGGGCTGTACTGCGTGAAGGTCGGATCGGGGTTGACGATGATCATGCGATCAGCCTACCACCGGCCCGCGGGTTCGATCACTACTTGCCGAGCGAGCCGGCAATCAGCCCAGTCAGCGTCGCCGTGATGAGCGCGATGCCTCCGATCAACCCGATGATGTCCCAGCGAATCCGCGCGCGTGTGTCGATCGCGCCGAGCGGTTGCTGGTTGAGTGTGCCCCAGAGCCGAACGTTGGTGCCTGCGAGCTGCATGGTGGTGGTCCCCGGTGCGACGCCGACGGTGTTGGTGAAGTGCATCATCGACCGGCCTTCCGTTGCCCCATACGATACCCGACGCCGCCGATCAGCGCGAGGATGCCGAGCCCGGCGAGCCACGGCGCCCATGGGTTGCGTAGCGCGTAGATGTAGCCGTCGAGCAGTGGCACGGCCTTCGCGAGCCCGATGCTCCCGCTACCGCCACCGCCACCGCCACCGCCAGAGCTTGGGGTCATGTTCGTGATCGTCTGGACCCGTTGCATCAAAGTCGGGAACGCTGGATCGTCGACAACCCGACGCACGGTGCCGATGTACGGATTCACGCGGCGGATGATCGCTGCGAGGTTCTGTGCGACCGCGGGACCCTGATTGATCAGGGTCAAGAGATCATCCGTTATGCCGCGCAGCTGCGCCATGGGCTCAGCGATTCGCCTTCGGGCGGCTGTACTTGTAGGCCCCGAACGCGCCGATCGCGAGAAGGCCGATGCCCCACCATGACTTGTACCAGGCCGAGCTCGCGGGTTGCGTTACGGTGATGCTCTTGTCAGGCGTTGGCTGCTGCACGCTGGCACCGGGCGGTGTGTTCGCATGAAACCCCTGCCACAGCACCATCGTAGGTGAGGAGGTGTTGTAGAACGCCATGCAGACTGGATCGTTCGGGGTGGCGGTGCAATCACCGAGGCCGCGTAGCTGGAACATGTGCAGATCCTTCCGGGTTACTTCGAGGGGGCCGCGATGAAGAACTTGTAGAACCCGAACGCGCCGATCAGTGCGAGCGCGAGGCCCCACGTTGGCTTTTTGTACCAGTCTACAGGGAACAGCGCTGCGAAGACGCCCTGCGGCTGCGTGGCGGCCGGCTGATAGATCATCACGTTGCTGCTCGGCTGCTGCTGCTTGTACTTCACCGCGGCGGTGTTGATCGCGATCGTGAGCTGCGGCGCATACTGCGTGACGTAACTCTTCGCGGTGGAGTTCGTGGCGCCGACCATCATCGCGGCTTGCAGTGCGAGATACATCCAGCTCGGCAGCTGCTCGGTGATGATGCCGTGTGCGGCGCTCACCGCAACCATCGTTGAGTCGTTGAGCACGCCGTTGATCGGGCCGGGGTTGATGGCGGGGCGGCCCGACGAGATCGCGAGGTTGGTCAGCGCACGCTGCAACGTCTCGATGCTGGCGTTTGCTGCGTTGAGGCCGTTCAGGAAAGAAGGGCCGCGGAGCCCGTGGGTGGGGTTGACCATGAGCATCCCCAGAACCCTATCACGGGGTCTGAATTTACTTGCGCGAGAACGCGTAGGCGCCTGCGCTGACACCACCGAGCACGACGAGCCACCATGGAATCTTGAATGACACCAACGGTGGTGGCTCATCTTGATCTGGCGCCGGCAATGGCACCGGTGCATCCGGCATCGTGAATCGACCGCAAACCCAGCTCAAGTACGCGCCATACGCTTTCGTGGTTGGGTTGGCAGATCCTTGCGCGGCTGCTGTGCCGGGACCGCAAACGAGCGCAGGAAGATCGCGCTCCAAGACTCCACCGACCGCGCGCTTCATGCGCTCCCAAACGGAAGGCGGATCTTCGCTGACGAGCGTCAGCATGAAGGGGTACGGATTGGTCAGATCCTGAGAGACCGCAACGAAGGCGCTGAATGCTGCGCAATCATCCTTGTTGCGGTAGCTGCCAATCGTGCCTTTGCGTGTGAGGCAGCCCGCAGCGCATGCAGCAAATCCACCCCACGTGCCTTCAACTGCGGGGCATTGGCAGAGGGATGTCATGCAGAACTGAGGAACACCGCGGCCCGTAGTGATCTGTCCTGCGGCAACCGCACGCGAGAGTGGGTAGCCACCACTTGCGAGCCACGACGCCCATCCACCAGGTTCAGTCCGCTGCGCGTAGGACGGCTGAATCGGGTTGCGCACGAAGTTGACAAGGAACAACGCCATGTCGGGGACGATCGCGAGCATTTGATCGACGGACATTTTTCTTGCGAGCGCTGTCAGATCCGCGGTTGTGACGTAGCTGGCGCTCGTCCGCACGGCAGCGCGCATTCCACGCAAGATTGCGTCACCACCGGCAGCGTAGTTCGCCAAAGAGCTGTGTACGAGCGGGCGCGTGATAGGCCCGCTGTCCATGGCGCTCGGCCAGCCACCAGATCCGAACAGGTGAACTTGCGAGGCGAGGATGATCGCGAGCTCAGCATCACGCCGTTGCTCAGGCGTGGGTGCGTAGACGCGCTTGAAACGCCCCTCAGCCAAATCCTTGAGTACGAACGGGACACGATAGAACTCGAACACGCCGGGCGGTATGAAGCTGATCGGGTCTGTCACGCGCTTGCTGGCGATCGGATCGAAGTGATGCGCCGCCGCGTATTCACCCATCTCCTGGTGGCAGGCGTTGGGGCCGGTGACAGTATCCGCAGCGCAGGTGGGAAAAATGGTGGACGCTGCGCGAACCTTCGTGCGCCATGCCTCCTGCGCGGTGGTGTTTTCTTTCGCCCATGCCGCGCGGGCCACGCTATCGGCTGGGGGCGGCCAGTACGGATTGACCTCCTTGTAGACCGAGACGAAGTGGTGCTGCTGGATCGTGAAGCCCCCGCCGTGCTTGGGATCGAACACCGTTCCCGCGCCGCCTTGGACGAGCTCCACGTTGTATGTCGACTGCATCGCAGCCCGTGCCGCAGTGTTCCCGAGGCCAAAAAGGAGCATGGGTCAAGATCTATCACGCTGTGTTAGTTTCAAGACGTGCAGAACGAACGCCTCGCCTGGTTCTCAGCCATCAGCGGTCTCGGCCTCCTCGCGCTCGGTGGTGCGATGTACTACCGAGAGCGCAAAGTGCTCGCGCTCGCCGGCGTACCGGCGCACGGCATGATGGCAGGTCTCGGGCGCACGACGCGCCAAGCGCCGGTGATCGGCGCGTACAACGATGGCCGGATGAAAACGCAGATGCGTGCGAGCGCGGGCATGCCGATCGAGCAGCGGCTCGCGACGATCCAAGACCTCGTGCACAAGTCAGTGCAGGATCCGCAGATGCGCAAGCTCGCGCTTCAGATCACGGCGCAGTGTCAGGAGCGCGACAAGGCGTGCGAGGCGAAGGCGATCTACCGCGCGGTCAAGGGCCGCGTTCGCTACACCGGCGACATCGGACCGATCAAGCATCCAGGTGGCGGCGTCGAAGGCATCGACCTCTACCAGAGCGCGCGGCGCACGTGGGAGTTCGGTGGCGGTGACTGTGACGACAACTCGATCCTCAACGCGACCCTCCTCGCGCTCAACGGGCTCACCCCGGTGTTGCGCGTGGTCCGCGCGAAGGGTGATCCCGACTGGTCGCACATCTACGCGGGTTTCACCGACACCGGCCGGTTCGTCGCGCTCGACACCACGCTCCCAGGCTCGGACAAGTTCGGCATCGAGGCACGGTTCGCAAAGAAGATCGACTTTCCGGCGTGAGCTTGATCGTGCTGAAACCTGGCCTGCTCGTGTAGGCTAGCGAGATGTTCCAGCTCCTCGGCTTCTCTGACCCTGCACCCACCGGTCTCGACAGGGAGATCGACGGGTTCTTGCTCAAGGCGCCGAGCCCGAGCTCGTCGGACGTCTCGAACTTCCTCAAGCTGTACAGCAAAGCCGATCGCCCTGACGTGGCGCGACTACTGATCGCGCGCGGTGTCTCGGCGGCCACCATCAGCTCGTCGATGATGTGGCTCAGCGCGTCCGATCGGTACAACCCGGCGGGCCTGTTCGGCATCCTCACGATCGTGAGCGGCGCCGCGAGCGCGTACCACGGCTACAAGCGCAACCAGTCCATCGGTTGGGCCGCGTGGTGGTTCCTCATGGGCACCGTGTTCCCCGTCATCACCCCAGTGATCGGCGTCGCGCAGGGCTTCGGCCAGCGCAGGAGCGCGTAGTGGCGCGCCGTAAGAACCTCGGCTCGTCGGAGCGCGCACCGCTCGCGAAGCAGTTCGTCGGCTACAAGAAGTGCGAGCCGTGGACGAACAACATGAAGCTCTGCGTCGAGGGCAACACGCACGGCTTCACGGTCAACCTCGTCGTGGGCCGCAACAAGTTGCCGGTCTCCGTCGGAGACGCGCGCACGCCGACGGAGGCGTTCGCGAACGCGAAGAAGTTTCTGACCACGAAGATCTACAAGGGGAACAACTAGCCATGGCGAAAACCAACCTCGTGAGCGGCAAGCTACGTATCCAGGTCGCGTTCAACGATCGAATGGATCAGTACAAGGTCAAGCTCTGCCCATTCCCGAGCGCGCTCGCGAAGCACGGCCGGAAGAGCTACCCGTGCGAGACGGTCTCCGTTGGGTTGCCCGGCGCAGGGCCGCGGAGCCGTCACGGCAAGCGGCTCTCTGTTGATGATCCTCGTGCGATGATCTCGGCCGCACGCGCGGCGATCTCGTTCTCGTCGCAAGGCACGCAGGACTTTGCCGACTGGCGCGGTAACGGCGCTGTCGTGCGCCCACCCAAGCGCCGCAAGCGGAGCCGCTAGATGTTGATCACGCGATCCGGATCAGAAATGGCACCGAGCTGGAGCTTCGAGATCAGCTCGTCGCCCGACATCAACATCAACGCGCACGTGCAGATCCCGCGGAACACCGCGCTGCCCGTCATACCGGATCCCATCGTGGCTGAGCAGCAGCTCGCCGGCATGATGGATCTGTTCCAGTCGCCGCTCTGGCAGTACCGCAAGCCGATCGTGCTCGGCGGGCTCGCGCTGCTCCTCTTCGGTGTTGCCTCGGTGCTGCGATGAGCAGTCGCCGATGAGTGTTGCGCGGAGGAAGCGCCGACTGCGGGTAATTCAGGATCACCCAACGAAGTTCCCGAAGGGTGAGACGTTCCGCGCGTGCATGACGACGCGCGCGGGAACGAAGTGTCTTGAACCAGCACCGTCGATCGCCTCAGCGATGAGCCGTGCGAAAGAGGCGTGTACGGCGGGCACGTCAGTTGTGATCCGCGGGCAGTACACGAGCGACGGCACCAAGTGGAAGAACCACGGCGGACGCTTGGTCGCGTCTTGCGACGGCAAGCGTTGGCAGCTCTAGCGGCGGCGCAGAAGCACGAGCGCGAGCAGCCCGAGCAGCGTCCCGCCACCCGCGAGGATGAGCGCCCACTTCGGCATCATCGAGCCGATCTGCGGTAGCGGCTGAGGCATCGCTGGGTAGACGATCGTGCCTGGGCTCGGCTGATCCAGCGGCGGCGGTGTCGGCGCCGGCGGGTTGTAGATCTGCGGGTAGGCGGGCTCCGTCTGCGGTAGCTGCGAAGGCAGGCAGCTGGTGCCGGTCTGGAGGTAGCCGGCGGGGCACGGCTTGTCGTACCCGACGCCGCCGGTCGGCTGGTTCAGCAACGCGCAGCCGAACTCGGTCATGACGTAGCCCGTCGGGCATGACGACGCTGGCCGCCTTAGCCGCACCTCGCTCTGCCAGAGCATCATGTTCGACGTGTTGTGTGATGTGTCGACCTCGAACATCGTTGCCGGGCCGCTCAGGTTCCGCATCATGAACATGCAGCGACGCTACCACGCAGCCTGAGTTACGGGATCAGCCTTCGAGTGCGGCGCGCTCGGCGCTCAGGTCGCGGTTGTTCGCGAGCTCGCTCGTGAACTTGTCGGGGAACCTCGCGCGGAGCTTCTCGATGTTGCGATCCATGCACTCGCCGATCGTGAAACCCGCGGCGTGCAAGGTTAGCGAGACGTACCAGAGGATGTCGCCGCACTCCTCCATCACGTTCACCATGTCGAGGGGCTTCGCATAGATCAGGTGCTTCTTCACCGCGTCTTGGAGCTCGCCGACCTCGGTCGCGGCCCCGATCATCCCGTGAAGGATTCGCGCGAGCCGTGAATCGGCGGCGTCTGCACGATCAAGGTCGTGTGGGGTGACCCCAACCTCGCGTTGTCGGTTGATGTTCACGCAGTCCGGGGTGTACTCGGTGCGCAGCGCTTGCTGCTGGTACTCGTCGTTTTGCATTCGACGACGATACGGTGCGGGGCTGACAGCTACGCGACGGGGAACCGGCGCTCAGCCGCGTGCGCACACCACGCCGTCAGATCGGCGAGATGTCCATGGAAAGCGCGCGTGTTTCCCGTCACCGAGCAGAACCCAAGCATGAACGTGATCACGCGCCACCGCTGCGTCATTTGTCCAGATCAGGCTTGACGGCGACTGGTTGCGGCGGCTCGACCTCTTCAAGCATCTGGCTGACCGCGATCGTGCCGAACTTGGCGACGAGCGGGCTGCCTACGAGCTTGAGCATGCGTTCGAGATCGCGCTGTGGGACGACGACGGCATCGTTGAGCTGGCGCGTCGAGTCGACGATCACCTCGACGGTGGTGACACGTTCACCGCAGCTCGTGTTGAGGCACGCACGGCGCCGACGAACGTAGTTCGACACCGTGCGCGTCTCACGACTCCCTGTCGGGCCTCCACATGCTGGACAGGTGATCATCAGTTCCAACGATGCTGGGTTTCAGCGTGGGGGCCGATGCGCATGATCATCTCGTCGATGACTTGCTCGATCGGTACGTTCGTGTGCTCCGCGTACTGTTGGATCACGGTGACGAGGCGGCACTCAGGTTCGCTCGTGAACATCAGGACCGGCTCGGCATGCTCGGGTAGCTGACGCAGCACTGCGGTGATGCCACTACCGACGATGACCAACTCCTCGGAGATCGTCTTGAGCTCCTCTAAGTTCGCGCCATGCAGTGCAACCGCGGTTGCATCAGCGAAGATCTGCAACCGCTGCTGAACCGTGAGCCGCTTCTGCGTGGGCTGTTTGGCGATCCGCTTGGCGCGCTTCGTTGGTGTCTTACTGCTCACGGTTTCCTTCCAACAATCATGTTCGTCGCATCTGGGGATGCCTCGCGTGCCCACGCTAGCAACGCAGGTACATCTGCGATCCGGATCGAATCGAGCTTGGCCTTGATCGGGCAGATACCGCAAACCAAAGCGCCGGTTGCGTCGATGTAGCGGGCCGCATTCCCACATGCGCAGGTCACGCGGTCACTCGCGGCGCTTCGAGCACCTCCTCGGGCTGCGTGTTGAGCTGCTCGTGCGTGCGCTTTAGTGCCCAGCGCACCGCGGCGAGCACGCGACTTCCGTTCTTCGGGCCGTTGAGCTTCCGCGTCAGGCCCATGATGTGGAACTTCACCGTGTGCTGTGACACGTGGAGCTCGTCGGCGATGATCTTGTTCGAGTGCCCCATGCAGAGCAGGTCCGCGACTGCGGCTTCGCGAGGGGTCAGCTCATTGTCGATAGGGGCGGGCGCGCGGACGCGGCGGTTCTTCGGCACACCCCCACCATACTGTGGTGGGCTGACAGGCTACCGGCCCCGTCGAAGACTGGCGAGCACGTCGGCAGGCACGAACCGGAGCATGCGGCCGAATCGAAGATACGGGATCTCGTTCGCGTGCACCATGCGGCGCACCGTCGGCACCGAGACGTCGAGGATCTTCGCCATGTCCTCGACATCCACCGGGCTATCGGACATCGCGCCCGGGTGCGTTTGCGCGAGCAGCTCCTGCAACGGAAGTTGCGCGACGTGTTGCACGAACGCGATCAGATCAGCGGTCGCCTCGTACCAACCATCGTGAAGCGCCTTGCCGTACTGCTCCGCGATCGCGCTCGCGTGCTCCGTCGGTGTCGGCGTCGCGATGAGCCCGATCAACATCGCCTCGAACGGGTTGTCGCTGACGATCGCGCGCAGCCGCTGCGCGATGTTGGTGCCCTTCACACCTTCGATCTTGATCGGACCCGGACCGCCCGACGGTGGGTTGACCTGGACGAACATCACCCACGAGCTCGACGTGGCGTGGAGCGCCATGGCGGAAGCGGTGGATGGGGAGACGATGAGCATGGGCAACATGCTGGTTTTCACCAGCTGAGTCGCCCCCGACCCGCAACCAGTCTACGACGATTGATCGCTCGTGATCAAAAGTTTGCGGGCTTGAGATCGCGATCCCCGATGGTTAGCCCAGCTCTCATGATCATGGATGCTCAACGGCCTACCTAAGCAATTGAAATAATTGACGAAACTAGGCAGTCGCGCATAGCGTGATCGCCATGGCACTCATCATCCGTCACGGCGACTCGGCGCACTCGATGCGCCCCGATCGCGTCTACCGAACCGGCGTGTTGTCGTCGATGTTCGGCTGGAACCCGCACGGTGATGTGCAAGCGGTCGCGAGCTCGTTCACGAGCGGCCCACCCAGCGGCATGGGCCTCGGCGGTCTTCGCGGGCTCGGCGCGGCCGGACCGTTTCAGCGTTTCGGCTTCCGCATCAAGTCGTGGTTCGCCGCGAACAAGGCGCGCAAGTTCATGGCGGCCGGTGGCACTGCCGGTATGCCGATCGCGGCCCCCGGTGGTCATGGTTCAGGGAATCGCTACGGTTCCGCCGTCCACGAAGCTCGCATGATCGCGCCGCAGATCGCGCAGCAGTTTCAGATGCTCGCGCACCTCGCGCCGAACGCGGGTGGTGGGCCGCAGGTCGCCGCGTACGAGGCGGCCACGCGCCGCTGGAATTCCTACTTTCGAGCGGGCTGATCAGCGATGGCGAAGATCATGACGCTCTCAGGCTCCTCGGAGCGCTCGCTCGGCGCGCCCGGCGAGAAGTGCAAGTGCGTCTACAACCCGCGAACCAAGCGATCCGCGCGGCTGTGCTTCGTCGGCAAGAGCGCGAAGAACCGTAGCGGCTGGCAGTTCGTCAAGGGCGGAAGCCAGCACTGCCCTCGATAGAGGGCTCTCGTTAACCCCGCCCAAGAACCCAGCAAAGGAACAATCACATGTCTCGTCGTCGCATGCTCGGATCGGTCGATCTCCTCGGCCTCAACTCGTTCGGCCAGAACCCGGGTATGAGCCCGATCTGGGGCACCCTGATCGGTGGCGGCGTCGCCGGCGTCACGTCGATCGCCCTACGCCGCATCGGCAAGGGCTATCCCGAGGCGTTCGGTCTGCTCACGGGCCTCGCGGTCTCGGGCGGCATGTATGCGATGCGGAGCACGCGCCACGCGGCGATTGCGTCGGCGGTCGGTGCGTTCCTCGCCACCGGCATCTCGCTGTTCGAGCGGCTGCTCTCGGGTGGCGGGCTCGGCATCCCGAACATCCGCGCGCTCAACGGGCTCGGCGTCCCGATGATCCGCAACCTCAACGGGCTCGGCATCCCGATGATCTCGCAGAGCCAGGCACCGGTCGGCGTCGCCGGCAACCAGCTGTCGCACGGCGGGCTCTCTGCCCCGCCGGTCTCGCTGCTCGGCAACATGAGCCCGCAGGCGGCGCACCTCAAGGGCATCGGTGGCCCGTCGGTCCACGGTCTGTCGGCCGCGTACGGCGCGACGCTGCTCGGCGGCGGTCGCTAACCACAGCGTGACCCCGCGGGGTGATCGAGCAGCTGCTCGATCACCCAACCGGGAATCACGGTGCGGTGTTCGCACCCACATCCCACGCGTCTAGGGGACGACCCCTCAACGCAAACCAGTGTGCCGGCCACTTTCCGCCGGTGTTTCTTCGAGGAGATCGACATGTCCGGCACCGTTGGCGTTGCACCTGGAACCACCACCATCACTCTGCCCAACGGGCAGACCGTCTCGATCGAGGATTGGATCGACGACAAGCTCTACTCCACGATCCAGTTCACGAACGGCCAGACGTCGCCCGTCGAGGCGTTCGTCTCTGGTCGCTCGCAGCCGATCCCCGGCGGGCAGCGCGCGTCGACTCGCGTCGACACGAACGTCCCTCGCTCGGGTGACACCGGGCTCCCGATGTCGTGGGAGATGTACATCTACGGCATCGGCGTCAAGATGACGCGCGTGATGCGCGTTGCCACCGGCGGCGTCGCCCCGGTACTCGCGGACGGCTCTGGCGCGTTGTCGGATCCTCCGACGCTGCGCACGCTGTTCAACGTGGACCGGGTGACCTACCTGGAGTTCTCGTACAACGACAAGCGGTACACGTTCGGCGTGATGCAGGACTACCCGCAGGGCCACGGCTTCAACGTGTTCTCGACGAACTCGAACTTCGAGCTCGCCCAGAACGGCACGCCGTCGCCCCGCGATCGGAACGCGCTCGTGCTGCCGATCTGGCTGCGTGAGAACCTCGCGTACAAGATGTCGTTCGCGCCCGAGGCGGCCCTGGTGATCAACCAGGCCGCGTCCGACGGCTCGACGGCGCTGACGTTCTGCGACGTCAAGACGTACCTCTACGGCCTCATCCGCCGCAACGTCGTCTAAGCGACGCAGCTACACCGCCGCTCAGCGTGAGCGGGACAAGGCCGGTTCCCTCGTGGCGCCGGCCTTTTTACGTTGTGGTGCGGCTCAACTTGCGGAACGTCAGGCGAGCTTGACCGTCAGGCTCGATGATGAAGTCGATTGCACATGGGCCTTCGTTCGCGGCCAGCTTCTTGAGCTCGCGGGCGAAGTCGATGAATCCGGGCCTGCTGGTGGGCGGTGGCATCAGTTCGCCGTGGCCGCGCGGCGCGCCATGATCACGTGCGCCCAGAACGCGATCCCGACGGTGTGGGGCACGGCGAGCGGCGAGCAGTCCATGGTGCGGCCGAGGAACCCGATGATCGAAAACCAGTCGATCGGCACCGGCTTCTCGGCCAGGTCACGCGTGGCCACGAACATGTCGACGATCTCGTCCACTTCGAGTGGCACTGCGAACGTCGCGAGCTCCGCGTCGAGCTTCGGGCGAAGGAACGTCTCCACCCACCCGGACGGGCCGCGAGCCATGTAGACCTTCGGGCCGATCACGGGCGCGAGGAAAACCAGCTCATTGATCACGGGTGCGCTCATCATCTTTTGACCTAACTCCGGGTGTGGGGGGACGCTGATCTCCGTCGTCATCAATTAAACGGCGACGAGGAGATACAGAAAATGGGTCGACTTCCCTCTACTTTTGGTGATCGCGCCATCATGCAGCGCATCCCGTACACGCTCGCCGGCGAGTTCACGCTCACCACGCTGTTGCAGAACCAGCAATACCCGGACGCGACGTTCCAGAACAACGTCAACAAGCCGTTCGAGATCCACCGGATGATCCCGCGGATCTACGCCTTCAATGACGGTGTGATGGTCGTGACGCAGCCCGATCAGGAGCTGCTGCTCGGTCTCATCCGCGCGCGTATCGTGGACCTCGGGCTCGATCAGCTGATCACGAAGAGCGCGACGCTCCTCGGTACGTTGCTCAAGGGTTCGAGCGAGCGCACCTGGGAGTGGGCCGATCCTCACTACCTGCCCAACAACGCTCAGCTGCAAGTCGTCCTCGACGCGCTGGCGTTCCCGACGTTCGTTCCGGCCGCATTGCAGCTGCGGGTGTGCATCACGTTCGAGGGCTTCCTGCTGGTTCTCGGCACCCCGGTAGCCTAACGCGCGGGGATGACAGGCCATGCCCATGCAGGACTCACGGACGTTCACGACCACCGCACCTGCGGCGGTCAATGACGGCACCCCGACAGCCAAAGCTGCGGTGACGATCGTCAAGCACGCGCAGTCACCGACGCGCGTACTCGTGCGCAACATCTCGTTCGGTAACTCGGTGTGGGTCTCCCACAGCCAGAACGAGCTCGACAAGTGGCCGGTCGGATCAGGATCGTTCGAGATCCCCCCTGGCATGAGCGAGGAGTTCATCTGCGCGCCGGGACAGGGGCTCTACGTGATCTCCGACGGTGAGGATACGCGGGTCAGCTGCGCGATCTCCGACGCACTGCCCGACTACGCTCGGTAGCTGATCGGTCGCGGCCTCGCGGGCTGACAGGATGGGCTCGGCCCAGTCCATCAGCTCGCAGAGGCCACGTCTCATTTTGTCGTCGATCACGGTCGAGCGTTCTCTCATGGCTCCGGTGGTTTCGACAAGCTGTCAGCCCCCCGTAGTAGCTTGGCGTTTCAGCAACCCGGGAACCAGCAAGCACCGTCGCCCGCACCCGTTTGGGGGTGTTTGCCGCTGTGCGCGCTCAGATTGTTGCCTCGAAGTCGACCCGGCTCCGACGTAGACGTTACGGATCAACGTGAGCGACCCAACCGCAGGGGACTGTGATCCGCGCGGTGACAGGAGGGAGAGACCCCATTGTTTTATGCCGGCTGGTTTCTAGGGTTTTGCGATAGGGTAGGACCTATGGCTGATCAGGCGCAGCGGCTCAAGACGATCACGGGCAACCTCGAAGCGACCTACCAGGCGTTGCGGCGCGCGGCGAGTAACATCGGTGGGCTGCTCAAGGTTGGCCGTGCAACATGCGACGAGGTGAAGGCGTACAACTTGTGGGCGATCGCCGTCTACAACACGCAGCGCGGCATGCTCGCGACGTTGCGCGCGAACGGCGAGCAGAACGTTCGCGAGCTGCCAGACGCACCGACGATGTTCGGGTGGAAGGGCGTGCGCGGCCAAGACGCGGTGCAAATCAACTGCGCAGGGCAGGCAACGAGCTTGTCGGGCGCGATGAAGGTCGCGCTACGCGGTCCGAACGAGGGGACGACGCAGTACCTCTCGACGAACGAGATCGATGTCGTGACTGATGATCCGTTTGTGTTCGCACCTGAGAATTCGCCATCGTTCGCCACGCTCGCCGCGCTCACGCAGACGCGTGAGGCCGGGCTTGGCGTGGTCGGTGTGATCATCGTGATCGCCGGTGCTTTGATCACCGTGGCGGTCGCGGTCACCGCGATCATGCACTATCTCGAAGTCTCCAAGGTGCAGGAGGCCAACACGGCGCAGACCAAGATGCAGGCTGACGCGTTCGCGACATACACCGCGGCACGGCTTGCCTGCTACGCGTCGTGCACGCAGCAAGGCAAGAGCACCGAGCAGTGCGTCGAGGTCTGCAAAAGGCTCGTCGACAAGCCGAACATCAGAATCCCCGGCACGCCCACGAAGTGGGGCATGTTGCAGTGGATCGGCTTCACGGTGGTTGCCGGTGCAGCCTCGATCACCGCGCTCAAGATCTGGCAGCGCAAGCGTGAAGGTCGACCGATGTTCGAGCTCCCGGAAAGCGTCGAGCACGCAATCAACCCACCCAGGCAGTGACCCCCACAGGATGGATCATGGCGGCACTTGCGATCGCGTTCATCGGCGTCGTATTGATCATCGCAACAGCTGAGCTACTGAGGGGGCCGAGCAAATGAGCGCTGATCTACACGACGTGAAGAGCCTGATCATCGTGTTCGCGATGCCTGGCTGCTCGGCATGCGAGGACTACAGCCCGCGGCTGTTCCGCATGATCGAAGGCTTCAAACGCCATGGTGTGCCGTTCCTGATCTACAACAACGGCAAGATCCAGCGTGGTCAGATCCCGGTGCTCGTGTACGACGGTGCGAGCTCGGATGCTGGTGTGCAGGCGCTATGCGAGCAGTACGGTGTGTCGGCCATGCCGACCACCGTGCTACTGACGCGCAACGGCAAACCGCAGAAGATCGAGGGTTCGATCCCAGACGATGAGCTTTACCAGCTGCTCTCGTCCGCTGCGATCGCGAACCGCTGAACAAGCGCGTGCGCCGTACGTGCGCCGCTTGTTTGGCTGAAGCGCGTGCGCATGTACTCTAGCTCTCACGCCAATCTAGCTGTAACTAGGTGAGGCGCGTTACGTTGACGTGTGACAGAAGAGCGCAACAAGCATCGCCGGCCTGGGACATTCTCGGATGAGCGCGATCGGCGCCGTACACCACCCAGTGGTGTACCTGCACCCGAGATCGACCCGGAGCCGACACCGCCCCCGCAGGATCCGCCCAAGCCAGAATCGATCGCGGGCTTCACTTTGATCCCCACAGAGATCCGAGAGCAGTTCAAGCAGCTCTCGGCGAGCGTCGTCGATCTGACACAGGCATCACAGCGCACGTGGGACAACCGACACAACAATGCGCGGATCGATCGCATGGAGCAGTCGCTGACCGCGAACCTGCAAGACAATGCCGCGATCGGCGCGTTGCTGCACGACTTCGTGATGCCAGGACTCAAGGCGTCGATGGCGCGGATCGACGTGCTGCTCACGTACCACGAGGGCAGCAAGGTGCGCCAAGAGGTGTTCTACGAGCAAGATTGGCCACGGTTTACGAAGAGCTTCGAGCTCCTCGTCGATCGCATCGGCCGGATCGAGCGCACGCAAGATCGCCAAGAGACCGACATGCGCGTGCAGGGTGAGCGGTTTGCGTCGACTCATGGTGTGCTTGTGGCGCGGGTCAACGCAACCGAGCAGGTTGCGAATGCTCATGCAATACAGATCTCCGTGATGGGCACACGCACCACCGCACTCGAACGTGTCAACGAGGACGTGAAGCTGCAAACCGAGGCGGTCAGCAAGTCCGAGCGCCGCCGTATGGGCTGGATCTCGGCGTTCATCGCCGGTGTGATTGCGAGCTTAGGCGCGATCATCAACGCGATCAGGTAGCGCGAAAAAACTGAGGCCGCCGAGGGTTCATCCTCGACGGCCCCGCATCCACACTACCGGCGGTAGATCGGAAAGATCAGCGCGCGGGTAGCAGCCGCGAGCCGCGCTTCGGCTTCATGCGGCTCATGCACGACAGGAACGCTCCGCGCGTCTTGCCCTTGCACGCCCTCGCCTGCCGAGCGAACTCGGTCTTGTACGGACGCAGGTGCGCTGTGCTCGGCTTGGGGCGCGGGGCGCAGCCGTTGCCGCTGTGACCCTTGAATGTGATGACCTTGCCACGCTTGGTCTTGAACTTGATGTTCGCGGTGCGGCACGCGGAGGACGAGCGCTTCTTCTTTCGAGCCATGACGGATTCCTTTCAGCGGTGGACGGTGCGCACCGGTTTGACCGGTCGCGTCGGCTGAACCGCCGGCCGGATGACCGGACGCGTGCAGCAAGTCTTTGGTGGGGGAGGGGGCCTCCGAGACATACCCACGAGGCTACTATGGCTGCGGGGGTTTGGGCCAGTTCACTGTGATCGCGGCAAACGACACGGCGGCGAGGAACAGCACCACGATGACGGTCAGGGCGTCGCTCATCGAGGTTCGCCGAACCGACGAAACGCCCACGCACCGACGCCGATCCCGAGCAGGAGCGCGAGCGCTGCGCCGCCCCCAGACATCGGCTTACCGCAGATCGGCAGATCCTTCGGCCATAGCGGACGGCTTGGTCGGCCATCAGCGGCGAGCGCGAGCCCTTCGATCCCGTACTGGATCGCGGTCTCTGCGTTGACACCGATCGGTAGCTTCTTCCCTGCGAGCCACGTGTGCCATGGATCCACACCCGCGAGCGGGCCGATCCAGAAGTAACGTCCGCCCTTTGATGACGCAGCGTAGCGCACGAAGTTCTCGACACGAGCTCGGGTCGTGCCGGTACCCATGCGCGAGCCGTTGGTGTTCTCCAGGTACTCAGGACCCCATTGCGTCATCGCGCCCCGCGCGAAGCCACCGCTACCCCCAGAGACGACAAGATTCGCGAGGACGATCGCAAGCACGGACGGATCACGCGTCGTTGCTGCCCAGCGACCCGCGCAGTTGCAGGCGGTACCGCAGGTGCCGAGCGCTGCGCAGTACGCGGCCGGGGCGTGAATCGCGCCGTACTTGCCGTTCGGGGTCAGCATCGTGTTGAGCTTCGAGATCCAGTCACCGAGAGCCCCGGCGCGCGACTTGGCTTGATTGATCGCGGCCTCACCTACAGCAACACGCTCCTCGATCGTGCCCGAGCCGACCTCGCTGTGCATGTAGCGTGCGAACGTGTAGACGGTCTGATCGAGCTTGCCGCCGATCAGCGTCAGCATCGCGGGCACGTTCAACGCCAGCCACTTCTCCGCGGTGGCGCGCATCGAGCTTGGGGTGCACGGGATGTTGCCGGTCTCGTCGATGCTGCAACCCGAGGGGACGATCGTTTTGGCCCAAGCCTGCCCCGCAAACGCAGACATCGACGTGTGCCACCAGGGGTAACAACTCATAGGTGGAACGGTAACCCAGGAGTGGTGATACGGTCGAACCAAGATGGCCGACACGAACGCCGTATCCCTACAGAGCGCGATCAACCGGTTCGCCGTGCCTGCGGGCTATGCGAAGGTTGCCGTCGATGGTGTGGTCGGCACGCAGACGTTGCTCGGTGCACGTCGCGCGCTCGATTTCCTCTCCGTCATCACCGATGACGCGATCCCAGAGTCGGTCTCCGATCAGGCGGCGATGTTCGCGGCCAAGACGACGACGAGCATACCGGTGCTCGCGGTCAATGCGGGGCCGCTCGCCGGTTTCCTCAACTACGCCGCGCAGCTGCTGAAGTTGCCGCAGGTGTTGCCACCGATCAGGAACTCGGCGGTCAGCATCATGACCAACATGACCAACGCGATGATGCCAGTCGTGCCGGGCGCCGGGGTCAGCACGTCGCTCATGGCTGCGTGGAAGAACCTCGCGACTTGGCAGAAGCTCGGGCTTGGCATCCTCGCGGGGATCGGGTTCATGTGGGCACACAAGCAGTGGAAGCAGCGCGATCGCGCAAGCGCGTAAAGGATCATTGAATGCCCAACTTCCTCGATGGCCAGGCGTTCATCCCCAGCGTCGGTGGTGGCGGCGGTGGCGGCAGTACCGTGTCAGATGCCGGGATCGGCCTTGCTGTGCCGGGCACGACGCTGGCGACTGGCACCGTGGTGTTCTCGAACTCGAACAACGTCTCGTTCGGGCTCAACGGAAGCACGATCACTGCAAGCGCGAGCTTCGTGCAGACGCCGTTCGCGCTCAGTGCCGCGGGTGGCTCACAGAGCACGGGCACCGTCTCGTTCGCGAATGGCGGTGGTGTCTCGTTCGGCTACAACGCCGGTACGATCACAGCGAGCATCGCAGCCGCGGTAGAGACGCCGTTCGGCCTCTCAGCTGGCACTCAGTCGATCTCGACGGGAACCCTCGTGTTCTCGAACTCGAACGGCGTCACGTTCGGGATGTCAGGCTCGTCTCGCGTGACGGCGAGCTTCTCGTCCGTCGTGTTCTCGAACTCGAACAACGTCACGTTCGGGCTCAACGGATCGACGCTGACCGCTTCTGTTACCGTCGTCGCAACAGCTGAGACTCCGTTTGGCATCTCGGCCGGCACTCAGTCGATCTCGACGGGCACGATGGTGTTCTCGAACTCGAACGGTGTCACGTTCGGGATGTCGGGCTCATCGCGGATCACGGCAAGCTACTCGCAGTCGACCGCGCCCAATGCGATCGCGATCAACGCAGCTGGGTCCGTCACAGCCGGCACCGCGGTGTTCTCGAACTCGAACAACGTCTCGTTCGGGCTCAACGGATCGACGATCACGGCGAGCGTTACCGTCGCCGCGACGGTGTTCTCGAACAGCAACAACGTCACATTCGGGCTCAACGGATCGACGATCACGGCGAGCGTTACCGTCGCCGCAGGGGCCCCGTTCGGCATCTCGGCCGGCACGCAGAGCATCTCGACTGGCACGATGGTGTTCTCGAACTCGAACGGCGTCACGTTCGGGATGTCGGGGAGCTCGCGGATCACGGCGAGCTACTCGCAGTCGACCGCACCCAATGCGATCGCGATCAACGCAGCCGGATCCGTCACGGCAGGCACGGTCGTGTTCTCGAACAGCAACAACGTCACGTTCGGGCTCAACGGATCGACGATCACGGCGAGCGTTACCGTCGCCGCAGGTGCACCTACAGTCAGGTTTTGGGATAACGGTGCCCTTCCTGCCCAACATTCAGACGCATCTATATACGTTGCGGCGGGCCAGGCGTTCGTGCAACGGATTCTCATCCCGTTCAACATGACTGCGACCCGGATGGATCTCTTCGTTGCCGGTCAAAACGCCGGGAATACGTATACGTTGTACCCGCGCATCTACACGATGGGTGGATCTACGGCGTCGATGGCTTCATCAATGGGGTCATTCACTGTGGCGCCACAGCAGGCCGCATCAAGCACTGCAAGTCTGATATCGTTTTCGATCGGCGCGTGGACGTTGACGGCGGGTGAATACATGGTTGGGCTTGGAGGTAGCCAGGGCGCGGGGCTGTTTATGTTCCCCCGTGGTATCGTTTCGCTGGGGTATCAGAGTACGTTCCCAGCTTTCCGGGATGGTGCGCTTACTGGGCTTTCGGCTGATTCGTTTGTGATCTCTCAAGTCACCGGCGGCGCTGGCGTCGTTGCGTGCCGCGTGTACATCGGGTTTGCCGGGACAATCTGATCGGTTTTGGGGGCGGCGACGGTGGTAGCTTCAAGCCATGCCGATCGACACTCGATTCCCACGCGCGACGCAGACCGCGGCCGGTGCTGCTGAGCTGGATCAGATCATCACGCTCGCAATTGCTCCGGGTGCCTTGGAGCTCGGCGGCGGGCTCGCTGGCGTCTACACAGGCGTTGGTGCCTGGAAAACAGCGGCGGGCTCGTCACCATACAGCGCGATCGTGGTCGAGGCGTTCGGTACGGCACTTGTGACGATCGGTAACGGCTCGATCGCACAGGCGATCGGGCTGTTCGGTGAGATCGATGGTGTCGGCAAGTACCTGCTCGGCGTGCTCGGCTACCCGCTCGGCGGGGTCATGCCGCAGCTTCCGGTGATCTCGGCGACGGTCGGCTTCGCGCAGATCGTCTCGTACGCGGCGAACTACGACAAGCTATCCGTCGGTGGCATCTTCGGCGCAATCTCGATCAGTGAGGTGGTGGCGGTGACGTGGAAGGTCCGTCCGATTCGCCAGCGCTCATACCTCGGCTAGTACAGCCTGTCAGCCCCACGCGCTACCGTGCGTGGTCATGAAGAAGCGCACGAGCACGAAGGCGATCAAAGCAGCGAAGGCCGCGAGCTCGCGCGCCACCAGTCCTCAGCCTGCGGTGATGCAGACCGTGCTGCCGCCCGTCACCCCAGACAACCGGGGCTTGGTCTCGATCGATCAGGTGGAGGCCAAGCTCAGCGATGGGCTCGGCTTCGATCGCGTGCAGATCGTGTCAGGTAGCACGTACAAAGACACGAGCACGATCATCATCATCCCGACGCGCGACCCGATGATCCATCACCGCGTGCTCTCCGCGTGGGAGGCGTTGATCGCACCGATGAACCAGAAGCGCGCGAAGTTCATCGTTGTTGGCGATGAGGTCGGGGTCGCGTACACGAACACGATCAGGAACATCCTCGCCGACAAGGAGTTGTCGACGTGGAAGTACATCATGACGTTGGAGTCGGACAACCTTCCGCCACCCGACGCGCATCTTCGGTTGCTCGAAACGATCGATCAGTACAACTTCGATGGCGTCTCCGGGCTCTACTGGACCAAAGGCGACATCAACATGCCGATGGCGTACGGCGATCCGGACGAGTACCGCCGCACTGGGGTGCTCAAGTTCGAGCCGCGTGATGTCCGGAACGCGCTCGCGAGCGGCCACGTGATGGAGGTGAACGGGATCGCGATGGGCTGCTCGCTCTACCGGATGGGCCTGTTCCGCGAGGTTGAGCCACCGTGGTTCGTCACGGTTGCCGACATCGTGAACGGTGCGCCCGTCGGGTTCACGCAGGATCTCTACTTCTGCAAGCACGCCAAGGAGCGCGGCAAGCGGTTCGCCGTCGACATGCGCGTGCGGGTCGGACACCTTGATCTCGGATCGGGGATCGTCTACTAGCCTGTCAGCCCCACGTCGTAGGGTGCGACGTACATGCGAATCCTCATCACAGGGGGTTGTGGGTTTCTCGGCTCGCACCTCGTCGAACATCTCCTCAAAACCACGGACGCTGAGCTCGTCATCCTCGACAAGCTCACGTACGCGAGTGCCGGTTTCGATCGGCTCCGTGACATCACCAACAGCAATCCGAACCTGACCGCGGGCGGCCGAGTCCACATACTGGGGTGCGATCTGTCTCAGCCGATCCCTGAAGGCGTCGCACACGAGATCAGCGACGTCGACTACGTGATCCACGCGGCGGCTGAGACGCACGTCGACAACTCGATCGTCGATCCGTTGCCGTTCCTCAAGTCGAACGTGCTCGGTACGCATCATCTGCTGTGGTGGGCGCGATCGGCGCGCAAGATGCCCAAGCGGATCTTCCTGGTCTCCACCGACGAGGTGTACGGCCCCGCGAGCTGGGAGTCGACCGGCAACGTCGAGACCGATATGTTTCGCCCCGCGAACCCGTACGCGGCGGCGAAGGCTGGCGGCGAGGCGGTTGGCATGGCGTACGCGAACACGTACAAGCTGCCGATCACGATCGTCAACACGATGAACCTCTACGGCGAGCGCCAGCACCCCGAGAAGTACATTCCGCTCGTCATCCGGCGCGCACTCAGCGGCGAGCAGGTGCAGATCCATGCTGACCCGACCAAGACTCGATCGGGCACGCGGTTCTACATCCACTGTCGGAACTACGCGAGCGCGATCACGTGGCTGATCGAGCACGACGGGCGCCTTGGCCTCTCATCTACGTTGCAACTGCCGCTCAAGATCCACGTCTCGGGTGAGCGCGAGATCTCGAACGCGCAGCTCGCTCTGATGATCGCCGAGATCGTCGGCAAGCCGCTCAACTACGAGCTCGTCGACTTCCACAGCTCGCGGCCAGGTCACGACCTGCGCTACGCGCTCGACGATTCGATGATCCGCGGGATGGGTTGGAAGCAACCGCTCAACACCGAAGAGAGCCTCGCGCGCACGGTGCGATGGTTTCTCCGCGACGAGAACCGTCGCTGGCTCTACCTCGATCAGAAGGGTGCATGAACATGGCGAAGGCAAAGAAACCCACTCCTCGGCAACCACAACATGCACTCCCTGCGCCCGCGGCTCCGGTGATGGCGCGACCCCCGGTCACACGCAAGCTCGACCTCGGAGCAGGCCAGCGCCCGCGTGAAGGCTTCGAGGGCGTCGACATCTGGCCGGGTGCGCAGCATCAGGTCAACCTCCAGAAGTTCCCGTGGCCGTTCGAGGATAACAGCGTCTCCGCGATCCACTGCTCGCACTACATCGAGCACATCCCGCACTACCCGATGGTGATCACCGCTGACGGTCGCGAGCAGAACCCGTTCTTTGCGTTCTTCGATGAGGTCTGGCGCATCCTCGTGCCCGACGGTTTCGCTTCGATCATCGCCCCAAGCGCACGTAGCAACCGCGGCTTCCAAGATCCGACGCATCAGCGTTTCATCGTCGGTGAGACGTTCCTCTATCTCGTCGAGGAGTGGCGCAAGATCAACGGTCTTGATCACTACAACGCGAAGTGCAATTTCCTCGTGAGCGCGAACGCCACGATCGACTCGAACCTCAACACGTTCCACCCCGACGTGCAGCAGCGGATGTTCAATAACTACTGGAACACCACGATCGACTGGGTGGCTGAGCTCAAGGCGATCAAGCCCGGCTCGGTGACTGGGACGCCTGACCCGTTGCCCAAGCTGCCCGGCACGATCTAGTCCGTAGAGGGTTTTGGCTTCTAACTGGGGGGTCATGTTACTGATCGTGGGATGGCAACCGTCCTCAAGAACATCCTCAGCTTCACGGGTCTTGTGGTCGGCGCGCCTTCGGCGCAGCCCCACCTCCTCAACATTGATGGGGTAGCCAAGGTCCCACGGGTGCTCTCAGCGGATGGCGCCGGCTTCACGATCACGGCTGACGCCACCAACGTCACCGTGACGCGTGGTTCGAGCGCCGATGCCGCAGTCAACATCAACTGCGAGCTGTGGCACTCGATCGAGGACAGCGAGCCGTTGCCAAACGGTATCGCGACCTCGCTGTTCCCGTTCGTCGTGCAGGGTGGCGGATCCGGTGGCGGCGCGGGCGGCATTCGGTCGATCATCGGTGGCACCGTCACCGTCACTGCAACGGGTCCGAGCGTCGTGTTCTCCAACGGTGGCGGCATCACGTGGGGCTTCGTCGGCAACACGCTCACCGCGAGCGTGCAGACCGCGGGCGGCACCGCAACTGGCGTCGGGTTCTCGGCCGGCACGCAGAGCGCGGACACCGGCGTCGTGCGGCTCGCGAACTCCAACGGCCTCACCTGGGGTATGTCAGGGAGCTCGCAAGTCACCGCGTCGTTCAGCACCGCTGTGTTCTCGAACTCGAACAACGTCTCGTTCGGGCTCAACGGGTCGACGATCACGGCGACCGCGACGATCGCCGCGACGGTGTTCTCGAACTCGAACAACGTCTCGTTCGGGCTCAACGGATCGACGATCACGGCAACCGCAACTTTCGCCGCAGAGACCCCGTTCGGTCTGAGCGCTGGCACCCAGTCGATCTCGACGGGCACGCTCGTGTTCTCGAACAGCAATGGCGTCACGTTCGGGATGAGCGGTTCATCGCGGATCACGGCGAGCTACTCACAGTCGACCGCACCCAACGCGATCGCGATCAACGCCGCTGGTTCGGTGACCGCAGGTACGATCGTGTTCTCGAACTCGAACAACATCACGTTCGGCTTGAACGGCTCGACAGTGACGGCAACCGCAACTTTCGCCGCGCAGACAATGCAGGCGGCGATTGCAGCTGTTGGTGGCACGATCACGAGTGGCACGGCGTCGTTCGCCAACGGTAACGGTGTGTCGTTCGGTATCAACGGCCAGACGATCACAGCATCCGTTGCGGCCGGTGCAGCTGCGGTCCAAATCAGTGCGATCGACAACGGCATCGTGCCGGGCGCGTTCACGGCGATCCAGCAATCGACGTTGACTCGCGTGACGTTTCTCCGTATGGCATTCCCGAATCGTATCGACGCGACGCAGCTGGAACTCATGGCGTCCTACGTGACCGCCTCTGAAGACGTCAGCATGCGCATGTCCGTTTACACAATGGCCGGCTCAACGGCGAGCCGCGTGTTCTCAGCGAGTCAGACTTTTAGCTCGGTGTCGGTCACCGGGTTCGATCGCATGACGATGACCCTTGGCACATGGTCGATCACACCCGGTGACTACCTACTCGCGATCGAGCTTGCGAACTCCAACGGCGCGAATGCCCCGCGTATTGGCGGCGTATCATGGCAGCTTGCTGCTACGAATGCAGTCTCTACGTACCTGTATTTCACACACGGGCTCGGTGTGGTTGCGGAGCGGCCTGGCGTATCAATCCATGTCTCCGAGATCAGTCACGTCGGCGATGGGGCTTCGCCCTTTATTCGCCCTTACATCGGCCTCATCGGAACGATGTAAGTCGACGCTCCATGAGTTTGCCGATCGCGGCCGGACTGTAGCGCGCGCGCGGGTCGTACGTTGCTTTGATCGTTCGCGTGCGGGCGGTGAACACGCGGCGCATTGCCAACCCGAGTGCGATCAGGTCGGGATCCAGCCAGCGCTGGCACACGTTCTGCCCCTCAACACCGAGCGTCTCGAACACGAGCTCACCCTCATCCGCGCGAACGTCCACACCAAGCTGCGCCGGGGTTGGCCGTGCTGGGATTCTAATCGCGTTGGTGCCGGCGAGGTACTGATCGCTGCCGATGCCTTTGGTCGTGATGATCATTCGTCCGTGTTGTAGTGCCTCGAACGCAGGCAGGTTCCACGCTTCGCCGTACGGCGCGCTTACGAAGCAATCGCCGGTCATGTGCAGCCATTCGACGATAGATCGCCCATTATCGGGCGCGTACCAGCGGAGATTGCGCTGACCGTTTGTGATCGAGAATCCAGTGCGTGCGAGTGCGGTGGTGCGCTGCACCTCGTCGGCGTTCGTGAGTAGGTGGAGCTCGACGGATTCAGTCGTGTCGAAGGTCCGGTAAAACGCGGAGATGATGCCTGTCGGATTCTTGCGTGGGTCCCACGCACCGATCCAGTAGAACCGGAACGGGCGGTGCTTGGGCGACGTGTATTCGGTGATGATCGGCTCCATCGCGACATGCGGCACAACATGCACACGTCGGCGGTAGGGGGGCAGGAATGCGTTCTGTGCGACTTTGCTCGGTACCCAGATCTCATCGAAGCACGCGAGCGCACTCAGCACCTGATCAGGCACGTCAAGCGTCTCGACCGTCGTCATCGCGATCCTTTTGATGGGGCGCTGCGTGCCTAGGTGCAGGCTGTCAGCGAGCGCGGCGCCTACTTTACCGGCACTGATCGGTGGAAGATGCACGATCACCACACTGTCGGCATCGCGATCTGCCCGCAACACCTCGAAGGTTGAGGTTGAGCTGTAGGTGACGTTGAGGGCTGTTGTGCCAAACGCGAGCGCATAACCGTCTGCGGCCTGGCCGAATCCTGAACGTTGCCTGAATGGTGCGTAGTATCGAACGTGCATGCTACCCGACGGTAGCGCGAGGGGCTGACAGCTAACTCAGCTTCAGTAGTAGCGTGGTCCGCATGATGTTTGGAGCCCTCACCGCAATGCTGCACAGCGAAAAGGCGATCGCTGGCGGCGTCCTCGTCGTCGCCGCAACCATCCTCACCGCACTCGGTCACATGACCGTCTCGGACTGGCAGTCCTACACTCAATGGATCTTCGGGATCTATGTGGGTGGCAAGGCCGTCCAGGGGGGCACGTCCGTGATCGCGACCGCGATCGCACACAAGCCGCCGGCACCGGTGCAGGGCGCCACCAACGTCACCACGAACACCGTCGTCACCCCGCAGGAGCCCACGTGATGCGCTACATCGTTCTCGTTCTGCTGCTCTCGTTCCTCAGCGCGTGTCCGCCGAAGATGCCACCGGACGCACCCGCGCGGGTCGCCTCGATCATCGACTGCTCGACGGCCGACGCGCGCGCGACGATCACCGCCGACGTCGCCGAGCAGAAGGCGAGGCTCCTCGCCGGCACCATGAGTTGGGATGACGTCTACGCACGTAGCAAGAGCTACGTCGTCACCAAAGGTAAAGAGATCGGCGTGAAGATTGGTGGCTGCATCATCGCCGAGCTCGTGCAGTGGGTGCTCGGTCAGCGTGGCGGGCCGATCGCGTCGAGCGCCGAGGCTAGTTGGCGGCCGTACAACACGCTCAAGACGTTCCGCGAGAAGGAAGCCGGCGGGGCGACCTTCGAGACGGTCATCGATGGGCGGCGCGTTCGCCTGTGACGTCCACAATCGGCAAGCTCGGACGCAGCGGGCGGTCACCGCACGAGCGCGGTGCGTTCTGGCTTGGGCAGTTCGCGTTGCCGCAGTTCTACGATGCGCCGCCACCGTTCGATGACTGGACGGGCTCGATCGAATACAACATGTTCGGCAATGATCGGCTGCAAAACTGCACGTCGGTCGGGCTCGCGAACATGTTTCAGCAGCGGTGTGCGCTCATCGGTGAGAAGTGCACGATCACAGTCGAGCAGGTGGTCGACCACTACTCGCGTGCGACCGGCTACCGGGCGGGCGAGCCGCACACCGATCAAGGTGGGCAGAACCGCGACGCGCTCAAGGAGTGCCGTGACGGCGGGCTCGGCGCCTACGGGCGTGACCTCATCTGGATGCGCGTCAACGTCCACGATCAGGTCGAGCTCCGCGCCGCAGTGCACGCGTTCGGCTCGGTCTACATCGGCGCTGATCTGCCCAAGCGCATCGCCGAGCAGGGCGACACGTGGTTTGTCCCCGCGAAGCGCGATGCACGCGACATCGTGCGGTCACTCGGCGGTCATGCGTGGATCCTCACCGGCTACGAGCGCGATCGTTGGCACTCGGTGAGCTGGCGGCGGCGTATCGTGTTCGATGACTTCTGGTGCAGCACGCACGTCGATGAAGGCTTCGTCGTCATCGATCGCACGTGGGTGACCAAAGCACGCGCGGCACCGAACGGCTTCGATCTCGATCGGCTCGTGCACAACATGCTGCGACTCGGGCGCCCGTTTTTCCCGACGCTGTTCTAGTCGATCACGTCGTGTAGCGAAGGCCGGATGATCCGGCGCACGAAGTAGGTCGACGGCTTCGCGCCCGCGCTGAGCCCGACCCGTCGCGTGGCACGGATGACGCCCTGCGCAGGCGAGCCGCTCGGCAAGAGCCCGAAGCCGTTGCCTTCGATCGTCGTGAACACGCCGCTCTTGGGATCGAAGCTCTCTACGATCGTGATGTGCTTGCCGGGACCGGTGTTGACACCACCGACCATCACGATGTCGCCCGCGCGCGGCAAGCTGCCGTCGGGCATCTTCGCGTCGTTCGGCCGCGCGGTCTCGTCGAGGTTGATGATCATGCGTGGATCGGCCTGTGTCACGCTCGGCCTGGGGTTCGGGATCGAGGTGTCGACGCGCATGTAGCGTGCCCACCGATCGAGGCGATACGTTGACGCGAAGTAGGTCTTGCGGATCGCGAGGCGGATACCCGACCGCGCCCAGACGTACGCCGCGAACGCACCGCACCACTCGAAGTCGCCGTCACCGGTGTACGACGCCTCCCACGCCCAGCCAAGGCCGCGCACCGAGTTGATCATCTCGGTGATGGCGACACGGCTCTCAGCGTTGGGTGCTTTGCCGTCAATGATGTTGGTCAACCACACGATCTTCGCCGAGCACACGACGGCCTGCCCGAGCTCGACAAGCGTCGTGCTTGACCCGGGCGCGAGCAAGGTCGCGTACTGCTGCTTGAGCACGGCGCCGTACGTTTTGGGGCCGCAGATTCCATCAATGACAGGCAGCCCGAGCTGCGTCTGCGTTGTCGCGATCGCTTGGACGAGCTGCGTGTCGAACCACTGCTGGCCGAAGTCGCCAGGAGTCCACCCGAGCCGCGCTGCATACCCCGTGTTGACCTCGACTGCGCCCATGCGTTGACTGTCAGCCCCACACGGTAGTTTCAGCAAGTATGCCGGACCCGGACAAGGACATCGACGACGAGCAGCTCGCCTACGATCTCGAAGAGATTACACGGCAGCTCACCGTCGTGATCACACGGCTGCGCGCCGTGAGCGTGACGCCGATGTTGCTCGGCGAGCTCGAAGCCGCACGCAAGCACATCGAGTGCGCGACCGAAGAGGCCAGGCAGCTCTACGATTGGTGATCAGTCGAGCTCGAACGCTAACCGGCTTTCACGTGGTTGCGGATCGTCAATGATCATGTGCATCGGCGCGTGCAAGTCTGTTTGATCTAATTGGAATTGTGCGTGTAGGGTCGTGGTCAAGGAGCTCGATCACATGGCTATTACCGCAACCCTCGTCTTCGCCGGCAGCAACCGCCTGCGCTACCTCGTCGTGGCCACTGCTGGCACCGAGTCGGTGAGCATCACGTCTTCTGGCGCGGCAACGCCGGATCTCCAGACGGATTCCCTCGCAGGGCCGGTCAAGCGAATCTCGAAGGTCACCGCAGCGGGCTACGGCAAGCTCGCTGCTGGTGTCCCATCGACAGCCAACGCGCGTGCGCTGCTGTTCTCGGATCTCGCCGCAGCCGCGATCGGTGCGGCTGTGCCGACCGCGCTTTGCAGGCTCACGCCGCGCACGGGCGCGACGCAGAACGCGGTGGTCGACGCTCCCCTCGGGGACGGCTCATTCGGCCTCACCGTCACCGGCAACACCGTTGGTTCCTGGTATCTCGATGTCGAGATCCCGGGTCAGATTGGATTCTAAGTCATGGCGATCACCGCGACCATCGTCTATGCGAAGGCGAATCGCCTCCGCTACCTCATCGTCGCCACCGTCGGCAGCGGTGAGCAGGTCGACATCCCCAGCACAGGCGGTGCGACGCCCGACATGCTCACCGACGCCCCCGGCGGGCTGATCAAGCAGCTCGCCAACGCGAAGGCGACCGGCTGGGGCAAGATCGCCGCCGGCGGGATCAGCAGCGACGCGATCGCTCGCGCGCTGTGGCTCAGCGAGAACGCACTGTCGCTCATCGGTACCGTGCCAACCGCGATCATCCGCTTCACGCCACGCACAGGCGCGACGCAGAACTTCACGGTGAACGTTGCACGTGGTCCCGCCGATCAGCAGACGTGCGGCGTCTCGGTGGTCGCGAACTCGGCCGTCGCGCAGTCGGGCTATCTCGATATCGAGATCCCGGGTCAGATCGGCGCGTGATGCGCTGCATCCTCGCGCTCGTCGTTCTGTTCGCGGCGTGCGGTGACAACGTGGTCGTGCGCAAGCCGACCCCGCCAGCACCGGTTGACGCCCCTTCGACGCCCTGAGCTCGAAGCGCTTGCCCTGCTCGCGGCCTCGGAAGCCCCGAGCCGGGGGCTAGCCTGCGGTCGTCGTTGCCGCCGGATACTGCGCGCTGATCGCGGCCTCGCACTTCGTGCACACGCGTGTGTGCGAGGGCACCTGCGAGACGCCGTCACCGACGCTGACGGTGTTGCCGCAGTACGTGACCGCACTGACGGAGAGCCCGCGGCGGCCGACCCACTTGATCGGGCACGGCGGAACGGCAGGGTTGATCCCAGGGACGACAGCGATCATCGAGAGCATCGAGGCACTCTAGCTCGCGGGACTGACAGAGCTCGAAGCGAGCTCGAAGCACCCCAGCCCGCGCGCGCGGATCAGCCCGCGTTCGGATCGCGGCCCGGTCCCGCGATCCCGTAGCGCGCGAGGAACTCCTCGTACGTCGACGGTAGCAGATCGCGCGCGTGGTTGATCAGCGAGTGCGCGAGCTGCGTCGCGAGACCGCGCGCTTGCGCGTAGCCCTCTTCGACGCCGCCGAGCCCCATCGCCGTGTTGCCGAGCGCGGCGACGCAGGCGGATCGGATCCATTCGGAGAGCGTGATCCCGTGCGTCAAGCAGATCTGCTCGATCTGCGCGCGCATGTCGGCTGCTAGTCGGAAACCCACATAATCGGTGGCCATGCTGTCAAGCCCTCTCGGCTGGTATTTCAGTAAAAGTTGCGCGGGCTCCGACGCCCGGATCTGTATGTAGCGGATCTCGTCAAACGCTGCAAATAACCGAATTACCGCTAGATTACGGATAGTTATGGCATCCATTCGGATGGGACTCGGATCCGCTTGACCTGGAGCCCTGTATCCGTTAAACAACACCCCCTGTGAACAGGTCGTCACACTATCCGAGTCAATCCGAGTCAGATCCCGGGGTATCCCCTAGTAAAAACAGGTACTTGCACTGGATATTGCCTTTGGCCTATAGATTGGATATGGTGAGAATGCGACTCGACGATGCGGCGGCCCGGCCGGTCCGCCCATTTTTGCCCCCCTGCCCAGGACACGCCCCATGACCACTCCCGCCACCGGTACCCCCGCGCTCGATGCCACTCCCGCCCCCGAGGCCGCCCCCGCCCCCGAGGCTGCCCCCGAGGTGGATCGTGTCGCCATGCTCGAACTCGACCTCCCGGAGCCCGGGCTCCCGGCGTGGGCGCTCGCCGTGATCGCCGCGATTCGCGCGATCGTCGTCGGCGTCACCGTTGCCACGGCTGACGCCGCGTTCGTGGCCTTGAAGGCGGCCATCCAGCCCGCGGGGATCCAGGTGGACGGCCCCGGTAAGGTCGCGGTCCGCGCGACCATGGCCGGCGTGCTCGCCGAGATCAACGCGGTGATCGCCGCGTGCAAGGCGGCCCCCGAGGCGGCCCCCGAGGCCCCCGCGCCCGTCGCGGCGGTGCCCGTGCTCGCGCTCGTGCCCCCCACGGTTGAGCTCCCGGCCACGCGCCCCCTGCTGGGCGGTGCTTGGTGCATGCTCCCCGCCGCGGTGCTGGCCGCCATGCCTTTGGGCGCCTCCCCGTGGGGCGTGCGTCTCGATGTGCCCGAGGGGGCGCGCGTGGGTGACGCGGTGGACGTGTACCGCAACAAGGATACCGCGCGCCGGCGCCCCGATCGGCGCTACTTGGCGGCGCGGCACGTCACGGAGCGCGGCGCCGTCGTTTTTGCCATCAGCACCACGCGCAACGCGCCGATCGCCACGCCGATCGCCGCGCCGATCGCCGCGCCGATCGCCGCGCCCGTCGATCCGCTCGCCTCCCCTGCGCAGCACACGGCCCCGACCGGCCAGTGGACGCCCGTCACCGAGGACGGCCCCCCGGCCGGTGAGAACGTCGAGACGCTCGCCACGGCGCTCGGCAGCATCGCGACGGAAGCCGCGCACAACGCGAGCACCGCGCCGATCGGCTCGCTCGCCGGGGGTCAGCTGCGGGTCGTCGGGTTCGCGTCGGCCGAGGGCTACATCACGGCGATCCGCCGCGGAGTCACCGCCGCGACCCATGCCAGCTACCTGGCTACGCTCCGGGGTCAGTACAGCCATTCGGACGCCATGATCGAGGCGCTCGCGCTCCCCGGTCCCCAGCTCGGTGCGGGCAACGATCTCCCCGTCGGTCCCGGCATCACGCACGCGCCCGTCGGGCCGTCCTACGCGGACATGACGCCGGCGCAACGGCGCGCGCTGCGCAAGGTCGGCGAGGAGGCCCGCACCACCATGCGCAAGCTGATCACCGAGTCGTCGCTGATTGCCGGTATCGTCAGTGACGGCTCGTTTCTTCAGGCTGCATGGGTCGGCGGGGGTCAGACGACGCTGCGCACGGTGCGCGATGCGCTCACCGCGATCGGCCGCGAGCTGGACGCGCCCAAGGCGCCGAGCGCCGAGAAGCACGCCGGCCGTGCGGTCGATTCGCTCCGCAACCGCGAGTTTGACACGGCGCGCCTCCCGGCTCGCTCGCTCCCTGCCGGGGTCCGAGCACAGTGGTTGGTCGGTCGCAAACTGACCGGCGCCGCGGTGACCGCGGGTGCGTCGTACGGTACGGCCCTCCTGATCGTGTCGCTCCGCGACAACGATCGGCTGTCATTCGAGGGTGACGCGAGTCTGGCTGGCGCGTGCGAGGCGCACTACATCGCGGCGACCGGCGCCGAAACGCTGCACTCCGACGTGATGACCGCGTGGCTCGGCGCCCTGCTCCACAAGGCGCACTACTCGGTGAAGCGTGGCCCACACTGGTACGTCCCACCGGGTGAGGCGGTCGCGGCTCGCGTGCTTCTCGAAGCGATCGAGCCGTTGTGGGGGGACCACGATCGGATCCCCGTCACCACGGGCGCTGACCTGTTCCGCAACCTGACCCGCGGGCTCGGCGATGAGGTGGCTCTCGTCATGAAGGAGTACAACACGCTCGTCGAGGTGGCTCGCGAGCGCGCTCGCAAGGCCGCAACGATCGAGGCTGAAGTGCGGCTCTCGAAGGTGCGCCACCCGGTCACTGACGAGACCTGCGCTATGACGATCGCCGCCGCGGTGGCGTCCGCCGAGAGCAAGGCGTGCATCTCGCCCGAGGTTGGTGCCCGTCTGCTCGGCGACCTCGCCGCCGCTGCCGCCAAGGTGGATGGCTACGCCGCTACGCTCGGCGACGACAAGGTGGCCGACATCAAGGCGACGATCGCCACGCTCGCCGCCGCGCTGACCCCGACCTGCACAACCGTGGATCAACAGGCGGCCATGCTTGAGCTCTACGCCCGCCCCCTGAGCTGAGCACGCAACGCGAGCGGCGCACCGCTCGCCGGTTGTCGTGAGCCCACCACGGACCGACCGATCCCCACCCGATCGATCGGGCTCCCCGCTACGTCGTGGGCTCACTACAGCCGCCACCCCGACCCGAACGAAGGACACGCCCCATGCCCCGCACGATCAAGCCCCGCACGACCAAGCGCCACACGCCGCGAGCGCACTACACCCCCGCCGAGTTGCAGGCACATGACGTTGCAGACCTGCGCGTCGACTACGCGAGCACGTGCCGCTCGATCCTGAGCTGGCGCACAAATGAGCTGGTGCAGTACACCCAGCGTCTCAAGCACGACACGTTGCAGCGCCTCGGGCACCTTACGCTGCAACAGGGCACCGCGATCGAGTGTGCGCGCTGCGGCGCGAGCGGCACGGCGACGAACATCCTGATCGGCGAGATCTTCACGATCGCGTGCGGTGAGCGTGCCCAGGGCTCTGAGGTGACCGCGGACGAGTGCCGCCTCCGGGCAATCCGCGAGCACGCGCAAGCGCTCGCCCTGCGCGCTCGGGGTCAGCTCGGCGACGATGAGATCGCCGCGGGGCACACCCGGACCGGCGTCGACTACGAGCGCCGCGCCAAGGAGATCGGGGGCGCGTCGTGATCACCGATCGCGCCGAGGATCTCGCGCTGCTGCTCGCGTCCGGGCTCACAGGCAAGCGCGCCACAACGTTGCTGGCCAACCTCGGATCGCGTGGGCTCGCGACGGTGACCGAGCCTGAGCTGCGCGCAGCCCGGCGAGACGGACTCGACGGCACCCACGGAGCTACCAGATGACCATCACCGCCAAATTCTCCAGCATCTGCCCCTGCTGCTCGGTCCGTATCGCCGTCGGATCCAAGGTCGAGTGGAGCAAGGGCAGCCCGGCTCGCCACGTGGCCTGCGCGTCGTCTCCGGTCGCCTCGCGGCCCGCCGCCGCGACGCCGAGCCGCAACTGGGACCCCAACATGTTCCGCGGCCGCGGCTCGGCTCGCGGTGGATTCCGCCGCGCGTGCAAGACGGACGGCAACTGCTCGTCGATTGGCTCGGGCCGCTCGTGCGGCGGTCACGACTGCGACGGCATGTGAGTAGCTCGCGCTGACGGCCAGCCGTCCCGAGGATCGAGACCTCGCAGCGCACCACGCCGGCAATCACGCCGGTGGCATCGCCCCACACCCAAAGGAACAAGCCATGACCTGCCCACTTAGCCACTACGTCGAGATCCGCAAGACAGCCGACCTCACCATGCCGGGGTCGCGCTGGGAGCGCACCGGCGCGAGCACCGACGAGACGACCGCACGTGCTGAGTTCGAGGCGCGCAAGGCTACCGGCCTCGACGTGCGGCTCGTCCGCCTCGACTGGGATCCCAACGGCGACGGGGACGACATGCCGCTGACGACCGTCGTCAATGAGGCGGTGCGCTCGTGACCGACTACATCAAGTGCCCGCTCGCCGAAGTCCCGGGCTACCTGCGTTGGGACGTGCCGGCTCGGAATCAGGGGCAGATCGTTGAGATCGCGTACGCATGCGATCGGTACGCTGCCGACGAGGCGTGCCCCGGCGACGAGTACCAGCGCGTGACCGATCAGAGCGTGCCGACCGGTAGCGCCGCGCGCACGCGGTACTATCGCCGCGCGGATGTGGCGCCGTGGCAGCGCTGGACCACGTGGGGGCCGGTGCGCGATCGGGGCGATGTGCACGCGACGCGCGAAGATGCCGAGGCCGACCTCGCGCGCGATCGGAAGGGCTGCTCACGGCAGGGTGGCTACTCGGATCGCGCCGTGTACCGGATCGATCGCGACGGGTACCTGCTCGACGGGCGCGGCTGCAACATTTGGCCGTCAAGCGGTCGCTCGTCCGGCGCGGTCCGCGTGACCACCTCGGAGATGCGCCCGTGAGCCGCGAGATCGTGGATCTCTCGGTCCTGCCGATCGATGTTGGATTCGATCTCCGCGTCCAATCGATCGCGGTCTCTATCTCTGCCGACACGCGCTCGGCGGCGTACGACGTCGACGGCGAGGAGCACATCATCCGCGGATCGATCGCTCAGATTGTGCGTGCCCTTGAATCCGCGGGATACACCTGCGTGGTCGCCACATGACCAACGACGTCGACCTCTACATCAATTTCGTGCTGCATGCGATCTACGGGCTCACTCCAGAGGCCGACTCGATCGTGCGCATGGACCCCAAGGGGATCGCGCGTGTCGCCGGAGAGCTGGCGCGGCGCCATCCGTTCGAGCCCGTGCCGCTCTACCGCGGCGTGCTGCTAGCTCAGCCCGAGATGCTGCCCGACGATCGGCTCACGTGGTTGTCGTGGTCAGAGGATCGCGACGTC
>Ga0163144_10000571_pt1 | contig 85725 bp, 55 predicted proteins | sample OliLak19BULKMAT1_FD_123175 | JGI IMG/M metagenome (GOLD analysis project Ga0163144, IMG submission 123175) | Freshwater microbial mat bacterial communities from Lake Vanda, McMurdo Dry Valleys, Antarctica - Oligotrophic Lake LV.19.BULKMAT1 | ecosystem: Environmental > Aquatic > Freshwater >... | reverse complement strand
CGCTCCGACCGCTTGTAGGCACATGGTTTCAGGTTCACATTCCTCCCCTAACAGGGGTTCTTCCCATCTTTCAGTCGCCATACTGAGTTCACTATCGGTCGTCAGGTAGTATTTAGCCTTACGGGATGGTCCCCGTGGATTCAGTCGGGGTTTCACGTGACCCGACCTACTCAGGTACCTCTCGGGAGACGAGTCAACTTTCACCTACGGGACTGTCACCCGCTGTGGTCTGACTTTCCAGACAGTTCGGTTAGTCGCTCGCTTTGTAACTCCCATGTGAAAGGCCCTACAACCCCGCAGAGGAAAACCTCCGCGGTTTGGGCTGATTCCCCTTCGCTCGCCGCTACTAAGGAAATCGATTTTTCTTTCTTTTCCTGCGGTTACTTAGATGTTTCAGTTCACCGCGTTCGCTGCGTACACCTATGGATTCAGTGTACGCCAGTTCGGGAATCTCGGGATCAACACTCGTTTGACAGCTCCCCCGAGCTTTTCGCAGTCTTCCACGCCCTTCGAAGCCTCCTGACGCCAAGACATCCCCCATGTGCCCTTAGTAGCTTGGCCACATAAATCCAACCCTCTCAAAGCCAGGCTTTCGCCGGACCCTCAAGAATTTGATCTTTGCAGTTTGCCACTATGATCCAATCCGAATCAGCCGCCGCGTTAGCGACGCTGATCCGATCGATCTTCTAATGAGTAACGCTCGATTCAATATGTTGCCCAGACTTGAGCGACCCAGTCGTACCCCGCCCCGGTGAAATCAATCCTTAGGAGATCAACTCGCCGTGACCTGGCCCGAGCTAATGCCGCTCGCATCCAAAACAACGCTAAGAGCCTTGGAGAACAATTATCTAGATCAATCACCTTGGTTCGCTCCTCCCCGCTTGCTTTCGCTTGCGGACAGTGGCGATCAAGAGCGATCGACCCGGCTATTGTTCAAAATACAAGATGCCACTCTTGCAACAACCAAATTGTCAAAGATCTCAAGCAGTCGTCGCTCACGGCGGATCGCTCGACTGCCACTCTTGTCTGCCCGACAACAAATTCCCGTCGCTAAACGAGAGCCTGATGCTGAGCAGAGCCCCTGCCATTTGGCAGGCCCTGCCGGTGGGCAGGGGTTGCATCCCGCGAGTGCCGAGTCCACTATCTGTGGAAACACTCTTTGCGAGGAATGCGGCCGCTGGCCACCGAATGATTTGTGTTCGCCCTTGGTTCCCAGCTGAGCATTTCGGCCAAGTGGGAAACAGGTAATCTTACTGATCGTTTGCCGGCCGTCAAGAGGATTCAAAAATCCTTTTTGCAGGCTCGGTTCTGGGGAAATACTCGCCCAGTCGATCATTCACCTCTGTGCTATTGGGACCGCTGGTTAAGACGGTTACGACTTTGATTACCTCGCCCATTTCGGCGGAGCTTTCTGAGCCGTATGCAGCCTTGATTTTCAGGCTGGCCCTGGCGGGCGCTTCCGTGTCGCAAGGAATCCTTGACCCGAGCGGACTCATCAGTCATCGGGGTCCCGACGGACGCTTTCACGTCGTCAGGAAGGTGGATTTTAACGTCGCTGGCGCCGCTGGCAAGGGGGTACGGGCGACAGAAATTCATTACGCGGTTTGCCGGCGAGCGGTTCGCCGATTTTTCTGCGGCTCACCAAAAAAGAACAACACCGTATTTTCACGGTGTTGTTCGGCGAATTCGCTCACTGATAATCGGCTGTGCTGCCTGCGGCACTTGAACGGCGACAGCCGAAAAAATCGGCAAGTCTCCGCGAGTAATCACCGCCAGGCAATCGCCCGTTTCAGCGTTATGCCTGGAACGAACTGCCGCAGCCGCAGGTCTTCACGGCGTTCGGATTCTCGAACGTGAAGCCCCGCTTTTCCAGACCTTCGTAATAGTCGACCGTCGTGCCGTCCAGATACAGCGCGCTCTTCTTGTCGACCACCACGGTCACGTCGTGGTGTTGAAACTTCGAATCCATTTTTTCGTCGAACTGGTCGTCAAACTTCAGGTCGTAGCTGAAGCCGCTGCAACCGCCGCCGACGACGCGCACCCGCAACATCGTCTCGGCCGGCTGGTTCTGCTCTTGGAAAACCTTTTTGACTTCCTTGGCGGCCCGTTCGGTCAGGTTGATGCCCATGATCGCTTTTCGCACTCCAAAATTGGGAAAATTCGCTCGGCTACTTTATTTTACGATTGCCGGTCGCGGATGGTTTTTCGCATGCCGGACTTACTAAATTATACAACCTGCGGGGCGAAGGAAAGTCCGTTTCCTTGGCCGCCCGACCCGCGAGGTGCGATTAGCCGCCGTGGTTTCAGGCTCGGCTGCCCAGTTTTCGCAATTGTCCGACCACGTCGACCACGGTGGAAATGGCCAATTCGATATCGGCTGCCGTGTTAAACCGCCCCAGCCCAAATCGCAGGCTGCTGCGGGTCGTGTCGTCGTCCAGGCCCAGGGCCCGCAGCACATGGCTGGGCTCGGGATTGGCCGAAGTACAGGCACTGCCAGAGCTAACGGCGATATCTCGCATGTTCATGACCAGCGCCTCGCCGGCCACAGAGGCGAAGCTGACGTTCAGATTTGCCAGCAACCGCAGGCCTGGCTCGGTCAGGTTGGGCCCATTGAGCGCTACCCCGTCGAGCTGCGAATGAAGCCCCCCAAACAGCCGCTGCCGCAATCCGGCCAGCCGCGGTACTTCGTCAGGCAATTCCTCCAGGCACAGCCCCAGCGCTCGGGCAAATCCGACGATTCCCGGCACGTTCAAGGTGCCGCTGCGCAACCCCCCTTCGTGACCGCCGCCGGCGATTTGGGCCTCCAGCCGCACCTGCGGCGAGGTGCGCCGAACCCACAAGGCGCCCACCCCCTTGGGCCCGTAAATCTTGTGCGCCGAGAAGCTCACGAGGTCCAGACCCAGCGCGGCGACGTCCAGCGGCATTTTGCCGACCGCCTGGGTCGCGTCGCAATGCACCAGCACGCCGCGCTCTCGACAGATCGTGGCGATCTCGGCCAGCGGCTGGATCACGCCAATTTCGTTGTTGGCCAACATCACTGAGACCAAGAGCGTGTCGTCGCGCAGCGCGTCGCGCACCCGCTGAGGATCGAGCCACCCTGCCCGGTCGCTGCCGGCCTGTTCAACGTCCAGTAGCGTCACTTCGCAGCCGCGCCGGCCGAGCCTTTCGATCGGGTCGAGCACGGCCCGATGCTCGGTGCGCACCGTGATCAGGTGATTGCCGCGTCGGCGATGGCGCTCGGCGACGCCGCGAATCGCCAGGTTGTTGCTCTCGGTCGCGCCGCTGGTAAAGACAATTTCACGGGAGCTGCCACCGATGGCCCGGGCAATCGACTCGCGCGCCAGGTCGACCGCCTCCTTCGCATCCCAGCCAAAGCGATGGCTGGTGCTGGCCGCGTTGCCGTACTCGGTCGAGAAATAGGGGAGCATGGCCTCGACCACGCGAGGGTCGACCCGCGTGGTCGCGTGATTGTCGAGATAAACCGGCCGGCCCGGCATGTCGGAGGGCAATGTCGTGTCAGCCGTTTGGGAACTAGGCATGTTGGAATCAGGCCCTGTGGAATCAGACATCGCCATGGCCAAATTATATCGGCCCGTGGCCGGCGAATCTGCGGGGACGAACCGCTGGGGCCCGATTTGCCGGTAGATCCTCTCGCTCGCCGTGTGATTCTGGCGCGTGGCACCGCAGTCGGCGCCGAGATAGACTGGCGGCGATGATACGCCTTGCTGTGAGATACCCTGTCGCGATTACGGTCCTGCTTGTCACGGTTTGGACCGCGGGCTGCTTGGGCGCCGAGTTCCCCTCGACCGAGCTCGCGGGGCATTGGCCGTTGGCGGGCGATGCGCGCGACCACAGTCCGGGGGGCCGAGACGCCATCGTGAAGGGCGCGCTCGACTTCAAAGCTGCTGGGCCTGCGGATCGGCCGAATACCGCGGCCGCGTTCAAGGGTCGCGACACCTGGCTGGAGGTTCCCCTGGGCGGTGAGAAACCGCTCGGTCATGGCGATTTTTCGCTGAGCCTTTGGGCGTATAGCGACGACAAGCTGGACGACGTGCCTGGCGACCTGGTCAGCCAGTATGACGCGGCCGTTCGTCGCGGATTTCAGCTCACGCTCAAGACCAATGCCGGCGTCACCACCTCGCAGGCCAACCTTCGGCAATTGCAGTTTGGCATCGACAATGGCCGTCAAAGCGACTGGGCCGATTGCGGACGACCCGGCCAGGCGATTTTGGCGTTCGCCCTGGCGACCTACGACGGCCAGTTGTATGCCGGCACGTGCGAGCCGGGTGCGGATCAATCGGGCCGCGTCTATCGATACGCCGGCGGTGCGGAGTGGACTGATTGCGGCGCGCCTGCGACCTGCAACTCCGTAACTGCGCTGGCCGAATGCGCCGGCCAGCTCTACGCCGGAGTGGGCAAGTATCGCCTCGGCGGCTCTGCCCTCACGGAGTCAACCAATACGAACCTTGGCGGGCGGGTGCTGCGGTATGACGGCGGCACGCGATGGGTCGATTGCGGGCAGTTGCCCGGGGTCGAGGCCATCGGCGGTCTGGTTGAGTTCCGCGGCGCGCTGTATGCGACGTCACTGTATCGCCCGGCAGGATTCTTTCGCTACGACGGCGGCACCCAATGGACCGACTGCGGCACGCCCGGGGTGCGGGTCGAGGCGCTGGCGGTTTACAACGGCCACCTCTACGCCTCCAGCTACGACGGTGGCCGGGTCTTCCGCTTTGACGGCAAAAAGTGGACCGACTGTGGGCAGCTTGGCGCGGCGGCAGACAACACCCAGACCTATTCCTTCGCCGTTTATCGCGGGCGACTCTACGTGGGCACCTGGCGCAGCGGCCGGGTCTACCGCTTTGAGGACGTCGGTCGTTGGACCGACGTCGGACGGTTGGGCGAAGAACTGGAGGTGATGGGCATGCTGGTGCACAACGGACGCTTGATCGCCGGCACCCTGCCCTTGGCCGAGGTTTACGAGTACGACGGCGCCGAATCGTGGCGGCGGCTGACCCGCTTGGACCACACGCCGGACGTCACCTACCGCCGGGCCTGGACCATGGCCGAAGCTCGGGGTCGAGTATTCTGTAGCACCCTGCCCTCTGGTCGCATCTACTCGACGAGCGTGGGCACGAGCGCTATGGCCGACCGGTCGCTCACAGCCGGCTGGCATCACCTGTCCGCAGTCAAGGCTAGCGAGAGACTGCGATTGTTCGTCGACGGCCAGCAGATCGCCGAGTCCGAGGCGTTTGACCCGGCCGACTACGACCTGACCTCCGCGGCGCCGCTGCGGATTGGCAAAGGCGAAAACGACGTTTGGCATGGCCGCATTGCCGACGTGCGTTGGTATCGCCGCGCGCTCGGGTCCGGCGAGATTCGCGAGCTCGCCGAGCGCCGTCCATGATCGAGGCACTCATGTCGCCATCGCCTAGATGGGCACTTTAACGATTTGTAGCAGCATGCCGAGACGCCGCACTGCGTCAACGAAGGCGTCGTAGTCGACCGGTTTGGTCACATAGACGTTACAGCCCAATTCATAGCAGCGCTGGACCTCGCGCGGATCGTCGGTTGTCGTCAGCATGATGACCGGAATGTGCGTGGTGCTTTCATCGGCCTTCACTTGACGCAGGACCTCGATACCGTCGAGGCGGGGCATATTGATATCCAAGACAAGCAGCAATGGCCTGTCGGCATTTCGCGTGGCGTGTCTGCCTTGGCAATGGACAAAATCAATCGCCTCCTGGCCATTGCTGACCCGGACAATCTGGTTGGCGATGCCCGCGCGCTCGAGATTTCGCTGGATCAGCAATGCGTGTCCGTCATCGTCTTCCGCCAACAAGATCAAAAGCGGTTGAACTTCCATGTACGCAATTCCTTTCGTTTGGGATCAGTGGTGACGTGTCAGGTTCTGAGGCGCTGGTCGGCGCACCAGGCAGTTGAACGAACAAAGTTGTGCCGACTTCCGCTTCCGATTCGATCCAGATTTTTCCTCCATGCCGTTCGACGATTCGCCGCACCAACAGCAGGCCCATGCCTTCGCCGGGCGCCAGTTCCGGGTTGAATCGCTTGAACGAATGAAACAGCTTGGCTTTGTTTTGCGCGGAAATGCCTTTGCCGTTGTCCCCCACGTAGTACGTGATGGCAGGCCGATCTCCCACCCGCGACTCGCGGCAGCCGATCTCAATGCGTCCGGGGCGGGCTGCATCGAGATAGTTGAGCGCATTGCCGATCAGGTTGGCAAAGATCTGCTCGATGGCCTGTGCGTCGCCATATGCCGGCGTGAGCGTGCCCACCGAGATATCTGCTCCCCGTTGCAAGGCCGTGCCGTCGAGCGTTTCTACTACTCGCGTTACGATTGTCTGCACGTCCACGCTGCGCGCTTGATATTCCACTCGACCGGCACGCGACAGTCGCAGCAGGGCGTCGATGATGCCGCTCAACCGTGTCACCGCGCCCTGGATAAAGTGAATGCTCTTCGTCATGTCCGCCTCAATCGTTTCGCGGACGCGTGCCTGAATCTCGGCGGGAACGCGCGGGTCGGCGATCATTGTCATCACGTCGTGCGACAACAGGTCGAGTTCGCGGCTAAAGCCCTGCAGGTTCACCAGGGGCGACCGCAAGTCATGCGATACGCTGTAGCCAAATAGCTCGTTCTCTTGCATCTGGCTTTCCAATGCCAGATTCGTCTGCTGCAATTGGTTGGTGCGGCCCGCAACCTCGCGCTCGAGTGAGGCCGTGTATTCGCGCTGTTTTCGATCGGCATCCCGCAACGCTTGCCCCATTTGGCGCAACGTTTGATCGACCTCCGAGAATTCATTGCGGTCGCTTTTCCGCGGAATCATGGGTTCCAAGGACAAGAGCGCGCGTGCGTTCTGAACCAGGGTCTCCATTCCACCGCGAATCGATCGTGCCAGCACGATCCCCAGCAGCAGCGTGCCGCCCAACGACGTCAGGCCGCCGCCCCAGAGAATACAGTTCATCTGGCGTCCGGTGCGAGCGAACGTCGCCTGATTCGCAGCCAACTTCGCAGTCTCGATCTGCACCAGTTCGTCGATGTGGCGGCGCAGTTCGTCGGTTGCGATTTTCCCCCCGCCCTCACGAACCATTCGTCGGGCGGCATCCACCTGCCCGGCGCGTGTCAGTCGCCGAACTTCATCGGACCACTGGTCCAATCGCTGACTACTCGCGATGATCTCTCGGGCGCGGCCCGCCTGAGCGTGCCCCCCCTCGACGAGCTTCGAAAGGCGGTCAAGAACCTCTCTCGACTCGTTGGCGGACCGTTGGAATGGAAGGATGAACGCCGGATCGGCCGTGATCGCGTATCCGCTCGCGCCGAGTTCGCTGACCACAGCGCTATGCAGCAAACGGCCTCCTTGCTCGATCGCGTCGCGCGACCACGCGATGTTCTGACCGGCCCGGGCATGCACTTGCTCGACCTGATGCAACAGCATCAAGAACGCCAGTTGAAAGGCCAGCGGTAGCGCGGCCAACAGCAGTACCTTCTTGAAGATCGTTAACCGCACATCGAGTCCTCGGACGCCAGCGCTAAGAAACCGAATCAAAATCCCAGACAACCCTAGCTCCCCGGGCGGACTCACTTGCCTTGGGCCTGCGTTGGAGGGTTAAAAGGTTCGCTGAGAGTTGGCGACATGATGCAATCGCACCCCCTGCGGGGCTTGGCGTCGGAGGGGGCGTCTGCGGACGACAGCGCCAGGTGCTAAACGACCAGCCAGACGGCGAGAGCGCCTACCTCGGTTCTTCACCGTCGCGTCCTTGCGTCCGAAGGCGGACGGTGGTGTCCGGCGTTTGGCAGACGGAGGAGAGCGATTCACTCCTAACTGCCAGTCGTTAACTAAGGAATCTCGCCGTACGTGAGACTGCCCGACCAGCCCGACCTATGGTTTTAGTGACAGGCCATCGACGATCTTACCGGCTCATCGATGGTCCGTCGGATTGGCACGCTCGCACACTCGCTTACACGCGAGTTGCATGAGGTGGCATCCTGGACCAAGACGACACGGAGCACGCGTGGCGAGCCGCCGCCGCACGTGCCTAACCTGGAGGCGATTGGCATGATTCGGACTTTGCCAAGCCAAGGCCCGTGGAGTGTCCTGTTGATCGAAGACGACGACGGGCACGCGGAACTTGTGCGGCGAACGCTGGTAAACACGGGCGATTTTAATGAGATTCGCCGGGTCTCCCGGCTGGCCGAGGCGACTCGCTGTTTCGACACCGAAACTTTCGACGTCATCCTGGCCGACCTGACATTGCCAGACAGCGAACCGATGGAGACGGTCACGACGTTGTGCGAGCGCGTGCCGCAAACTCCTCTCGTGATGCTGACCGCGCTGGCCGATGATCGGGTGGCGATGTCGGCGCTGCAAAGTGGCGCCCAGGACTACTTGACCAAGGACGGCATCAATTCCGACATTCTCCGCAGTTCGATCCGCTACGCGATCCAGCGACACGGGACGACGCGTGAGAATCTGAGGCTGATGCGGCGGTTGAAGGAAGGCAAACGGCTGCTCAAGCGCAAGAACCGCCGTTTGGCGAGGCTCTATCGCACCGCGCAGCAATTCGTCGACAACGTCTCGCACGAATTTCGCACGCCGTTGACCGTTATCAAGGAATACGCCTCGCTGATCGACGAAGGGCTGATTGGCCCGGTCAATGCAGAACAGCAGCGAATGCTCAACGTCGTCATCGACCGCTCGGACGATCTCAATACGATGGTCGACGATCTGTTGGATGTCAGCAAGCTGGAGAGCGGTCTGCTCTGTGCGTGGCGGAAGAACTGCCGGCTGGAGGAAGTTGTTCACAACGTGCTGCCCGGCATCGAGCGCAAGGCTGCTTTGCAAAGCATCCGTTTGGAATCGGACCTCGAGCCAGGGCTTGCCGACGTGTACTGCGACGGCGACAAGGTAGCCCGGGTGCTGATCAACTTGCTGGTCAACGCCATCAAGTTCTCAGAGCCGCAGGGGCTAGTCCGACTTTGGGCCCGAAACCACGGCGCTGGCAATGAAGTGGTGGTCGGCGTGACGGACGAAGGGCCGGGCATCGCAGCGGAGCACCTGGAATGCATCTTCGACCGGTTTCAGCAAGCCGGCGCCGGGGCGCGCGCCAGCACCAAGGGCGTCGGCCTTGGGCTTTGCATTGCCAAAGAATTGGCTGAGATCAACCTGGGGGCAATTGCCGTCGAGAGTGAACTGGGCCACGGCAGCACCTTCACTTTTACCATTCCCATGGCCTGCCCCGCGGAGGCCGCGAGTCGCCTCGTCAAACGGCTGGCCACGCATCGGCGCGACGCTGACCGGGTGACGATCCTTTGCGGCCAGGTGGACGAGTCGCTATCAAGAGAATTGTGCAACGACGTCGATGCCTTCTTCAATTATTTGCTCCGCCGCGACGACCTGCTGTTTCGCACCGGACCGCGCGAGTGGCTTTTTCTGCTGCCGATCGGGGACAACGAGTTGGCGCAGTTTCTGGAACGGCTGGAGTCAACGCGGCAAAATGCCAATCGAAATCGCCCGAACGGACCGCTGCCGGAAATATCCCTGGCCGTGGCCGGCGTGTTCTCCGCGCGTTCGCAGCAGGAGGAACTTGTGGCCACGGTGGCTCGCTACGCCGCGGCGAAGGAGGTCATCTGTGTCTGATCGCAAGTTCATCCTGGTCGTCGAGGACGATCGAGAGATCAGCAACGCTACGTGCCTGCGGCTGCGCGCGGCGGGGTTTGCCGCCGAGGCGCTGTACGAGGGCTGCGATGTGGTGCGGCATGCCGAAAGCTATCGTCCTGAAGTCATCTTGCTTGACGTGCGACTGCCGGACGTCGATGGCCTGACCACGTTGCGTGAACTGAAGCGATTGGACTCGACCCGTCGGATTCCGGTGGTCATGTTGTCGGCCAGCATGAGCGACGAGCAAGCGGCGCTCGATTCAGGTGCCCGCTACTTCTTGCGAAAGCCGTACGACGGCGACAATCTCTTGATGGCGGTGCGCACCGCGATCGACGAAGTGGCGTCCGCCGCGCTGCCAAAGGGCGGTCGCGGCGGCGAGACTAGCGGCAATCGCCCCTGCACTGCCGCCAATCGGCGAGGGGCAACCTTTGGCCGGCCGTTAAGATCGGCCGACGATTGATGTACCAACAATAGGAACGACAACCATGCGAGCCAAACGACGTATTCTGATTGCCGATGATGACCGCGACCTGCTGCACGCCCTGACGTTGCGGTGTAAGACACTGTCCGCCCAGGTCATTCTGGCCGAAAACGGACTGGCCGCACTGCAAGAGATCACCGAGCACTGTCCCGACCTCGTGATCCTGGACGTGAGCATGCCAGGCAACACCGGGTTCGAGGTGTGCGAACGGATGTCGGCCGATCCCGATTTAAGGGAGATTCCTGTGATCATCCTGACCGGCAAGTCGGACCCCGGGACGGTGGGGCGATGCTACGATCTGCTGGCATACTACGTGGAAAAATGCCACGACGTCTGGCCGCGTTTGCAGCCCCTGATCGAGGAGCTATTGGCAAACAGCACCCGGGGCGCCACGCCCTGCCTGCCGACCGCCGATCCGCCGACCGAGGCGCCCTGGGTCCTCTGCGTTGATGACGACCCGGCCTGGCTGGAGAGCCTGACATTGCGATTGCGGCAGCACGGCGTCGAGGTGCGACAGGCCACCGCGGGAATGGAAGGTTATCGCGAGGCCTACTGCAACCCCGCTCGGGCGATCCTCATCGACTACGAGATGCCCGACGGCAATGGCGAGTACCTGTTGCGCCGCTTGAAAGAAAACCCCGTGACCAAGGATATTCCCGTGATCGTCGTCACGGGACATCGCAACACGGCGCTCCAGCGGCGGCTGTACAACATGGGTGCGGCCGACTATTTGACCAAGCCCGTGGATTGGCAACGACTCTGGGAGGTGCTGGGTGAGTATGTTGACACCGTGCGGCCAGGCGTGGCACTGAGCCACGCCGACTCGCCGTAAGGTCTGGGGACGCGTCCGCGACCTTCTGCGGCAACGGGCTGCTAGGTGGCGCTGGTCGAGGCAATCGGACTCAGCCGGGTCAGGTCGGCATCCAGAAAGGTAACTTCGCCTTTCGTGACGTCGTACATGGCGCAGACGATCGCGATGCGACCCTCTCGCGCCAGGTTGGCAAGCGTGCTGCTCTGTCGCAAGATGCTCTCCGCGGTGCGCAGCACGTTGATCCGCGCCACGTCGTCGATCAGTTCCTGACGCTCCGGAGGGGTCGCCTTGGCCAGCCGCCGGGCGATCTGCGGGCCGATCGACTGCTGGATTTCCTGCAAGAGAAACTCGGCGTGCTGGCAGCCCGTGGCCTCGGCCGCCGTGCCGTCGCAATCGAGCAGGTCCACGGCGGCGGTCACGGCGCCGCAGCGGGTGTGTCCCAGCACCACCACTAGCTTGGCGTGAGCCACGGCGCAGGCATACTCGATACTGCCCAACACCTTGCGGCTGATGACGTTGCCCGCCACGCGGACGCTGAAGATATCACCCACACCGACGTCAAAGATCAGCTCCGCCGGGCTGCGCGAGTCGATGCAGCCCAAAACCACCGCTAGCGGGTGCTGACCTTGCGCTGAGGCGGTCACCTGGCGATTGAAGACGCGCGTCAGGCGATGGCCGCTGCGAAACCGTTCGTGCCCGTCCTTTAAAATCTGCAAGACCTGCGCGGGCGTGAGCGCGTCCTGCAATTCGCGCGTCGAATAGTCGACATACTGAATTCGATCGCGCAGCTCATACTTGTTGCGAAACCCAATGAAGCTGACCTGCACACCCCGAGCCGGCGCCTTTTGGTCCTTGAAATCGCGAATCAGCGAAAGCACGTCGGGGTCGATGTAGTCGGTGCTTTGCGCGTCTAGCAGCACTTGCCCACCGCGGGGCACGCTGTCGAGAACTTTGGCCAGCGCCGCGCGATTCAAGAAGCTCACCTGGTTCGCCAGTTCGATGTGCAGGACGTCGCCGCCCAGGTGCCTTTCGACAAATCGTCGCACGGGCCGCCGCAGGTTGCTGTTGAGAATAAAGCTGACGCTGATGGCCAGACCCACCAGGGCGCCGGTCACCAGGTCGGTGAGCACGATTGCCATCACCGTCAGCACAAACGGAATGAACTGGTAACGGCCTTGCCGCCACATTTCCCGGACCAATTCAGGGCTGGCCAGCTTGGTGCCCGTGAACACCAGGATCGCGGCCAGGCACGACAGGGGTATTTCGTTCAGCCAGGCGGGAAAGAGTGCCACGCAGGCGAGCAGCAGGAGGCCGTGAAATACGGCCGCCAGCTTGGTTTGCGCGCCGGCGTTGATATTGATCGAGCTGCGGACAATCACCGATGCGATCGGGATGCCGCCGAGGAATCCCACCACAACGTTTCCCGTGCCCTGGGCCAGCAACTCGCGGCTGGGTGGTGACGTGCGCTGCTGGGGATCGATTTTGTCGACCGCCTCCAGGTTGAGCAGCGTCTCGAGTGACGTCACCATGGCGACCGCCAGGCCTGCCGAGTAGATCGCCGGGTTGGACCACTGAGAAAAATCCGGCAGCTTCAAAAAGCTGCGAAATTCGGCCAGGCTTTCGGCGACCGGCACTTGCACGAGGTGCGACGACTGGATGACCCACGAGCCGCCCAACTGCCGAAACAGCAGCGTCATCAGCACTCCCAGCAGCACCACCACGAGGGGCGCAGGAACGACCGATGATTTCAGCCGCGAGCTGCGGTCCCAGACAAACAACAGGACGAGCGACCCGATGCCCACCGCCGCCGCCGCCGGATGGATGTCGTATAACACCTCGACCAACTCCGAGAAGGTGTTCTCGTGGTCGGGCTGGTCGAAGGCCATCTCGCCGTCGGGGTCGGTGTCGTGTCCCAGCATGTGCGGAATCTGTTTGAGCACCAATAGCACGCCGATGGCGGCCAGCAACCCTTTGATGACGCTGGACGGGAAGAAGGCCGCGATAAAACCAGCCCGGGCCAACCCCAGCGCAATCTGGATCACGCCCGAGACGATTCCGGCCAGCAAAAACGCCTCAAACGAGCCGAGCGCGACCAACTGCGAGGCCACCACGGCGATGTAGGCCGGCGAGGGGCCGCTGACGCTGGTGTGCGACCCGCTGAGCAGACCCACTAAAACGCCGCCGACGATGCCAGACAGCACGCCGGCAAACAGCGGAGCGCCACACGCCAGCGCGACTCCCAAGCACAAGGGCAGCGCCACAAGAAATACCACCAGGCCCGCCGAAAGATCGCGGCTAAGCGAATGGCGGGAAAGCGAATTGACCGTGGACATCGTCGGTTTCCTGGAAAACAAAAGGGGCATCGGCGTTGCGTTCTACCGCTCGCTCTTAACGCGCAGCGGGGCGGAGACGCTGGAAATCAAACGGGGCCGAAGTGCGCACCAGACGCAGAGCATGCCGCGGCTAACATGAACCGCAATCGCCAGGTCGTCGACGCACTGCAAGAGAGGCTGGAGCTAACAGCGCAGAGGCGCCAGCAGACCATTTGAGAGGCGGTGACCGCCTCGAGCGGGCAAGGCGAAGTGTGCCGGACCTGAAGTGCGCAGGTCGCCGGCATGCGGCACGCATTTTTGTTCTGCCTGCTGCGCCACCCGATGCTTGGGTGAATTGGCCACGCAAACCGCCAGGGTCTCGGTGAGCTCGGTTTGCTCGGCCGAGCCGTCGGTCTCGGTCGATTCGACCTGCACCAGCCCAGGAATGGTTGCCAACAGCAACGCCGCGCCCGCGAGCAACGTCCAAGAGCGAACGGCCCTGGCCACTAGCGGCAGGTCGTGTGATGGGCGTGACAAAAACATGAGTTGGCGCAAAAGGATGCCCAAAAGTCGGCCCTCCGCCTCGGTGGCAACCTGGGACAATTCAAGCCTAGAGGCGACCGAGGGATGAGTCAAGCTCGCTCGGGCTGGGCCTTACCCCACCAGCAGAGCTGCACCGCTGGCAAGATCGCTGCCTGACGGGGCCCGGCGTCACTACGCAGGCCGACGGTCGCTTGTGCGTAGAGCGCTGAGAGATTTCCGACTAGAGGTCTTGAGCCAGGCGTGCGTCGCGGGGCAGCTCAAAAAGACGGCCCTTCTTGACGTCGGCGATGCGAAAATAGGTCGGCGAAGAATAGATGGTCAGTTTCAGATCATCGTTTTTGCACTCGGCCGTCCAACTCTCGGCCGTGACTTGCAACTCGCGGCGCGCGACCTCGCGGGGGGTGATCTGGTAGCGGTCGAGCAAGTCGTCAAAGGCGGCCAGGTCGCGCGGCCGCGACGAGCCCACGGGCATCAGCCGCAGGTCCCGATCTAACGAAGCCATCGACTCGTCGTCAAACTTTCGCTTCCGTTCGTACAGCTTCAGCATCTCTTGTGGCGTCATTGCCCGTACCTTGTTTTCCAGGACCTTGCTTGGCGATCATCTAACGTCTGCGGCGTGCGGGTCGTCCGCGCCAACCCGCGTTACGATCCGAGCCGCGCAATTCTAGCAGGGGGATGGGAATCTGCGTGAAATTTCGGTCGCCAAAAACGGGCGTCCGCAACGACCCGCGAACGGGCCTGTCGCGTGCCGCGAACGACTTTGGCCTGCCCCTTGTCTAAACCCCATCGGCTAGTTAGCTTAGGTCTTTTCGCCCAGCAGCCGAAGAGCCCGCCAGGGAGCAAAGGCGGCCGGCAGTGGCGCGGCGGAAAACCTGGACAGGTAGCTCAGTTGGTAGAGCAACGGACTGAAAATCCGTGTGTCGGCGGTTCGATCCCGCCCCTGTCCACTTTGCTTTTTGCACCCTGGAATTGCTTGGCCGGTGTCCCGGGCCACTCTCTTCGCAGCGATTCTCTTCGCAGCGATTGCCCACGGGTCGCCTAGCTTTCGCCGTGCCCTACTACTTGGCAAACTCCACCAGGATCAGCCCGCATTGGCAGGCGATCACGGCTAGCACGCTCCAGAGCAGCGTGCGGTGGACGGCTCGGGCGACGTCGTCTTCGGCCCTTGTGGGGGCGATGCCGTAGAGCGCGGCGATCGTGCCGCCTAAGAATGCGCTCAAGGTCACCTTGGCGGCCAGGTAGTATTTCCAGTTCGGCGCGTCGTCCAGGCCGTCGAGCATCAGGTTGATTGCCAGCGGCAGCGACGCACCGTCGTGACCTGCCACATAGACCACGGCCGCGACAAAGATGCCGCCGACCAGCGCCAGTGCCGTGGCCAGGCACATCGCCAGAAACTGGGCCACGACCGTGGGCACCAGGGCAAAGGCCTCTACCCGCCAGCCGGCCAGAGCCAGGGTTTCGAGCAGGCCGCCCCGCACCGCCGCGGCCAGACGTGCCGCCTGCGCCGCGCCTAGCTTGGCGGTGATCAGACCGCACGCGCCCAGCGGAAGCACGACCCGCGCCAACGCGTGACCCGTCACGGCTAACGTCTCTGGCAACAACAGCGGCTCAACCAACTCGGGCTTGGGCATCCGCTCAAAGATGAAGTACGAAATCGTGACCGCCACCAGCAGGCTGCCGACCAGGCTAAAGGCTTGCGTGCCCGGGCCCGTGGCGTCGAAGAACACCTGCCGCGCCAACACCAGCGGCCGGTGCAGGCCGAAGGTGCCCCACACGAATGCGACCGGCGCCAACGCCACCGCCCCCAGTCGGCTGACCGCTTCTTTGACCCGGTCGACCCACTTCTGGGCAGGTCCCGGCGGCAGGGCGATCGATTCCAGTTGCAACTTGCCGACGAGCTCGGGTCTTGGCGCCAGCACTCCCCCGGCGAGAATCCGACACTCGACGATCTGCACCGCCTCCTGGTCGGTCAGCTCGTTGCCCTGACCATTGCCAAAGTACAGCTCGGGCTCGTGCGTGATCACGATCACCACCGAATTGCCGCTGTCGGCCAGTTCGACCAGCGAGCGGGCCATCGACACGGCCGAAAGCCGATCGAGGCCGGCGGTCGGTTCGTCGGCGATCACGACCGCCGGCATGCTGCCCGAGCCGTTGCGGCTGAGCAGCCCACGGATGGCCGACAGGCGAATGCGTTCCCCGCCCGAGGCATTGGCCAATCGCTGAGGCAGCGGTCGGAGCTGAAATTGCAGGGCCAGGCGGTCGATCTCCTGGGCGGCCTTGGCGGGCGGCAAGCTGGAGAACAGCGAGAGGTTGTCGGCAACGTTCAAGCCGTCGAGAAAACCCAGCTTCTCAGCCTGCGGCAAGAAGGCGATCTGTCGCCGCGTGCCTGGGTCGTAGGTCTGGTCGTCCCAGAGCTGGTGAGCGGCGCCGGCGGCGTCCTTGACCGTCACCTTGCCGCGGCACTCGATCGCCGGATCCGAGAGGCTGCCAAACCCCAGCAGGGCCCGCGCAAACGACGACTTGCCGCTGCCCGAGCGACCTAGCACCAGGTAGAGCCGGCCGGCGTGCAGTTCGCAGGGCGCGTCGAGTCGCAATCGCCGCGGCCCAAGGCCGACTTCGAGATGGCCGAGCTCCATGGCCGCGCCCGACGCTTCACTGCGGGCAATGGTTACCGAAGATGGTGTGGTCACGGCGGCTCGAACAATGCATGGTGGAATGGCGAGAACGTCAGCTTGCGGCGCGCGATTAGTCGAGCAGCGGCTCGTAGACCACGCGTCCCGATCCGTCGCCGGGGCCAGGTGTAAAGACCAACAACGGCGCCGCGCTGATCTTCAGCGAGCTGCGCAGTGCATAGGCGAACAACAGCCGCGGTCCCCCCTGCTTTGTCAGCAGCCGGCGAGAGGCAAAGTCGTTGGCATAGACCTGCACCGATTCCAGAACCTGGTCCTGACCCGATTGCCAGGCTGGCAGGACGGCCCGCTCATAGAGCTGCGTGGCCCAACGATCGCGAAACGCGGCTTCAAAGTCCGAGCCCCCCTCACGAAAGGCGGTCGCCAAGGCCGCGACGATCTCCTCGCGATGCTCTTTCCAGAAGCTCAGCGCCTCGTCCTTGAGCGCGGCTTGCAGGGCCTCGTTGGTCTCGTCCGAAAGGAACGAGCCTTTGGCCTCTGGAGATGCCGGTTTTTGATCGGACTTCTTGCCGAGCATCTGCCACCACCAATCGCTCATCAACGTGCCGCGGTTGGTGAGGTCTTCGGCCGTCGATCGCCAGATGCCGCCGGCCAGACCTTTCACACCCACGACGTCCCAGGCGCGGCGAGCCAGGCGATCGACCAGTTGGTCTTCCAGCGGTCGCAGCTCGGTGCGCAGCCGGGCAAACGATTTGGCAAACACGGCCTGCTCGTCGGCATCCAGCGAGACCAGCTCCTTGGATATCTCTTGAATCAGACCCTCGGTCATCTCGGGCAGCACGTGCGTCCGCACGCTGGGCCAAATGGCATCGCGAGCACGCAACGCCTCTTCCTCGGGCGTGTTTGGGCGAATGAGCAAGCTCACGGCGTCTCGCAGGTCGAGGTCGGCCGACGCGCCTCGCAACACGCCGCCAGGCCGCTCGGCCGCGCCGCGCCCCATCAACCGGATGCGGGTTGGCACTTTGCCGTGGTCCGCGGGTTGCACGTCGACCACGCGGCCGATCACTTGGGCGACGCCATCCTCGCGGTCGAGATATACCAATGTGCCGGGCGCGGCTTGCAGCTCGGAGGGCAGCGTTGCCTCGATAAATTGTTCGGCCGGTGCGCGCAGTTCATCGACCAGGTCTCGGGCGCCAGCCCGGGCTCGCAGCGCCGGCGCGGTGCCGGCCAGCAAAAACGATCCAGCCACCGCAGCGCACAGCACGAGGCCGCCCGCGGCCAGCCGTAGTTGTCGTTGCCAGCGGTAAGAGAGATTCCACATTGTCGGCGACTGATCCTGAAAAAGCTTCGGCCGGGCGAGCCGTTTGCTTGCGGCACTTGCGACGCCACCCGCTCGCTGGCACCCCACTTAATGGTACCGCGCTGGGGGGCCGACCAGTTTCAGATTATTGTCGAGCGGCGGGCGGCCGAAAATTGCAGAATTGCCCGTTTCGACGAGTTTTGGCACACTTTCGCCCGAATTCGCGCAGTTGGCCCGATACCTCAAGGCGAAGCGGCCAGGCGTGCCAGCCGCGTACCTTGCCCAACTAAGTCGCAGGGCGAGCTGGGTCGAGCCCCAGGACAAACGGTTTGGCCAAGACCACGCCGGCCAGGAACCCGCCGATGTGTGCCGCATAGGCGACCCCGCCCTCTTGGGCGCCCTCGCCCAGGATTCCCAGACCGCTGACCAACTGGAAGAGAAACCAGAGCCCCACGGCGACATAACCGGGCACCACGGTGACGACCCGCACCATGACGACCTGCACGCGCCGACTAGGACACAGCGCGAGATACGCGCCCATCACTCCTGAGATCGCGCCTGAGGCGCCCAGACTGGGCACTTCGCTGCTGGGGCCCGAGAGGTTCATGACCACATGACTCAGCGACGCGATCAACCCGGTGAGCAGGTAGAACGCCAGGTAGCGGCCATGGCCCATGCGGTCCTCGACGTTGTCGCCAAAGATCCACAGAAACCACATATTGCCGAGCAGATGCGCGATGCCGCCGTGCATGAACATCGAGGTCAGCAGCGTGATATAGACCGAACCCGGGGTCGGTTGTAGCCCCGGCGCCTGAAAGGTGCGGCCACTGATCGGGTCTTCAATCACGCGGTCGTTGGTGACGATGTCCTTGCCCGTGGCGATTTCCTTGGGCACGGTGGCGTATTTGTAGGTGAAGGTGTCATTGGCCCCCAGCCCCTGAAAGACGACGAACACCAGCACATTGAGTGCGATCAAGACATAGTTGACCGCCGGCACGGTGCGCATGTCGGAGTTGTCGTCGCCGATGGGAAAGACCATATCTGCAATTCGCCGGGTTGCCTGCTGTTGCCTGTCCGGGCAGCCCCAGAGGCTCCCCCGCTCGGCACGGTTGGCGCCATTGTGCGGACGCCACCGCGAAAAGTCCATTGCGGAGGCGCCCTGGCAGCAGGCAACGTTCCTAGAGACCGGTTTCTCGGACAACCGGACCTGGTTTGTGAAAAGAAACCGGTTATGCCGCTATCGGCGGATTAACGTCGGTTCCCAATACCGCGAAATTCTTGACCGAGGCGGGATTTCAAAAGATACTGGGTCCGCACCAATCTTAAGACGTCCGCTTTGGACGCTCATGGGTCTATCTGGGTTAGGCGAGGTCGCGTGTTGCCATCCAACGACCGTGCCGCTGTTGCGCCGGACCGAGAGATTCGGCCTTGCAGTCAGATTGAATCCTGGATCGCTGAAGCCCGCGCCGGCTCGCGTGAGGCATTGGGGTCGCTGCTTGAAGGCTGCCGCAAATACCTGTTGGTGATGGCCAACCGCTCGCTGGATTCGGACTTGCGACCACGGACGTCGGCATCGGACCTGGTGCAGGACGCGTTTGTCGAGGTGCACCGCGACTTTGCCAACTTCGTCGGCCGTACCGAGGGAGAACTGTTTGCCTGGCTGTCGACGATTCTGGCGAATCGTCTGGCCAACAACGTGCGTCGTCATCGCCATACGGAGAAACGCACGGTAAATCGTGAGAGTCCGCTGGAATCGCCCGTCGGTCTCGATCACGCGCAGATTTGTAAACTGCCGGAACCCTGCGATGCCATCATCGCCGAGGATGAGCAGCGCCGCGTGCAATTGGCGCTCGCGCGGCTGAGCGAGCAAGACCGGATGGTGTTGCGGTTGCGGACTTGGGAGCGGCAGTCGTTTGGCGAGGTTGGCGGGCAAATGAACTTGTCAGCGGATTCGGCTCGTAAGCTCTGGGGGCGCGCTGTGCGGCGATTGGAGCGGGAACTTCGCAGTTTTCCCTCGGACCCATGATCGATCGCGAACAATTTGACGACCTCTTGTCGGCTCGGATGGCGCGCTACGACGAGGCGCTGACCGGCGACACTGCGCCGCCCGATTGGGACGAACCGGTGACCGAGCTCGATCCCGAGTTGGCGACCGAGTGGGAACAGGCCAAGAGCTGCCTGGAATTGCTCGATCGGGCTCGACGCGGGGGCCTGTCAATCGCCGGCGATCTGTCCGCCGGCGCCGCGTTTTCCGGGCGTGACGCAGCCGTTGTGCCGCGACAATTGGGTCGCTTTCGGATCGAGCGGGAGCTGGGACGCGGTGGCCTGGGAATCGTCTACCTGGCCCACGATCCGCAGTTGAGCCGCAAGGTCGCATTAAAAATCCCGCGTGTCGACATCGTTGCGCATGGCGATGGGCAGCGTAGATTTCTCCGCGAGGCCGAGGCAGCCTCTCGCTTGAGCCATCCGAATATCGTCTCGCTCTACGAAGTGGGTGAAGACGGCACGACCTGTTACCTCGCCTGCGAGTACTGCACCGGCCCCACCTTGTCCCAATGGCTCCGCAGGCGGAGCGAACCGGTCGACGCCCGCCAAGCCGCCACGATCGTACTGCGACTGGCCGAAGCTGTTGAGCATGCCCATAGCCGCGGCGTGTTGCATCGCGACATCAAACCCGGCAACGTGATGCTTTCCGGCGCCGACGACGGGCCGCCGAATCGCGTCTCCGCGGACGATGAGGACTTCATTCCCAAGCTCACCGACTTTGGTCTGGCCAAGCTGACCGAGCAGGCCGGCGGCGAAACCCGTACCGGCGCGGTGCTAGGCACGCTGGCTTACATGTCGCCTGAGCAGGCCGAAGGGCGTCTGTCGGAATTGGATTCGCGCACGGACGTGTACGCGCTGGGCGCCATTCTGTACGAGTTGCTCACGGGAGCCGCACCTTACTTAGGCAAAGGCGACGCGGACACGCTCAGGCGATTGCTGCTGGGCGAACTGGTTGCGCCGCGATGCGCGAGACCGGAGCTGTCTCGAGACCTCGAAGCGATCACGATGAAATGCCTGGCCGGCCGACCGGCAGATCGCTACGCCACGGCTCACGAAGTGGCGCTGGACCTGAGCCGATTTCTGGCCGGCGAGCCTACCGTTGCTCGTCCCATCGCAGCCTGGGAGCGCGTTCTCAAGTGGACCCGGCGGCGCCCGGCGGTCGCGGCACTGGTGGCCGTTTCGACCGTTGCGGCCATCAGCCTGCTGGGCGTGGGGGCGATCTACAGCGCACGGCTGGAGGTGGCCCACGGTCGCAGCCGCCAGCTGCTGTACGCCGCTGACATGCAAACCGGCTTCGACGCGTATGGCGCCGGCCATCTGCCAACGGTGCGGCAGCGGTTGGACCGCTATCGTGCCGCCGCCGGCGGTGAGGATTTGCAGACGTTCACCTGGCGTCTACTGGACAAACTGAGCAACGCGGATCAACAGACGCTTTATGACCACACTGCACCGGTTCTCTCGCTGGCGTGCTCTCCAGACGGCAGTCTGTCAGCAAGTGGAGGCCGCGACTATGTCATTCGGCTGTGGGACAACAAGGAATCGCGATCGTGGCGCGAGCTCCGCGGCCACACCGAGGACATCAATTCGCTGACCTTTTCGCCCGACGGCGGTCTGTTGGCCTCAGCGTCCGACGACCACACCGTGCGGATTTGGTCCACCAATAGCCTGGCGCCGGTGCGAGTGTTAACGGATTTCTCAGACTTGTCAGTCTACGGCGTGGCATTCTCGCCCGATGGCCGCAATCTCGTTGTCGGTTCGGAGGACACCAAGATTCGCGTTTGGAATACCACCGATTGGACGCTTGTCCAGACCTGGGCAATTCACACTGCTCGCGTCAACCGCGTGAGCTTCTCAGCGGATGGCTCCCGAATGGCTTCATGCAGCCAGGATGGCACGGTCCAGGTGCTCGCGTTTCCGTCAGGCGACGTTATGTCGGTCACCAAAGTCGCACGGACCCCAAGCCATGGCGTTGATTGCCTGGCCATGTCACCCGATGGGCGGCGGGTCGTTGCCGCCTCTATTGCCGATCGAGCCGTCACCATCTTGGCTTCTGACACCGGCCGCAAATGGTCTACCAACATCGCCGACGACCACTCCGTTTACAACCTGGCTTTCTCTCCCGACGGTCGGTTGATTGCGGCGGGACTACGATCGGGTTCCGTGCGAGTTTGGGACACTTCGACAAATCACATCGTCCATATGCTGCTGGGTCACCAGGCGGCAGTGCGGGGCGTCGCATTTTCGCCGGACGGAAAGTCGCTGCTCACAGGCGGGATCGACGGGCTGGTGAAGCGTTGGGACTTGCCAGCAATCGATCAACGGGAGACACATCGACCGACGGCAGACGGCGTTCGCGCGCTGGCGTTTCAGCCAGCCGGCCGAATGCTGGCCTTCGCCGAAACCACGGGTGAAGTTGTCTTGGTGGATACGCGAAGCGGACAGACCGTGCTGAGCGTGCAACCTGGCGGCGCGGCGCCGCGCAGCGTCGTCAATTTTTCCGCCGATGGTCAGCTGTTCGCGTATCCTGCCCGAGCGGGAGAGGAGTTGCACTTGCTCGACGTCCAGAGTCGGCAGTTGCGGCATCGGTTGCCAACCGCAAACGGACGGGTCACGGCCGCCGAGTTTATCAATGGCGGTCGTCAAATTCTTGTGGCTGATGATTCTTCCCGCTTGACCAAGTGGGATGTGACGAGCGGAAAAGAACTGACCAGTGTGCATACCGACCAGTCCGAGATATTCTCGATCGATTCGTTCGAGCGTCGTGGGTTGGTGGCCACCGTGGACGAGCGTGGCGCCCAGTTGCGAGATCGCGAGACGCTCCAAGTTCGGCAAGTCTTGCCGCCGTTCCTCGATAAATTGCATGGAGCAGCGGCCGCATCACCGGATGAATCGCTGCTCGTAGCTGGCACCGCGACAGGCAAGGTGGTTGTCTGGGACTTGCGCGCCGGGGGCGCCCGCACCGATTTGGTCGGACACGATAGCCTCGTCCACGGCGTGGCATTCTGTCCAGATGGAACGACATTCGCGACCTGCGGCGTCGATGACTTGATTTGCCTCTGGGATGTCAGCACCCTGCAGCCGGTCGGTGATTTCAATATCCAGACATTCGCGGGCCCTGCGGCAGAGCCGTTCGCCATCGGCTTCTCGCCCGACGGCACGACGTTAGTCGTCGCGGGTGAACGGGCCGACTGGGGGATGGTCCGCTCCTGGTGCACCTCGTCGGGAGAATCGAGCTGGAAAGTCAATCAGTCCAGCGACGACTTTTCGGCCTACGACTGCATTATCGACGATCGGCGCGATCGCTGCCTGGAAGTGCCCAGTGACTTGATTGTCGACACCGGAAGCCGCCACGGCGCGGCGCTGCACCTCGCCCCAGGTTCGCAGGCAAAGTTCAATGCGACGACCGCGGTCGGCAGTTGTGGTGAAGGGCAACTCACGGTCGGGCGCGGCGTACGCGTTGACTCCAACGACGACTTTTCGGTCGGGCAGTTTGTCGGCTCCAACGGAACTGTGACGCTCGATGATGGGGTGATGTGGCGGAGCAAGCGCAATGTTCAGATCGGTGACTACGGTCGCGGCGAATTGTCCGCCCGCGGCGGCACGACGATTGAGTGTCGCAAAATCATCGTCGGCTACGAATCGAAGTCGAACGGAGTAGGAACTCTGGAGGGCGTGGGGACGAGCTTGAACTCCGCCGAAAATGTCGTCGTCGGTGGACTGGGTACGGGCGTGCTCAATCTCTTGTCCGGCGCATCCCTGCAAGCCGTCGCCGGCGTGACGATCTCCGACCGTGAAGGATCTCGCGGAACCGTGACGGCGACCGGTCAGGGTACGTCGCTGGTCGCCGATGGTTTTTACATTGGTGTCCGTGACCGCGGCACGCTCGACCTGCTCGACGGGGCACGGCTGGAATGCCGCGAGATGTGTCTCGCTGAGCGTGCCCGCGGCAACGGTGAGGTCACTGTGAAGGGCAACGGCGCGGGTCTTATTGCCCGTGAGACAATCGTGGTCGCGGGCGACCAGAGCCGCGACTTCGGCTCGCCCGCTAAGTTGACTGTCGGCCGGGATTCCACCGTGGAAGCAGGTGGAAAACTTCAGGTGTGGAACCGCGGAACGGTTTGCCTGGACGGCGGGACGCTGAAAGTCGGCACGATCGACATGACTCAGGCCGCAACACTCGAATACCGCGGCGGGCAGATTCTTTGTACTGGGTTGGCGCAGCTCAACGGTCGGCTGGACGTCTCAAATTGTGCAGCCGTTGTGGCGGGCGTCGGCGGCCGAGTCCCGTTGCTCTCCTTTCGCACCCGCTCGGGCGCGTTCCAATCGATTCAGGCGCCCCCCGGACTCGTCGTAACGCCTGAATACGGCGAACATGGACTCGAGCTGTTGGTCAGTGCGCAGTCGGCCCCCTAGCCGTCGCGGAAACACCGATAGTTGTCCTTTGGTTCGCCGCTGGCGGCCAGCTGTGACGTATGCTTTAATTCCCGCGGCCTGAAGGAGGTTACGGCCGGTTTTTGCCATGGAGGAGCCACCCTGCGCCGCGTGCCAGAAAGGGCCTTGTGATGAACACCGAGATGCATCCTGCCGAGGGTCAGAGAACGCCGTTTGCCGGAGCGATTGGCCACGAGCTGGGCCATCTGCGATCGCACTGGGTCTGGTTTCTGCTGATGGGACTGCTGCTGGTGATTACCGGCACGTTGGCCATCGTCGCGCCGCCGGCCACGGTGGGCACGACATTCGCCGCCACGATCTTTCTGGGCGTGCTGCTGATGGTCGCCGGAGTGAGCACGATCATCAGCTCGTTTTGGATTGGCCGCTGGAGCGGTTTCCTGGTGCAACTGCTGGTCGGCATTCTCTACATGGCCTGCGGATTCTTGATCACCGAAAATCCGGTGGTCACCGCCGTGACTCTCACCGTGTTCATTGCGGTGTCGTTCATCGTGCTGGGAATCTTTCGCACGGTGGGCTCGCTGGTGCTGCGGTTTCCGCAGTGGGGTTGGTCGCTGCTCAACGGCGTCGTGACCCTGTTGGCCGGCATCGTCATCTACCGCCAACTGCCGTTTGACGCGCTGTGGGTCATCGGGCTGTTGATCGGCCTCGAGATGCTCTTCAACGGCTGGACCTGGGTCATGCTGGGGCTGGCGCTCAAGCGTCTGCCGCAAGCAAGCTAGCCAGGTCGTCTTCGAGGTCCAAGCTTTCAATTGCCAGCGCGACCGCTCCGCTGAGTTCTTCCTTGGAAGGGCTCACGGTCGGTGGTGCTGAAGTTGCGCGATATCGCGGATGCTCGTCGTCGAGGTCCTCGATCGGTGGCACCGTGCGAAGCTGGCCTGGCGGACTGTCTGCGAACGGTCCGGCGGCGGTCGCCATGGTCAGCGCCGAGGCGATGCCCGAGTCACCGGCGGAATTGCCGGCGGGGGCAAACGGGCCCGCGGCGCCGAGTTGAAGCCGCGCGATCGTGCCTTGATTGTTCAACACGATCGTGGCGTCGGCGGCGGTGACGTTGCCGTCGCGGTTGAAATCGCGGGGGTTAGTGACCGGCGCGCCCCCCAGCGAATCGCTGAGTACCGAGGTCTTGTCGGCGGCGCTGGTAAGAAACAGGCCGGCGGGGCTGCCGGTGCCCACGTCGCCGATCTTGTTGCCCCAGAAAAAGAGGTCGGCGGCGGTCAGGCCCGTGTTGGCATTGGCCAGCAACTGCACTTCCAGCCAGACGTTCCTGATGGAGTTGGCGGCCCAGGTGATCTCGACCCGGTCGGAGCCGCCGGTCCCCTGACCCGCCCGCACCGAGACTGTTGCCGTGGCGGTCAGCGTTGCCCAGGCGGCCGGCGCGTTGTCGTTGCCGATCTTGAAAACAAAATCTGCCGCCGAGATCGCGGCATGATTTCCGCTGCCGGCCAGGTCGATCATGATGCCGTTGATGCCGCGCGAATAGCTGGAGACGTTGGCAAACCCGGCCAGCGCGCCGTTGGGCCGGTAGGCCGTCTTGTCGGTGGCGATCGCGGCGTCGTCGCTCGAGTTGATTGCGGCGCTGTTGCCGTCGAACGCCGACTGGTTGTAGAAAAGATATCGCCCAACCACGCTGGCTGGCTGTGCGTCGGCGGCGCCCGGGCTGCCCTGCAAGGCGTTGCTGGCCCGCCAGCCGGGAGCCGAGTTCCACGACGTCAGGTCGGCGGCCGGGTCGCGGATCACGAGTGAATAGCCGCCGTTGTCGGTGGTGGGGTACCAGTCGTCGTCGTAGGTGAAGCCATGAATTGGCGTATCGTAGGCGTCGATCAGCGAAATCAGCTCGCTGGAGTTACTCAACCGATCGGTGTAGGTGCCGAGGATGTTCAGGCCGGCGCCGTAGCGTGAAACGAAGGCCGCCTGATTGGCGACGATCAAGCCAAATTCGCCGGCGGCCAGGCTGACATTGGGAAACGTGAATGAGACTCCGTCGGCCAGCCGCATTCCGTTCAGGTTGAACGCATCGACGCCGATGTTCTGGATCTCGATATACTCGAATTCATCCTTCGCGAAAGCTCCGCCAGGGGGCGGCGCCGTCGGGTGGTACATCAGTTCCGTGATCCGGATCGGTGGCGGAGCCGTCGTAAAGTCGGCCGCGTCCAGCGCGCTCCAGGTGCTGCCGCTTTTGACCCGCGCATTGACGTGCGTGGTATGACCGATGGTGATCGCGCCGGTATAGAGCTGCGCGGTGGGCGAGATCGCCCCGCCGGGCAGCCGGGGGTCGCTGCCGTCGAGCGTGTAGTAGATCGCACCGGCCGGCGCGCTCAGCGTCAGCTCAAATCCGCTTTCCACGTCACCGCCGTGCTGGTTCATCGACGAGGCCGCCAGGCTCGGATACAGCCCCGCCGCGACATACTGCGCGCGCACCGTGCTGGTGCGAACCGGGAAGTAGCTGTTCAGCAGCCGCGACCGCTCGGTCATCCACTGATTGTCGCGGGTCGACAGCTCGTAGGGCGGGTCGAGGATCGGATGCACGTCGCGGCGATAGTCACCCCAACGAGCCGACTCGTCCACGATCGCGTCGTCGATCTGGTTGACCAGCGCCAGGTAGCGATCGGCCGCGACGGTGGGCGTCAGCAAGCCGTCGTTAAACAGCAATGCGTGGGCGTGATCTGCAAACTTCAGCCGGAACTCGGCGTTGTTCTTTAGCGCCGCAAACAACTGGCCCGGGCTGTTGGCGTCGTTGACCCCGGTGCGGTCGGTTTCGGGATCTTGCAGCGTGTACTCGGCGTCCCAGACCAGGAACTGGAACTTGCCGCCGTCTCGATTACGGACGGCGGTCCAGTTGTTGTACGGCCAGTCCTGGCTGCCGACGTAAAGATGCAGGTTCATGTAATCGATGAACTTGTCGAGATCCAGATACTGTTGGATCTGCGCGTACTGCGCGTCGTTGGCCAGCCCGGCGTTCGCCAGCGCGAACATCGCATTCCACGCCACCATGTCGCCCGAGACCAGCGTGCCGCTGTCGCCGAAGACGTCGTCCTGCAGGACGTCGTAGTCTTCCGGGTCGCCGCCCAGGTGCGCCGCGGCAAAGTCCTCGTCGCGCCGCTCCGAGAGGTCGTAGAGCCCCCAGTACAGCCCGTTGATGTAGAGGTGCACGTAGGTGCTGTCGAGCCCCAATTGGCCCATCTCCTGCTGGGTCTCGCGAGTAAAGTTATCCCGCGCATACTGTGCACGCGAGCGTCCCTTGCTGCCGGTGAACGTCAGCACGGGAGCATCGCCCTGGGGCGAGAGCCACGAGTCGCTGAGGTTGGCGCGTAGCACCAGGTTGTTAAACGTGTCGACCGTGCCGGGGCCCTCGCCAAAGATCGGGTATTCCAGCTCAGACGCGCCGAACTGGCTCTTAAAGTTGATCTGAAACGAGTGCTTGGGCGCCAGGAACGGCTGCCGGCTGGCGTTGCCAAGCATCTCGGCGCTCGCGTTGATCTGAAAACCAGGACTGCCGTCGGGATTGATCAGCTCGATGCTGGTGGCCCGCTCCCAGGCGTCGCCACGCTCCCAGGGATGCGAGTAGATGCCATTGACGCCGAACAGGTCGGTGACGTCCATTACCAGCGAGACACTGGGGATCGAGGTGAGTCCGGCCAGGAAGTCGGCCGTGTAGTTGGGATTGTTGACCACCTCGGGGTCAATGTCGTAGTCGCCCGGCGCGTTGAACGCGGGCAGCCCAAAGATCGGAAAGGCCGGCGCCGTGCCCCAACTGGTCGGATAACTGGCCGGTCGCGTCTGGGTGAGCACGTCGGTCGCGAACAGGTAGGTTTCTGTCTCGGCCGGCGATTCCAGGTAGCCAGGCGCAAAGGCCGCGGCCCGCAACACCGTGATGTGACTAATCGCCAGGGGCGAAGTGTAGATGTTCGGCGAGGCGGCCGTGGGCTCGCTGCCATCGGTGGTATAGCGAATCACCGCGCCGGGCGTGGCACTGCTGAGCGTCACGTTCTGCGTGGTCGAGTAGAAGCCGTGCGGCACGCTGAAGGTGGGCGCGGCGGTTACACCCAGGTAACCCTCGGCGTTGGCGGTGCCGGGAGTGGGCGGCGAAAAGTAACGCAGGTCACTGGGATGGATGCCGCCGCCGTCGGTCCGCATTCCGAACGAAATGTTGGAGTATTGCTGCGGATAGTCCGGCGTGTATTGCGAGGCGATCGTGACGCCGTCTGGCTGCACGAGTCCCAGGTATTCGCCGTCGGAGCCGAGGGAGAAATTGGTATGCAGCTCCTGGCCGGCGACCGCCCGGTCCTTGCTCGAAGCGAACACCACCAGAAACGCTCCCGGATTGAGCGTCACGGCCGGCAGCGTCCACTTGGTCAGGTTGCCGGCGTTGTCCGTCAGGTGCCAGCCGGCCAGGTTGACCGCGGCGTCACCGGCGTTGGTCAACTCCAGCCAGTCTGAGTTGTCGCCGTCTTGGTCTTGCAACACGCCGTCGTTGGCCGCCATCACCTCGGAGATCAAGGGCACGGCCGCCAGCACGTGGCGAGCCTCCAGGGGCTCAAAGCCGGGCCGCCGAAACTTGGAGGCCATGTTTCGTCGACGCATTCGATCGCGAATTATCATCGGGTCCGCCTATCAAAGAGTGGATCGTGCCTCCGCCGTTTGTTCCGCCCGGACGGTGCCTTTGGGCCCATCCATCGGGCACCATCATAGTCCGTGACATCGCCCTGTCGAAGCGCTTTACAGGACGATTGTCAGGCGAATACTCGGTGCCGCGTGAAGCTTGCTCGCGAGGCTCACTTACGGCCGATCCCAACGGCCTCGTCGTCGAGGTCATCAAATTGGAACGTCGCGAGGGCCCGATCTCTGGAGGCTCGCGCCTTGGCAGTCCATCCCGACTCGATCGGCTGTTGGTGCTGGCTCGGGGGGATGCGGTTACTGGCAAGCTGCTGCGGACGGGGCAACTCACCTGGCAACGGCGGATTCGTGCAGCCGCCGGGTGTACCGCTCCCCGCGGTCAGTGCCGAAGCGAGGCCTAGATCTCCATTCCGCGGGGCGGTGGCCACGACGTTGATGACGCCCAACTGCAGCCGCGTGATGGTGCCAAACGCCGCCAGCGCTATGACGCGGTCGGCCGGGTCGACGGCACCGTTGCGATCGAAGTCGCGCAGGCTGCCGAGTGGGGCGACCCCGACGTTGCCGCCGCTCACACTGGTCGCGTCGGCCGCACTCGTCAGAAAGACCCCAGCGGGCGTGCCAGCGCCCGTGTCGCCGATCTTGTTGCCCCAGTAAAACAGGTCGCTGGAGGTCAATCCGGTGCGCGTGTTGGCAAGCACCTCGACTTCGAGCCATTGGTTCTGAATCGCGTTGTCCGCCCAGGTGATCTCGACCCGGTCGGCCCCGCTCAGGCCGGCATTCGTGCGAACGAGAACCGACGTGGGAGCCGGCGCGGCGCTCCATCCGCCGGGCGCGTTGTTGTTGCCGACGCGGAACACGAAATCGTCGGCCGTGATCGACGTGTGGGGGCTCTCGCCGCTTAAGTCGACCATGATGCCGTTGATTCCTCGCGAATAGCTGGTCACATTGGCAAAGGTTGCCAGGTCGCCCTGCGGCAGATACGGAGTCTTATCAGGTGCGATGGCAGCGTCGTCGCCGGCGTTGGCAGCGGCGTTGTTGCCGTCAAACGACGAGTGGTTGTAGAAGACATACCGCCCGCTCACGGTCGATTGCAATTGGGCGATGTAATCCGCCGGATAGGGAATCGCCTGAAATGTGAAGTTAACAAGCAACGAGTCTAACAGCGGTGGATCCAGCCCCACGCCGGGAATCGCCTGAGTTGGCCCCAGCGTGCCGAAGCCGGTGTAGGGGTTGACGTATTTCCAAACCTCCTGGCCGTCGGGTGTGACTTCGGTGAAGTTCCCCATCACGCCGTAGTCGACTAGCGTATTGCCGTTCGGCAACCGGTTCGCGCTGGAGATGATCGACGAAAAGTTTGCCGCTGGTGCGGTATACGTCCACGTGGGCGTTTCCGGTCCAAACGCCTCGCCGGGAGCCAGCAAATATCCGCTACCGTCAACCGGCGGGGTGACTTCGACAACCTGCGACAAATCGGCGCCGGGTCGTCCGACCCCGTTATTGAAAACCGTGATATCTCCGGCGCCTGGCGAACCCGCGGGGATCCAATGCGCGTCGTGTTGATAGTACAGAATTCGATCGGCCGGAGTGCCGCGATCGTAGGCTTGCGGATTTCCCCAACGGTAAAGCAGGTCGCCTCCGCGCCCCGAATTACCGCCGCTATGGCTGGCCGCCTCGGCGGTGGTCGTGCTGTGGTCGATGATCCAGAACTCGCTGAATTCACGAACCGACAGCACGATCTGGTCCAGGTCCGCGTTGTAGTCAATGCCGTTGGAGTGCGTCCAGTCTTCGGGCTGTCCGCCGCCTTCGTCGAATGTGGACACGTAATTGAGATCGATCAACTCGGGATGGTCCGACACGCCGGACGAACCTTGCCAATTGGCTTTGCTGGCATCGAACTGCTGAACAAGGTGATCCCAGATGTGCCACTCCCAGACGATCGTACCGCCGCCGTTGACCAGGTCCGGTTGAACCTCCACGATGTGGTCCGGGTAGAGATATCCCGCGCCGGGCAGGCTCGGGTCGCGGCCGGCCTGAGTGGCTGCGGCTTCGGACTTCAACTCCCAGGCGATGAGCAGGAGATTGCCATTGGGCATCACCTCGAAATCATGATGGGCCAGGTGCGTCGGGCTGTCATAGCTGTATTCCCAAGTCTTAGCGCCGTTCCAGTCAAACCGCTCGATCAGTCCACCGGCGCCGGCCGCCTCGATCGAACCATTGCCTCCTTGACCATGCGGTGACCCGTCGCGAATCAGGCTGCCGTCGGGCAACAGGTAACCCAACAAGCCGGGAGGATAGTTGGAGGCCCAGGTGTGGACCACGTTGCCGTCTTTATCGATCAGATACGTGGTGTTCGACGTGTTCGGCGCGAACAGCACATAACCGTCCGACGCACCGGACTCATTGAAAAAAAGTCCGGTCGTCTGCCCGGGAATGGCTGCCGTCGTGGCATCGGCGGCCAACAGCGTTCGATCTTCAAGAAGTTCGTGTGTCAGCCGCCGCAGACCGTGTTGACGTGGCCGAGACGCGGACAGCCGGACGTGGGAAGCGCGCGACATCATGGTTCTCCTCTTGCAGCCTTGTTCCGCCCGACCGCTGCTCAGGCGAGTCGAATGGGCGATATCATACCACCCGTCGCGACGAGAAATACTCCGGCCGAAGTTTTTTTGGCAGCGCGAAGCACGCCACAAATTTGCCAGTTTGCAACTGGAGATAGCTGCCTCACTCCGCCCGCTTGGCCGACAACTTCTGACCCTCGGCCTCCAGATCGAATGCGGTCGCGGGCCCATCGTCGGGGGTGAAGTGGATGCGAATGTCGGGATTCGCCGACGACACGAACCGCCGCTGGCCCTGGTATTTCAAACGGTCCTTCGGTCGACCTTCGAGCGTCGCAAACAACTTGCCGTCCTCGGCAGTGAGTTCGACCTTCAAATCCTCGAGCTGGTAGGCGCCGGCCAGCTGCTCGACCAGCGGAGCGTCGATGGGCAAATCGGCAACCGGCGATTCCTGGATGCCCAGCAGCACCTTGGCGATCTGAGCTTCCACCGCGCCGGCGTTGAAGCCGGCGGTGTTCGCCAGCACGATCACGGCCACGCGCTCGTTGGGATAGCGGCCGATCATGGTCGAGAAGCCGTTAATACCGCCGCCGTGGCTCAGCTTGCGTTTGCCCGCCAGGTCGCCGAGTCCCCAGCCGTAGCCATAGGGTTGCTCGCTGTCGTCGGCCAGTTTGGTCGGCCGATACATCGCCTCATACGCCGTCGAAGAGACGAGCTCGCCGGCCTCCAGCGCCTGGTGCCACTTGATCAGATCGAGCACGTTGGAAACCAGTGCCCCTGCGGCGCCCGGCGCGTCCATGCTAATCGGGTCGTCATTTACCAGGTCTTCGCCCTGTCGGCGATAACCGGCCGCGCGACGCGGAATAATCGTGCGCAGATGTCCGTAGCGCGTGGCGCTCATGGACAGCGGCTGAAAGATGCGCTGCTCGAGGTACTCGGCATACGACTGACCGCTGGCCTTTTCGATGATCATGCCCAGCAGGTAATAGCCCGAGTTGTTGTAGCGCCACTTGACGCCTGGTTCGAAGTCGAACGGTTCGTCCTTGAACAGGCCCAGCAGTTCGTCGTGGGTGAGATCCTGCCGGGCCCGCTTGAAAAAATCCTTCGTGCTCGTGTAGCTCTTGATGCCCGAGGTGTGATTGAGCAACTGGTGCACGCTGACCTTGTGGCCGGCCAGCGGAAAGTCGGGCAGGAATTTTGACAAGTCGTCTTCGACCGAGAGCTTGCCCTGCTCGGCCAGTTGCATGATGGCCATCGCGGTGAATTGCTTCGTGATCGACCCCAGCCGATAGACGGTCTCAGCCGTGGCGGGCACGGAGTTTTCCAGGTCGGCCAGGCCATAGCCGCGGGCCAGCACCAGGCGGCCGTTTTTCATGACCGCCACGGCGAGCGAAGCGGTCTTCTTCTGGTCGATTGGTTCCCGCGCGATCCGGTCGATGGCTTCGACCGCGCCGGCAGGTGCTACGTCGGCAGCAGGCGGCACGGCCTTGGCCGGCTCAGCCCTAGTCGCCTCGGGAGCAGCCGGCTCAGCGGCCATCGCTCGCAGCGAAAAGAATACGATCGTCGCCAAGGTCCAGCCGAGCGCTTTCAGCCGCAGTGCCGTCGCCATGTTCCAATTCTCCGCATCTGGACCTTGCTAACTGAAACCACACAAACCGATCTCGCAGGACGCCCATCGCGCGTTAGTCTACTCGCCGCTGAGGTCGAAGCAAACTTTTCCGCCCACAGCACCGCTTCAAGCCGACCGGGTGGTTTGCTACGATGCACGCAGGCGGAGTCGTATGGTCGCAATGCGTGCGTTCAACAGCGTAGTCGGCTCGTTGATCGTGCGTCGAACTGACGGTTAAGCACAGGTGCTGCCATGACAACCGAGATTCGCCCCCGCCCCGTCAACGTAGACCGAGGCGCCGTCACCGAGATTCATCACCCCCTGGTGCGGCACTATCTTTCGCGTTTGCGCGATGTCTCGACGCCGCCCGCCGAGTTCCGTCAATTGATCCAGAGCCTGGCCGGGGTTTTGGCCTACGAGGCCACCAAGGACCTGGCGGAGCAAACGGTCGAGGTCCACACGCCGCTGTGCGTGACCAGCGGGCAATCGCTCAAGCAGCGCATCGGCCTGGTGCCCATCCTGCGGGCCGGTCTGGGAATGGTCGATCCGATCCTGAGCTTGCTCCCGCAAGCCGAGGTCTGGCACCTCGGCATCTATCGCGATGAGCAGACCATGCAGCCGGTTGAGTACTACAGCAAGCTGCCTCCCAGCGAACCGGTGGACGTGGCTTTGGTGCTCGATCCGATGCTGGCCACCGGCGGATCGGTGCTGGCGGCGCTGGCCACGTTGACCGATTGGGGCGTGCCGACGGTCAAGGTGCTGTCGGTGATCGCCGCGGAAGAGGGCTTGCGCGAGGTGACCAGCCGATTTCCACAAACGCAGATCTACGTGGCGGCGGTCGATCCCGAGCTGAACGCCCACAAGTTCATCGTGCCGGGCCTCGGCGATGCCGGCGATCGCACGTTTAACACCCTGCCGCGCAGCTAGCCCACGCCCAATTCTCGCCTTCACTCCTCTTGCGCAAAATCGCGGCCAGGCCCTCGCTCATGGAACGACTCGTCAGCCTGCTGGGCCTGTTCACGATGATCGGCCTGGCCTGGCTGATGAGCGAGAACAAGCGCCGTATCAACCGTCGGGTGGTGGTCGGCGGGCTGCTGCTGCAGTTCATCTTCGCGGTGCTCGTGCTAAAGACCCCTCCCGGTCGGGCGCTGTTTGAAGAGATTGGCCAGGCGTTTGAGGCGATGTTGGGTTTTGTCGACGTCGGATCGGAGTTCGTATTTGGTCCGCGATTTCGCGAGTTCTTCTTCGCGTTCAAGGTGCTGCCGACCATCATCTTTTTCTCCGCGCTGATGTCGGTGTTGTACTACCTGCGAATCATGCAGGCCCTGGTGCTGGTGTTCGGCCGATTGATGCAACACACGCTGGGTACGACGGGCGCTGAGAGCCTGGCGGCGGCCGCCAATATTTTTCTCGGTCAGACCGAGGCCCCGCTGGTCGTGCGGCCTTACATCGCCACGATGACCCGCAGCGAGCTGATGGCCGTCATGGTCCCCGGCTTCGGATCGACCGCCGGCGGCGTGTTAGCCGCCTATGTCAGCATGGGCATCGACGCCGCGCACCTGGTGAGTGCCTCGGTGCTGTCGGCGCCGGCCGGTTTGCTGATCGCCAAGGTGCTCGTGCCCGAAACCGAGCCGATACCCGCCGGTGAAGAGGCCGAAGTCGTGGTCGACACGATCGGCGTCAACCTGATCGAGTCGGCAGCTATCGGCGCGACCGAGGGGCTGAAGCTGGCGATCAACGTCGCGGCCATGATCATCGCCTTTCTGGCGTTGATTACCATGGTTGACGCAATGATCGGTTGGACCGGCGAATTGTTCGGGTGGCAGTGGTCGCTCTCGGCGGCGCTGAGTTATGCCTTCGCTCCGATCGCGCTGGTCATGGGCGTGGAACCTGCCGATTGTCTGAAGGTCGGCGAGCTCCTGGGCCTGCGGATCGTCACCAACGAAATGGTGGCGTACGAGCGGATGGCAGAATGGATCGCACCGGGGTCGACCGTCGAGCTCAGCGCGCGGTCGCAGGTCATCTTAACCTATGCCTTGTGCGGCTTTGCCAATTTTGCCTCGATTGGCATTCAGCTTGGCGGCATCGGCGCCATGGCGCCGCAGCGGCGGGCTGACCTGGCGCAGCTCGGGCTAAGGGCGATGCTCGGTGGAACGCTGGCCTGCTTCATGACCGCTTGCGTCGCCGGAATCCTGGTCTGACTTGCGGCGCGCGAACTCAAACCGCGCGGGCAAGAGCTCGCTCAAGCGACATTCGCTGACCTGGCCGGTCACGTTGTCGACCAACATGATCGGCAGCTCCCGGCAAAATTCGGCCGCGACCTGGCGGCAAGCGCCACACGGCGCCGCGCCCCCTTCGCTGGCAATCACCAGCCGTTCGAACTGGGTCTCGCCGGCCGCGACCGCCGCGGTGAACGCGACGCGCTCGGCGCATTGCGTCAGGCCATAAGAGGCGTTTTCGACATTAGCGCCCAGGTACACGCGTCCCGAGGTCGCCAATAAGGCCGCTCCCACGCGAAAACCCGAGTAAGGCGCGTGCGCATGGTCGCGAACCGCCAACGCCTGGTCGATCAGCCCCTGCATCCCCGCCGCGTGGCGAGTGCCGCCGGACACGATCCGCTCGGCGATTAGCGGCTCGCGCGCAGCTGCAACGGGAGCCAGCGTGATACAGGTCTCCAGGAGCCGCAGTCCGCGCGACCGGGCAGCCGTGGGCGCCAGGATGTTCATGAGTGGCTGGCCACGCTCGACCCGGTCTCCCAGGCGAACCAGCATTTCGATGCCGACGCCGTGGTCGATCGGCTCGCCCAGGTGTTTGCGGCCTCCGCCCATCTCGACCACCGCCAGGCCAAGCCGCTCGGCGTCCATGGCCGCGACGTAGCCTGCCTCGCGCGACTCGAGGGTCCAAGTCGGCGCGCGGCGGCGAGGCGCGTCCAGATCGCCCCCTTGGGCCGTGACCATCTCGCGGAATTTTTCGAGCGCGCGACCCGAGTCGAGATGCGCCGTCAACGTCGCGCGGGCCGCGGCGATGTCTGCGGCCAGCGAGGTCATCACCAGCACTTCGGCGGCCAGCTCCAGCGATAGTTCGCGCAAATCGGCTGGGCCAGCGCCGGCCAGCGTCTCCAGCGACTCGTCGATTTCCACAGAACCACCGACCATGCGGCCATTGGGTTGGTTCATGGGCGTCACGAGTGCCGTGGTGCGCAACCCGAGCCGGCTGCCCGTCTCGACCAGCGAGCGGGCCAACAAGCGCGCCTGGTCGCGGGTTTTCATGAACGCGCCGGAGCCGTATTTCACGTCCAACACCAGCGCCGTCAGGCTCTCAGCCAGTTTCTTGCTGAGGATGCTGGCCGTGATCAGCGGGATCGAGCTGACCGTGGCGGTGACGTCGCGCAAGGCATACAGCCGACGGTCTGCCGGCACCAGCGTGGCGGTCGCACCCGTGATCACGCAACCGACCCTCTCGACGACCGAGCGAATCTCGTCGGTTGAGAGGTCGGTCCGCACGCCGGGAATGGATTCCAGTTTGTCCAGCGTGCCGCCGGTGGCACCCAGACCGCGGCCGGAGATCATCGGCACTTTCAATCCGCAGCAGGCCAACAGCGGTGCGACGATGAACGAGCTCTTGTCACCCATGCCGCCCGTCGAGTGCTTGTCAACTCGCACGCCGGAACCGTCGCTGCTGAGAACCTCGCCCGAGCGGAGCATGGCTTCGGTCAGGGCTAAGGTCTCTTCCACGTTCAGGCCGCGCAAATATACGGCCATGGTCCAGGCCGACATCTGGTAGTCGTGAACTTCGCCGGAAGTGAACCCGCGGATTAGCGCGGCAATCTCCTCGGTCGAATGGCTGCCGCCGTCGCGCTTGTGGGCGATGATCTCGGCCGGATGCATGACGATTGCCTTCCTTTCAAGGTCGCGCGGGCTGCGGGGCCTGACACGGCATTTTGTCGCTGGTCGAAGCGACATTGTTCGCGGCGAACTTCTCGGCTGCCAACTCGGCCAGCACCCCCAGCACGATCGACCGCATTTTCGGCTCCGCGGTGCTGGCAGCATCGACCACGCTCTGACCGTCGGTAGCTTGCAGTGCATCGGGCCGGCAGACGTTGGTCACGACCGACAGTGCCAAAACCGGCAGCCCCAGTTGTGCCGCCACGATCACCTCAGGCACCGTCGACATGCCCACCACGTCGCCGCCGACCCGGCGCAGAAAGCGGTATTCGGCCCGGGTCTCGTAACAGGGTCCGCTCAAGGCCACGTACACACCCACGTGTGCCGCGAAGTCCTGCCGCCGGGCAATTGCTTGCGCCTGGGCGATCAATCGCCGGTCGTAGGGACAGTTGAGCGACGGCACGCGGGGAACCGAGCTCGGCGGCTCCGGCCCGACCAGAGGGTTGGCAAACATCAAGTTCAGATGGTCTTCGATGATCAGGACGTCGCCGATCGCCAGGTTAGGGTTCAGGCCGCCGCTGGCGTTGGAGACGATCAGGGCCTCGATGCCTAGTGCGTGCATGACCCGCACCGGCAGCGTGATGCTGGCGAGTGAGTAACCTTCGTAAAGGTGAAAGCGACCCTCCATTGTGGCCACCGGCACGCCGCCGATCGTGCCGCAGACCAACTGGCCACTGTGACCCAGGGCCGTGCTGGCGGGGAAGTGCGGGATTTCGTCGTAGCGCAACACGGCCTCGCGCTCGATCTGGTCAGAGAATGTGGCCAGGCCCGTGCCCAGGATGATGCCGACGCGGGGCCGCACTTTCCAGCGTCGGCGAATGGCGTCGGCGGCGTCGTTGATTTGGGTTTCGATTTGCGACACGAAACGTTCCGCCATGCAAGGTTGTCGGCTGTGCGAGGCTATCAGTCTGTGCGAGGAAACTAGTACCCGGCCGGGGCAGCGTGCACGATTTCGCCACCACGCTCTCCGGCAACAATCGCGGCGGTGGCGCTGGTTCCGATGCGCGTGGCGCCGAGTTGCACGACCCGCTGGGCATCGGCAAACGTCCGGATGCCGCCCGAGGCTTTCACGCCGACTTGGGGCGCGGCGTGCGCCCGCATCAGCCGCAGGTCGTGATCGGTGGCGCCGATCGTGGTGTATCCGCCGTTATCGCGAGGCACGTAGCCAAAGCCCGTGGACGTTTTCACGAAGTCGGCGCCAGCGCGCGACGAAACTCGGCAGAGCTCAATCTTCAGCTCGTCGCTGGGCAGATACTCGTTCTCGAAGATCACTTTGACCAGCGCGCCACGGCGATGTGCGGCGTCGACGACGCCGCGGATGTCTGCCTCGACGAATTCCCAGTCCTCTTCCAGCACCTTGCCGACGTTGACCACCATGTCCAGTTCGGTCGCGCCGGCGGAGAGAGCCTGCTCGGCTTCGAAACGCTTGGTCTCGCTGGCATTGGAACCGTGGGGGAAGCCGATCACGGTGCACACCGCCACGCTCGAGCCGGCCAATTGCTCGGCCGCCAAGGGTACCGCGTACGGTTTGATGCAGACGCTAGCCACGCCCAACCGCCGAGCCAGTTGGCAACCCTCGATCAACTGCGCCGTGGTCAACGTGGGATGCAATAGCGCGTGGTCAATCAGTTGGGCGATCGAAGCGGGCATGGCGTGTCAGCGTGCGGCTGAGCAGTGCAGGAGGACGGGGCCGTGTGGAAATTCGACGAGACCAAAACTTCAGTCGCGCCGAGCCCCGTTCTAGCATTTCAACCGTCAAGCGTCGATTGCCGAACGGCCGCCGCAATCGGTCATGGCCAATTCCTAACGCACGGCAAACCAACGGCACATGGAGCCGTCGTTTGGCCCTGCGGCAAATCGTCTGGCCCGGCCCTCCGCAGTGCTGCGCGCTCGGCTAGGTAAGATTTGCGGGTTGGGCCGCGGTTGAGACGTCGTGCTTGCTGGCGCGCACGGCAGAAGTTGCCCAGTTTGGCGCCCGCTGAGCGACTTTGGCGAAGAATCCAGTTTTCGCGCCTGCCGATGCTGTGTCGGGTATGCCGATAATTCAATTGGCTGGGCACGACGCCTATTCTGGCATCAGACCTTCCCTTCCGCCTGGCCTCCCCTCCCCTAAATCCCACCTCGTCAATGCTCCGACCTCCCCGCTACGCATTGAATGCGCGGGCACTGCTCCGCGCGGTTGTGGCGTTGTTGCTGTCGACGGCCGCTCAGGCGGCGTCGGCCGTGGACATCGTGCCGCTTCCGCCGCCGGATGCGGGCCCCGCGTTTGCCGGTCCAAGTTTTGACGCGCCCGCGGCGAACTGGGACGCACCGCCCCCGCCGACGAGCTTTTTCAATGCTCCGCCTGGTGGCGCGATACCCGTGGCCCCGCCGGTCTTTTCGTCGTCGTCACGTCCGCCGCTGTTCTCGGGCCCACCGGCGATCAACCCCAGCTCGGGGCTACCCTGGGTCAAGCAGTGGCTGCCCGACGGTTTGATCTGGCGATCGTATTTGGCGGGCGTCAAAGAGCCTCGCTTTGCCATGACGACGCAGAACAATCAGCAGTTTGGCACGTTCTGGGACGCGACGTTGGGCGCCCGCTTCGCGTTGTTTCGTTACGGCACACCCACGGCCTATCGTCCGGAGGGGTGGGAGGTCGACCTGGAAGGCGCGGCGATGCCCCGCTTGCAACCGACCTTGGATAGCTCGCCGCTGGTGTCGACCGACTATCGCATTGGCGTGCCCGTGACCTACGCCAGTGGCTCGTGGCAGTTCAAGACCGGCTATTCGCATATCAGCGCTCACCTGGGCGACGAGTACATGATCCTTCATCCGGGCATCCACCGGCTGAACTATGTCCGCGATTCGATCATGTTCGCCGTGGGCTATTTCTACACGGAGAACATGCGGTTGTTTGCCGAGTTTGACTACGCCTTTGTGACCAGCGACGGTTCGGAGCCCGGCGAGTTTCAGTTTGGCATCGACTACAGTCCGGCCAGGCGCGGCGGCGCGCCGTTCGCCGCAGTTTACGGCGACCTGCGCCAGGAACTGGACTACGGCGGTTACTTTGTCGCGCAGGCGGGCTGGCAATGGCGGGGCGGCGCGGCGATGCACACCTTTCGCGTCGGCGCTCAGTACCTCAACGGCATGAGCCCGCAGTTCGAGTTCTATAACCAGTTCGAACAGTACTTCAGCTTTGGGCTGTGGTACGACTTCTAAACAGCGAGCCGCGTGAACCAGATGGCGTGTTTGGCAGTTGAAACGATCGGTGCGCGACGTGCGCGGACGGCTTGGTCCGCGCACTTTGTGCTGCGCTACGCGGTATTGCTGCTGGCCACGCTGACTCTCAGCGGATGCACGAGCTTTCGCGACTACTTTCGCAACGGTCTGAAGGTCGGACCGAACTATGTCGAGCCGCCGGCCCCCGTGGCGCCGCAGTGGATCGACGTCGCCGACCAGCGGGTGCGAACCGAGAGCGACGACCTGGCCGGCTGGTGGACCGTGCTCGACGATCCGCTGCTCAACAACCTGATGGTCTCGGCCTATCGGCAAAACCTGACTTTGCGCGAGGCCGGCTTTCGCGTGCTGGCGGCGCGGGCCCAGTTGGGCATCGCGGTCGGCAACTTTTTTCCGCAAAACCAGACCATGAGCGGAGACTTCGTGCGGTTTGGCCTGGCCGACCAGTTCTTCAGCCAGTGGAGTTTTGGCTTCAACCTCGGTTGGGAACTCGACTTCTGGGGGCGCTTTCGCCGTGCGATTCGTTCGTCCAGCGACGCGCTCGACGCCAGCGTTTACAACTACGACGACGTGCTGGTGACCCTGCTGGGCGATACGGCCAGCGCCTATGTCTCGGTCCGCACGTCGCAAGAACGGATCCGACTGCTCGAGAACCTGATTCGCCTGCAAAAGGACGTGCTGAAGTTCATCGAAGAGCGATTGGCCGCCGGCAGACAAGGCATCACGGAGCTCGATCGGGCCCAGGCGCGGAGCAATCTCAAGCAGAGCGAGGCCGGGCTCAATCAATTGCGCATCGACCTGCGGACCGCCCAGAACCAGATCTGCATCTTGCTGGGCATGCCGGTCACCGACCTGACCGAGATGCTGGCCAGCGCGCCAAACACCGAGATCCCCGTGGCCCCGCCCTACCTGGTCGCGGGCATTCCGGCCGACCTGCTTCGCCGTCGCCCCGACGTCCGTCGCGCCGAGCGCCTGGCCGCGGCCCAGGCCGAGCAGATCGGCATCGCCGAGAGTGCCTGGTATCCGGCCCTGAGCATCAACGGCACCATGGGGTGGCAAGCCAATACGTTTAGCGATTTGTTCTCGCCGCAGGCCTTGAACAGCTTCGTAGGGCCGGGCTTTCAGTGGAACCTACTGAACTACGGGCGGATTCTCAACAACGTCCGCTTTCAGGATGCCACCTTCCAGGCCCTGGTCGTGACTTATCAAAACACGGTGCTGCAGGCCGGGCTCGAAGTGGAGAATGGCATCGTGACGTACCTGCAAGCACAGGAGCGAGCCGTCAATCTGCGCGAGAGTGTCGACGAGTCGTGGATCGCCCTGGAGGTGATCGTCGCGCAGTACGAGGCCGGCCTGGGCGGTGTCGACTTCAACCGCTATGCCTTGATCTTGCAGACCCTGGTCAATCAGCAGGACGTCTGGGCACAGGCGCGCGGGCAGATCGCTCAGGGGCTGATTCAGGTCTACCGAGCGCTCGGTGGCGGCTGGCAGATTCGTCGCTTCCCGCCGCCGGACAAGCAGGGCATTCTCTCGCCGCCCCCCGGGGCGCCGGCAGACCCCGAAGACGTCGGCCGGCCGGGCATGGAAGACCTGCCCGCCCCCGAGCAAGCTGCCCAAGAGCAGGAGGGCGACGCCCAACCGGCCACCGAGTTGCCCGAACCAGCGGCCGCGCCGCAACCCGACCCACCGGGCGGTTCTTAGGGGCCGTCTCGTCGTCCACGTCGCTCCCGAGGGTGCCGTTGCGGCCGGCAGGTCGAGCGAGGCATCGCGGCTGATCTGCCTTGACTTACTTTAGGTAGATTAATAATATAGTCGCATGAATAACACACCCCCCACGGCAACCACCGACCGTGCTCGGCCCGCAGCGAAACATCGACCGGGATCATCTCAATGTGAGCCCGAGGCCCGCGCGTTCAACGCGCTGCTCAAGGCGCTCCTGCCAGAACTTTTGGCGGTCGAAGACGACACCTCGGACCTGCCGCTGCGCCAGCTCAAGGTTTGCGTCGCGCTGTTCGAGGGTCCGCGATCGATGTCGGAGATCAGCCGCCGAATGGGCGTGTCGCAAAGCGCGATGACGCAGACCGCCGATCGCCTGGAGCGCGCGGGGCTGGTCGAGCGGTTCTTTCAGGGCCCCGACCGCCGGGTGCGGTTGTTGAAACTGACCGCCGAGGGGCAATCCATGATTCGCGCACACGAAGAAGCCCACGTGGGCCGGATGGCCGCGGTGCTCTCCAAGCTTTCTCCAGAAGACATCAAGCTGACGTTGGACGCCTTAGAGACCGTGCTGGCGGCGTGTCGCAGCACGCAGTCATGAGGAACGAATTCGGACGCCGGTTGGGACACGTTTGCGGGGCGCAGATCGAATTATGAAAAAACGAATCATCTGGCTGGTTTTGATCGTGGTGTTGCTGGCGGGCGGCACCGCACTGTTTGCGCGTTTTCGCAACGGCGAGCCCGAGGACGTCTTTCGGACGGCCACCGCCTCGCGTGGCGACCTGTTGATCACGGTCAGCGCGACCGGCACGGTCGAGCCCGAAGAGGTCGTGGACATCGGTGCGCAGGTGATGGGCCGCATCAAGAAGCTGGGCGACGACCCGCGCGGCAAGACCGACCCGACGTTTGCCGGCAAGACCATCGACTATGGCTCTCCGGTGGAACAGGGGATGTTGCTGGCGCAAATTGACCCGGCGATCTACGACGCGCAGCACAAGCAGGCGGCAGCCGCGCTGGCCTCGGCCGAGGCCAACCTGCTGCAGATGGACGCCAAGTGCATGCAGGCCGAGGCCGAGTGGGCACGGGCCCAACGACTACGGACGCTCAAGCTCACCAGCATGTCGCCCACCGGGGCCTCGGGCAAAGAGCTGCCGATCAAAGGCATTTCAGACGCGGACTTTATTTTGGCGCAGGCCAATTACGACGCCGCGAAGGCCAATTGCGAGGTCGCCAAAGCCGCAATTCTGCAACAGGGCGCCGCCGAGGAATTGGCCGACACGAATCTCAAATACACGACGATCAACTCGCCGATCGAAGGCACCATCCTCGCCCGCCGCGTCAGCATCGGCCAGACCGTGGTTTCGAGCTTAAATGCACCGAGTCTGTTCCTGATCGCGCGAGATCTGCGCCGCATGCAGGTCTGGGCCAGCGTGAACGAAGCGGACATCGGCCGCTTGAAGGTGGGCACCGAGGTGAACTTTCGCGTCGACGCGTTTCCCGACGACGTCTTCCGCGGCCAGGTGGTGCAGATTCGCTTCAATGCCTCGATGACGCAAAACGTCGTGACCTACACGGTCGTGATCGGCACCGACAATTCTGATCTGAAGCTGCTGCCCTACCTCTCGGCTGATGTGAAATTTGAGGTCGACAAGCGGACCGACGCATTGCTGGTTCCCAATGCCGCCCTGCGCTATCAGCCCCGCGCCGAACAAATGGACAACGCGGCGATCGACGCCGCCAAGGCCGCGTCCAAGCCGGCCAAAGAGGGCGAGACCTGGAGCACGCTGTGGATCAAGCGGGGCGACTCGCCCCTGTTGGCGCCGCTGCGGGTGCGCTCGGGTCTGAGCGACGGTGTGAATACCGAGATCCTCGAAGGCGAGCTGGACCCGGCAGTGCAGATCGTGCTGGGCGAAAAACGGGCCCAGGAGGCCGCGGGCGAAGTCAATCCGTTCGCGCCGATCCGGTTCCGTGGAACGCCCAAGAAGAAGTAATGCCTTCCCCATCGTGGGACAGTGAAAGAAAGCGTGCCTGGCATGGATGAATTGATTCGCATCGAGAACATCACCAAGACCTACCACGTCGGCGAAATCGACGTGCCGGTGCTCAAGGGCGTCTCGTTTACCATTCGCCGCGGAGAACTGGTCGCGCTGATGGGCGCCTCGGGATCGGGCAAGAGCACGCTGATGAACATTCTGGGCTGCCTCGACCGGCCGACCTCGGGCAAGTACGTCCTCGACGGGGTCGATATCGGCGCCCTCTCGCCCAATGAACGGGCCGTCGTGCGGACCAGCAAGCTAGGGTTTGTCTTTCAGAGCTTTAACCTGTTGCCGCGCACGACCGCGGTCAACAACGTGCTGATGCCGCTGGATTACTCGCCAGATGCTCCGCAGCACGCGATTGCCGAAGACCGGGCCTTGCGCATCCTGACCCGAGTGGGCCTGGCCGAGCGGCTCGATCACGTCCCCTCACAAATGTCGGGCGGTCAAATGCAGCGCGTGGCCATCGCCCGCTCGTTGATCAACGAACCCGACCTGCTGCTGGCCGACGAGCCGACCGGCAACCTGGACTCCAAGACCAGCGTGGAAATCCTGGAGATGTTCCAGCAGCTCAACGCCAGCGGCATCACCGTGATCCTGGTCACGCACGACCCCAAGGTGGCCGGATATGCCCACCGCACGATTCGAGTCGTGGACGGGCTGATCGAGGAAGACACAGCGACCGCCGCGACCCCGAAATTCATCGAGCCAGGACCGAGGCACGGCGGAGACAGTGGGCACCGCGGCGATTCGGACCACCGCGGCGACTCAGGTCATCGCAACGACTCAGGCCACGAGGGGCCGCAGCAGGCCCACCGGGCGCTGGCGCCTCAGAGAAGCGAGGACGGCGGGGCCCCTTGGCACGTCGGCCCCTGGCCGAGCGGCGGGGCCTTGGTGGCGGCATCGCGAACCCGAACCGTCGCCAGTGGTGAATCTGTCGCAATCGCCGAACAGGTCAGCGAACATCTCGGCCAGCGGATCGACCAGCCGCTTGGTATCACGGCGCCCTCGACGACGGTGGCCGCGACGACGGTGGCCGCCGAAGTGCGAACCGAAACTAAAATACGGCCGCACCACCGACGGGGCATGCTCGCGGCGATGATGCCCGCGACCTTGCGCACGGCCGTCGGCGCGCTGCGTCGCAACAAGATGCGTTCCGGTCTGACCACGCTGGGCATCATCATCGGCGTGGCCGCGGTGATTGCCATGGTCGAGATCAGCCAAGGCTCCAAGACGGCGCTCGAGCGAACGATGTCCACGATGGGCGCCAATAACCTCCTGATCCAAAGCGGCGCGGCCTCCAGCGGCGGCATCAGTTGGGGTTCCGGCAGCCAGAAGACGCTGACCCCCGGCGACGCCGAAGAGATCGGCGTCCAGTGTTCCAGCGTCTCGGCCGTGGCGCCGCTGGTGCAAGTCTCCGGCCAGGTGGTCCGCGGCAATCGCAACTGGGTGCCGATGGTCATTTATGGCACGACCCCCTCCTACCTGGAGGTTCGCGACTGGCACGGCATGGAAGAGGGAGACATGTTCACCGAGCGCGACGTCATGGGGGCGATTAAGGTCTGCGTTATCGGCACCACGCTGTCGCGCGAGCTGTTCCAGGGCGAAAGCCCATTGGGCAAGGACGTCCGCGTGCAAAACGTCTCGCTGCGCGTGGTCGGCGTGTTGTCCCGCAAGGGAGCCAATATGATGGGCATGGACCAGGACGACATCGTGCTGGCCCCCTGGACGACGATCAAGTATCGCGTGTCGGGCAACAATGCCGGCGGAGCCAGCAAGGGCTCGACCAGCAGCTCCGGCACGGCGTCCAGCTCGAACACCAAGCTCAATAGTCTCGACAATCTTTACCCGGGCTCGTCGTCCCTTTATCCGCAGCAGTCTGAATCCGAGGCCGCCAACAACCCCCTGCCGGTCCGCTTCATCAATGTCGATTCGATCGTCGGCAAAGCGGCGTCGGCCGCCGAGATTCCGCAGGCCATGGCCCAGATCACTTCGCTGTTGCGCGAGCGCCACCATCTGCACGCCGACGATGACGACGATTTCAACCTCCGCGACATGAGCGAGATCATCAAGGCCCTGGGATCCATGTCGTCGATGATGGGCGGCCTGCTGATGATCGTGGCGCTGATCTCGCTGGCCGTGGGCGGCGTGGGCATCATGAACATCATGCTCGTGAGTGTGACCGAGCGAACCCGCGAGATTGGCCTGCGAATGGCCGTGGGCGCGCGGGGATACCACATTCTGCGACAGTTTCTCATCGAGGCGGTCGTGCTCTGCCTGTTCGGCGGCCTGATGGGAGTGCTGTTGGGACGCAGCGCGGCCACGCTGGTCTGGCTGCTGATGCGCTGGCCGATCGCGGCCTCCTGGCCGGCGATCATCGCCGCGTTCGGCGTGTCGGCCGTGGTCGGCATCGTGTTCGGGTTCTACCCGGCTTGGAAGGCCTCCAGACTGGACCCAATCGACGCCCTGCGCTACGAGTGACGCCGCACGCGGCGGGCAAGCGACCGCCGCGATCAGTTGGTGGGCAACTCGGCGATCTCTCCACCCGCCATCGTCGAAAGCTGTTGGTAGAGCAGCATGTCGATAGTCTCTTCTAGAAAGTGGACCGAGCTGTCGGCGAATAGAAAGCTGGCTCCGCCCGGGTGATCGCTGCGAAAGTTGGGGGTCAGGTGAACACCGTCCCTGGTAGGGGTGCCGCGGGTTCCCGGTGCTGATGGCTGACTTTTTCGGCAGTCCGCCAGCGCCCCCTGATCGGCCATCGAGTGCGTGACCGGAAATTTGTTGATCGGCTCCAACGTGCAGGCCAGGATGCTGCCCCAATAGAAGCCGGCCAGACCCTGCAATTGCTTGTACGAGGGGCCGGCGCAATCCCAGGCCTGCCAGGCGATGCGAACCTGTCCGGTGGAGTCGATCGGCGCCTGATAGGTTCTTGTGTTCTTATACACGGCCGGAGTTGTCGTCAGGTCCCAGATGGTGTCGGTGGGTTGGGCATTGCACACCGGCCAGGTTGGGCCGTAGCTGGCCTCGCCCACGGCGATCGTATTGCTCAGTCCGTCGGTAACTTTGCGCGCGCCGACCGCCCATTGAAAGTCGAACATGCCACGTTCGTTTGTCGGAACCGTCGGCGGTCCTGGCGGAGTGTATTTGGGCCCGAAGCACCAGGCGTCGGTGACACCCTTGGAGAAGGCATAGGTCGTCGTGCCCATGGCCTGGTAGCCATTTTGCAAACCTGCAACAAACAACGCGGAGAGCAGTTGGTCGAGCATCGGATTCTCGCCACTGCACGAAGGGCAGATGTAGACGGGCACAACCGCCGCGACCACGTCGGGGCGCTGGTTGGCCCACGACTTGCCGCTGTCGTAAAGGTTCTTCAGCCCCTGTTCTTCAAAGAACGGCAGCAGCATGGCATGCGGGCTGGCGAAGATGGTCTCTACGCCGATCGGCACGCGGAAGACGCCGCCCGAGGGAAATGTCTTCACGGTGTCGTGATAGTTGTGCAGTGCGATGCCGAACTGCTTGAGGTTGTTCGTACAGCTCGATCGGCGAGCGGCCTCGCGGGCGGCCTGAATGGCCGGCAGCAACAGGGCGACCAGCACGCCGATGATCGCGATTACGACCAACAGCTCGACGAGCGTAAACGCACGCGAAGTTTTCTGCACGACCGCCGCCTCCGGAACATGAAGAAGTGCCAGTGGCAGTCTAACTGTTCGCTCGACAGCTTGGAATTCGTTCCCCCCGACAGCACAGCCAGGAAAATCACACGGGGCAGTGCGCATAAAACAAGCCGCTCGTCCAGAAACGCGTTTTGCCATTTTCAGGCGAAGGCGTGTCTGGCCGAGCGGCCTTGTTCAGCGACGCGATCGACTTGGAAATCGGCCGATCGTTTGGCCTGATGCGCCGTGAGGCGTGAGGCCGCCAGGTTGTAAACTCCTGCCACGCCAGACGCGTTAATCACGTGCGGCGGGTCGCTCTCGCTCGAGGTCTATCTCAGACCATGTCCTTCAGGTTCTTCAGCGCGCGGACCTTGACCTTGACGCTGGCCGGCTTGGCCGGTTGGTCCATCAGCTCTCCCGGCTTGAAGGGGTTCGGCACGCCTTTGCGGGCCGGACGAGCGGGCACCTTCTTCTTTTCGATCTTCACCAGACCGGGGACCGCGAACACGCCGGGACCCTTGTTCGACAGGCTCTTCTTGATTTCGCCGGCGAGGGCTTCGAGCACAGCGGCGACTTGCTTCTTCGTCAGTCCGGTCGCCTCGGCAATGTTATTGGTGACCTCGGACTTCGACGGGGCTTTCTTCGCTGCGGTTGCGGCTTTCGCCATAGTTGACGACCCTCCTTGCGGGTTACGTAAGATTGGAAAACGGTTGTCCTCACCAAGGGACGGGATGATTAAAATCGACCTAACCAAAATTGCAAGCCACAAAACCCCTAGATTCCCGGAAAACTTGCGAATACTGCCCGCAGGAGTGACGGCCTAGTGGGGGTCTGACGTGCGCTATCTTGTGCCCCGAGTTGGGGCACGGTTCCGGTCAGAATCGCCACCGCGAATCACGAGGTGCGCCGGCGACCGATCGATTGGTGACTGCGCGCGGCGCAACGGAGCGCTCGCGAGCCACCCAAGTCTAGGTCATCTTCGCAGGTTCGGTTGCCTGACGATTCGCCTGACGATTCGGTTGTGCAACCCGCAAATTCGCGCCCACCGGTCACTCGTCTCGGACCGCTGGCGAGAGTGCTCATTGTCTGGGCCGGGTGTCTCGCCGGGTCCGCGGCACGTGGTCTTGTCAGGCCCCTTTCCCCGCTGGCGTTCACGGGGGGCGACCAACGCTGGCGGTCGCTTTTAAACCGCATGCTGGCCAATACTTGTGAACAGGGCCAACGTGCATTATGATGGGAATTGGCGAAAAGCTGTCGTGGGAATGCCCGCACGGCTTTTGGATGACGCGCATCGCAGCACGCGTCAGGGACTGCCACAGAGGCCAGGAGGGCCAACCCTCCTCGCTCGGCGGAGCGCCCCGGCTGCCACGTTGCCAGGTTCAATTCGAGCAGGGTGGATGGATATCGCCAGCCCATCGGTCATCGAAATGTCCAGGTGAGGGAGACACCCATGCAGCGCCCTAACTGGTGCCGACGCGTGGCGGCTACTGCCACTTGGGCGCTCGTTGGTTTTTCGGCCGTAGCATTGATTGCCCAGCCCCGGGCGCCAATCGCCGCCAAACGCGACCTGGCCGCCGAGGGACGTCTCGATGACGAAACGGCGCTGGATGGCGTTTTCCTGCCCCCCGATCGCACCGCCAAGCGGCGGCTAGAAACCTCGCAGGGGATGATCGGCGAGGGCCGCTTTGGCGAGGCCGTGCGTCTGCTGGGCTCGCTCCTGGAGAACAATGAAGATTTCTTTTTCAAACCCAGCCCCGATCAGCCGGTCTACCGCAGCCTCAAGGCCGAAGCGGGCCGATTGATTGCCGAACTGCCGGCGGCCGGACGCGAATCGTACGAACTGCAGTTTGGCGCGCGGGCTCGAACTCAGCTCAAGCAGGCCGTGGACGAGGGGCGGCTGGCGGACCTGGCCGAGGTCTCTCGCCAATTTTTCTACACGCATGCCGGGCAAGAGGCGACCTACCTGCTCGGCCGGCATCATCTCGACCAGGGGCGACCGCAGGCCGCCGCGCTCTGCTTCGAGCGGTTGCGCGAGATGGGTCCCGCGAGCCAGCGGCTGGAGCCGGCGCTGTCGGTGTCGCTGGCGACCTGCTGGCTGCGCGCCGGCAAGCCCGACAAAGCCAAGGCGGCGCTGGTGCGCCTAAAACGCAACAATCCGACGGCCGAGGTTCTGGCCGGCGGCGCGGCGCGCAAGCTCTTCGCGCAAGATGCCGACGCACTGGCCTGGATGGATGCCACGTTCGGCCCGCAGCGATCAGTGGCGGCCGGCCACAACGGAGATTGGGCCTTGTATCGCGGCGACGAAGGCCGCAATGCAGAGAGCGACGGCGGTCAGCCGCTGTTGAACGTCCGTTGGCGGCAGCGCACGGCCGACGATCGGATGGTCGAGAAATTCGTCAGCAAGGTGCGGCACGACTACGCCAACCAGGAGATCGTGGCCCTGCCCAGCCTGCACCCGCTGGTGGTCGGCGACACGGTGCTGATGCGCACGGCATTTGCCCTGCAAGCCGTCGATTTTCGCACCGGCAAGTTGATCTGGAAATACTCGTCGAACGACGAATCGCTCGAGCAGTTTCTCAAGGTCGGCAGCACGCCCCAGCCGGGTCAGAGCGCGCAATTGTTTTCGGGGCTGGACCAGCGGATCTGGGAGGACGCGGTCTACGGCACGCTGGCCAGTGACGGCCAGCAGGTCTATTACGTGGACGACCTGGGACTTGGTCCCAGCGGTAGCCCATTGACCACGGTGCTGCCCAACGGCCGCCGCGTGCACGTCAGTTCGCGCAATACCAATCATCTGGCCGCGCGCGAGCTGCGCACCCAGGGCAAATTGAAATGGGAGGTCGGCGGCCCCAACGGTGACGATGAGCCCAAGCTGGCTGGCGCGTTCTTCTTGGGCCCGCCGCTGCCTGTGCTCGGTCGGTTGTACGCGCTGGCCGAGATCAAAGGACAAGAGATTCGTATCGTGTCGCTGTCGCCCGAGACCGGCGCGCTGGATTGGTCGCAGCAGTTGGCCGTGGTTGAGCAGCCGGTGGCGCAGGATTCGTATCGTCGCAATGCCGGCGCGTCACCCAGCTATGCCGACGGCATCCTGGTCTGCCCGACCTCGGCCGGCGCGGTGGTGGCCATCGATCTGACGACCCGGGCTTTGCTCTGGGGTTATCAATATCCGCGGTTTCAGCAAAGTGCGCCCGACCGTTTCAACGCGGTGAAGTTTGGCCTCTATCCGGGATCCGAGCGACGCGTCAACGAGCACTGGGTGGACGGCAGCATCACGATGGCCGAAGGTTGCGCGCTCGTTACGCCGGTCGAATCGGACCAGATTTACTGCCTGGACGCCAAGAGCGGCAAAGAACTGTGGAAGCAGAACCGCGACGACAACCTCTACGTGGCTTGCGTGCATGACAGTCGGGTGATCCTCATCGGGCGCGAATCTGTCAGTGCGCTGAATCTGGCTGACGGTGAAGAAGCCTGGCCGCCGGTAGAGTTGCCCTCCGGAAGCCTGCCCAGCGGTCGCGGTTTTCAGACCGGTGATCATTATTACCTGCCGCTCACCTCGGCCGAGGTTGTGCGGATCAACCTGCAAAACGGGCAGATCGACCAGCGCGCACGTTCGCGCGAGGGCAACATCCCGGGCAACCTGGTGTGCCACGGCGACACGATCTTGTCGCATGGCGTCGAGTTTCTGGATGCCTATTACCAGCTCGACGCGCTGCGCAAGCAGATTGCTGAATCCCTGCAGACCAACGCCGACGATCCGCGCGCCATGGCGGCGCTGGCCGAGGTCAAGCTGAGCGAAGGCGCACTGGCCGAGGCGGTGGAGCTGCTGCGACGCTCGTACTCGCTATCCCAGGACGAGATCAGTCGCGGCCGCCTGGTCGAGGCGCTGCTGGACGGCCTGCGGAAGGATTTTGCGACCCATCGTGGCAGCGTCACGGAACTCGACGGTCTGATACAGTCGCGCGAGCATCGCCTGATGTACCTGCGTTTGGTCGCGCTCGGCAGGCAAGCGGCGGGCGAGACCATGCCCGCCTTTGAGACCTACCTGAAACTGGCGGGCGAAGCCGAGTTGGATACGGTCGACCCGATCGACGATGCCCTGAGCGTGCGTCGCGATCGCTGGATTCAGGCACAGCTTGACCAACTGCGCAGCAAAGCCGAAGGCGACGCTCAGGTCAAAATGGATGCCGCCGTGGCGACGCGCCTGGACGCGGCCTTGGCAGCCGACTCGACCGACGCGCTCAGGCGTTTCCTGAGCGTTTTCGGGTCGGGGCCTAGTGCGGCCACCGCTGCCGGGGCGCTGGTGTCGCGATTGGGTTCTGACAATGTGCTGGAGTGCGAGAACTGGTTTCGCAAGCTCGATAGCATGGGCGCGGCCCCGCAGGCCATGGCCGCTGCAGCCCGACTTGCCGCGCTGCTCGAAAAAGGTGATCGGCCGGAACTGGCGGCGATTTACTATCGTCAGTTAGCCGATCGTTTCGCCCAGGTCGCCGGGCCCCACGGCAAGACCGGCGCCCAACTCGCCGCGGCATTGCCCGACGACAGTCCCGTGCGTCGTTGGCTGAGCCAAGAAAAGCCCTGGCCCACCGGCAAAGTCTCGGTTAAGGAGAGCCAGGTCGCCGCGCGGACGCCGGCACAGCGCGGCCCACGCTCGGTCGAGCTCGATCTGGTCGGGCCAACGGGACCGATCTTTGCGGACATGACCGTCTCGCTCGACTTGCAGACCCAGGTGCTGGTCGGCAAGGACGGCTACGGAGAAAAACGCTTTCGCGTGCCGATTTATGAACATCGCAGCCGGCCCGTGGCGATGAGCCGGTTTAACGGTTACAGCCCTCCGCCGCTGAGCAGCGTCAGCGTGAATGGCGGGTTGCTGATCCTCAGCATGAGCAACCAGGTGATGGCGGTGGACGCCACGCGCGGGGTCGATCAGGCGACTAATCGCATTTTGTGGACGCAGGAACTCAGCGACCAGGTCGGCGGTTTTCAGACCGGCCAGGGTATCTACGCCCGGCCGATCCCGGTCGCCTGGGGCGCCGCGCGGTATGTGCCCGAGGACACGGTCGGCCGCCGCTACGGCACCATGGGGCCCGTGACCAACGACGGTCTGTGCTTCCAGCGGTTGCGCGATCTGCATTGCGTTGACCCTTTGTCGGGCAAGACGCTTTGGACCCGCAAGAACGTCGGCCTGGGCAATCAGTTGTTTGGCGACGAGGAATTGCTGTTTGTCGCCCCCGCGGGCGACGAGCCGACCTTGGTGCTGCGAGCCGCCACGGGCGAGCTGTTGGGCGAGCGGCGGGTGCCGCCCTTTGAATCGCGAATGGCAATGCTCGGTCGGCAGTTGCTCGTCTGGAACTCCGATGGGCCGCAGCAGACCATGCGACTCGTCGACCCTTGGGACCAACGGGTCGTGTGGGAACATTCGTTTGCCAACGGCAGCAAGGCCGATTTGATCTCGCAGGACGCCGTGGGCGTGCTGGAGCCGGACGGGAAGTTCTCGCTGGTCACGCTGCCCGACGGAAAGCTACTGGTCCACGAGCAACTCGAGCCCGAGAAGGGCCTGGTCAACATTCACCTGCTCCGCACTGGCTCACAGTATCTGCTGATCACGCACACGGCGCCGCGGCCCGAGCCGGCCGCCGGCGTGCAGTTGGTGCCCAACGCATTGAGCTTTCCGCTGGTCAACGGCCGGGTGTACTCGTTTGATCGAGCCTCGGGCAAGAAGTCCTGGCCCGCGCCCGCCGTCGTTTCGCAATATGGGTTGATGAGCAATCAGCCGAGCCGCCTGCCGCTCTTGGTGTTCGTGCGGCAAATCCAGAAATCTGGCGGCGCAGGGGGGGGACGCGAGCAGCACGCCTCGGTGCTGTGCATCGACAAGCGCACCGGCGCGATCGCCTATCAAAGCGATCAGTTGCCGCCAATCGCGGTGGCCAATTTTGAACTGACCGGAGACCCGGCGCGGCAGACAGTGACCCTGTCGCTGCCCCCGAAAGTGATCGAGCTAACGCTCACCGACGAACCAGCAGGCAGCCCGCCCCCTGCCGAGGCGCCGGCGACCGGTGAACCTCCGGCCGACGCCCCTGCGAAATAGAATCAAGGCTGAAATAGCTTTAAGGAATCGTGGATCATGAACAAGTGCTCGCTCGCCATGGGTTTGCCAGGCCTCGCGCTGGTCGCAGCGCTGGCCTTTGCGCTGGTGGGTGGCGACCGCGTGGCGGCTGCTGCCAGCACCCGTGATCCCAAGGTCGACCGGCTGGTGACCCGGGGGTTGGACTGGGTGGCCAGCACCCAATCTCGCGTGGGACATTGGACCGCCAACGAGGGGCGCTATCCCACGGCGATGACCGCCCTGGCCGGCGTGGCCCTATTGGCAGAAGGATCGACGACGACCCAGGGCAAGTATGCCAAGAATATCCGCCTGGCCGTGGACTATGTCCTCTCGCGCAGCCGCCCCAACGGTCTGATCGGCGACCCGGGCCGCGACGATCGCTACACCTACGGTCACGGTTACTCGATGCTGTTCCTCTCTCAGGTTCTGGGCGAGGAAGAAGACGAGAGCCGCCGCCGCGACCTGGTCGACGCTTTGACGCGAGCCGTGATCTTCACCGGGCAGGCGCAGACGGCCGCCGGCGGTTGGGGTTATGTCAGCGCCAAGGATGGTAGCGATTTTGACGAGGGCTCGACCACCATCACTCAGGTCCAGGGGCTGCGCGGCTGTCGCAACGCGGGCATTGCCGTGCCCAAGGAGATCGTGGACGCCGCGGTCAATTACATCCGCAAGTGCACCTTGCCGGACGGCGGTGTACAATACAGTTCTAAAGGTGGCGGCGGCCGCCCAGCCATTTCTGCCGCTGCCATCGCCTGTCTTTTCAACGCCGGCGAGTACGACGGCCAGTATGTCCCCAAGCTCGAGGACTACTGCCGGCGCAACCTCGCGGACATTTCCAACCAAGGCTTCGGCCACTGGCACTACGCCCATTATTACTACGCCCAGGTGCGCTATCGCGAGGGCGGCAATCAGTGGGAAGAATACCGCGACAAGATCTACGCCAAGCTGGCCAGCGAGGCGACGGAGAACGGCAAGTTCGTCCTCTGGACGCAAGGCTACATTGGCTCGATTTACACCACCGCCATCAACCTGACCATCTTGCAACTGGAGAACGGCGCGTTGCCGATCTATCAGCGCTAGAGGGTCACGGTCCGCCAAGCACCCGCCGCGAGAGACCACCACGATGACCGACCACGCTTTCAGCTCGCAGGATTCCGCAGCCATTCATAAATTGGGGGCCGCCCGCGGGCGGATCATGGCCCAATTGGCCCAGGTCATCGTCGGCCAGGACCAGGTCATCGAAGAGCTGCTGATCTCGCTGTTTAGCCGCGGCCACTGCCTGTTGGAAGGTGTGCCGGGCCTGGCCAAGACGCTAATGGTCAGCACCCTGGCCCGCGCGCTCAACCTCTCGTTCAGCCGCATCCAGTTCACGCCAGACCTGATGCCCGCCGACATCACGGGCACGGAGATCATTGAAGAGAACCGCACCACCGGCAGCCGCGAGTTCCGCTTTCTGGAAGGTCCGCTGTTTTCCAACGTGGTGTTGGCCGACGAGGTGAACCGCACGCCGCCGAAAACCCAGGCCGCGCTGTTGGAAGCCATGCAAGAGCGCCAGGTCACGGTCGGCCGGGTGCGACACAAGCTTTCTGACCCGTTCTTTGTGCTGGCCACGCAAAACCCCATCGAGCAGGAAGGAACCTATCCGCTGCCCGAGGCCCAGCAAGACCGCTTCATGTTCAAGGTCTTCGTCCGCTACCCCAGCTTCGCCGAGGAGTTTGAGGTGGCCCGTCGCACCACGACCACGGTCGAAGATCGGGTGGAGCCGGTGTTGTCGGCCGAAGAGATCCTGGACCTGCAGAGGATTGTTCGCGAGGTGCCGATCACGGATCACGTGATTCGCTACGTGCTGTCGCTGGTGCGGCAGACGCGAGTGGGCGAGGCGGGCGCGCCCGACTTCGTCGCCGACCAGTTGAGCTGGGGCGCCGGTCCGCGGGCGGTCCAGTTCCTGATCCTGGGGTCCAAGGCGCGGGCCCTGCTGCACGGCCGGACGCACGTCTCGACCGAAGATATTCAAGCTTTGGCCAAACCCGTGCTCAGGCATCGCCTGGTCGTGAATTTTGCGGCCGAGAGCGAGGGCATCACTTCCGACGACATCGTGGACCGCCTGTTGGCGATCACGCCCACCAAAGAGGATGAGTTGACCAGCGATGCCCGCTTCCAAAAGATTTTTGCATCCTGAGTCGATCGGCCGCATCGCGCGGCTCGACCTGCGTGCTCGCCACGTCGTGGAAGGATTCCTTTCCGGCATTCATCGCAGTCCGCGCTTTGGTCAGTCGGTCGAGTTCCTCCAGCACCGTGAATACACGCCGGGCGACGAGCTGCGCCACGTCGACTGGAAGGTCTGGGCCAAGCAGGACCGCTACTACGTCAAACAGTTCGAGGAGGACACGAACCTCCGCGCGGCGCTGTTGGTCGACGTCTCCGGCAGCATGCAGTTTGGCTCCGGCCCGATGAGCAAATATGAGTATGGCGCGACGATCGCCGCTTCCCTGGCCTACCTGCTGCTGCGGCAGCAGGACTCGGTGGGGGCAATCGCCTTCGACTCCACGATTCGCGTCCGCGTGCCGCAACGGACCAAGCGTGGTCACTTAAATTCGATCATTGCCGCCCTGGCCGCCAGCGAACCGGCCGAAAAGACCGACCTGCAAGCCATCCTGGCCGCCGCCGCCGAGACTTATCCCCGCCGCGGGCTGATGATCCTGATCTCGGACCTGCTGGTCGACCGTACCGGACTGTTCAAGGGATTGAAGCTGCTCAGACAGCATGGGCACGACGTGATCGTGTTTCACGTGCTCGACGATCAAGAGCTGGACTTCACGTTCAGCGGGCCGGTCCGCTTTGAAGGACTGGAACAGAACGACCACCTGACCTGCAATCCGCGTGCGCTTCGCGAGGGATACATGCAGGCGTTGACCGCCTACCTCACCGAGGTTCGCCACGGCTGCCGGCAGAACGGCGTGGACTATGTGCAGCTTCGTACCAGCCAGCCGCTGGACGCGGCCTTGGCGTCGTTTTTGAGTCATCGCGAGGGAACGCACCGTCGCTAGGAAGAACTGGGTTTCGAAACTCGCCGGGGACTGTCCCGATTTTGCGTAGTCCGCGGAGCAAAATGGGACCGTCCCCTTCCCCGAGGCGATTCCGAAACTACCAACCGCGAGAAGCTTGACCGATGGCCTACGATTGGCCGTGAGAACCTGACTTCATGCCCAGCTTTGTCCACGAATCGTTGCTCTGGTGGGGCTTGCCGCTCGTCGGCGTGCCAGTGTTGATCCACCTGATCAACCTGATGCGTCATCGGCGCGTGCCGTGGGCTGCCATGGAGTTTTTGCTGGCCAGCCAGAAGCGGCATCAAAAGTCGATTCTCTTCAAGCAACTGCTGCTGCTCTTGCTGCGGATGCTTGCCGTGGCGGCCGTGGTGCTGATGCTCGCCCAGCCGATGATCCGCAATCGCTGGGGCTCGCTGCTGGGCGGCACCAAGACCCATCACGTCGTGCTGCTGGACGATAGCTTCTCCATGGCCGACCGCTGGGCAGACACCAGCGCCTTTGAAGAGGCCAAGCAGGTCGTCACGCGGCTCGCCGGCCAGGCTCTGCATCGCGACACGCCCCAGCAGTTCACGCTCTTGCGGTTCTCTCGCGCCCGTCACGCTGGCCAGGGCACGCAGCCCGACCTGCTGGAAGTGCCGCTCGACGCGAATTTCTCTGCCCAGCTGGAACAACTGCTCGGTCCGCTGGAGGTCTCCCAGACGGCCGCCGACCCCGGTCAGGCGCTCGAGGCGGTCGACCTCTTGCCCGCCAAGGGCGAAGACGAGGACCGCATCGTCTACATCGTTTCAGATTTCCGTGCCAACGAATGGCAGGAACCGGTGGCCTTGCGCAAGGCGCTGTCTCGTTTGGACCAAAACGGCAACCAATTGCACCTGGTCAATTGCGTGCCCACGGAGCATCCGAATCTGGCCATCGCCGCACTGCGGCCGGTGGCGGGTACCCGCGCCGCGGGCGTGCCGATGTTGGTCGAAGTGACCCTGGTCAACTACGGCACGACAGCCGTCCACGGCGTGCCCGTGTCGCTGGAAGAAGACGGCCACGCCCGCCCCGCGATCGTGGTCGAGGATCTGCCGCCGGGCAAGCAGGTCACGCGGCGCTTTCCGGTGCTGTTCGCCACCGCCGGAGAGCATGAGATCGTCGCCCGGCTGGCCACAGACTCCGTGCCGACCGACAACGTCCGCGCGCTGGTGCTCGACGTGCCCAAGGCGATCGACGTGCTGGTGATCGACGGCGACCCCAAGGCCAAAGATGCGTTCTTCTTGACCACCGCGCTCTCGCCCGGCGGCAAGATCACCAGCGGCCTGCGCCCCGTGGTCGAGAGTCCCGCCTACTTGCGCGATCATGCGCTCGAGGGCTTCAGCACGATCTACCTGCTCAATGTCGGCCGCTTGGAACCCGAGCACGTGGCGGCCTTGGAAAAGTTCGTCAAAGCCGGCGGTGGGTTGGGCATCTTTCTGGGTGAGCAGTCCCGCGCCGAGTTTATCAATTCGCAACTCTACCGCGGCGGCGAGGGGCTGTTTCCACTGCCGCTCGTCGGTCCGGCGGAGCTGCCGGTGGACCGCTTGGAGAAAACGCCAGACCTGGAAGTCTCCGACCATCCGATCTTTGCCGTCTTCGCCGGCGAGCGCAACAGCTTTCTCGGCACCGTGGTCGTCAATCGTTACTTTGCCGCGGAAAGGAACTGGTCGCCCGATCCTGACTCGGCCACCCGAGTGATCGCCCGGCTGCGCAACAAAGCGCCCCTGGTGATCGAACATCAGTTTGGCGCCGGCCGGGTCGTGGCCGTGCTGACCAAGGCCTCGCCGTCCGAGACGGCGCTGGGCGCGTGGAACAATTGGGGACGCAACAACCCCAGCTATGTGGTGGCCCTGTTGGAAATGCAGTCATACCTCTCTGCCGCGCGCCATCCTGACACCGGTCGCCTGATCGGCGCTCCGCTGGAGGTCGAGCTGGACGTGGCGCGCTACGTGCCCCAGGTGCGGTTCGTGATGCCGCCGCAGACGCTGGGCGCCGCCAGCGTGGCGGTCGACGCCACCAGCGTGGCGGGTGGTCACCGGGCCGTGCTGCTCGACACCAACACCAGTGGCGTCTATCAGGCCCAGCTCACCGGCACCGACGGCGCACAGCGCATCGAGCGATTTGCTTACAACGTCACGCCCGAAGAGGGCAACCTGAAAAAGCTCGACGGGCCGCAATTGGCCAACGCGCTCGACGGCATTCGCTTTGAGTTCCATCAGGCGGGCGACATTAACTACAACCCGCAGCAACTGGCTGGCTTTAATCTGAGCGAGAGCCTGCTAGTGCTGTTGATCGTGGCCCTGGTGGCCGAGCAGATTCTGGCCTATGCGTGCAGCTACCACCCTTTGGCCAAGGGAGGATCGCACGCATGATGAACACGTTCCTGTTTGCCGAGACCACAACCCGCACCAGCTACGAGCTGGCCCGCTTGCAGACCTTCAGCGAGCGCTGGCACTACCTGGTGCTGGCGGTCGGCTGCCTGGCGATCGCGGGGTTTGCCGCCTGGATGATCCGCCGCGACACGGTCGAGCTGCGTTGGCCCGTGGCCTGGGCGTTGGCGGCACTGCGAATCACGGCCCTGTTGGGGTTGCTGGCCTTTTTTCTCGAGCCCGAGAAGCGGACCGAGCGCAAGGTCGTGCACAACTCGCGCGTGCTGGTGGCGCTGGATACCAGCTTGAGCATGGGTCTGCACGACGCCACGACCTCGGCCGTGCCGGCTACGCCCAACCGCATCGACCAGGTGGTGGGGCTGTTGAAAGACGGCAAGCTGATCGACACCTTGCGCGAGAAACACGACGTCACGCTGTTTCGTTTTGACACCGATCTGAACCGCGTGGCCACGCTCGGCAAGGCGACCGGCGAAGACCCGGCTAAAACTGAGCCCTCCCCTGCCCCGGCCGACAAGTCGAACGATTCCAAGCCTGCCGAGCCTGCGGTCGATTGGGTCGCAGCCGCGCTGCCGCAAGGCAACGAGACCCGGCTGGGCGAATCGCTCCGTCGTTTGATTGCCGACGAACGGGGCACGCCCGTGGCCGGCGTGATCGTATTTAGCGACGGCGGCCAAAACGCCGGCGCCGATCCGTCGACCGCCTTGGCCGCGGCGCGCGAGGCCAAGATTCCCATTTTCACGGTCGGGCTCGGGTCCGATCGCCGGCCGGCCAACGTTCGAGTCGGCGACCTCGTGGCCCCCTCCCGCGCGTATCCAGGCGACAGTTTCCACATCACCGGTTTCTTACAGGCCGAAGGGCTGGCCGATCGCACCGTCTCGGTCGAGCTCCTGTCGCGCTCTGCCGGCGACGCCGCGCAGGCCGACCAGGGCAAGGTCGAGGGCAGCCAGCGCATTACGCTCGGCGGTCGCGGCGAGGTCGTGCCCGTGAAGTTCGACATCACGCCCGGCGAGAAGGGTCGCCGCATGTATCGCCTGCGGGTCAAAGCGCCGCCGGAAGACACCAATGCCGGCGACGACCAGCAGGAGGTCGACGTTGAGATCGTCGATCGCAAGACGCGCGTGCTCTTGGTCGCCAGCGGACCGACCCGCGAGTATGTCTTTCTGCGCAACCTGCTGCACCGCGACAAAGAGACCGACCTGGATGTCTGGCTGCAATCGGCCGCCGACGGCATCTCGCAAGACGCCGACAAGATTCTGACTTCGCTCCCTTCGACACCGCAGGAGCTGTTCGAGTACGACGCGATCGTGGCCTTTGACCCCGACTGGACCAAGCTCGACCAGCAACAGATCGATCTGCTGGAGCGTTGGGTCGCGGAGAAGGCGGGCGGTCTGATCGTCGTCGCCGGCCCGGTTGAGATGGACCGCTGGGTTGGCGATGCGAAATTTGCCAAGCTGCGCGGGCTGTACCCCGTGGAGTTCAATCGCCGGCTGTCACTGACCGAAGAGGGGCGCTTCGGTTCCACGGCCGCCTGGCCGCTGGACTTCACGCGCGACGGCCTGGAGGCCGAGTTTCTCTGGCTGGCCGACAGCGCGCCGACCAGCCAGCAACACTGGTCCGACTTTCCCGGGGTCTATGGTTACTATGGCGTTCGCGGCGCTAAGCCGGGCGCCACGATCTATGCCCGCTACTCCGACCCCGAGAGCGGCAGCACCACCGAGCGGCCCGTCTACCTGGCCGGCCAGTTCTATGGCGCCGGCCGTGTGTTTTACCTGGGCAGCGGCGAGATGTGGCGACTGCGGGCGTTGGAAGACGCCTACTTCGAGCAGTTCTATACCAAGTTGATTCGCCACGTTTCGCAAGGCCGGCTGCTGTTGGGCTCCAGCCGCGGCATGCTGCTGGTCGATCGCGATCGTTATCTGCTAGGCAACACCGTGGTGGTGCGGGCCCAACTGACCAATGCACAGTTCGACCCTATCGAGGCCCCCAGCGTCGTCGTGCAGGTGGTGCGCCCCGACAGCACCAGCGAAGCGTTGACACTGGTGGCCGATCCGACCCGCAAGGGAATGTTCGTCGGGCAGTTCACGGCCCTGCAAGAAGGGACCTATCGCCTGGAGCTCGGAGTGCCCGAGGCCGACAACGAGCAGCTGACTCGCCGCATCCAGGTGAAAGTTCCCGACCTGGAGCGCGAAAACCCGGAGCGCAACGACGCCCTGCTGAGCGAGATCGCCAAGCGCACGGGCGGCGCTTACTACGTGGGCACCGAGGCCGTGTTGGGCACGCGCGGCTTGCCCGCCTTGAGTACGCAACTGACCGACCGCACCGAAGTGACCTACCTGGCCGGCGTGACCGATCGCGACTTTGAACGTAACTGGATGAACGGAATCTTGGCGGTCGTCTGCGGCGCGCTGTGCCTGGAATGGCTGATCCGGAGACTATCGAAGTTGGCCTAGCCTGCGGGCCAGGTAGATGTTCGTCAACACATAACTTATGGCAACCCACGCACCACCTCCCGACGTCCGGCTTGCTCCGGCCATCAGTTCGCTGCTGGCCCGGCTGCGGCGGCGCATCCGCGCCTATGTCTGGGCAGAAGGGTTGGCCGCGGCGGCGATCGTGCTCGCGGCCGCATTTTGGGTGAGCCTGTCGCTCGACTGGCTGTTTGAGCTGCCCACGGCCCTGCGGCTGCTCGTGCTGGTCGCCACCGGCGCGGCGCTGGCCTACGTGATCTATCGCGTGCTGATCGCTCGGCTGACCGTGCGGCTGGCCGATCGCAATCTGGCCGTGCTGGTGGAGCGGCGGTTTGGCAATTTTCGCGACAGCCTGCTCACGGCGGTCGAGCTTTCCGAGTCGCCCGATCACGCCGCCGAATTCAATCCCGAGATGCTGGCGCACACCCGCCGCGCCGCGCTTGAGCAGGTCGCGCAGGTGGACCTGGCCCGACTGTTCAACGTCGCTCCGCTGGTGCGGCAGATCAGCCTGGCGCTGGCGCTGGTGGGAGCCGCGGTTGTCATGGCGGTGGCGGCGCCCGAGGCATTGGGCGTTTGGGCCCGCCGCAACGTGCTGTTGTCCGACGAGCTTTGGCCGCGGGTCACGCATCTTTCCGTCGATGGCTTTGATGATCGCGGCCGGGTGAAGGTCGCCCGTGGCGCCGATTTTGTCCTGGCGGTCAAAGCCGATGCGGCGTTGGGCCGCGAGATTCCCGAGGTGGTCGAGGTCCGCTACAGCACCCGCGACGGGGCCCGCGGCCGCGAGAACATGAGCCGCGAGGGGGTGGTGCAGCCCGGCGAAGGGCCGTTCCAGCCGTATGCTCACAAGTTCAAGGGCGTGTTGGGAGACCTGGAGTTTTACGTACACGGCGGCGACGACCGCCAGGGTCCGTTTTATCTGGACGTGGTCGACAGTCCCACGATAAACCGCGTCACGCTGCATTGCGTGTATCCGGCCTACATGCACCGCGAGCCGCGCGACGTCCCGGTCTCGGGTCTGGTGCAACTGCCGCGCGGCACGGCGGTGACCGTCTTGGCAGACGCCAACAAACCTCTGGTCGCCGTACAAATAGACGACGTTCAGAGCGAGGGGCAGTTGACCACCGAGCGGATCGCCCTCGCCGAGACCTCCGGCGAGCCGGTGACGTCGTTCAGCTACCAACTCAACTCGCTGGACGCCGACAAGACGCTGCTGTTCACACTGTTCGACACCGACGGCATTCGCAGCCTGGAAGCCGTGCGGCTGTCGCTCTCGGCCGTGGCCGACGAGCCGCCGCAGGTCAACGTGCAGCTCAAAGGCATCGGCACGGCGATCACACCCGGTGCGCGGCTACCCGCGGTGGGTGAAGTGGTCGACGACTATGGCATCGCCAAGATCTGGTTCGACGTGCACGTCGACGAAAAGCCGGTGCGCGAGCTGCCCTTGGCGATGAAGGTCGGCGGCGAGGACAAGCTCACGGTCGACAACGCGTTGGAAACTCGCGACCTGGACCTGCAACCCAAACAGAAGCTGCTCTATGCCATCCACGCGGCCGACGGCTGCGAGCTGACCGGTGGACCCAACGTGGGCGCGAGCCAGCGTTATGGGCTGGAGGTGGTCACGCCGGACCAGTTGCGCTCGATGCTCGAAGCCCGCGAGCTGGTGCTCCGCCGCCGCTTTGAGACCATCCTGGAAGAACTGACCGACAACCGCAACTCGCTGGCCGCGATTGGAGTGACCAAGGACGAACAGGACCAGGCAACCAAGACGCCGGAAGGCGGCGTGCCGGAGACGTCGCCGGAACTGGTGCAGGCCCAACGGGTCGACCAGAACGTGGAGCGTGCCGGGCACGAGACCCTGGTCGTGGCCACGTCGTTTGACGAAATTCACGAGGAGATGGTCAACAACCACATCGACACACCCGAGCTCAAAGAGCGGCTCAAAGACGGCGTTGCCGACCCCCTGCGGCGAATCATCGGCGAGCGGTTTCCCAAGCTCCGCGGCGAGCTCAAGCGGTTTGCCGGCGAACTGGGCGACCCAGAAAAGGCGCCCGTCAGCCGGACGGCGGCCCTGGCTGAATACGACGCCACGCTGGTCGAGCTCCGCCTGGTGCTGGATAAGATGTTGGAGCTGGAGACGTTTAACGAAGTGCTGGAAATGCTCCGCGAGATCATCGCCGAACAAGAAAAAGTTTCCGGCGAAACGAAACAAAAGCAGAAACAGAAGCTTAAGGATCTGGCGGAATGAAACAGCCGCCGAGAATCACTGCGCGAGGGTACGTCTCGCGCGGTCTTGTGGGAAGGACGGATGCGATGGTGCACAACGCCTTGATGCTGGCGACCGTGATCGGCGGCCTCGTCTCGTGGTGCGCCGCCATATCGGCCCAGGAGGTGCCCCCGCCGGAGCCGGCCACCGAGCAACCGGCCGACGACAAGGAATCGCCCGACAAGGAATCGCCCGGCAAGGCCAGCCCTGAGGCCGCCTTGGCCAACCGCCAGCGGCAGTTGGGCGATCGGTTCGTCGAGCTCGAAAAGCTGCTACTGCGCATGGCCGAGCTGACCGCGCCGACCGACCCACGCCGGGCGGCCCTGCTCCGCCAGGCCGTGGCCCAGAGCAAGGATCGGGACATTGACCAACAGTTCGAGTCGCTGGTCGACCTGCTCAAGCAGCAGCGGCTGTCGCTGGCCGTCAAAGGTCAGGACGGCGTGCAGCGCGACTTGTCGCGCTTGCTGGAATTGTTGTCCAGCGAGGACCGCTCAAAGCGGATCGAATCGGAAAAGGAAAAAATTCGCGAGTATCTCAAGCAGGTCAATCGGCTGATCAAGGAGCAGAAATCGCTCCAGGGAGAGACCTCGCGCGAGGGAGACGCCAAAGAACTGGCCGAGCGTCAGGCGGACCTCAAGGACAAGACTGGCGAGCTGGCCGAAAAGCTCCACGACGACGCGATCAAAAACGCGCCCACTCCGTCCGACGACGCCGCCGAAGAGAAACCGCCGGGCAAAGACTCCGGCAAACCGTCGGACGCCCAGGACGGTGAGAAGAAGGATGGCGAGAAAAAGGAGGGTGAAAAGCAGGACCCGAAGGGCGACGCCGAGAAAGACGCGGACGCCAAGGACGGGGAAAAGAAAGACAAAGACGCCGATAAGAAGGACGCCGACAAGAAAGACGCTGACAAGAAGGACGCCGACAAGGACGAAAAGAAGTCCGACGCCGATTCCGAGTCGAAGCCGGGCGACAAGTCCGATGCGGAGGACTCGCAGGGCGAGAAATCCGAGAGCGAAAAATCCGACAGCAAGAAGTCCGAGGGCAAGCCGGGTAAGCCGATGCCGCCCCAGCCGGGCGATTCGCAGCCGGGCGAGAGTTCTCCCAGTGAGACGCCCCCTAGTGAAAGCCCGGCGCAAAAGCGGCTGGAGCAAGCCCAGAAACGGATGAAGGAAGCGCAAGAGAAGCTGGAAGAGGCCAAGCGCAAAGACGCCACCGAGAAACAGGAAGAAGCGATCCGCGAGTTGGAGCAAGCTCGCGCCGACCTGGAGGAGATTCTCCGCCAGTTGCGCGAGGAAGAGATGGCCCGCATGCTGGCAATGCTGGAAACTCGCTTCCGCAAAATGCTCGAAGCGCAGGTCGAGGTGTTCGAAGGCACCAAGCGGCTAGACCAGGTGGTCCAGACCGAGCGCGACCGCGACGACGAGATCGAGGCCGGCCGCCTGAGCCGCCGTGAGGCCCAGATCGTGGCCGAAGCGGACAAGGCCCTGGCCGTGTTGCGCGACGACGGCTCCGCGGTCGCGTTTCCCGAGGCGGTTATGGCGATCCGTGACGACATGCAGCAAGTGGTCCAGCGGCTGGCCGAGGCCAAAGTCGGCGAGGTAACCCAGGCGGTCGAGTCCGACATCATCGTGGCACTGGAAGAAATGATCGCCGCGCTCAAGAAGGCCCAGAAAGACATGGAGCAAAAGGGTCAACCCGGCCAGCCAGGCGAAGGCGGCGAGCAAGAACCGCCCCTGGTCGACGTGCTGGCCGAGTTGAAGATGATTCGCGCCCTGCAAATGCGGGTCAATCAGCGCACCCAGCGCTACGCCGAGCTCACCAAGACCGAGCAGGCCGAGACCGAGGATTTGCTGAAGGCGCTCAAGCAGCTTTCCGAGCGGGAAGAACGCATTCACAAGGTTACACGCGACATCGTCGTCGGGAGGAACCGATGAACCGAGGCACTCTCGTAATACGGATCGCACTCCACGGCATCATCGCGGTGGCGGCCTGCGCGCCGGGCGTGGCGTCCGACGTCAAGCCGCGCGCCGACTTTGCCCGCCGCGCCACTTGGAAAGTTCCCACCCCGGCCGAAGTGCGCGAGCAGGTCGCCCGCTGGATGGAGGCCGCCCAGCTCGATCCCACGGTCCGGGCCCGCGTCGAGGCCGTGTGGGCGGTCGACGTAGCCGCCGAAGGCGATCGGACCAACGAGATCACGCTCTTGGATCGCGTCGTCGCGTCGCTTTCCGCCGCCGACCCCCGCTCAGCGGAGCTGGCGCTGACGTGCTCACAGCCGCGCCGGCAGGTCGCTTTGCCCGACGTGGCCTGGTTGGCCGACGACGCGGTCGATCCGCTGGTGCGCAACAATTTGCGCCTGGTCCTCGGTCGCTGGCTGGTGCAGGAATCATTGTATGACGAGGCCCTTGAGCAACTCGGCGGCTTGAAGACGGCCGACGTGGTCGATCCGGCCGGACTGTTGTTCTACCAGGCGGTGGTTCACCATCGCATGCTGGCCCGCGAGCCGGGTCTGGAGGCGATCGGGCGGCTGCTAGAAAACGAAACCGAGATGCCCAAGCGTTACACCACGGTGGCTCGGCTGATGCAGACCGACCTGGAAGGTCTAAAAGACGAATCGCTGGACCACATCGCTCGGCGGATGGAAGACATTCGCCGGCGGTTGGACCTGGGTCGCGCCGGTCCCAAGGTGCGCAAGGTCGAGGACGACGTGATCGCGTCGCTCGACAAACTGATCGAAGAGATGGAAAAGCAACAGCAAGCCGCCGCGGCGGCCGCTGCGTCGCGCTCAGGCAAGGGTGGCGCGCAACCGTCGATGCCCCTGCCCGATAGCCGCCCCGTCGAGCAGAAGGGGCCCGGCGACGTCGCCAAGAAGCCCGTCGGCGACACCAGTGGCTGGGGCGACCTGCCGCCGCGCGAGCGCCAGGAGGCGCTGCAGCAGATTGGCAAGGATTTTCCAGCCCACTATCGCGACGTGATCGAACAATACTTCCGCAAACTGGCCGCCGACGAGGGCGACCAGCCGGAGAAGTAGTCCACTCGGCCAGCGACTTCCCAGGTTCGCCCAATCGTGACAAGAGAACGTTGATGACTTGGAACCTATTACTTGCCGTCGGAATGCTCACCGCGCCCGGCGACTTTTCGGTCCAGGCGCTCGACGGCCGGCAGGTCGCCGGCCTACTGGCCGAGCTCGACGCGCGGCAGATGGTGCTCGAAACTCCTGCCGGGCGAGAGACCCTGGCGCTCGAGACATTGGCCGGCATGACGCGCGAAGGGGGAGCCGCTGCGGTTGAGCGCCCCGCGACGGTCTGGGTCGAACTCATCGACGATTCGACCCTGGCGGCAACCAGCTATACGGTGGCCAAGGGGCAGGCGCAACTCGACCTGGCCGGCGGATTGCACGTTGAATTGCCCACCAAGAGGATTCGCTCGGTTCGCTTTGGCGGCAAAGACGCGACCGGCGAAAAATTGAACAAGCAATGGGCCGAGATCGCGGCAACCGGCGGCGCGGGCGACCTGCTGGTGACCCGCAAGGACGGCGCGCTCGACTTTACCGAGGGCGCGGCAGGCGACGTCACGGCCGAGATTTGCAAGTTCGAAGTCGACAGCGAAGTGATCCCGGTCAAGCGTCCCAAGGTCGAAGGGGTGATTTACTTTCATCCGGCCGCGGCCGACCTGCCCGACGCGGTCGGCAGCCTGCACTCAGGCGATGGCGGACATTTGAGCCTGCGCACGATGAGCCTGGAGGGAGACAAGCTAAAGATCGTCACGCCCGCGGGGGTGGAGCTTGCGCTGCCGCTGGAGGGAGTGGCTCGCTTTGACTTCAGCTCCGGCAAGATCGCGTATCTGAGCGACCTGGAGCCCGATAGCGCCGCGTTCACGCCGCTGGTCGGTTTCAAGGAGGCCCAGCCGGCGATCGAGCAATTTTATCGGCTGCGTCGCGACGTGGGTTTCGATCAAGAACCGCTCGTGATGGCGGGCAAGACCTATGCCAAGGGGCTCTCGCTGGCCAGTCGCAGTGTGGTGGTCTACCGGCTGCCCGGCAAGTTTCGCTTGTTCAAAGCCACGCTGGGCATCGACGACAGCGTGCGACCATTGGGCGCGGCGCAGGTAGCGATCAAGGCCGACGGCAAATCACTGTGGCAAGGCGCGGTGCGCGGCGATCAACCGCCGGTGGACGTCGAGCTGGAATTGGCCGGCGCCAAGCGATTGGAGGTCACGGTCGATTATGGCGACGACCTGGACGTGGCCGATCGGGTCGACCTGGGCGACGCGCGGGTGACCAAGTGAGTACTGGACGGGCGGGAGTTCACGTGACGACGAATCGAGGAATCATGACCCAGCGCATTGCCTGGTTGACCCTGGTCTGCCTGTTGTGCTGCGCGCCAGCTTGGGCACAGGTGGACCCTGACGTGCAGAACGCCGAAGCAGACCGCGTGGCCGTGGTCGAGCGGGCCAGCCGGTCGGCAGTGGCCATTTTTGCCAACGGCGGCCAGGGAGGCGGCTCGGGCGTGGTCATCTCGCCGGACGGTTACGCCCTGTCTAACTTTCACGTCACCAACGAGGCCGGCAAGCACATGCAGTGCGGCATGGCCGACGGCAAGCTGTACGAGGCTGTGATCGTGGGTATTGATCCCACGGGGGACGTGGCCCTGATTAAGCTCCTGGGCCGCGAGGATTTTCCGGCGGCAGAGTTGGCCGACAGCGACCAGGTGCAGGTCGGCGATTGGTGCTTCACCATCGGCAATCCGTTTCTGCTGGCCACCGACTTGCAGCCGACCGTGGCTTATGGGGTCATCTCCGGGGTGCATCGCTACCAGTATCCGGCCGGCACGATCCTGGAGTATGCCGACTGCCTGCAAGCCGACGCCGCGATCAATCCCGGCAACTCGGGCGGTCCGATGTACGATGCCCAGGGTCGGCTGATCGGCATCAACGGTCGCGGCTCGTTCGAGAAGCGCGGCCGGGTTAATGTGGGCGTGGGCTATGCGATTTCGATCAATCAGATCAAGAACTTTCTCGGTCACTTGAAGAGCGGACGCCTGGTGGACCATGCCACGCTGGGCGCCAGCGTGCGCAGCGACGTCGACCGCCGCGTGGTGGTCGACGACATCCTGGAACAGTCCGACGCCTACCGCCGTGGACTCCGCTACGGCGACGAAGTGGTGCGCTTTGGCGGCCGCGACGTGAACACGGTCAACGCATTCAAGAACGCGCTGGGCATCTTTCCCCAGGGTTGGCGCGTGCCGCTGGTGTTTCGACACCGCGATGAGACCTTCGAGGTGCTGGTCCGCCTGCGGGGCGTGCACTCGCAAGCCGAGCTGAACGAAATGCTCGTCGGCGGTCCGAAGGTTGAACCAGAAAAGGGGCCGGAGAAGAAGCCCGAGAAGGACAAAGAGCCCGCGCCTGGTGAGCCCAAGCCCGACCGCATGCCGGCCGGGCATCCGCACCAAGAGGCCCCGATGCCCGAGGTGGTGAAGCGGCATTTCATCGAGCGGCCGGGCTACGTCAACTATTACTTCAACGAGCTCAATCGCGACCGGGTCTGGAAAGCGCTCGTAGCCCGGGGAGACTACGCGGGCCTGTCCGGCGCTTGGACGGTGCTGGGCACCGCCGGCATGGGCGACCTGGTCGAATACACGCTCACTGAGGACAGCGCCACGATCAAGCTGGCCAGCGGCGAGCTGACCGTGGGGCTCGACGGCGAACTGTCGGCGCGGCTCGATCCGCCCGGCAGCGGCGGGCTGCTGGCGGCGATGGGTTTGTGGCGGCGGTTTCTGGTGTCGGGCGTGGCGCAGTTTGGCAACGTGTCTTACTGGGGCACCGCGCCGCTGGAGGGCCACGAAGGGTTGTGCGACGTGCTCTTAGGCGTGTATCGCGACGTCGAGTGCCGGTTTTATTTCGACCCGGCCGACGGACAACTAGCGGCGATGGAACTGATCGCCGACGAGGACGACGATCCGTGCGAGCTGTACTTTCACGACTACCACGAAGTGCAGGGTCGGATGTTTCCGCGGCGGATCGAGGTTCGCCACGGCGACATTGTCTATCAGTCGTTGGACTGCAAAGAATTCAAGTTCGAAGAACGCGCGGCCAAATAGCTCTGACTAGAGAGACGCATGCTGAACTCGTTCAATACTCAAGCCGTGTCGCAGCCTGGTCGCTGGCGAACATTTGCCTGCGCGGTCGTCGCACTGGCGATGCTGGCTGTCGCGCCGCGCGTGCCCGCGGCCGAGTCACTGGCCGCCACCATCGACGCGGTGCAGGCCAAGATCGTCAAGATCTACGGCGCCGGCGGCGTCCGCGGGCTGGAGGCGTACCAGAGCGGCTTTTTGATCTCGGCCGAAGGGCACGTGCTCACGGTCTGGAGCTACGTGCTGGACACCGACTACATCACCGCCACGCTCGACGACGGTCGCCGCTTTGAGGCCAAGCTGGTCAGCTTTGATCCGCGGTTGGAGCTGGCCGTGCTGAAGGTCGAGGCGACCGAGCTGCCGCATTTTGACCTCGCGGCTGCCGTGCCAGGCGAAGTCGGCACACGGGTTTTGGCCTTTAGCAACCTGTTCGGCGTGGCCACGGGCGACGAAGCTGCCAGCGTGCAACACGGCGTGATCGCGGTGAAGACCCGGCTCGACGCCCGCCGAGGCGTTTTCGAGACCCCCTATCACGGCTCGGTCTACGTGCTGGACGCGATGACCAACAATCCCGGCGCCGCCGGCGGAGCGCTGGTAAACGATGAGGGCGAGCTACTGGGCATGCTCGGCAAGGAGCTCCGCAGCGCGCAGAACAACATCTGGCTCAACTACGCGATGCCCATCGACGAGCTGCGCGCCAGCGTCGAGGCGATTGTCGCCGGTCGCGACCGGCCGGCCGAGCAAGACAAGCAAGATCGTCCGGACCATCCGGCCGACCTGGCATCACTGGGCCTGGTGCTGGTGCCCGACGTGCTGGAAAGGACCCCGCCCTATGTGGACCTGGTTCGCAGCGGTTCGCGCGCGGCCGTCAGCGGGCTCAAGCCCGATGACCTGGTGGTCTACCTGGGAGAGAACATCGTTCAATCCTGCAAGAACCTCCGCGAGGAGCTGGGCCGGCTGGAGCGCGACGCCGAGCTGCGGGTAGTCGTGATGCGTGGACAGGAACTTGTGGAAGTGGTCATCAAACCCGCCGGCGCGCCTGAGGAAAACAAACCGTGATCGTGCGATTGACCACAAACTGTGTCACGCTGGCGACCTTGATGCTGTCGGCGTGTTTGGCCGACGCGGCGGATAGCCTGCGTCAGAAAGAAGAGCAGGCGATCAAGGCGGCGGTGGCCCGGGTTGCCCCGTCGGTCGTGCGCATCGAGACCGTGGGCGGCTTGGAGCGCATCGGCCAGATGTTGGTCGGCACCGGCCCGACCACCGGCCTGGTGGTCTCGGCAGACGGGTTCATCGTTTCCAGCGCGTTCAACTTCGTGCAGAAGCCGGCGTCGATCCTGGTAAGCGTGCCAGGGGGCGGACGTCATGCAGCCAAGCTGGTGGCCACCGACCACAGCCGGATGTTGGTGCTATTGAAGATCGAAGCCGACTCGCCGCTGGCCGTGCCCGAGGCCGCGCCGCGCGGCGAGGTGCGCGTGGGGCAATGGGCTCTGGCCGTTGGCCGCACTTTCGAGGCCGACCAACCCAATGTCTCGGTCGGCATTGTCAGCGCCCGCGACCGCATCTGGGGCAAGGCGCTGCAGACCGATGCCAAGATCTCTCCGAACAACTACGGCGGGCCGCTGGTGGACATCGCCGGCCGAGTGCTCGGGGTGCTGGTGCCGATGTCGCCCGATGCGGGCGGCGAAATGGCCGGGGTCGAGTGGTACGACTCAGGCATCGGCTTTGCCGTGCCGCTCGAGGACGTACTGGCGGTGTTGCCCAAGTGGAGCCAAGGCGTCGACCTGCGGCCCGGACTGCTGGGCATCAACACCAAGGGCGCGAACATCTATGCCGACCTGCCCGAGATCGCGGCGACCCGGGCCACGGGACCGGCCTACAAGGCGGGGCTGCGGACGGGCGACAAGATCGTCGCGGCAGCCGGCTCGCCAATCGCGCGGATGGCTGAGCTCAAGCATCGGCTGGGACGGTTATATGCCGGCGACAAGGTGCAGCTCGTCGCCACGCGCGGCGAACAAAAGATCGAGGTCGAGGTCGAGTTGGTCGACAAGATCGAGCCGTACGAATTTCCGTTTCTGGGCGTGCTGCCCAAGCGGTTTGTCAACGGCGCCGCAGACCCAGGCCTGGTCGTGCGCTGGGTTTATCCGGACAGTCCGGCCGCCGCAGCGGGAATTCAGCTGGAAGACCGCATCATGTCAATGGGCGGCAAGGCCATCGCCAGCGCCTCGGCGGCAGCCCAGGAGTTGCTCACCGTCGAACCGGGCCAGGCACTCAAGCTGGAAGTGAAGCGCGGCGACCAGACCTTGCCGCTGGAGGTCACGCTGGGAAAGCTGCCCGAGGCGTTGCCCGGCGAATTGCCGCCGGCTCACGACGAGCTGCCGCCGCCCGCGGCCGAGCAGCCGGCCAAGGGCGTGGTCGAGTTGAAGCTGCCCGAGTTTGAAAACAACTGTGTGGCCTATGTGCCGGAAAGCTACCGCAACGATCTGCCGCACGGCTTGATCGTGTGGCTGCACGCCCCGGGCGGTTTTGAGCAGGACAAGCTCGTCGAGCTTTGGAAGCCGCTGTGCGACGCGCACGGATTCATCTTGCTCGCGCCGCAGTCAGCCGACAAGACGGGCTGGAAGCCGACCGAGGTCCGCTTTGTGCGCAAGATGGTTGACGACGTGCGGCGGCGCTACACGATCGATCCGGCGCGGCTCGTGGCCCACGGGCACCAGGGTGGCGGCGCGCTGGCCTATGTATTGGCATTCACCAGCCCAGACGAGGTCAAGGCCGTGGCCGCGGTCGACGCTCCCCTGCCCCGCGGTGTGAACCCGCCCGAGACCGAGCCGACCCGGCGCCAGGCGATCTACACCACGCTGGCTACCAAGAGCGAGCTCACCCCGGCCGTCGAGGCGGGCATCGAGCGCCTGCGCGAGGCCCGTTATCCACTCACGGTCAAGAATGTCGGCGAACAGAGCCGGTATCTCACTCCTGAGGAATTGACCGAGCTGATTCGTTGGTTTGACACGCTTGATCGCTTGTAAGGCGAGCCTGTCTCTCGCGACGTGTTGCGGGGACGGAGTCGCGATTGGTCTGTCGGCACACGAGCGGCCGGACGATAATGAACGGCATGCATCGTCCGAGCATTGGCATTGTCGCCCTGATTCTGTTGGCCGTGGGCCTGTTTGCGCGCGGGCAGATCGACGACGTCGTGGCCGGCTCTTGCCTGCGGATCGGCTCGGTGCTGGCGATGCTGTGGCTGGCCGAACCGCAATTGCGCCGCGTGCCGACCTGGCTCGTCGCGTCGCTGTTCGTCGTGCTGGTGATCCTGATGCGCTGGCCGCGGCTGCTGGTGGTCATGATCCCGCTGGCGCTCTTGTTGTGGTGGCTGCGGCCGCGCGAGTCGTCACGGGTGCGCGATTGACGGGCCAAGTCCGCGCACGCTGATCGTCGACCAGCCTGTACTGCTACTCCGCCGGCGCCGTAGCCGGGTCGACCCGTTCACGGGCGGCCAGTTGCATGGCCCGCAGGAATATCACCGCGCTGGCGGCAGCCAGGATCGCGGCAAACACGAACGCCGCGCCGGGAAAGTAAATCGGCCCGTCGGGCTTGGTGAAATACTCAAACAGGCCGGTCATCAAAAGCGGCCCGACGATCGAGGTCAGCCCATACAGACTGGACACGCCCCCTTGCAGCTCCCCCTGGGCGCTGGCCGGCAGGTGTCGTGACATCAGGCCGTTGATTGAGGGTTGGGCCAGCCCGGCGAGCGACGCGAACAGGATGCACACGTAGATCATCCAGGTTTCTGACGACAGCGCATAGCCCAGGAACCCCAGCGCTCCGATGGTCAGGCCGATGAGCGCCGCTGAGCGCTCACCCATTCTGGGAATCAGCACCCGGGTCAGGCCACCCTGCACGACCGCCATGGTGACGCCGGCAAAGGCCAACGACATGCCGATGGCCTCCTCGGACCATTCGAACTTGAGCTTGGTGTAATAGGCCCAGGTGTTGGGCAGCACCTGGTGGCCGAGCTGCCAGAGAAACAGCGCGCCGACCATGTCCCACACTGCCGGATAGCGGCGCAGTTGCAGCACGGTGCCCAGCGTGTTGGCCCGCCGCCAGGTGAACGGCCGCCGGGCCGCGACGGGCAGCGTCTCTGGAAAGACAAAATAGCCATACACCGCGTTGATCGCCGCCAAGACTGCCGCGGCAAAGAACGGCGCCCGCGGGCCGAAGCTACCCAGCAGACCGCCCAGGGCGGGGCCGAGGATGAAACCCACGCCGAAGGCCGCACCAATCAGGCCAAAGTTCTGCGCCCGTTTCTCTGGCGGACTGATATCGGCCACGCAGGCGTTGGCCGTGGTGTAAGCCGCGCCGGCGATGCCCGCGATCACGCGGCCGATGAACAGCCAACTCAGCGTGGGCGCAAAACCCATCACGGCATAATCCAGTCCAAAGGCCACCAGCGACGTGATCAGCACGGGCCGTCGACCAAATCGATCGCTCAAATTGCCGATCACCGGGCCAAAGACGAACTGGGCGATCGCATAAGAAAAGGCCAGCCAGCCGCCGTCGAGCGAGGCCTCGCTGACCGTCTCGCCGGTCAGCTCCATCAGCAGCCGGGGCATTACCGGCAACACGATGCCAAAGCCGATCGTGTCGATCAACACGGTCAGCAAGACAAAAGTCATCGCGTGCTTGCCGGCGATGGGATTGGTCATTGGCAATGCCACTATCGTCGGGATGGGTCCGCGTGCTGCCGGACGACGAGCAAACCAGACGGAGAACTAACCGATCTTGGCTTTCAGCTCGCGCAGCAGCTTGAGCGCTTTGCCGATTTCGGCCTTCTGCCGCTCGGGCTCCGCCGGGATCTCGCGCTCGATGGTCAGCGGCCCCTGGTAACCAATCTTGTCGAGCGTGCGGAGGTAGCGTTCCATGCCGACGTCGCCTTCGCCGAGCGCCACCTCGCTGCCCCACTCCTGCCCCGGCCGCGCCGCCCACTTGCCATCTTTGCAGTGGACGCTCTTGACCCAGCGGCCGACCTTTTCCAAAGCCTCGATCGGCTCGCCCGACCCATAAAGGATCATGTTGGCGGGATCGAAATTGATGAACAGGTTATCGCGCTCGACGTCGCCAATGAACTGCGCCAGCGCGTCGGCCGGCTCCTGTCCGGTCTCCAGATGCAGGGCCTGTTGCTGGCCGGCGCAGTGATCGCAGATGCGGCGCGTGACGTCGATCACCTCGCGATAAAGAGGCTCCTTGCGGTCGTGCGGCACAAAGCCCAGGTGCAAGGCCACGACGTCGACGCCCAACAGCCTGGCAAAGTCGGCGATCTCCAGCATTTCTTTCGTGCGCTCGGCCCGCGTGGCCGGCGGCACCAGGCCCACGGTCCGCGTGACTGTGGGAATGTCGGCGTAGCTCTCGCCGTCGAAACCGCCGAAGACGGCCGTAAGGCGGATGTTCAGGCTGGCCAGGCGGTCGAGAAACCGCCGAGCGTGCTCGGGCGTGCGGGTGTTGGCGTGCGGCGCGTGCAGTTGAATCGTCGGCACGCCCAACTCGTAGGCCACGTCAAGCTGCACGCCTAGCCCGGCGTCGATACTGGCAAACACGCCCAACGGCCATTTTTCCACGCGAGTGCTCCCAAAATGCGGTGCGAAGGTTCGGCTTCGCGGCGCGCTGGCAGGAGGCAATCACACGTCAGGCAGTCGCGCGGCGAGCCACCATTAGAGCAACCCGCCCGGCGAGTTCAAGTTTACTTGGCGGCGTAACGCGACAGGTCCGGCTTGACGCCCTCGGGCGTTTCGTCGCTGTCGATATCGAACCACTCTTTCTTAAACTCGATCCGCCGGTTCTCGCGCATGGCGATGTTGGTGGTCAGCGCGATCACGGCGTCACCCAGCGCCACCTTGGGCTTGCAGCGGGGCTGATTGTTGGGGTCGGGGTTGCGAATGCACCAGGCCCAGTGCTCGATCTCTTCGGTGTAGCCACGGCTGATGGGGCCTTCGAGCGCCTTCTTGCCGATGGCCGCTGCCTCGCCGCCGCCGCTCTGCGTGGTGTCCAGCGTGGGGCCCTTGGCGCCCTTGGAGACCGAGACGCTGGTCGTGGCCGGGGCGCTGTTAGAGAACATCATCACTTCCGTTTCGCGCTCCAGGATCAGGGTGCCCTTGGTGCCCATCACGGTCTCGCCGTAGCCGCCGAAACCGTTGCCGTTGATCGTCGAGTAGGTGACGCCAATTTTCTTGTTCGGGTCGCTCTCGTAGTCGGGACCCGGAAACTCGTAGACGCAATAAACGTGGTCCTCGCAGTCGCGGTCCAGCGGGAACAGCGACCGCATGCCCACGGCCGAGACCGTGAGCGGCAGGGCCTTCTCGCCGTCCTTTCGCAAACCGGAGATGAAGATGCCGGCCGCGTCGAGCTGGTGGCTGCCCAGCTCGGCCATCAGGCCGCCGCCGGTGCGGTTCCAGAGCCGCCAGCGGATCAGTTCTTCCAGAGCCGACCGCTTGTTGCCGTCGGCCAGCGTGATCGACTGGTAGCCGTAGTTCTCGGCTTTGACCGCGTTGTCCAGATACTGGAGCGTGAGCTGGTCGATCTCGTGGCTGAGGCTGCCGATGGCGTTGGCCTTGGCCGCCTCGATCTCACGTTTTAACACGGCGACCTTGGCGATCTCCTTGCCCAGGCTGTCGATCGCCAGGCCTTTAGCGGTCTCCAGATCCTTTTGCAGCTTGGCCAGCCGCTTTTGCATTTTTTCATCGGGCAGCGGTAGCGACCAGCTATCGTGGTTGGGCATGTTGTCGCGGTGCCACTGGGCGCGGATGCTGTGAATCTCGCCGATCAGGCCGCGGCGGATCGTGTCGACCGCGTTGTCGTAGAGGATGCTGTAGTGCCGCTGGTGGCCGGTGGCCAGAATCTTGTTGTTTTGCGCGGCAAAGCGGCCCATCTCCTTGCACTCGTGCACGCTGTGGCCCATCAGCTTTTCGGTCAGCACGTGCTTGCCGGCGGCTATGGCCTCGATCGCCACGGGCGCATGCAAGTGCAAGGGCAGCGCGATAATCACGGCTTCCACAGCCGGGTCCTTCAGCAGGTCGTGATAGTCCTGGTTGTAGACCTTCACGTGCTTGCGAGCTTCGTCCTCACTTTGCCAGCCATACTTGGTCATCAGGCCGCTGCGCACCTTCAGGGCGTTCTCGCTGGAGTGGTCGCCGTGAAACGCACGGTGAATGTTGTAGGGGCGAATGTCCGAGATGGCCACGACCTGGATATAGCTAGGCGTGACCGAGCCCAACAGCACATTGCCCTCGTCGCCGGTGCCGATGACGCCGATCCGTAGCGGGTCTTTGATCGAGGCCTCGTAGCCGAAATACATGGCGCCTAGTCCCGCGCCCGAGACGGCGCCGGCGGCGATGCCGGTCTTCAGAAAGTCACGGCGGGTGACGCCGATGGCGTTCTGGAAATTGCCTTGGCCGACGGCCTTTTCTTCAGGACTCAAATACATCGGAGCTACCTTTCGTCTCTGGCTTTTGTCTCTGGAGTCGAGCCGGCGATCAGATTGTGGACAAAGAAATCGAGCCCCGCCCAGCGGCCCACCGCGGTGGTGGCCAGCGTGAGCAGCGCGAACATCTCGACATATTGATTGAAGGTCGGCGCCGTTTCTGATATCCAAAACGGCTGCATCATCACGACCGACAACAAAAACGCCGCACCGGCCAGGCAGGCCGTGCGGGTAAACAGACCCAAGAGCAGAAACATGCCGATCGCCAGGATGCCATAGGTCATCACCCGGTCCACCGCGTCGATCGAGGTCCGCGGGTGGGGCAGCGGCGCGCGGCTGCGCTGGTCGTCGTTGAGCACCCTGGACAGCGCCTGGTCATAGTCGGCTTCTATCTTCTTAAGCTGCGTTTGCCAACCGTTGGCTTCGCCGGCCAACTCGGCCTGCTTGGCCGACACCCGCTGCTGCTGGAACGGCACATCGGCGGCCGCGGCGCCTTTGGTGGTCTCTTTGCGGTGCCACTCGTGGACGTGGGTCACCAGGGCGTCCTTGTTGTCTACGGACCAGGTGCGCAAATCGTTCTGATATTCGGCAGCAATCGCCTTGGCGCGACGTATCTGTTGCTCGTCCAGGCCATAATGCTCGGCAAATTGCCCGCGGCGGGCCTCCCAGTCGTTGCCGATCGCGTCCAGCCAGGCCTGCACCGCGTGCTCGTTGGTCTCGGGCCGTTCACCATGCAACGCCTCGTCAAAGCCGTGAAATTCCGGCAGGTAGGCCTGATACATGGGGGCCAGCGGACCCTTGGCGTTGCGCAGCACCGGCTCGCTGGTCCAGTGCGGGTCAGCATAGTGCTTCATGCCTTCGCTAAAGAAGTGCCAGCCGATGTTGACGCGAAGCAACACCAGCAGCACGACCGTCGCCAGACTGATCGAGTAACCCTTGGACACGAAATGAAACCTCCGGCGAGCGGTGGGGCGAAGCCAACGGATGGTAGCGGCCAGAAGTCGCCTTCTCTTGCGCCGCCAAGGTGGGAAGCTGTCTCGGTAACCCTAAACCCTTATTCTAAACAACCCGGCCACGACCAATCTAGGGCCGGCCCAGCGGCAATTTTCGGCCGCGAAACGAGGCGCGGCGAGCGAACCCGCGACGTCGCCAGGGGTCTTTGAAGTTTCGCCTGGCTGGTGCCGGCGATACGATAGAAAACTGGCGCGCTGGCTCTCGGCCCGCACGCGTGCCCGGCGGACAAAATCTCTCTTCACAATCAGGCCGCGGCGCGACCGTGGCCCCCCCAATGCGAATCGTCCTCTGTTATCCGGTTGAAGATCGCCACCTTAACCAGATTCGGGCGGCCGCGCCCCAGGCCGAAGTGATCGATGCCGGCCAGGAGCACATTGGCCGCGAGATCCTCTCGGCCGACCTCTTCTGCGGCCACGCCAAGGTGCCGATGCCGTGGGACGAGGTCGTGCGCGGCGGCCGGTTGCAATGGATCCAGTCGTCGGCCGCGGGACTCGATCACTGCCTGGTCCCCTCCGTGGTGGCATCCAAAATTACGGTCACCAGCGCCTCGGGCGTGTTGGCAGACCAGGTCGCGGAACAGTCGATCGCCTTGGCTACGGGACTGTCGCGGAGCCTGCCGGTCTTCTTTCGCGCGCAGCAGGCTCGCGAGTTCATTCGCCGACCGACCCGCGACCTGATGGACAGCACCGTGGGTATCGTGGGCCTGGGGGGCAACGGTCGCCGCCTGGCTGAAGTGCTCAGCGTGTTCAACACGCGGATCCTGGCGACCGACACGTTCCCCGTCGACAAGCCCGCCTGCGTCGCCGAACTTTGGCCCGCCGAGCGCTTGGACGACCTGCTCAAGGAAGTCGAGTTCCTGTTTCTCTGCGCCCCGTTGACCGACGAGACACGCGGCATGATCGATCGCCGTGCACTCGGCCTGATGCGGCCGGATGCGTTCTTGATCAATGTCGCGCGGGGACCGCTGGTGGTCGAGCGTGATTTGATCGAGGCTTTGGAAGCTGGGCGCTTGGCGGGCGCGGGCGTCGACGTGACCGAAATGGAACCACTGCCCACAACCAGCCGCTTGTGGGAGCTGCCCAACGTGATCATCACGCCGCACGTGGGCGGTCAGAGCCGGATTCGCATCGATCGGATGACCGATTTCTTCTGCGAGAACCTGCGCCGCTATCTGAGCGACGAGCCGCTGGCGAACCTGGTCGATAAGCGCTTGGGCTATCCGGCGCGCATGGCGACCTTGAAATGAGCGTTGCGCTCGGCTTGACATCATTTATTGCGCACGAATCGCGTGCAAGCGGTCTGGACTCTACTGCCCGGGGCGAACTAAAATGACTCTTGTCGTTGGCAACCCAGCAGGACGTGACAAGGCCCAAGCACCATGACGACGACGACGTTTCACTACGGAATGGCCACGCTAGCCGTCGACGGTCAGCCGCCGAGCCATTGTCCTGACGAGCTGCTGGCGCGATACGATTCGCTCTTGACCAACCAGCGAATGAGCTGGACCGAGCACTTGCACCTGACCCGGCGGTTGGGTGCGGGCGGCCAGGGCGTGGTCTATCTGAGCGAGCGGCGCGGCACCGACAACTTTACGCTGCCTGTCGCGCTGAAGATTTTCTCGCCGGCCCGCTACGACGACGTGCGCAGTTACGACGAGGCCATGGAGCGGATCGCGCAGATCGCGGCCCGGGTGGCCCAGATCCAGCAGGACAACCTGCTGGACGTGCACAACTTCGTCGACCGCAACCGCATCCGCATCATGGAAATGGAGTGGATCGACGGCTACGACCTCTGCCAACTGCTCACGCGCGACACGCTCGACCGCACCCGCGAGCGGGTGAGCAACCGCCGCTGGGAAAACATCAACAACGTGATCGTCACGGCCGGCGAGTGTCAGCCCCGCTTTAAGCCGGGCGTGGCCATCGCCATTCTGCGCGAGTGCCTGGCGGCGCTGGCGGCGCTGCACCGCGAGAACATTGTTCACGGCGACATCAAGCCGTCGAACATCATGCTCAAGCGCACCGGCAACGCCAAGATCGTCGACATCGGCTCGGCGTTCGAGTTGACCAACGCGCCAATCCAACGCACCTGCACGCCGACCTACGCCGCGCCCGAGGTGCTGGAAGGGGCCGACTGCTCGCCCCGCTCTGACCTGGCCAGCCTGGGCTACGTGCTGATCGAGCTGTTGGCCGGCCAACCCGTCTTTGCCGGGCTGAACAAGTATCGCGAGCTGCTGGAAGCCAAGCGGGTGCTGCCGCAGCGTCTGTCGCAACTGTTGCCGCAGGAAGTGGTCTGCAACGAGCTGTTGATGAACTTGTGTCGCGGCCTGATCGCGCCCGACCCGATGCGCCGTTTTCCGAACGCCGAAGCCGCCGACCTGGTCAAGGAAGGCGCCGCCAGCTTCCATCGCCAACTCATCAAAGGCGACCTGGCCAGCGAATACGAAAACGAAATCCGGCTGTGGCTGGAAGAGCTGGATTGAGCGAATTCACCCTCGCCCACTCGTGGGAGAGGGTGGCTGAGCGCAGCGAAGCCGGGTGAGGGTGCCTGGGCGTTCCGCTTTGAATCGGTGGCTAAAACTCGTGGTGCCGCGCGCCGACCCTCGCCGTGCTTGCCTCAAGGCAAGCCTTCCCTCTCCCAAAGATAGAGGGATAGTCAGGCACCTACGGCAGCATCACGCGCCCACCACACGCCACGAGCGTCTGCCCGAGCATGAAGCGTGATTCCTCGGAGAGCAAGAAGTGGACCACGTCGGCGATCTCGTCGGCCTGGCCGATGCGTTTCATCGGCGTTTGCTCGACGATGCGGTCGATGACCGGCTGGTCCACGCCGTCGATGATCTCGGTCTCGATCAGGCCGGGCGCGACCGCGTTCATGCGAATGTTGAACGGGATCAACGCTTCCGAGGCGCTTTTGGTAAAGCCGATCACGCCCGCCTTGCTGGCGGAGTAGGCGATGCCGTAGGGCCGCGACCGCATGCCGGAAATCGACGTCATGTTGACGATCCGCCCGAAGCGCCGCTCGACCATCTGGTCCTTGACGGCCCAGGTGACGATGTACAGCCCAGTCAGGTTGACGTCGATCGTCCGCTTCCAATGGTCCAGGGTCGTCGTGTCGGGCGTGACGTACTCGAAGATGCCGGCATTGTTGACCAGCATGTCGATCGGCCCCAGTTCGCGGTTGACCCGGGCGACCATCGCCTCTACCGATTTCTGATCGACGACGTCGGCCTGCACGGTCATCGCGCGGGCGCCCGCGGCCTCGACCAGTCGGGCCGTCTCCAGGGCATCCTCTTCGCGCGAGCGATAGTTGATGGCAACCTGCGCCCCGGCTCTCGCCAACCGTTCGCAACAGGCCCGGCCAATGCCCCGCGACCCGCCGGTGACCAGCACGGTCCGATTCTCAAAGTCCGGTTCACTCATCACGGTCTCCCATGGACAGACAATTGCGTGGCAACGGCTCGAAGAGCGATTCGACGAGGGGCGCTCACGCCAATTTCCAGCCCGGTCGATAGTCGCGGCGCAGATATTGATCGGCGTCCGAACAGTTCGTGGCCCGCAAGTTCGCGGCGTCCCAATCCAGCCGCACGCCCGTGCGAAAAGCGACGTTGCCCAAATGGTTGGCCTCGGTCAGCCATCCGGCATACTCGAAGTTGCAGGTCGTGGGCGCGCCGGTCTTGCAGGCGTGTAACCACTCGGCGTGATGTCCCAACGACTTGCTGATGGATGGTGGAGGTGGCACGAACCCTGCGAACTTGTCTTCCGGCAACAGCTGATGCTTGCCATAGTCGGACAGTAGCATTCCTTTGTCGCCCACAAACAGCACCCCGCTGTCCCATTGCGGAATGCCCCCCTCGCGCCAGATCGCCGGCTTGTTGCGACCCTGATACCAAGAGAGCTCGACGCCGGGCGCCGTCCCGCGCGGACCATATTGATAGGTGACCTGCATCGACGCCGGCGCGATCTCAGGATGTGGCGGCGGCCCCTGTGCCTCGATCGTCAGCGGCGCCTTCAGGTCGAGCGCCCAGAACGGCAGGTCGATCCAATGGCTGCCCAAGTCGCTCATGGTGCCGTTGCCAAAATCCCACCAACGGTACCATTTCGGTCCGGGGAAATAGACGCTGTGAAACGGCCGCTCGGGCGCGGGCCCCAGCCACAGGTCCCAGTTCAATCCGGGCGGGACGGTCTCGGTTTCGGCAGGTCGATTTTGCACAAAGACGATGTCGCCGGCCTGCTTGGCGTCGGCTTCGTTGGCGTGCCATCCCCAGGCCCGGCCAACCCAGACGTGCACTTCGCGCACGGGGCCGATGGCTCCGGATTGGACCAGCTCAACGACGCGGCGGTAGTTGTCGCCGGCATGGATCTGCGTGCCCATTTGCGTGGCGACCTTGGCCCGGGCGGCCGCCTCGCGAATGACCCGCGCCTCCCAGACGTTGTAGGTCAGCGGCTTCTCGCAATACACGTGTTTGCCGAGTTCTAGCGCCGGCAGCGTGGCAAAAGCGTGCGAATGCTCGCAGGTGCTGACGACGACCGCGTCGATCTCGTTGGCATGGTCATAAAGCTTGCGAAAGTCGGCAAAACGGCGCGCCTGGGGATGAGCTAGTGCGGCCCGACTGAGATTGTCGGCATTCACATCGCACAGCGCGACGATATTCTCCGACGCCACCTCCTGCATGTTGCTGCCGCCTCGTCCGCCGGCGCCAACGATGGCGATGTTGAGCTTCTCATTCAGGTTCCTGCCCCGCAGAATAGCGGGCACGGCGAAAGTAGCAGCGCCGGCCACGGCGGCTGTGCCCAGGAAGCGGCGACGATTCATTGCTTGCGTGTCGCCAGGCGGAATGAGTTGAAGCTTGACCATGGCGGCTCCCGAATTGCGTTTGGCAGGCAGAGAGGCAATTAGCAATCGACACGGCCCACGACTTGAAAGCATGCGGTGCCCGGCACGCCGTCCCCCGCCCGGCTACAACCCCTCCAGCGCGATTCGCCTTCCTTCGGCGTGGCTGCGGTGGGCTTCTTGCACGATCACCATCGAGCGGTAGGCGTCTTCCAGTCCGCTGGTGTTGCGGACCAGGCTGGTCACGGAGCGATAGAACTGCACCAGCAGTTGCTCGCCCACGGGGCGTTCGCTGTCGAGCGATTCCATGTGGCGGCCGGCATTGTCGAACCAGACCAAGGTCGAAGGCAGATCGATGAACGCGACGCCGTTTTCGCAGGCCACTTGCAACGCCGCCGGCGGGCGATAGGCCACGGCCTCGGGCCAGCAGGCCGGCATGTAACGGCCCGAGCTGATCTGCGCCGTGATCCGCGTGCCGGGACCGCTCGGTCCCGAAAAGTCCAGGCTCATCATTTCATAGTCGATCTCGTCGGGATTGGCCATCGCCTTGTGCGACAGCCCGAGCACACTCGTGGGGTCGTGCCCCGAGACATAGCGGCACCAGTCGACCAGCTCGACCAGGTCGTGGGTGCGCGAGACCCCGGCGGTCTGCGCGGCCTTATGCCCGGCGGCGGTTTCGGTCGGCACGCGCTGGTGGCAGAACAGCAACCTGGGGCTGCCCAAGCGCGTGGCGATCAGCTCCTTAAGCCGGAGCGTGGCGGGGGCCTGGCGGCGAGGAAACTCGGCCATGAAGGCCACGCCGGAGGACTCCACGCGATTCTTGATCTGATTGGCCAGGCCGATGTCAAAGTCCAACGACGCGGCGCAGTATACGGCCTTGCCGGCCTCGCACGCCGCCAGGATCGGCAGCGCGCCGTACCACTGGCCCGAGAGGACCATCACGGCGTCGACGTCCTCGCGCTCGGACAGCGCGCGAAAGCCGTCGACTGCTTCAGCGCCAAATTCCCGCGCCGCGATCTCGGCGCGGTGCGTGACCGGCTCGCAAACGGCGCGGACCTCAAAGCGATCGCTCAGGGCGCGCAACGCCGGACGGTGTCGCACCTCCCAGGTGCTGCCCAACCCGACCAGCCCGATGCGTAACTTCATGGATTCAGCTTCAAGACAGGGTGCGCCGCAATCGGCGACTGCGCAAATGCGAAACCAGGCAGCCGTGCTTCAGAGCCCCCGCACCTGCGGGACGCTGCTAGCGGACGGGCGGCCAAATTCACTGCGCTGGGTGATCGATCCTTCGACGGCGATTTCTGGGACGTGAAATGCAAAGTCACGAGATTATATCGACCCCGCGCGATTCCTCAAATTGTCAGCGCTAGCGACCTTGGATTCCCTTTTTGTGAGGTGCTATCGGCACGCGATCAACTTGGAAAAATAGTGTAAATGAGTGCTTTGAGAAACGTGGGTTCACAGTCGTCAAGGACGATCTATTTTATGCTTGCACTCGCATTCTTCCTAGATACACTAGGGGCTCATTGGCCAGTTCGCCTACCCGTTAAGCTCGACCACGACGAGGTCCGGAACGGAAGCCACCGCCGCGCGTCCGAGTTTCATCGCGGATGCCGATTGCCTCCCTTTCCGCGCTTTGCTGGCAGTTTTACCAAGGTAGCCCACGGCGTTTGGGCGATTTATTGAGTATGTGCACGAGCACATACGTAGCTTCTCGTGGATTCTTCGAGAATGAAGGAGCGATGCTGTCATGATCCAGGTTACTTTGAATATCCTTCTGCAAGCTGCGGCAATCACGGCCGGCGGTCACGACTACGCCACGGCCTATCGCGAGACGAATGAGTCCGGCAAACCGCTGGTGGTGCTGGTCGGCGCCGATTGGTGCCCCGGTTGCCGGCAGATGAAGTACTCGGCCATCCCCGAGCTGGAGAAGAAGGGCGGGCTGAACAACGTCAACTACGTCTATCTGAACTCGGACGAAGACAGCACGCTCGCGGGCAAGCTCATGAAGGGCGGCTCGATCCCGCAGTTGATCATGTACCACAAGACCGACGAAGGCTGGAAGCGCCAGCAACTGACCGGCGCCCAGGCGGTCAGCGAGATCGAGCGGTTCATCGAGCGCGGCGTCGACGCAGCCGTGCCAAAGATCAGCAGCCGGCAGTAATATCTGGCCGGCAGTACCGGAATGTATTGCCGGACTACCGGCGGTCGGTGTGACTATCTAGCTGCTCCGTGTTTCTGTAGCTGGCCTCTGTGAGGCCGGTGCGCCTGCTCGGAAATCCCGGGGTCACAGAGCTTTCCATTTGCCACAATCTTCACTGCAGTCATAGCATAGTGGCTGGGTTGGTTTGAGCAATGGAGGGCAATCCATGAGTTGGGCGAGCGAGGAGTTGCGCGAGCTTGATCTGGG
>Ga0163144_10000570_pt1 | contig 85939 bp, 68 predicted proteins | sample OliLak19BULKMAT1_FD_123175 | JGI IMG/M metagenome (GOLD analysis project Ga0163144, IMG submission 123175) | Freshwater microbial mat bacterial communities from Lake Vanda, McMurdo Dry Valleys, Antarctica - Oligotrophic Lake LV.19.BULKMAT1 | ecosystem: Environmental > Aquatic > Freshwater >... | reverse complement strand
GGCCTGTTCCGCGTTCCGCTGCGTCTGCCGGCACTCTGCTGCTCTGGATTTTCGGCAGCTGGGGGTGATGGAAGTGGAGTGCGCCCTGCATGCTTCGGAGCCGCACGATGTTCAAGAAAGTCGTCTACGGAACGGCTGATGATGGCGTACTCTCGAAGTCGTTCGGTCTCGATGGGTCGCGCTCGGATCGCGCAGCACGCGTGACCGCAGAATGGTCGACGCTCCGCGCACAGCTTGCGCGGCGAGAGCTCTCGGCGCGAGAGAAGCAACGGATGCGCGACATCGAGAAGCAGCTTCCGCTGTCCTTCGAACCAGCCGCCGCCGAGTAGCGATCCGACGCATTGCAGGGCTCGATCTGAAAGCAGCTTCCGAGAGCGTCCTGAGCGCCCTCCAGAAGGACGTCAATGGTGCTGCGATAGGGCTCTGCGTGCGAAGAAGTTGGGCGGCGGTCGATCCGCAACACCGCGCTATCGCAGATCGACGATGGCCTGCTTGTCCTCGCGGATCAGCACGGACGCGCCGCGCTTCTGGTCGTCGAGCCGCGACGTCGCGCTCAGGTTGTACGAGCCACAGCGCCAGCTGTACACCCCTGGCGCTTCGACTGCAGAGGGGCCGCCGCGCACCGCCCAACCGTGAGAAGCCATCAGCTTGACCGTGCCGCTGCAGCTCGCGCTGCTCGGCGCGGCAGATGGCGCGGAGGTGGTAGGGCTCGGCCCTATCGGGGCAGGTCGAAGCGCGCCCAGCGTGGGCAGAGCTTCGGCGGCACTGCTCGCAAGTGGCGCCGGCAACGTGACTGCGCTCGGACTCGGCCTGGGGTCCTTCGCCGCGCTCGGGACTGTTTCGCTCGACGCGCTCGCTGCGATCACGCCGGGCGCGGGCGCTCTTGAATCGCGCAAGCGCAGGGCGATCACGACGCCCGCGGTCGCGACCAGCGCCGCGATGGGAATCGCGAACCACTTCCTATCCCGCGTCGGCCCCAAAGGTCGAGGGAGCGAAGTCTCGGACGGTGCTTCCAACGGCGCGTCGAGGCGCTCTGTGTGATGGGTCGGCTCCTTCGGGATATCGTCCAGACTCAAGGTGAAGGCGGTGCCGCCTTCTCCTCGCTCCACGCGCGTCTGATCTGCCGCGATGTCGCGTCCGACTACGATCACTTGCTCTACTGTCGCGACCTTGGCGCGTTCGCTCACGGCTTCAGCGAGCTCGTCGCTGGTGGCGGCGTGAAGGCCGCTCGCGCGCAGCCCGTCGAGCTCGCGCAACATCGCGCGTGCGTCGGCGAAGCGACCTTCTGCATGTGGCGCGAGCGCAGTCTTGAGGAAGGCCGCGAGCGCGGCGGGGGCGTCGGCGCGATCCGCGCAAAGCTCGCGCGGCGTGCCAGCCTCTTTCAGCCGCCGAGCCTCGAGTGCCTCGCCTGGAAACGGCAAGCGACCCGCCACCAGCTCGTGCAACACGACCCCTAAAGAAAACAGATCGGCTCGGCCATCCAGCGATTCGCCGCGGGCTTGCTCGGGCGCCATGTACGCGGGCTTACCCACGATGAGACTGTCGTTTTGAGCGGCGTCAGGGGCCGCCACCAGCGCGACACCGAAGTCGGCGACCTTCACTTCGCCAAGTGACGAGAGCAGGATGTTTCCGGGGCTGATGTCGCGGTGCACCAGCTTGTCGCTGCCGAGCGCCTGCGTGTGCGCGAACGCGAGCCCGCGCAGGGCCTCGCGTGCGACGAGCAGCGCCAGTGGGATCGGAAAGGCCTCTCCCGCGCGTCGATAGCTGTCCGCGAAGGCCCGCAGATCGAGGCCGCCGACGAGCTCCATCACCAAGAAATAGGCGTCGTCGTTGCCCTTTCCGAAGTCGAACACCTCGACGATGTTCGGGTGGGCGAGGCGCGTCATCAGCTTGGCCTCAGCCACGAACATCTCGCGCAGCGCGGGCGTGGCGCTGTGCGAAAGCACGCGTTTGATCACGACTGGTTTGCGAAACCCGTCAGCGCCGATGGCCGCGGCGCGGAAGACCTCACCCATGCCGCCGCGCGCGATGCGCGCCTCGAGCACGTAGCGACCCAGCGTCTCACGCACTCGGGGACTCTGCCACGGTAGGAGAGAGCTCGCGCTTCAGCTTGGCGTCGAGCACGAACGTGCCGAACGGCAGCAAGCTGTACATCATGGCTTCGGCGCCTTTGCCCCACGACCACGCGCGTCGAAACACAAGTACCGCGACCAGGGCGCCGTACGCCACGAACAGCACGCCATGCGCCATGCCGACGATGCGCACGACGATCGGGAGGCCGGCGTAATACTTGAGCGGCATCGCGATGCACAGAAGCACCAAGAACGAGACGCCCTCCAAGAAGGCGACCCATCGAAATCGACGGATCGTGCTCAGGGTCGCGGGGGAGAGCTCGGCCACACGTATTGGGTTAAGCGAGGACTGCGCCGGCGTCGATGGCGTACCATCGCCGCCATGGGCTGTGCAACTTGTGGTGCCAACATCGAGCATTCCAAGACGGAGGCCGTCACCTGTCGCTTTTGCGGCCACGTGAACGCGCCGCTACCGACGCAGGTCGACGTGCCTGTGCCCGTTCAAATCGTCCACAACGTGGTGCATGTCAGCGACGGCCAGACGGCGGTGGAGAGTCGTTGCCCCCACTGCCGCAAGCGTCTGGTCGGCATCGACGTCGAGGGCGTAGGCCTCCAGGGTTGCGGGCGTTGTGGCGGTATTTGGGTCGACAACGCGAGCGCCCAGCGGATCTTGAGCCAGCCGCGTCGCCTCTTCGTCGAGCTGTCGGCGCGTGCAGCGAGCCATGCGCAAATCGGTGTGCTCCGCGTCGCCCACCCGATATGCGCAGTTTGCCCCGCTGCCCTCGACAAGACACACATGCAGAACATCGCTCTCGATATCTGCCCCGATCACGGCACTTGGTTCGACGCCCACGAGTTGGCACAGCTCACGCGGCTGCTGGTCGGCGAGCCGCGAGCCAACCCCGCTGCGACCCACGTCGAGTGCGCCGGATGTGGCCTGAGCATCGCAGCGAAACAAGCCAACATCACCGGCGACGGGCCGAAGTGTGATCGTTGCTGGCGGCAGGTGCAGGCGCAGCAGGTCGCCGATTGGGAAGCGGACCCGCAGAAGGCCGCGACCGGCGCGGCGGTGGCGCTACGTTTGTTCGGTGCGCTGGTTGCGGGGGCAACGGCCGCGAATCGCCGCTCGTGAAGCGCCGCTCGATCGGTGAGCAAGTTAAGAATCGCCACACAGTAACTGCGCTGCTTCCGCTGGCGTGACGGGCACCTTCAGGCTCTACTAGCGCCCGCGCTCGCGCGATCTCCATGGCCGAAGGCGACTTTACGACGGGTACGACCGTCCATCATCGATACCGACTCCTCGAGCGCGTCGGCGGCGGTGGCATGGGCCACGTGTTCCGAGCACACGATCTGCAGACGGGGCGCGTTGTGGCAATCAAGCTCTTGCACCGCGAGCTGTGGAAGAGCCCGGACGTCACAGCGCGGCTATTTCAAGAAGCCAGGCTGCTCTCGTCCCTGCACCACCCCAACATCGTCGAGATTCTGAACGCGGACACCAGCGAACACGGCCCCTTCATCGCGATGGAGTTTCTGTCCGGTAGCTCTGCCGGTGTGCTGCTCTCGGCCATGGGCAGGTTGGACGAAGCCTCCACCGTGGCGATCATCATCCCGGTGCTTTCCGCGCTCGAAGCGGCGCACAGCGCCGGCGTCGTTCACCGCGACATAAAGCCCGAGAACGTGCTGGTTTGTCGGGAGCGTAGCGGGCGGGGCGAGCGCGGCAGCGTGCACCTGCTCGACTTCGGCATCGCCAAGCTGGAGGTGCGCTCGGCCGACGCCCCCAAGACGCGAACGGGCGTGGTGTTCGGGACGCCGGACTATCTGTCACCCGAACAGGCGACTGGTGAAGGCACGCTCGACTCGCGCAGCGACCTGTTCTCGCTCGGCATCGTGATGTTCGAGCTGTTGACCGGGCGTCGCCCATTTTCGGCTTCTACTGCCGTCGCCACCGCGTTTCGCATCGTCCACGCGAGCCCGCCGTCGTTCGAGTCCTTGGCTGTGAGCGTGTCGTCCGAGATCCGGGCGATCGTTCGCAAGCTGCTGGCCAAGACGCCCAGCGAACGGCCGTCGTCGGCCAGCGAAGTGTTGCGCGTGCTGCAGAGCTTGGACCGGGACGAAGACGCCCGCAGCACGCGGCTGCTCCGTCTGTTGCACGACGCGGACGAGCGTAAACGCCGCACGACCCGACCGCCAGTACCGGCCATGCGGTCGAGCACGCCACCTGCGCTCGGGCTCGATTTGGGGCTCGCAGGCGCTCGTCAACCAAGCCCGTCAGCCACGCGCACGCCCGGGCGTTGCGCGCGCGGGCCGGTCTTGCGCAGCTTGGACGCGGTGCTCGAGCGCGTGTACGGCGAACCCGAGCGCGAACGTGTCGTCGCGCTGTTGCCCGACAGTCACGCAGAAGAGCTGCGTCGCGGTAGACCCAGCGCGCTCGATACGCACGACATCGATGCTGTTCGGCGCTACGTCGATATCGCCTCTCGCGTGCTCAACATCGACTGGTCCGGCTTTTTCGAGCTGGGTCGTACCGCGGTCGAGGGCGAGCTGGAGAGCTTCGTCGCTACGTTGGTGCGGCCGGCCGAGTTCAGCGATCTCGTTCGCCGCTCGATGGCGATCATCAAGTGTTTCTTCGATTTCGGCAGCTGGACTGTCGACGCCGAAAGCCCGCGACGTGTCGTGCTCAAGGTAGAGGGCTTCGAGAGCGTGCCCCCGCTTTTGAGGGCATGGCTCGCCGGGGTGTTCCAACGCATCTTCGAGCGTGGGGTGTCGCCACTCGCGCGCGCCGTCGACCTGACCAAGGCAGAGGGGCACTCGGCGACGTTCTTGCTCGAGATCACAGCGCCGGCTCCGCTACCTCTGGTCGAGCCGGCCCATGCTGGAGCCTCTCCGATCGGCCGATGAATCGCGACGTCTCGACGTTTCCGATCACCCTGAAGGGACAGCTCTACGACAAAGCGAGCTGGTACGCGATTGGCGGCGCGCTGATCGCCGTTCAGCAGGTGCTGATGGCGAAGCGCGACTTCTTGGTGCGCGACGCCGTCAACGCCGCGATCGAGCTGCGCGGCGGCGACGCTCGCACCGCGGCCATCACCATCTTCATTGTCAGCTTGATCGCCGCGGTCGTTCGCGTGCTCTCGCGCGTCGGCATTTTTTCAGCGGGTCGCAACGTCGAGTACGAGCTGCGCGCGGTGCTGCTCGACCGCCTGCAGAAGCTCGGGCCAGCGTTCTTTCGCACGATGCCGACCGGCGAAATCATGAGCCGCTCGACCAACGATCTGACGCAGATTCGGCTCTTGCTCGGGTTCGGCATCTTGAACGTGATCTCCAGTGTGCTGGCAGTGACGAGCGCCCTCTACGTGATGACCACGATCTCGGTAAGGCTCACGCTGGTGAGCTTCACCACCCTCCCGGTGCTCTGGCTGGTGACGCGTTCGTTCTCGACGAAGCTTTTCACCCGCACGAAAGAGAACCAAGAGGCCATAGGCAAGATGAGCGACCGCGTGCTCGCCAGCCTCTCCGGCGCGCGTGTTGTTCGCTCGTTCGGTCTGCTACCGGCAGAGACGCAGGCGTTCGACCAGAACAACGAAGTCTATCTACAGAAGAGCCTCTCGCTCGCGCGGCTGCGGGGCTCGATGGGGCCGGTGATGGGCAGCGTGGCCGCGCTCGGCATTCTCGTCGTCTTTTGGTACGGCGGCTCCCTGATGGAAGGCGGGCAGATCACCCCAGGCGACTTCGTCTCCTTCTGGATGGCGTTGCTCCGCCTGACCTGGCCTTTGTTGGCGCTCGGCTTCGTCACCGCCATCGTTCAGCGCGGGCGCGCAGGCTACGAGCGCGTGCGGGGAATCTTCGAAGCCAAGCCAGAGATTCAGAGCGGCGACAAGCGGCCCAGCGAGGCTGTACGCGGCTCGATTTCAGTGCGCGATCTGCGCTTCTCGCACGGCACAAAGGTGATCCTCGATGGGGTCAGCTTCGAGGTGCCAGCTGGTTCGTCGGTGGCCATCGTCGGCAAAACGGGCAGCGGCAAGAGCACCATCGCGACGCTGTTGCCACGCTTGCTCGCCACTCCGCCGAACAGTGTCTTTCTCGATGACGACGACGTGTGTGATCTACCCCTCGAGCGCGTGCGTTCGAGCATCGGTTACGCGCAACAAGACGCGTTTCTGTTTTCCACCACCGTGGCGAAGAACATCGGCTACTCACTGGCCGACGCCGATGCCGAGGGGGCGTTCGACACGGTGCGAGACGCGGCGCGCGAAGCCGAGGTGTTCGCCGAAATCGAGTCGCTGCCAGAAGGCTTCGACACCGTCGTCGGTGAGCGCGGGGTACAGCTCTCTGGTGGTCAGCGTCAGCGCGTAGCGCTGGCTCGCGCGCTGTTGCGGGACGCGCCAGTGTTGGTGCTCGATGATCCGCTGTCGGCGGTCGACGCCAAGACCGAGACTGCGATCCTCGAGGCAATCGAGCGACAGAAGACGAAGCGCACGGTGGTGCTGATCACACATCGGGTGGCAGCAGCGCGTCGCTGCGATGCAATCGTGGTGCTCGACGGCGGCAAGGTGGTCGAGAGCGGCAACCATGAGCAGCTGATCGCGAATGGCGGCCTCTATGCGGCGTTCGCCCGCGAGCAAGATCTGGAAGCGGATCTCGATGCCATCGACGTGATGCCTGACTCGGGGGTGCGTTCGTGAGCGCCTCGAGCAAGGCCAACGGTGCCCCCAAGCCCGAGGGCACTCGCTCCGAGCAGGCGCTGGCTCGCTTCCATGAAGAAGCGAAGGTGCAGATTTACGATTCGAAAAATTTGCTTCGCCTGTGGCCCTACCTGCGGCCCCATCGCGTGCAATTTTTCGGCTCGCTCGCGCTCTTGCTGTTGGCCTCCGCCTTCGCACTGACGAGGCCGTTGATCATGGGCAACGGGCTGGACGGCATCGGCAAAGACCCGCACGCGCTCACCAAGGCTGGCCTGCTGCTGACGCTGGCGATCGTCCTCGAGCAAGCGCTCGCATTTCCGCAGATGTATTTGATGCAGATGGCTGGTGCCCGCTCGATGGCCAACCTGCGTCGATCGGTGTTCGAGTTTCTCCATTCGCGCAGCCTCTCGTTCTTCGATCGCACACCGGTCGGGCGGCTGGTCACCCGCGTGACCAACGACGTCGATGCGATTGGCGAAATGTTCGCGTCGGGTGCGTTCAACGCGCTCGGCGATCTGGTCCGCCTGGTGGTGATTGTCGTCGTCTTGATGTCGCTCGACTACAAGATGTCGCTGATCGCCTTTGCGGCTCTGCCTCCCGTGATGCTGGGCGTGAACTACACGCGCAAGCGCATCCGCGAAGCGTTCCGCGAAGTGCGCACCAAGACGGCGCGCATGAACGCCTATCTAAACGAGCAGGTGAGCGGCATGGCCATCGTGCAGGCGTTCGCTCGCGAAGCGGACGGTGCACGCGAGTTCGACGCCATCAACGAGGCGTATCGCAACGCCAACAATCGCTCGATCGTGTGGGACGCCACGCTCGACGCTGCGATCGAGCTCATCTCGAGCTTGTGCGTAGCGTCTGCACTCTGGGCGGCGGGTATCCACACCCAGAGCGAGCGTGTTTCATTCGGGACCTTGTTCGCGTTCGTCGCGTACATCGACATGTTTTTCCTTCCCATCCGTGACCTGGCAGCTCGCTACACGCTGCTGCAGTCGGCGATGACAGGCGCCGAGCGTGTGTTCGAGCTGATGGACAACAAGGAAGAAGACGCGCCGAACCGGTCCGGCGCGAAAGTCCCCACCTCGATCGACCCCGACGCGCCTGCGCTCGAGCTCTCCAATGTGAGCTTCGGCTACAAGCCCGACTCGCTCGCCCTGCGTGAGGTCTCGATGTCCGTCCGGAAGGGTGAACGTGTCGCGCTGGTGGGTGCTACCGGCGCCGGCAAGAGCACCGTGGCATCGCTGTTCTTGCGCCTGTACGAAGTGACGCAGGGTGAGGTGCGCGTCTTCGGCCGCGACGTGCGCGATTGGCCGAGAGACGAGCTCCGTTCGCATTTCGCTGTCGTGCCCCAGGACGTGTTCCTGTTTCCAGGCACCGTCGCCAGCAACATCGCGGCGGGTGAGGTCGTGCCCGACATGGCGAAAGTCCAAACGGCGCTGGAGCGCATCGGCGCTTTCGAGCTCTTCCAGCGGCGAGAAGGCGGGCTCGACGCCATTGTCCGCGAGCGCGGCTCGAACTTCTCCGCCGGCGAGCGCCAGCTGATCGCGTTCGCTCGGGCGCTCTACAAAGATCCGCAAGTGCTCGTGCTGGACGAAGCGACAGCCAACGTCGACAGCGACACCGAGGCTCGTTTGCAGCGCGCCGTCGAGGCCGCGCTCAGTGGCCGCACGGCGCTCGTGATTGCGCATCGGTTGTCGACGATTCGTGCGGCCGACCGAATCGTCGTGTTCCACAAAGGTCGCGTGGTCGAACAAGGCACACACGCAGAGCTACTGCAGAAGGACGGCGTCTATTCGCGTCTCCATGCGCTGCAGTTCGCGCGTGCCAAGCTGGCTGAGCGACAGCCAGCTTGAGTCCTGCTTCTGGCATTGGCTGGCGAGGGATTTCGACCGGAGGTTGAATTCCGGCTGCGACCAGATGTCATCAGATGTCGCGGGCTGCCACACGCCGAGCGGACTTGCTTGGCCGCAATTTCATCTAGTTGGCGCTGTGGCGAGCGCCTGCATGCGACGGCTCGGCGCTTGCAATTGGCTCCTGTGTCATGGCTAAACACATTCGCACCGCCAACCCTTCGTTGCCCGCCGCCCTCGACGAGAAGTTTCGCGTCCAGCGTGTGCTGGGCGAAGGCGGTATGGGCGTCGTCTTCCACGCGATCAATCGGGCGCTCGAGCACCCCGTGGCGATAAAGGTCATGCACGAAGAGTTGGCGCCCAACCTGAACCTGGTGCAGCGCATGCTCCACGAGGCTCGTACGGTTGCCAAGCTTCGCTCCGAACACGTTGCGCGCGTTCTCGACGTCGGCAGGCTCCCTTCGGGCGCCGCATACATCGTGATGGAGTACTTGGATGGCGCCGATCTCGCGACGGTCCTCTCGGAACACGGGCCGCTCACGGTGCCCACCGCCGTTTCGCACATGCTCCAGTGTTGCGAAGCAGTCGCTGAAGCCCATGCAGAAGGCGTCATCCACCGCGACATCAAGCCAGAGAATCTGTTTCGAACGGCTCGCGCTGACGGCACTCCGATTATCAAGGTGCTCGACTTCGGGATTGCCAAACACCTGCATGGCGAGCGAAGAAGGGTGCTGACGAGCCCGAACACCGTCGTCGGCTCGCCTACGTACATGTCACCCGAGCAGATGCGCTCGGAAGGTGTTGTCGACACGCGCACCGACATTTGGGCGTTCGGCGTCGTGCTGTACGAGCTCTTGACCGGCCACACCCCGTTCGAGGCAGGTACACTCACCAAGGTTTGCGCTCGCGTGCTGCACGACGAGCCGGTGTCGCCGCGCTGCTACGAACCGGAAATCCCGGAGGCGCTGGAGGCCCTCATCTTGTCGTGTCTGCAGAAGCGCCCGAGTCATAGACCCGCCACGATCGCTGATCTGGCTTGTGCGCTGGCGCCATTCGCAGGCCCCGAAGGCGTCGCGATGTCGGAGCGGGTGGTGCGCGTTGCATCGGGGCTGCGCCAGTCCTTCCACATGATGCCTGGCTTCAACCTCGACGTCGTCGAACCGGTCGAGCCGATCGGTCTGAGTTCGACGACGCGCAGATTGGCTCAAAGCAAACCTATCCCCGTTCAGGTCACCAGTGAGCCCGAGCCGTTCGACACCGGCGTGATGCGCGCAGCGCTGCGCGGCCGACCGTCTGGTTTGCGCTGGGCATCGGTGGCTGCGGGCATCGCGGCGACAGTCGCGGGCGCTGCTTGGCTCGAGCCTTGGGCTGGCTTGGCGGAAGCGAGTGACGCGCACACTTCATTGGTTGCTGCGCCTGCCTCGACGACGACTGCTGGGTGGGCGGCGCCCCCACCGCCACGCGAGACCGATGCGGTCGAGGTACTCGCTGCCGCTCGACCCGCAGAAGCTGCGACCGCAACGCCCCGAAGCTCGACCTTCAAGCGCGTCGTCCAAGCGTACCCAAGGGTCGCGACGCGTGACAGCCTGCCTCCTCCGCCGTTCCAAGCGCGAAATGCCCCCGCCGGGACAGCCGACATCTACGAGCGTCAGCCGCCCCCGCCGCTTCCGAGCGACTCGGACCCGAACCCCCTGTGAGCGAAGCGTACGTCAGGGCTCGGTGCTGCTCATCGCGACCAACACCACGAGAAACTCCACGCAAGTCGCGTTTTTGATGGTGATGGCCTCGTCATCGATGTCGACGAGCTCGGCCTCGCTGCCGGACGCCAACACCAGGTTGGAGCCATCACCTTCGCGCGCAGTCGCCACATACGCCTGCCACGCCCGTGGACGCTCCCCCAGACCGTGGACGAAGCGCACGCTGATGCCTGGTGGAAAGTCGACCCAGTCGTCGGACTCCCACGACGATGATTGGTAGATGCCTCCTTCGGTGGTGCCGACCGAGTTGTTCACTGGCTCTTGCTGGTCGAGCTGATCGCCGCAGCCGCCTGTGATGACGTCGCAGCCCGACGTCAGCACCCCGCAGAGCGAACCCAAGGCGAAAGCGCCGATCAGCCAGCCAGCCATTTGCTCGCTTCGATCGCGTGGTAGGTGAGGATGAAATCGGCGCCAGCCCGGCGAATGGAAAGCAGCGTCTCCAGCACGGCTCGCTTCTCGTCCAGCATGCCGGCCGCCGCAGCCGCTTTGATCATCGCGTATTCGCCGCTCACGTTGTACGCGCCCAGGGGCAACGTGGTGGCGTCACGCACGCGCGCGATGACGTCCAAGTAGGGCAGCGCAGGTTTCACCATCACCATGTCTGCGCCTTCTGCTTCGTCGAGCGCGAGCTCGCGCAGCGCTTCGCGGACATTACCTGGGTCCATCTGATAGCCGGAACGGTCGCCGAACTTCGGGGCGCAGTCGGCTGCGTCACGGAACGGGCCGTAAAACGAAGACGCATACTTCACCGCGTACGAGAGGATCGCGATGTCTTCGAAACCTTCTTGATCCAGTGCTCTTCGGATCGCGCCGACGCGGCCGTCCATCATGTCGCTGGGTGCGATCACGTCGGCGCCAGCGCGCGCTTGTGCGATCGCGGAGCGGCACAACACGTCTAGTGTCGCGTCGTTGTCGACCACCATCTCGCCGCGGCTGTCCTTCTTCAGGATGCCGCAGTGGCCGTGGTCGGTGTACTCGTCGACGCAGGTGTCGGTCATCACCAACAGATCAGGCACTGCGTCCTTCATCGCGGAGACCGCTCTCGGCACTGGGCCATTCGGGTCGCAGGCGGCCTCTCCACGCGCGTCTTTTTCTTTCGGCAAGCCGAACAAGATCACGCCGCCCAAACCGAAGCTCTTGGCGAGGCGGGCGGTGTCTGCGGCTGCCTTGACGGGCAGCTGATCGACCCCCGGCATGGTGAGCACCGGCTTCGGCGCTTCCAGCGTCTCGCTGAAGAAGAGCGGCAGAATGAAGTCGGACGGCTGCACGTGGGTCTCGCGCACGAGCCCACGAATGGCGGGACTTCTGCGCAATCGCCGAGGCCGCATAGTGGGAAACATGGGCCAGAGCTTACACCACGCCCCGGGTGGCAGCAGGGTCGCCGCGTCCTGAAACGTGCTCGAGGGCTTCGATCAGGCTTTCGATCGTGCTCTCGCTCGCAGTCGTCGCGACGCGGAGCCCGTGCGCCTCGGCTGCGGCCGTCGTAATGGGTCCGATGCTGGCGAGCGTGGTGCGACTCAGTAGCTCGGCAGCGCGACCGCCCAAGACTTCGACCAAAGAGTCGACCATCGAGCTCGACAGCAACAAGATTGCATCGAGTCCAGCCGTCTCGAGAAGGCGGACGATCTCGAGTCGATCTTCGTCGGCTGCGGGCAGCGTCTCGTAGAGCGTGAGCACGTCGACCTGTACGCCCCGCTGACGCAAGAGCTCCGGCAAGATCTCGCGGGCGACGCGGGCGCGAGGCAACAGCACCCGGGCGCCGGCGGTGCCGCCAGTCGTGCGCTCGAGATCTTGCAGTACGACCTCGGCCAGCGCTTCAGCGCGAAATTTCGGCGGCACGATGTCCGCGCGCAGGCCCAGTGTGGCGAGGGCACGTGCAGTCCCCTCGCCCACCGCAGCGACGCGCGCACCGCCGAAGGCTCTGGCGTCGAGCGACGCCGCCGACAGCTCGGCGCTGAAGTACGAGACGGTGTTCTCGCTGGTGAACAGCACGATGTCGTAGGCGCGCAGCGACGCGAGGGCCTTCTGGATCTCGTCGCGATTGCTGGACGGCACCACGCGGATCAGCGGCAGCTCGATGGGCGCGGCTCCGCGTCTGCGCAAGAGCGCCGAGGGGCGCGACGATTGTTGCGCGGTGCGAGGCACCAGGACGCGCTTGCCGAAGAGCGGCAGCTTGTCGAACCACTGCAGCGACTTGCGCAGGCTGACAACCTCGCCCACCACCACCAGCGCTGGCGTGCCGAGGCCCGCCTCGAGCACGCGTTCTGCGATGTCCGCCAGCGTGCCGACTACCACGCGCTGGTCCGGCCCTGTCGCCGATTGGATCACGGCGACCGGCGTCGTCGGCGCACGTCGAGCGCGCGAGACGAGTGAGGCTGCCAGCGATCGCAGCCGTGCGAGGCCCATCAAAATCACCACGGTACCGGTGTGCCCGGCGAGCTCGTCGAAGTCGAAGTCGGTCTTGTCCCGCGTCGTCCCGCTCAAGAACACGACGCTGGAAGCGAGATCCCGATGCGTCAGACTGATCCCAGCGTAGGCCGCCGCCGCCAACGGGGAGGTGACACCAGGAACGACCTCGAATGGGATGCCGGCCAGAGACAGTGCGAGGGCCTCTTCCGAGCCGCGTCCGAACAAGAACGGGTCGCCGCCTTTCAGCCGCACCACGTTTTTGCCAGCCTTGGCGAGCTCGATCAGACGCGCATCGATCGCGGCCTGCTTCATCTGCTTTTCGGCGGGCTCGCTGCCGCGCTTGCCGACGTACTCGATGCTGGCGGACGAGGGCACGCGCGCCAGCAGCGCCCGAGGTACGAGCTCGTCGTGAAGAACCACCTCAGCCGACTCGAGCAGCTCGAGACCACGCAGGGTAACGAGGTCCGGATCACCCGGCCCAGCCCCGACGAGATAGACGGTCCCGGGGCGCGTCGCAGTCATGACTCGCACTCTCTCGCCTTACAGACTACTTGACAATCGTCAAGAGCCCAGACATAAGCGGCACGCTGAGAGGGGTTCGGGGGCGCGTGTTGTCGATGGCGGTGAAGCTCAAAAACGGTGGCCTTCAAGGGAAAGGCGCCGACAAATGGTACGTGACTGATGGCTTGAATGCCGTCGGCCCCGTAGAGCTCATACTCCTCGTCCGCGGAGTAGAGGCGGGGCGCGTGCCGCTCGAGAGCTTCGTGCGCCATGAGGCATGGAAGGTCTGGCGGCCGCTCGCTGACTTTGCCGAATCGGACGGCGTCCCGGAGCCCATCCCGACGACACCCCACCCGCTCTCTTCGCTGCTCGAACAAGAGCGCGCGATCGCGGACGGCAGCGCCTTTGGCGAGACCGGCGAATACCCGGACCGCGTCACGATCGAAGCCTTCAGCGTGGCACCTTCGACCGATCATTCGCCGTCGATGTACGACGAGGGCACAGCCGAGGTGCCCACGCAGCTCTCGGGCGACCTCCTCGGCACAGACCGCCCGACCCTGGCATCTTTTCTCGACGACGAGGAGACGAAGATCCCGGAAAAGCAAGAGCGGCAGCCGAGCGTTGCGCCTGCTTTTTTGCCCGCGCACGCAGTTGCCGCTCCGGCAGTTGCTGCTCCGGCCCCGCCACTGCCACCTCGGCCGCGCTCTCAAATCCCGCCGCCGCGAGGCGCAGCAGCGGACCTGCCGAAGGCCGGGCTTCTCAGCGTTCCAGCGGAACCAACCTCCGGTCTCGCGCCGCAGAGGGGCGTGCCAACCAGCTCGTCGAGAGCAGCAACCAGCTCACTGGTCGACGACGATGATGATGAGGACGAAGGCAAAACCTCTCCCAGCGTAAAGCCTCCGCGCATTCCTGCTCCCGGCTCGCTACCGAAGGTGCGCGTCGACGATCTCGAGGGCGCGACAGATTTGCCGGACGCGCTACATCTCTTGCTCGACGCCATGGTGCGCCACGCCCAGGCAGAGGCAGCCTTGCTGCATCGCATGAACGATGACGGCGCCACAGTGGTCTGCGCGCACGGCCCCAACATGGTCGACATCTTGGGGTCGCGCACGCGCTTGCTCGACCCCGCGTTGGTCGCGGCCGCGGGCGGCAACGTCGTCGTCGCAGAGCCCGCGCCCGGCCCTGCCGGCGATGTCATGGTCGCCCGCCTTCGCAAGCTCGGTCTCGACGCAGAAGGCGCAGCCATGTTGCCGATTCGCCCGCGCGGGCGGCTGCTCGGGTTCGTCGAGCTGGGCAAGGCGCAGCGCTTCTCGTTCCGCGAGCTTCATATTGCCGAAGAGCTCGTCGCTGCATTCGTCGTGAAGGCAGAGCTCAGTAACTGGTCTTGAACGCGCGGCCTTTCGTGCTGGCCTCGTTTTGGGTCGCGTGCGCGGCTCCCGCGCCGGGTAGCGACGTGACGGCGGTCGACGTCGTGGTGAGCGCGGCTGCCGCGCCGGAGCGCTCGAGCGTCCCGGCGACCAAAGTAGCGACCGACGAAGCCCCTGTCTTCAGCGTGAACATCGAAGACCCGCGCCGCGTGCTGTTGCCACCTCCGTTGCTGGTGCCCACGGGTGTCGCGGCGCCGCCGAGAGCGCCGCCAACGGCCGGAGCGTTGGCTCGGACGAGTCACGCGGCCCTGGCCGCGACCATCGGCCAGTCGATCTCGACCAGTAGCCCAGGCATGTCGGCCGACGGCGCATCGGTTGGCGGCACCTTCAAACAAGGTGACACGATGCACCTGGCGCTCGTGCTTCAGCCTGGCCGTTGCTACACCATCGTTGCGATCGGGAGAGGCATCACAGAGCTCGACCTCGAGCTCATGGTCGAGCCGGGCCCGATGGGGATCGCGCTGCCTCCGACGATGCTTGCAAGGGACAACTCGACTGGGCCGAGCGCGGTGATCGGCCCCGGCACGAGCTGCTTCAAGAACCCGATGCCCGTCCCACTGGGTGCAATCGCCGTCGTTCGCGCCACCACCGGCGCCGGCACAGCCGTCGCCCAGGCATTCGTGAAGTAGCGGCGCGACAAGGAGCAAGTCGCGACCACCGCCTCGACAGAGAGCGCTGGTTCCTCGAACCCTACCGCGTCAAGCCAACGTGACCGAGCAGGGGCACCATGCGCCAGTGACGTTCAATCGCCTCGCGCATCACCTGCGGCGCGATGGGCTCCACCTGACGCCAGCCGACCCGAGCAAGCTCGATCCCCGAAATCAACTCTTCCGTTGCCCAAGGCTGCCGCGACTTTTTGGCGAGCGCGTCCGAAGCATTTCGATCGATGCACGCAAAATGCTCCTGATCCCCGAGTCGGAGCGCAAGCCTCGGGCCCCCTTGCTGATCCCAGCCGAGCCTCGACGGAAAGGAAACGGTGGAGACAAGGTCGTAGCAAGGCGTGAGCGTGGGTCGCGTGGCGTCTCCCCACAGCAGGCTCCAGTTCTTCAGGTGGGCGTCGCCGTTGCCGGATGCGATTGCAAATCCCATCCGCCGTGCCATCTCTCGTCCAACGTCTTCCCCGGACAAGTCGGTCACGAGCCGCAATGCGCCATCAAAGCTAATTCTCTTGTGTGGCTGGTTACCGTATTTGTTGTCGGGGTATTGTCCAAGGGCCTGGCAAAGGTCCTCTTGATGCACCTTCCCACCATCCTTTCGCCTGTCAAAACGCTGAACCACAAATGCGTTCACCGCGTCGCCCAGCCACGGTCGTGGGATGCCATCCAGCTCCGCGACGGGTCTTACGAAATGCACTGGCACCTCGAACCCGGAGTAACGAGCCCAAGTCATCGTGGCCGCCTCGATGTGGCTCAGGTCCGGATAGTCACGGCCGGGCAGCTTGACGATCCACTGTCCACCAGCGCCGCCTGCGGGAAGCGCTAGACGGTCGTTCACCATCGACATCGAGAATTTTAGCTGCATCCCGGCGAGCGCTGACAGCCGGAAGCCAGGCGCTGGCGGCGCTCCGAGACGCGGGCTTGGCTCCGCGTCCTCGTCGGGCTCGTCGTCGGTATCCACCCCGCCTGCGACGACTTCCACGGCGCCAGACACATCGCGGCCCCATGCCGCGAGCAATGCGAATGACTGGCCATCACGCACACCGTGGACCTCGCACATTCTCCCACGGAGCTCGCTCTCGCGTTCTGGAAGGAGGTTCTCGAACCACGGCGGCAATCCTGGGACGCCGCCTCGTCGGCCCGGCCGGCGCAAGAAGTCCGCGCCCAAACGCGGGTGCTGGCCCTCGGCCTCCCAACTTGGCTCAGGGGTCCACCTTGTGCGGCCGTCCCGGGTGACGGCGAGGTCCCCCACATGGCGACCAGAGAGCTTCACGCGCAGCGTGTTCATTCGGATTCGTCATCCGACGAGCCGTCGTAGTACGAGTCGACAGGGAACAGTTGTGGCTCGTCCAGACCGGCTCGTCCGGAAAGGAACGCCGCAACTTCAGTGCGCAACCTCGCAGCACGACGCCGCAGGAATACTGGCTGACCAGCTTCCGAGCGAAGCGCGGCCAACCCCTCCTCGTCGATGAGGTGACTCTCAAGCGCCGCGCTGTCGGCCTCCCACGTCCACCTGCGGAGTTCGACTGACAGCCCCGTATGGCGCGCGTCGAGGAGCACTCGGTTCGCCGCCGTGCGTGCCAACATCTGCGATGCCGGATCGAGTCCTTTCCACTCCGAACTTCGGAAGATCTCGCGAGCGACGCGGTCACCAGACGAGAGCAGGGCGCGCCAGGAGACGGGCCCCACGCGATCACGAGGTTCGCGTGCCAATAGAGTGAGCAATTCGACCTTGCTTGCGGCGTGGCTCGCATTGAATCGGTCGAGGGACCATTCTTGCGCTGGCGGCCGCCCAACCGTGCCCAGAAGTGCTCTAAGGGATTTCTCCTCGTCGCCGGCAATGATGCGGACCTGAAGCCGCATCGCGGAGACTGCTGCTCGCTGATGGACTCCTCCCACAACGCCTCGCCAGAGCCAACGGGCGAGCTCGCCGCGTGAGCTCGCGTCAGGTTCCGGAAACTCGTGAAACCATCGAGCCAGGAGGACGAATGCCACTGGATACGGGATGAAGCCATAGGCAGGAATCCCGGCGCCTGGCTCACTTGCCGCTGGCGCCGCCTGCAGGAACTGCACAGTCCTGCGCAGAGCTTCGATGGCCTCGCTTTCACTCGTGAGTCCTGCGACGGCTCCCTCGCCAAGATCTTCCAGTCGTTTTGATGGGTCCAGCCCGCTCATCGCCAATAGCGCCTTCAGGACCTCAGCGCGAGGAGGTTGCCCAAACCCGTCGACGTCGCAGGCCTCCTGCAACTCCAAGAATTCAATGCCGGGCCTCGCGCCGGAGCCAAGCAGAGCTTGAAACACCTCTTCTGCGCGCATGCGTACGCCCGTGCTGTTCGAGCGCGCGAATACGCCGCGCAGCGCTGCTTCGTCGCTGGTTTCCATCACGTATGCAGATAACTGATAGTCAAGGAGCCGCTGCTGGACATCCTCCACGCGAGTCTGCGCTGACTCGTCGAGATGGCAATCACGAAGCCACTTGCCCAGCCGGCGGATGTCCCCAAGAACGGATAGCGGCACATGGGTTCCAACCTCCGGCCCATTGGGTCTTCCTGAAAGGAAGCGACTCCTCTTCGGGTCGAATCGAATTTCCCAGCGGGGATCTCCTTGCTGATCGAAATCGAGCAGGGACGCGGCCAGCGCGGTGACGCGTTGTTGTCCGTCGACGATATACCAGGCGTCATCAACCGATCCCACCGAGATTCGGGCATTGCCAATGACGAGCTGCTCGTCAGCTGGGGCTTGCTTCTTCCAGAAAAGCAGCGAGCCGATCGGGTAGCCGCGGAGAATGCTGTCGAACAGCTTAACCACATCATCGGGTCGCCAGCGAAGCGGTCGCTGGAACTGGGGGACGCGGATGTCGCCGTCTCGCACCTTGCCGAGGAGTGCGCGAACCACCAGCGAGAGTGCCGTTGGTGGTTTGGCTAGCGGGACGTACAGATCGGAGCTACTCGATTCTGTGTCCGCCGGAATCTCTAGCTCGGAAGCCATCGCCGGGATTGTGCCAGAGGAGCGTCGTCTCCGAAAGCCGCCCTGAGGCCGTGCGCACCGCGGGACTGATGCACGTGCGACCCGACCGCAAGCCTAGCTGCCTCACGGGCTGTGTTCACCCGCGACTTCCTCGAAACTGCGCCAGCGCCGCTCGCAGGTCTTCAACGATCTCCACGGCAATAGCCGCCCCCTCCCGACACCCTTGCTCCGCTTGTTTGAGGACATCTTGCTGCGCTGCGGCGACAACCGCGAACTCCTGTGCCCGGACGCACCCCACCTGCCTTGTCTCCGGCCCTGCGCAGCCGAAGCCCTACTGTCGAGCTGGCGTGCGAATGCGGCCGACGCATGCCTGAATCAGCTCGCAGCAACGGAAATTCGCTCCGCGAGGTGCTCTCCCTGCTATCGCCCGACGATCCTCAACCGTCGGCGCTCGCCGCCATGCGCTTGCAGGTCGCCAATCACGCTTTCCCTGCGACGAGCGCTCGCAGCTCGGTGAGATGTCCTGGCAGCTCCGAGATGCTCGCCTGCAGCCCCGCGTTGCGCTGCTTCGTGCTCGTCCCAGGCGACGCTCACACATCGCCACCCGAGCCAAGCCGGGCACCTGCTCGACGGCCACGCCCAGGGAGGGCGCGGAGGGCCGCGGCGGGAGTCGCCACGCGCCTCGAGCGCCCAGGTGACACTGACTCGGGTGAAGCATGAGTGACGACTGCAGCTGGCCGTTACTCGTAAGTGGCTCGATACAGAACGAATTTGTTGTTGTCGTCGACTGTGGTGAGCGGGGCGAGCGTCTTGGTGTCACCGAGCTCGCTCGACAGTGAAGCGAAACGATTGGCCAACAAGACGACATAGAACGTCTTTTGCCCTTGTTTGCGACGCTTCTGTAGCCAATCGCGGAATGGCTTGCCGCTCTCGGCAAAAGTCGCCACCTGATTACCAGTGTAGAAGTTCTCGCCCTTCCAGTTCATCTGGTAGGCAATCAACGGGCCCGGGTCTTTGCCCGACTCGACGAAGTAGCGCAGCGACGTCTCGCGCTGCCCGAAATGGGGCGCCACCGCGGGAAAGTAGACGTCCAGCGAGAACACGGCGAACGCGGTCGCGACAACCGCGAACCCGCCGAGCATGGCGTTGCGCGCTCGGGGGATGGCCGCCAGCAAGAGCGAGAAGCTGGCGAGAATGGTGAAGGCCCAGAACGGCTTCGAGAAGCTGAGCGAGCTCGGCCATTCGCGCTCGTAGTTGTAGGCGAACAGGTGCAAGAGGCGCGCGTCGCTCGGCTGGTCGGGCCGCGTCGCGGCCAAGTCGCGCCCGACGAAGAACGCCAGCAGCGCCCCTGCGATCGCGGACGCGCCGAAGATCGCGACCTCGTGCCGCGCCGCTGCGTCTGCCGGCTTGGCCGCCCGGTTCGTGAGCATGCGGTCGACTGTGATGCCCACGAGAAATGCGAGCGGCGGCACACCCGGAAAGATGTAATGGTGAAACTTCGTTTGCATGTACGAAAACAGCGCGAACGAAAGCAAGAACCAAGACGTCAACAAGGCCACCGTGCCCTGACGAATCTGCTCCGGATCGGCAGGCTCCGCGATCGGCTTCGCAAGGAGTTGCTGCGCCCCAGCTCTGGGTCTCAGCCAGATCACCAATGCCGAGGGCACCAATGCCACCCACGGAAAGGTCGCATAGCCCAGCTGCCAAACGTAATAGCGAAAGCTCGTATCGTCGCGCCGGTTGGTGTCGTGCACGTGATCGAATGCGCGCTTCACCATATCGTGAAAGATCAAGCGGTCGGCGAAGGCCGGTCCGTGGCGCACGAACATCGCGACGAACCAAGGCATCACCAAGACCACGAACGTCAAAAACCCTGCAGCGACCTCCATGTCTAGCAGCGCGCGCAGGCGCCGTGTGTGCACCAGATAGCCGAGCACGGCGAGCACCGGGAGCACCAACCCGGCGGGTCCCTTGGCCATCGTCGCAATGGAGGCGCACATGAATGCGGCCAAAAAGAGCAAGCGCTGCGATCTGCGTTCGCCCCACTCCAGATACAGGACCAACGCCAGCGCCTGTGCCCAGATCAGCGCCTGCAAGATCGGGTGAAAGCTCGGGTAGGTCGCCGAGTAGGTGAAACACGGCTTGTTGCCCGGTAGCGAGCCACAAACACCGCCGCCGGAGCCGAATACGAAGCTGTCATTCACCCAATGGATCGGCGGAGCGCGCACACCGAATACAGGGTCGATGTTGAATGCGATGTTACGCCCAACCAGATAGACAAGCTGCGGAACGACGAACATCACCAGGGCACCGATCACCAGCTGATGAGCCGAGAGCGAAACCGTGATGGGGCCGAGCCTCACCGCACGCGCCTCGATCAACGCCTCGCGTCCGCTGTGCGCGCCCCACAAGAAGAAGCCGAGGCTCGACGCTACGCCGGCCACGAACGGCATGTCGGTCATCGTCTGATGCGACAAGAAGAACCATTGCGGCATGGTGGTCAGCACCACACCGCCAATGAGACCGGCGCGGCGACCGAAGGCTTTCGCAACACCCTTGTAAAGGATGTAGGTGGCGGCGGCCGCCATCAGAAATATCGGAAAGCGCACAGCCCATTCGGGGAACGGCATCGTGCCGTGGCGCGCGGCCTCCAGCATCATGCCCGGCTCGTACTGGACGCCGAGCAGCGCCATTGCGATTGCTTGCAGCCAAAACGAGAGAATCGGCTTCGACCAGAACCACTCTTCGTGCGCCCACCACAGCGAGATCCAATCGTTACGAGCGAGAATCTCGCGCGACACCTCGCCGTAATGGGTCTCCCAAGGGTCGGTCAGAGAATGTGCGCCCAGCCCTCGCAGGAGCACGAAGCTCAGGAACGCGATCAACCAGAACCCTTCGCGTCGAAAGAATGGCCCGTCGTCGTCCGAGACGCGCAACGCGTCGCCGAACATGCCTACGCCGGAGACGGCCACCATGAAGCTCGCCGTAACAGCAATGCCAGCGCCACTGGTCCCGAGCGAGCCGGCGACAGCGAGGCGCAGCGTGACGAAGGTCGCGAACGCGCCGACCAGGGCGACGGCGAGCCCTGGCAATAGCCGCCGAGCAGGCACGGCACGGCTCGACGTGTCGTCGAAGCTACCGAGCAGTCGCAGCACGCCCAGCGCCACCACGAACGCTGCAATGCCGCCGACGAAGACGCCGCTCCTCGGGCTCGACGGCGACATCACCGTGAGCAAGCCGAGCACGAGACCGGCTGTGATGACCGCGAGGCCCGACTTGAAGTGAGGCCGATTCCCGCGCGGGACGAGCGGAGGACCGTCGCTCTCCGGCGCTTCCGGCTCGGCGTCGTCGCTCACGTCAGTCTTTGGCTTTGTCGGTTTCGCCGAGCTCGCTGGCGATCTGTCGCGCTTCTTCCAGTGCTTCGCGGCGGCGCTTGAGCTCGATGATCTGGGCTTTGGCCTCGACCACCACCTCGGGCGGGGCCTTGTCGGCGAAGGAAGGCAGCGCGAGCTTCTTCTCGATCGACGCGACGTCTTTCTCCACCTTGGCGATCTCGCGCTTCACGCGCTCGCCTTCTTTCTTGGCGTCGACCAACCCCAAGAGCGAGACCAGCACGTCGAGATCCGTGGTGGCGCTCATCACGGCGCCCTTCGGTCGCGCTGCGCCCCGTGGGCTCACCACGGCGTCGCCTTTGGTCTTGGCCAGGGTGCGAATCGCCAATGCCTCGCGCTGCAGCAACTCGCGGCGAGCCGCGTCGTCGGTGCGCAACGCGACTTCGATCTGCGCAGCCGGGTGCACCTCGTGCTCACTGCGGATGGATCGAATCGCGCCGATGGCAGCCATCACCGCAGTCATCTCGCGCTCGGCCTCTTCGTCCGCGGCAAAGACCGTCGGAAAGGTCGCGATGCAAAGCGATACCGGCGGGTTCTTTGGGCGGGGCACCTTGTGCCACAGCTCTTCCGTGATGAACGGAATGAACGGGTGCAAGAGGCGCAGGCTCGCCTCCAGCGTGTAGGCGAGCACGTCGCGCACCTCTGCTTTTTCCTCCGCGGTGCCTCCGTTGAACACTGGTTTGGCCAGCTCGAGATACCAATCGCACATCTCGTTCCACACGAAGCGGTAGAGCGCTTGCGTGCTGTCATCGAGTCGAAAGTCGTCGATGCCCTGCTTCACGATCGCCGTCGTCTTGCTGAGTCGCGACAAGAGCCAGCGCGTCATCAGCTTGGTCGCCTTCGGCGGCGCATTGCCGACCACGGCGCCATCGAGATACGGCAATGCAAAGCGTGTGGCGTTCCACAGCTTGTTGCAGAAATGTCGGTAACCTTCGATCTTCTTCGGGCTCAGCGGGATGCGTTTGGCCTGCGGTGAGTAGCTGGCCAGCGCGAAGCGCAATGCATCGGTGCCGTAAGCGGGAAAGGCCTGGCCCATGTTGGCGACCGAGGGATACGCCTTCTTGAACTTCTTGAGCGCCTCTTCCAGCGGGGCGCCAGGCAATGCCTTCTGCACCACGTCGTCGAACTTGGCGCCGCGCACGAGATCGATCGGGTCGATCACGTTGCCCTTTACCTTGCTCATCTTGTCGCCGGTCTCGTCCACCACGAGGCCGTGCAAGAGCACGCGCTTGAACGGCGGCTCGCCCATGAAATGGATGCCCATCATCATCATGCGGGCGACCCAGAAGAACAGGATATCGTAGCCAGTCTCGAGGTCGCTCGCCGGGTAGAACTTCTCCAGCTGGTTCGATTTGGCCGGCCAGCCCAGCGTCGAAAAGGGCCACAGCGCGGAAGAGAACCAGGTGTCGAGCACGTCCTCGTCTTGCTTGACGGCGCCGCCACATTTTTCGCACTTGCTCACCGACTCGGCGCGCGTCACCGTGATGTGCGCGCAAGCCTCGCAATAGAACGCCGGGATGCGATGACCCCACCACAATTGGCGCGAGATGCACCAATCGAGGATGTTGGTCATCCAGTGCTCGTAGGTCTTCTTCCATTCCTCCGGGACGATCTGCGTCTTGCCCGAGCGCACGGCTTCGATCGCCGGCTCCGCCAATGGCTTCATCTTCACGAACCATTGCGTGCTGATCATCGGCTCGACGATGGAACCGCTGCGCTCACTTCGCGGCAGCACCAAGTCATGTTGCTTGGAGCCGCGCGCGAGGCCTTTGGCTTCCAAAGATTTTTTGACTGCCTTGCGCGCTACGAAGCGATCGAGGCCGGCGAACTCACCGCCGTGCTCGTTCAACTTGCCGTCCGGGGTGAGGATGTTGATCTCCAAAAGCTTGTGGCGCTTGCCGGTGGCGAAGTCGTTGAAGTCGTGCGCAGGCGTCACCTTCACCGCGCCGGTACCGAACGCCATATCGACCAGCACAGCGTCGAGGATGATCGGCACTTTGCGATCGAGGAAGGGGTGCGCCAGGAATTTGCCGTGCAAGTGTTTGTAGCGCGGGTCATCTGGATGCACCGCCACAGCCGTATCGCCCAGCATCGTCTCCGGGCGCGTGGTGGCGATCACAAGCTCATGCTCGGGCGCGCCGTCGAGCGGGGCGCCGTCGACCGGATACGCGAACATGTAGAGCTCGCCCTGCGCCGGCTCGTTCTCCACTTCGAGGTTGGAGAGCACTGTTTGTGCTTCGCAGTCCCAATGCACCAGGCGCGTGTCGCGATAGATGAGGCCCTCTTCGTACAGGCGACAGAACGCTTCACGTACCGACACCGAGAGCTCGGGGTCCATCGTGAACTTGGAGCGCTGCCAATCGGCGCTGACACCGAGCACCCGCTGCTGCATTGCGATGCGCCCGCCGCTCTCGGCCTTCCACTGCCACACGCGCTCGAGAAACTTCTCTCGACCGAGGTCGTGACGGCTCTGGCCTTCGCGCTTCAGCTGCCGTTCGACCACTGTCTGGGTGGCGATGCCGGCGTGATCGATGCCGGGCTGCCACAGCGTGCAGAAGCCGGCCATGCGGTGGTAACGAGTGAGGATGTCCTCCAGCGTGCAGGTGAGCGCGTGGCCCATGTGCAACGAGCCCGTGACGTTGGGCGGCGGCATCGGCAATACGTAGCGAGGCCGCGGATCGGGCAGCGCATCGCTCGCCGCGAAGACGCCCAGCTCGATCCATTGGTTCGACCAGTGCGCTTCGACCGCTTCGGGCTCGTAGCCCTTGGAGAGCTCGCCGGGGTCCGGCTCGGTGGCGGAGGTGTCGCTGGATTCGGGGTCGGCGGGGGTGCTCATAGGGAAGAACGACGCTCACCACAGGGCTGCCGGACAACCTCCGGCAGCTGCTGGTGCTGTCGTCGCTACCCTACTTCGTGAGCCGGCCGATTTCTTCTTTGATGAGCATCTCGGCCAGCACGGGCACGACTTCCCACACCACGCGCTCGATGAGCTCGCGCGACAGGGCGAGGATGGCGTCTGCTTGTTGCGGCGAAAGACCGAGCTCGCCGACTTTGGCTGCCAGTTGGCCGTTGGCTGCGCCAACCGCCACGCTGACTGCCGCCGGTGCCGCAGCGCGCGCTGCCGGAGCGGGTCCAGCTGCAGGCGCCGCCGGGCGGGCAGCGGGGGCAGCTGCGGCCGGCTTTGCGCCCAGGCCGCCAGCACCGAAGCCTGCTGTCTTGGGCGCCGGTGCCGCGGGAGCTGTAGCCGGAGCGCCGTAGGCCATCGTGCGATTTTTGGCAGCCGCAGACGGCGCGGGTGCAGCAGACGGAGCCGTCTGCGGCGAGGGCGCAGTCGGCGCGGCTGTCGTGGTTCCCAAGCCGCCGGTCGCGAGCTTGTTCACGCGATCGATCAGCTGCTGCGTGTCGAACGGCTTGTCCATGTGGTCGTCGACCCGGGCGGCTGAGCCGCGACCGGCGTCGTACGGGTTCTGCCGCGAGGACAAGAACAGAAGGGGGACACCAGGAGCGGCTGCCTTCAGCTGGCGCGCGACTTCGTAGCCGTCGCCGTCCAGGGAGTTGTCGCAGATCACGAGCCCGATGCCGCCGCCGCGGAGCGCGCCTGCGGCTTCGTCCCCACTGCCAACCGTCACCAAGTGGAAATCCGTACCGGCGAAAGTGATCTCGAGGATCTTTCGCATGGTGACGCTGTCGTCGACGGCGAGAATGGTGGCCACGTTGGGAGGCTCCTTGGGCTGCAGAGAGGTGCGAGAGGGGGAACCGGAGCGGACGGAGTCCACGTAGTGGACGGAGTCCGTGCAGGTCCACGGAGTGCCTTTGGCACGGAGTGAATCATCCGGTTCTTCGACCAGCCCTGTCAACATTCGCACCTAGACGCTCGTCGAATGGTCAGTGCGCGGCGTCGGTAGTGCTAGCTTTTCGGCCGTTGGCCACCAAAAAGCTCGATCGCGCGGTTCGAGACTGCCTCACCCTCTCTTGGGACGCGGCTCGAAACGCGATCCGCACTGGAAAAATCACCGTCGGCGACCCCCCGACCGTGATGACCGATCCTACTGCGCTGGTGCGGGCGGACGTCGCGATCGTATTCAGCGCCGCGGCGCCACGGCCTCACGTGGCGCGTCGCCAAGCCATCGAACAAGAGGCGATTCTCTACTTCGATCATCACGTGGTGGTGGTGAACAAGCCGAGCGGTGTGGTGACTGTGCCCTTCGGTGACGAAACCAAAGACGAGGCCCGCGCCACCCTCGACGCGGTGATTCGTGAGGTGCTCGCAAAAAAGGCCGAGGCAAAAGGTGGCTCGCGCGGCCGCGCACCGCTCGGTGTCGTGCACCGCCTCGACAAAGAAACCAGCGGCGTGCTTGTGTTCGCGCGCACGCTGGAGGCGAAACAGAACCTCAGCCAGCAGTTCCGGGAGCACACCCCCGACCGCCGCTACTTCGCGCTGATTCATGGCGTGCTGAACGGCAAGCGGACGATCGAGTCGCAGCTGATCGAGAACCGAGGCGACGGTCTGCGAGGCTCGTCCAAAGGCGGCCGTCGCGAGGGGCAACGCGCCGTGACCCACATCGAATCGCTCGAGCCGCTGCGGGGTGCGACGCTCGTCGCCTGCGTGCTCGAGACCGGGCGCACGCATCAAATTCGCATTCATCTATCGGAGCAAGGGCACCCGGTGATCGGCGACCCCGTGTACATCCGCAACTACCGCGGCGAGAAGATCGTCGCGCCCCGCACGATGTTGCACGCCGCCGAACTCGGCTTCAATCACCCGGTGACGGACGAGCGACTCACGTTTTCGGCGCCGCCACCGGCAGACTTTCGCGGCGTACACAGAAAGCTCACGCTTCGATCCGTCGAGCCCGAGCCCGAGCCCGAGCCGGTGCCGCTGCTTGCACCCAGGAAGCCCTGACGCACGAGCCGTGCAGGGTCGCGTAAATCGGCCGCTTCGCCTTGCGGGCCCTGTGTGTTACGGCTGCTGTCGCCGTGACAGAAATTCGTATTTTTGTGCTGGTATCCTCGATCTTGCTGTCGGGTAGCGCCTGCAGCGGCCCGCGAGGTAGCGACCCAGCCGTTTCAGAGAGCACCGCCGAGGTCACCGTGCAGAGCTCGAGCAGCGCGACCGCAGAAGTCAGTTGCAGCGGGGCGAACGACATCGCGTGTGAGGCGAGGTGCAAGCTCGGCGTGAGCCAGGCCTGTTTCAGTCTGGGCCTCGCCCTCACGCATGGCACCGTCGCGTCACGCGACTACGCGCGGGCAGCGCAGCTGTTCGAAGGCGCGTGTGGCTCGGGTGACATGCGCGCTTGCGTCGAGCTCGGTCGCCGGCTCAGCACGTTCCGTGGAGGTGCACGAGGATACCACCGCGCCGCGGAGCTCTTCGAGAAGGCGTGCGACAAGGGCATTGCGGCCGGCTGCGGAGAGCTCGGCAACGCTCGCTTGCGGGGGCGCGCCGGTGTCGGTGATCCGAGCTCGGCGCGTGCGCTTTTGGAGAAGGGCTGCAGCGGCGCGGACGCCCAGTCGTGCGCTTGGCTGGCCACGATGTATTTCCTCGGTGACGGAGTTGCCGAGGACGAGGCCAAGGCGATCTCGATCTTGGAACGGAGCTGCGACGGAGGGGGAGCCGTTGCTTGCGACACGTTGGGGTCGAACATCGACAAGGGGGCGGACATCTTCGTGGACATGCCGAGAGCCGTTCGGCTCTACGAAAAAGCCTGCGCTGCCGAGCCGACCGCGTGCACCAACCTGGCGACGGCGTTCGCGCGGGGGCACGGGGTTATCCTCGATCGCGCGAAGGCCTTCGAGCTGAACGACCGGGCGTGTCGCGCAGGTTCAATGTTCGGCTGCGATCGTGCTGCGCTTGCACTGCGCCGCGGCTGGGGCACCCCGGCCCTCCCGAGACGTGCCGCTGAATATTACGCGGATGCGTGTCTCGACGGTGCGCTGGCCGCGTGTGTCTCGCTGGCGAGCATCGTCGACGAGACGGGTGAAGGAAAAGTGGCGCTCGACGCAACCCGACTAGAATTACGAGACATATGCCAAGCAGGCCGACCGGTTGCGTGTTCGGTCGTCGACGAGATGAGCGCTACCAAGAGCACGCTCGAGCGCGATCGCGAAGCGGCGGCCAAGCACGAACAAAAGTGTAGCGATGGCAACGCTGGCGCCTGCATCAGCGCTGGCCATGCGTATCTGGACGGCAAAGGGGTGGCGGTCGACGTCGCCCGCTTCACGAGCCTCACGAGCCGCGCGTGCGAGCTCGGTGACTTGCGTGGCTGCGCCAAGTGGAGCTGGGCGCTCTCCGTCGGTCTCGGCGTGGAAGCCGATCAGGCCAAGGCGCTGCAGCTGGGGAAACAGGCGTGCGACGGGGGCGTTCATCACGGCTGCAACGGGCTCGGTTGGCAATATGCGAATGGGAAGGGAGTGGCCAAGGACGTCAAGAAGGCGGCCGAGCTGTACGAGAAGGGCTGCCCCGTGGAGCGTTCGTCCTGCTCCAACCTGGCCAAATTCCATCTCTCCGGCGCGCTCGGCGCGCGCAATGTCGATCGCGCCATCGAGTATCAGGAGAAGGCGTGTCACGAAGCCAACACTGGCTGCTTCAATTTGGCCAACATGCTGCTGTGGGAGGCCGATCGCGATCACGCTCGTGCGCAAGCGCTGTTGAAAGAGATCTGCTCGGCACCGGTCTCCTCCGCAAACGAGCTGAAGACCGAGGTTGCTTGCGCGCGCTACGCGTGGCTGTCCAAAAAAATGGTCGCCAAGCCAGACTGACTCACTCTTCGATCAGCTGCGCGAGATACGTGAGGCGCACCGACGCGTCGAACAGCGGGTTTGGCAGCGAGAAAAGCGGGCTTGCTTGCCCAGTCGAAGCGCTGTTGTCGACGATGACGTAGTAGACGCCGGGGTTGAGCTGGAATTTGCGGTTGAACGGGCCGGCCTGCACCATCGACTGGCCCATGATCGGCCCTGGCGGTCCGCTGACTGGGGCGCCGCTCTGATAGCTCTGCCGCCAGAGATCGCCTGTCTGTTTGGACACGATCACGAAGTCGACAGCGCCGCCGGCGAGCGTGCCCTTGATCGAGAGACGCTGGTCTTCGTCGGCGATCTCGAACGGGCCGAGAAAGTCTTGCTGGTTCGAGTAGATGTCCGCAGTCTCGTTGGAGAAGGTGTACGCCTCGTCGCTGCTGTCGACTTCGATCGGTCGAAAGGGTCGCTTACCGGGCGGCAAGATGCCGAGCGAGAACTCTTTGCCTTCATCGGACTCGACGACGGTGAACCCTTTGCTGAGAAAGCCGGACACCACTTGGCCGCCGAACAGGTTCGCCATGCCGCCTGCAGGCGTGAGACCAGCGGCCAGATCGACGACTTTGTTCTCGACGTTGGTGGTGCGGAAGTCGGGACCGGCTGCCACGCGCGCAAGCTTGCCCCACACCCAGTTGCCGTCTTCGTGCATGTAGAAATCGAAGGCGTATTCGGGTGACACGTTGAGCGTGAAGCCGACACGTTTGGCCGTCGCCATGTACGCGTACCCGGAGCCGCCGATGTTGACGACCACGACGCGCCTCTCCTCGTTGATCGACGTGCTGCAAGAGGCCGGGTAGTAGCGTCCGATCGTCGGCGAATTTTCACCGGACAGCTTGAGCGGCACGCTCGCCTTCAAGATCTCCGGACAGATGCGATCTGCGCCGTAGGTCTTGAATGCCCACCAGCGCAGGTTGGGGTCGCGGTTGATGATCGATGCGCAGCCGGTGCTGGCGCCAGCGGCGGAGAACAAGAGCGCGGACGCGAGCAGTGCAAGCTGAGGAGCGACGCGACGACGTGAAGAACGGGGCACGGGCCGACCTTACTCGATGGCGCCCGCTGGCACCTTCGGCGATGGAGCGTCAGCACGGAGGCACGGAGGCACGGAGGCACGGAGCTTGAGAAGAGCACACATAAACGCTGACTCCGTGTCTCCGTGCCACCGTGGTGACGCTCGACTCTGCTCGCGAAAAGGGCACGATTTCGCCGTTCGCCTACAGAACCAGACGCCAGCTAACGTTCGGCGTGATCTCGAAGTGAAAGTGATTGTGGTGCGCTCTGTCGTAGTTGGGCGACAACATCGACGTGAAGATGCGCTCGTCTCGCGCGGTGCAGAAAATTTCGCGAAGCTCGCGAGCGTCGGCGCCTTTGTCGCCTTTATCCAGTTTCGCCTTTTGCGGTGCGCTGCAGCCGTCTTGATTCAACGCTGGGGCCCAATCACGCTCGATGATGAGGTCGCGCGCCTTTTCGCTGCCGACCTTCTTCTTCACGAAACGGCGAATGTCGATCGCCAGACCACCCGGGTGCCGCGTCGCGGCTTTGTCTTTGGGCCATGACTTTGCCGGAGGCCGCCACGCTGAAAAGATGAGCGCCTCCTCGATGTCGTGCTTCACGAGGATGACGCTCAAGTCGTCGAGCGCCAGCAGCAGCCTGCAATCCATCACTTCGTACGGCGTCGTCGGGCGCTCTGCCGGTGGCAGCTCGGTGCGGTAGGTGACGCCGCCGAGCGGCCCCTTCAGGCGAATGGGGATGGCGACCCCGCGCGCCTCCTGGACCTCGCTGAAGGCGACCTTTCGCTTCTTGAGCTCGGCGAGACACGCGGTCCGATCGAGCGCGCCATAGGCAAAGCTCTTGCTGTCGGCAAACGCGCCTTCGAGCACCTTGCGCGGCCGTTTGGGTCGATGTTTCGCAGGCTTTGCCTCGGCTATCGGACCGAACACGAGCGCTGCCAGTGTCAGGGCGATGAGTGGGATCGGTCGCCGCATGCCTCTATCTCCTACTCGATTCGGTTGCATGAGACGAACAACGGACGCTTCGCATTCGCGTCAGGCGACGCATCGAGCGGAGGAGGCTGGTTGACCGATGGTCATTTCGCGCGGAAACTAGCTATCGAGATGCAGCTTTCGCCGCGCGCAAAGCGGATCTTGTTCGCCGTCGTGACGGAGTACATCGAGACCGGTGAACCGGTGGGCAGTCGCACGCTGGCCAAACGATACGGGCTCGATCTCTCGGCTGCCTCGATCCGCAACGTGCTCTCCGACTTGGACGAAGCGGGCCTGCTGCATCAGTCGCACACGTCCGCGGGGCGCACACCAACCGAGCGTGCCATCCGCTTCTTCATCGACATGTTGGTCGAGATGCCGAGCGTGCCACAAGAAGGGCGCAGCGAGCTGCGCACGCGCGTGGCGCAGATCTACGCGAACAGCGCCGACCCGCTGGGTGACAGCGGAAAGCTCTTGTCGCATCTCAGTGGCAAGGCTGCCGTGGTCGCGCGTCAAACGCGTGGCCGCACCTTGGGGCAGCTGCGCTTCATCCCGACGCGGCCGAATCAGATCTTGGCCGTATTGGTGTTCCAAGATGGAACGGTGGAGAATCGCTTCGTAGCGCTCGAAGAAGGAGGCGCTGCGATCAGTGAGACCGAGCTGCTTCGAATCCACAATCTGCTCTCCGACGTGATCGAAGGCCGCACGCTCGGTGAAGTGCGTGAGCTTTTTGCCCGCCGACTCGCGGACGATCGCTTGGCGATCGACGCCCTCAAACGTAAAGCCTTCGATCTCGCGCAACGCGCGATCGAAGGCGTGGTCGATCGCAGCGAGGTCCGCATCGAGGGCCAGCTCAAGCTGATCGAGATGCCTGAGTATGCCGACAGCGATCGACTACGGAGGTTGGTCGTGGCGCTTGAAGAGCGCGCCGACATCATCGCGCTCCTCGATCAGACGCTCTCGGCGGGTGCGGTCACTGTGTTCGTCGGCAGCGAGACGGGCGATCTCGGCGACGGTCAGCTCAGCTTGGTGCTGGCTCCGTACAGCGAAAATGGCCAGCCTGCAGGCACTGTCGGCGTGCTCGGGCCGACGCGCATGGACTACGCGAAGGTGATGCCGCTGGTGGACGCGACCGCCGCGGCGCTCACCGATGCTGCCAACGCGGTCCGGGGTCGCCAGTAGCCTGTCTCGCGGGTAGCCAGCTCGTCAGGCGCCGCGCACGACGAGCGCTGCACGCTTGAGAGTGGCCCGAGTTTCGACCAACACGGGCGCCTTGAGTCTGGCGCGACCGATCAGCAAGCAAGCGAGCCCGATCGCGAGATTGCTGCCGGCGACGGCCAGAAGCGCAGCGTAGAGCGGCAGGCGTGCACGCTCGTAGAGCAGCACCACCGCGATCGCGTCTGCGAGAAACAACGTGAACACGGCAAACAGCGCGCCGACCGCGAGCAACACCGCGCCCGAACCGATGCGCGAGAGATCACGGCCGGCTTCGTCTTTGGCGCGCGACGCGTGCGCCGAGGCGATCAGCTCCACGGCAGCGATTGCGCGAGAGAAGGCCCCGTCGTCGACGCGTTCACCCTCCGTGTTGGCTTTCACTTCTTGCGTCCGCGGTTCAGCCACATGCCGAGCAACAAGCCGATTCCGAGGGCCATCAAGATGGTTCGCCACATGCTCTTCTGGGCGTGGGCTTTGGCTTCAGGAATGATTTCCGAGACCCGCTTCGCCTCTTCGACCGCGAACGTCTCCAAGCGGTGCAGCGCCGCGAACACGTCGTCGAGCGGGGGCAGCTTGGAGCGCGGCGCTTCGCCCTCGGTCGGGGGAGCGGCGCCGTTGGAGCGTTCGCGGTGCGCTTCTTGTGACACTGCCAGGTCGACCAGCTCGACGATGTGCCGCCGGGCCGCTGCCTTGGTCGACTCGAGATGGGTCGCGAGCAGCGCCACCGCTTGCTCGAGATCACCATCGAGCTCGGCCAATGCGTCGTCCTCCAGCGCGGCCCACTCTTCTTTCATCAGTAGCACGACAGTCGCGAACGACTCTTTGAACTGTGCCCTGTAGTTGCGTCGGGTTGTCTTTTGGGATGTCGTTTCCATCGCGGATCCTTATTGTCCGCCGCAGAACGGCGGCTGTCGACTTCCGTGCCTTGAGCTTCACGCGTTCAGCGTGCGAGAGTCTCGGCTCGCGATGGCAGCGAATGCAGAGTCGACCTCACCCGCTGTGGCATTTCGCGCCGCGACTCCCAGCGACTACAACGCGTTCGCCTCGCTTTACGTCGAATTCGGCGCGCGCGAGTCGGCCCCGGGCCCCGAACATTTCGTCCAACGCATCGCGCCGTGGACGGTGATCGCCGAAAGCGCCGACAGGGCCGCCCTGGGCTTCATCACTTCGTCGATCTGGGGCGACCTCCTGCGCATCGAATATCTGGTGGTTGCGCCGGAGGCTCGCGGGTCCGGTCTGAGCGTTCGCTTGGTCGAGCGAGCGCTGCACGAGGCGCGACGAACGGGGGGTGTCGCCCGCGTCGAGCTGACTGTGATGCCGCACAACGAGCGGGCGATCGCGCTTTACGAAAGGCTGGGTCTAGAGCGGGATTATCCCGTGTTGGTGATGCATGTGGACGAGGAGGCGATCGCGCGCCTCGCGCCGCCGCCGCGGCCGATCCGCGTGCTCTACGACAGAGCAGCCGACCCGCCACGCACCGACGCGTCGCTTGCGTTGCCGCCGGGCACCATCGAGGCAGGTCTGCAGTACGGCTATTCGGTGATCGCCCTCGATGACGGTGGCGCCATTGTCGGGGCTGTCGTGTTCGACCCGAATCATGAGCGAATGTCTCGCTTCGCCGTCGCTTCTGCCGAATTTTTACGACCACTGCTCGAGGCCGTTTCGAACGCCCGCGAAGCCGCAGCCGCAGTGCCGTGCGCTTCAGGGCTCGAGCTGACGATCGAAGGTTTTGCGGACGTGCAGAAAACGCTGCTGGCGGCAGGCGCGGTCGTCAGTCTGGAGCTTGTCGCGATGAACGGAGCTCTAGACGTCGCCATCGAGCGCGCACGGACCTTCGGCGCGGCCTAAGAGCGCTCGGCGGCCTGGCAGTGGCTGCAGATGCCGTACATCTCGTGTTTGTGCGACGTCACGCGGAAATTGTAGCGCAGCGCGACTGCGTCTTGCAGCCGCTCGATCTTGGGCTCTTCGAACTCGGTGATGGCGTTGCAGTTGGTGCAGATCAGGTGATCGTGATGGTCGTCGTCGTCGGCCAGCTCGTATCGCGAGAGCCCGTCGCCGAAGCGGCGCTCGGACGCGACGCCGCACTCGGCCAACAGCTTCAGCGTGCGATACACGGTTGCGTAGCCGATGCCGCGGTCGTGCGCGCGCACCTCGCCCAGCAAATCTTCGATCGTCACATGTGCGCCGCCGTCGAAGAACGTGTCGACGATCAGGCGTCGCTGCGCCGTGGAGCGCAGCTTCTTTTTTATCATGTACGTGTCGAGGCGCTCGCGCAGTCGCGTGCGCGATGCGTCGGTGACCGGGCGAGCGTGCACGAGGCGATCGACCGTGGCGGTGGCTGCGCGTCCCATCAGCGGTCAACCCTACGCCCGTCAGCCGATGCGTCAAGCAGCGCCGCGACACCCTCGATTGTTCACGCGTAAGAAAGAGCGCGAACCGGATTGGACGGAGTCCGAGGAGGTCCACGGCACGAAGTGCAGTACGGTGTCCGGCGGTGGAGCCGCCCGCGAGTCAGCCGCCGTTCGCGCCCGAGGCACCAGGCCCCCCGAGTGGGGCGCCTACCAGCGCCGAGCGCGCGATCGTCTACCTGATGGCGGGCGTGCAGTTCGTCAACATCCTCGATTTTCTGATGGTCAGCCCGTTGGGGCCCCGCTTCGCAGAAGATCTCGCGGTCAAAACGTCCGATTTGCCGCTGGTCGTCGGCAGCTACACGGCAGCTGCCAGCGTGACGGGCGTGCTCGGTTCGCTCTATCTCGAGCGCTTCGACCGACGAAAAGCGCTGGTCTTCATGCTGTTCGGGCTGGCTGTAGGCACCGCGCTCGGCGGCATGGCGACAGGGCTCGGGTCGTTGGTGCTGGCCCGCGTCGTGGCCGGTCTCTTCGGGGGCCCGGCAACCAGCCTCTCGTTCGCCATCGTCGCTGACGCAATTCCCGCCCAACGCCGAGGTTGGGCGATGGGCATCGTGATGGGCGGGTTCGCCGTGGCTTCCGTGTTGGGCGTGCCCGCAGGTCTGACGCTCGCTCGTTTTGGTGGTTGGCGCACGCCGTTCTGGGCCGTTGGTGCGTTGATCGCGGTGGCCGCATTCGCTGCCCTTCGCCTGATACCGCCGCTCCAGGGGCACGTCGAGAAAGCCGAGCGCCAGGCGCCGCTGCCCGCGCTGCTCAGGCTGCTGAAGAAGCGCATCGTGCTGCTGTCTCTGGCGATGACGGCGCTCACGATGATGAGCGGGTTCATCGTCATCCCCAACATCGCTGCGTTCGTCCAGTATAACCTCGGTTTTTCCCCAGATCGGCTCGATTTACTCTACTTGTTCGGCGGGGTCGCCAGCTTCATCACGGCGCGGGTGGTGGGCCGCTTGGTCGATCGTTTCAGCTCGACCGCGATGGCGTCGGTCGGGACTGTGTTTCTCGTCATCATCGTGTGGCTGTGGTTCGTGCGTATCGAGACCCGGGTCCCCGTGCTGGTGGTATCGACCTGCTTTTTCGTCGCGATGGGCTTCCGCGCCGTGGCCTACAACACGCTCGCATCGCAGGTGCCGGAGCCCCATGAACGTGCGCGTTTTCAGTCGGCACAGAGCGCCGTGCAGCACGCCGCCAGCGCCGCGGCTGCCTTCGTTTCGGCACAGCTGCTCAGCGCCGGGCCGGACAACAAGCTCGAGCACGTCGAACGTGTGGGGCTCGCATCGATCGGCCTCTCGTTGGCGATGCCGCTGATGATGTTGGTGGTCGAGCGCGCCGTACGGGCGCGCGCTGCGGCCTCAACCTGACTGCGTCTGCGGCCGCACACGCTGGGTCGCGCGGGAGTGCAGCACGGCGACCAGCGCTCCGAGCAGCGACGCGATGGGGACGAACGCAGGCGGCAACAAGCCCACGGCCACGATCAGCACGCCGAGCGCCGGCGGGATGGCTGCCAACCCGAAAGCGACGCGCGCCTCGACGCGCGTGCGACGCGCCACCACGAGCGCCAGCGCTCCGTCGCGTAGATCGTCGGACGCGAGCGCGATGTCGTGCTCGGCAGAAGCTGCGCCGGCAGCTCCGAGCGCGATGGAGACATCTGCGGCGCCGAGCGCGGCGTCGTCGAGCGGTGTATGTCCGAACACTGCGACGCTCTCGCCTGCCTCGGCGATGCGCTTCACTTCGTCGGATCGATCTTGGGGCAGCACGTCGGCCCGCAGGTGCTCGACGTCGAGCGAGCGCGCGATCGCCTCGCATGTTTCGCGCGAATCGCCTGACATCAAGACAGGCTCGAGCTGTGCGTCGAGCAGGTGTTGCACAGCCGCGCGAGCGCCGGGCCGGATGCCGTCGGAGAGCGCGATCAACCCCACGATTCGACCCCCGAGCGCCACCAGCACGATGCTTCGGCCGAGCGCGGCGAGCTCACCGATGCGCCACTCGGCGGAGGTGATGCCGATGCGCTGCTCGAGCAAATGTGCGCGGGAGCCGACGACCAGCTCTTCGCCTGCGCTGGACACGGCGATCACGCCGAGCCCGGTCACGACGTTGGGGTTGCGCACGGCATCTGGTTTGATGTCGCGCGTTTTGGCTGCCCGCAAGATGGCTTGCGCAGTGGGTGTCGTCTCGGCCCGCGCGGCGCCAGCGCCCAACGCCAGCACCTCTTGGCTGTCACACAGCTTCGAGATCGACTCGACCTCGGCGACCTCGGGCTCACCGAGCAGCAGCGTGCCGCGGGCGCAGAACACTGCGACGGAGGCCTTGGCCGCGCGATCCCACGCGTCCGCGCTCTTGTAGGTGACGCCTCGGCGCTGGGTGAGCATCAGCCCGCGTGCGACGTGATTGCCGGGCAGCGAAGCGATCACGCTGGTGGCGAGACCCGCTTGCACCGCAACGGCGATCATCGCCGCGTCGACCCAGCTCTTGCTGATCGCGAACGAGATCAGCGCGGCGCCGAGCGCTGCGAGCGTGGTCCAGCGTTCGACGAGGGAGCGCGCTGCCCGGGCCACCGGGTCGAGCACGTCGATGCGCCGCCGCGGATCGATCACCAGCCGCGCGAAGACGCGGTCGAGCCCGGCCCACGTGCACGTCCCTATCAGCCGGCCCCGAAGCACGTGAGCGCCGGCCACCACGGGGTCGCCCGCGCGTCTGCGAACCCCCGAGGCAGCCCCGATCCACGGCAACACCTCGGCTTCGCTCTCGCTCACCACCATGTCGACCGGCACATCTTCGCCTTGCTCGACTTGAACGCGCTCGCCCGCACGTAAATCGAGCACACCTTCTTCATGGCCGCCGCCGCTCAGCCGGCGACCCGGAACGCCGAGCACGCTCTCGATCCAAGCGCGCTCGGTTTCGACAGGTCGGCGCGCGACCTCGAGCATCCATGCGGTGACGGCGCCTACCGTGACGATGAGCCCTGCCAGCGTCACGGCCTCTTTGGCGACCATCGGCTCGGCGCGGATCACCGACCACGCAGCGACGGCCACCGCAGCGACGGGCCCTGCCAGCAGCGGCAGCGGATTCGGCTCACCGGGAGCACGCGGCGCCGTGAGGGCGCGGGCAACGAGCACGCTGGCGCCCACTGCGGCCAACACGACGCGCGAGAGCATCACCAAGCGCCCGGTCGCCGAAAGGCCGAGCAAGACCGCGAGGGTGCCCGCTACGACGCCCAAGAGTAAGAGAAGGGCCCCAGCGTCTCTGGGCTCGGCCAAGTCGGAGCGCGGCGGGTCGTGCGAGGCGATCCCGCGATCGACTGGCTCTGCAAGGGCAGGGTCGTCGTCCAGCCGCAAGGGCTCCGGCAGCACGTCTTCTGGGATGCGTGGGCTGTGTGCGTTGGCGAGCGGCGGTGCGTGGCTCTGGGCAGCCGTGCGCGCCTCTTCGTTGCGAGACGGTCGGTCTTTCACCCGCTGCGAAGGCGAGGGCGTGACGCGATTGGAGGGCGACGGCGTGACGCGATTGGAGGGCGACGGCGTGGCCCCGAAATGCGCCAAGAACGCGTCCCGACAGCCGTCGCTGTCGCAAAAATAGTGCAGCTGGTTGTCGAAGATGGCGACGTGCCCGGCGCGGAGCGGATCGAGCAGTTTGCCGCAGCCCGAGCAGGGCAGCGGGTCGACGACGGGACCCTTCGCGCGCATCAGCCCGATGTGCTGGGGGGCTTGCCGTGGGCATCGGCGAGCATGTCGATGCGCAACGACTTGAGGGTGTCATCCAGGCGGCGCACGGCCTCCTCGATCTCGCTCTCGGTGACGATCAGGGGTGGGGTGAACCGCAATACCTGACCCCCCGCGATGGTGAGCAAGAGGCCGCGCTCTCTCGCGCGTGCGAGGGCGTCACGTGCGTCGACCCCTTTCTTCAGGATGATCCCTCGCAACAAGCCGACCCCGCGCGCACCCTCGACCAGATCCGGGTGTGTGCTGCCGAGCTTGTCCAACAGGCCGCCAAGGAACGCCCCTTTGCGCGCCGCGCCTTCGATGAGCTGATCTTCGTCGAGCGCGCGCAATACTTCACGCGCCACGGCGCTGGCGAGTGGGTTTCCGCCGAACGTCGAGCCGTGTGTGCCTGGCGGCAGCGCGTTGGCCAGGTGCTCGCGCACCAGCGCCGCGCCGATCGGAAAACCGCCACCCAAGCCCTTGGCCAAGCTGATCGCGTCGGCGCGCACGCTTTCGTGATCCGAGCCGAGCAGCTTGCCGGTGCGGCCCATGCCGGTCTGCACCTCGTCGATCAAGAGCAGGGCCCCATGGTCGTCGCAGAGCTTCCGTAGCCCGGGGAGAAAGCCGGGCGGGGCTGGTAACACGCCGCCTTCGCCTTGCACCGTCTCCACGAAAATGCCGGCCACGTCGGGGCCCATCGAGGCCTTCACTGCCTCGAGATCGCCGTAGGGCAAATGTGTGATCCCTTCCAGCTTGGGACCGAAACCCTCGTGGTAAGAAGGGTTTCCGGTCAGGCTGACAGTCGCCATCGTGCGACCGTGAAAGGACTGGTTGAAGGCGATGAAGCGGTATCGATTCGGCTCGCCTTTGGCGTAAAAATGCCTGCGCGCGAGCTTGAAGAGCGCCTCGTTCGCTTCGGCGCCGGAGTTACAGAAAAAGGCGCGATCGAAGCCGGTGCGCTCGCAAAGCTCGCCAGCGAGCAGCACGTTCTCCTCGTTGTAGAAATAGTTCGAGACGTGCATCAACTTGGCAGCTTGTTCGGCGATGCGCCGCACCATGCGCGGGTGGGCGTGCCCCAGCGCGTCGACCGCCACGCCTGCGGCGAAGTCGAGATAGCGGGAGCCATGTTTGTCCTCCAGCGTGGAGCCTTCGCCGCGCACGAACACGACCGGTGCGGGCCGGTAGTTGCCCAGCAAGTGGCGCTTCGCGATGTCGAGCAGCTCCGCTGAGTCGAACGCAGCCGAGAGATCTCGTGACGGTTGCGTGGCGGGCGCGTCGAGCGATTGCGCGGGCGGGCCAGAGCAACTCCTTGCGGAGCCGATCGGGGGGGTCGGGCGCCGCCCTGGAAAAGACTCTCGTAGCGCCGCTGGAGCTGGCTTCGAGGCTGGCTTTGCAGGACCGGGCTTCGCAGTCATCTTGCCCCAGTAGGCCGTAAGGGCCGGGCCGTAAAGCTTTGCGCTCCGCCGAGCATGACGCCGAGCATGACGCCGAGCATGACCGCCGAGCATGACGCCGAGCATGACGCCGAGCATGACGCCGAGCATGACGCCGAGCATGACGCCGAGCATGATCGCCGAGCCGTGACCCTTACCGATTGAAAGCCCTTCCATCCTGGCTATAGTCGCGGCCTTATGAGCGAGCCCGAAAGCGGGGAGCCGAGCGCCTCCGACCCCAACGAGAACGGTGCATCTGCGTCCACTCCGGCAGCGAATGCCGACGTTGCGTTTGCCGAAGAAGAAGTACAAACCGACTCGGTGCCGGCTGCGGTTCCAGAATTGGCCGTCACGCAGGCAAAGCCCGAGCCCGACCCACTCGAGGTCGCCAAAGCCGAAACCGCGAAATATCGCGAGCAGCTGCTACGCACCGCCGCAGATTTCGAGAACTTCCGTAAGCGCACCCGCCGCGACATCGACGACGCCACGCGCAAGGGCAAAGAACAGGCGCTGAAAGACCTGTTGCCCGTGTTCGACAACATGGAGCGGGCGATTCAGAGCGCCGAGCACGCGCCCGACGTGAAGAGCGTCCTCGACGGCCTGCGCATGATCACCCGCCAGTTCGTCACCACGCTCGAGAAGATGAACATTCACCGCGTCAAGACGGTGGGCAACCCGTTCGATCCCTCGCAACACGAGGCCATCCAGCACGTCGAGTCCACCGAACACGCCGCTGGTGTCGTCGCGCTCGAGGTGCAACCTGGATATTTGCTGGGAGACTTCTTGCTTCGCGCTGCCATGGTCGCCGTCTCCAAGGGTGCTCCAGAGGCCGATGAGGCGCCCTCCGACGAAAAGACCCCCGCCGACTCCGAGGCAAAGGTGGACCCCGAACCCGAGGGCTGAGGCCCCGAGGGTGTCATTTGGGCAGGCGCTTGCGCCTGCGGCGCTACGGCCCGCGGGGCAGACGGCACCTCCCAGCGATTTGCGGCGCATTTACGGGGCTGTGAGCAGCCCTTGCCTTTGGTTATGCTGCCGCAGCCATGGGTAAAGTCATCGGGATCGACCTCGGCACCACGAACTCGTGCGTGGCTGTAGTCGAGGGCGCGACAGCTTCCACGATTCACGACGTGAAGGTCGTGCCGAACGGCGAAGGTGCGCGCACGACACCGTCGGTGATCGGCTTCCCGGCCACCGGGGAGCGTTTGGTCGGTCAAGTTGCGCGCCGTCAGGCCGTCACCAATCCGGAACAAACGGTCTACGAGATCAAGCGCTTGATGGGTCGGAAGTTCTCCGACATCGAGGTGAAGAAGCAGCGCGACCTGGTGCCGTACCGCATCGTCGAAGCGCCCAACGGCGACGCCTGGGTCAACATCCGAGGACGAGCGCTATCGTCACCAGAGGTAAGCGCGATGGTGCTCACGATGATGAAAGAAATCGCTGAGACCTACCTCGGCGAGCCCGTTACAGAGGCCGTCGTCACCGTTCCCGCCTACTTCGACGACGCGCAACGCCAGGCGACCAAAGACGCAGGCCGCATCGCCGGCTTGGAGGTGAAGCGCATCATCAACGAGCCGACGGCAGCAGCGCTGGCGTACGGTCTCGACAAGCGCGAATCGGAGGTCATCGCCGTCTACGATCTCGGCGGCGGCACCTTCGATATCACCATCCTTCAGCTCGCCGGCGGCGTGTTCAGCGTCAAGGCCACTGGCGGCGACACACACCTCGGTGGCGTCGACTTCGATCAAAAGATCATCAATCTCTTGGCCGACGAATTTGCGCTCGAGAACGGCATCGACCTCCGCAAAGACCGCATGGCGCTGCAGCGCCTGAAAGAGGCGGCAGAAAAGGCGAAACACGAGCTGTCCTCGTCGCTCGAGACTGCCATCAACATCCCCTTCATCGCCGTCTCGCCAACCGGTGGCCCTCTCCACCTCGAGCGCACCATGAAGCGCAACGAGCTGGAGATGTTGTGCCAAGACTTGCTCGATCGCACGATCGACGCGTGCAAGCGCACGCTCACCGACGGCAAGCTCGGCATCGACAACATCGACACGGTGGTGCTCGTGGGCGGCATGACGCGCATGCCTTCGGTGGCCACCGCCGTGAAAAATTTCTTCGGAAAAGAGGCCAGCAAAGAGGTCAACCCGGACGAAGTCGTGGCGGTCGGGGCGGCGCTGCAAGGCGCGGCGCTGTCAGGCCAGATCGACGAAGTCTTGCTGCTCGACGTGACGCCGCTGTCGCTCGGCGTCGAAACCGGCGGCGGCGTTGCTACCAGATTGATCCCGCGCAACACGACGGTGCCCACCGAGCGTAGCGAGGTGTTCACCACATCGGTGGACAACCAGAGCTTCGTGCCGATTCACATCGTGCAAGGCGAGCGCGACATGGCCGCAGATTGCCGCAGCTTGTCTCGCTTCGAGCTGACCGGCATCCCCCCTGCGCCGCGCGGCGTGCCCAAGATTCAGGTCACCTTCCGCATCGACGAGAACGGCATCTTGCGCGTCGAAGCGAAAGACATGGGCACCAACCGCGCGCAGGAGATCAAGATCACCGCGACCAGCGGTCTCTCGGGTGACGAGGTCGATCGCCTGGTTCACGAAGGCGAGCGTTTCAAAGAGACGGACAATCTCCGCCGGGAGCTGGCGCAGCTCCGCAATCAGGCCGAGACCTTGGTGTACACCACCGAGCAGGCACTCATCGGCTACGCCGATCTGCTCGACCCCCACTTGCTCGGAGAGGTCAAGACCGACGCTCACAACCTTCGCATGTTGCTCGACGGCGGCGGCGACTTGAACTCGCTCCGTGACGCGTACACGCGGCTCGAGAGCGCAGCCTTCAAGATCGCCGAGGCGATGTACGGCACCGCTGAAGGTGGCTGACGCGGGCTTGCTCGCCAGAGGCGCTGCGTTCGGTCGCTACGAAGTCGTCAGTCTGATCGGGCGCGGCCGCAGCGTCGACGTCTACAACGGCAAGATCGTCGGCGCCGCGGGGTTCGAGAAAGCGGTGGCGCTGAAGATCCCGACCCAGGCGGCCGTTGGGGACAGCGACCGCGCGGATGCTTTCGTCGCGAGGGCAAAACGCGCATTCGCCCTCTCGCATGCGAACATTCTGGGCATCATCGACCTCGGCCGGGCCGAGCTCGACAGCGGCTCTACGCTCACCTACCTGGTCACCGAGCTCGCCCGCGGCCTTTCGCTGCATGATCTCGTCGCCCGCGCGCAGGCGGCACGCTCTCTCTTGCCACTCGGCGCTGTTTTTCGGCTCGGTGCAGACATCGCCAAGGCGCTCGACCACGCCCATCGGCGGCCTTCTCCCATTGCCCACGGGGCGCTCGCGGAGGGCAAGGTGTTCATCACGCGCGAAGGTCAGCTCAAGCTGGGCGACTTCGCTTTGCAAGACCCGGGTGAAGGCGACGGCGAGCTCGCTCCGGAAGCCGACCTGCGCCAGCTGGCGGCCATGCTCGGGCGGCTGGTGGCCTCGTCATCGGATGCCCTTTCGGAGACAGCTGCCAGTTTCATCAAGGAGCTCGGCAGAGGCTCGATCTCCGACGCGGCGCTCGCCCACGACAGCCTGCTCGAGCTCTCCTTCGCAGTGTCGACCGAACGTGAGGGCCGCTCGCTTGCGCGCGTGTTTGCCAGCGGCAGCAAGCCGCGAGGAGTGCCCGAAATCGCGCTCTTGCGAGAGGCGGAGCTCGACGCCGCGCTGACCGATGGCATCGCGGTCCCGGCTCGGCTCGGACGCTTCGTCGGGCGCGTCGACGAGCTTTCGGTGATCGCGGTCGCGCTCTCCGAGACGCTCACGACCGGTGCCCAGCGGCGGTCGGTCATCGGACCGGCGGGTGTAGGAAAGACCCGCTTGATGCGCGAATTCTCGCGCCGCGTCCCGCTCGAGAGCGTGCGCTCCGCGTTCGTATCCTGCTCGCCAGCGCTCGCTCACGTGTCGCTCGGCGGCATCGCCGTCGCGATCCGCGCGCTCGCGTCCTTGCCGCCAGCGGGTCGGCTCGACCCGAGCGATGTGACGCGCAGTTTGCGCACCTTTGGCTGCGAATCGGCGGAAATCAACAGCCTCGCGGGGATCCTCGGCGTCCCGATTCCTTCCCCCGAGCTTGCCGAGCGGGCTCCTGCACACGAAGCCTTGCTGAGCTTGGTGTCGGGCGTGAGCGGATGCGTTCCGGTGCTGCTCGTGTTCGACGATGCCGGAGAGCTCGACCCGGCCAGTGACAGCCTGCTCTCTCTCCTGGTGGAGTCCCAGCGAGCGCGCGAGGTCCCGCTGCTTATTGCGCAGTTGCTGCGCTCCGAGGCCGCCAGCGGACGCGAGGGCGAGCCGCCTCGGCCGCACCAAGTTGCGCCACTGCTTTCGGTCGACGAGCTCGGCGACGACAGCGTCGCGCAGCTCCTGGCCAATGGCCTCGGCGCTCGCGTCATCCCGCCCGAGCTGTTCGAGCTCGTGGCATCACGCGCCGGCGGCAACCCGCTCTTCATCGAGACGATCGTGAAGGAGCTGTCCGACAGCGCGCTGGTGGAGGTTCGTGCGGGGGTGGCGCAGTTGTCAGCGTCGTCGACGGCAGGCCTCGCGGCGAGTCTCTCCGACATCGCCCGCGACAAAGTGTCCCGACTGTCGCCCTACGAGCAACGCGCGCTCGCCACCATGACCGTTATCGACGGTGGCGCCGATACGCCACTCTTGTCTGCGGCGCTGGGCATCGCCGAGAGCGAAGCGAGCGCGCTCGCCGCGTCCCTCGAAGCGCAGGGTGTCGCGCGTCGTGGTCCTGGTGGCGAGCTCTTTGCGGCGACCCTCTATCGCGACGCGGCGCTTTATTTCACCGACGCTGCGTCACTCCGCGAGACGCACCTTCGCGCAGCTCGATTTCTGCGCGCAGAAGACGGCGCCTCCGATCGCGCGTTGCGGCTCGTCCAAGCCGCCGAGCACTTCAGCGCCGCAGAGGCCATGCCTGAGGCAGCGCTTGCCTTCTGCGAGGCTGCCCGCGCCTTCGAGAAAGTTGGCGCTGCCGATGCCGCGGCCAGCCTGTTCGCCCGCGCTCTTCCGGCGCTGGGCGCCGCCGACGAGGCTGCCCGCTCCATCGAAGCCCTCACCCGCTTGGCTGAGCGCGCTGATTTGGCGAGCATCGATATCGAAGAGGGCATCGCGAACGCGCTCGCCCTATCCGACACGATCCTCGATCGCGACGCCCGCGTGGCGCTGCGCGCCAGGCTCGCCGTAGCGCTGGCCCGTCACCGTGCGCTCGAGCTGGCAGATGTGCTCCTCGATCAAGCCGAGGCCATCAGCGCGCCTGTGCTCGCCGGCGTGGTCGTAACGGCGCGGCTCGCGGTCGCCGCTGCCGCGGACGATCCAGAACGGGCCCGAGATGCGCTGCATCTGTTTGCGACGGAGGTCTCCGCCGCAGGCTCACCATCGATCGATGTTTGGCTGGACGCCATCGATGTCGCCTTGTTGGCTGGCGATGCGACTCGCGCGCGCAGCTTGTTGGAGGTCTTGCCAGAAGCGGACGCAACGGTCGCGCAGCGCGCTCGCGTGCTGGCGTGTTACGCGTGGCTCGCGCTCGACGGAGGTGACGCTATTGCTGCCGCCAGCATGTTCGATCAAGCGATCGCGATCGCGAAGCTCGGCGGAGACGCCGACAGGGCATCGTCGTCCGGGGACGGGCCGAAGCTCTCGCTCAATCGGTCCCGTACACGCGCTCTGCTCGAGCGCGCGGAGCTCGAGCTCGATGCAGGCGAGACGCACGCGACGCGCGCGTTCTCACGCCTGACCGAGGCCATCGAGTGGGCGCGCACAGCCGGCGACAGAGCCACCCTCGAGCTCGCACTCTCCGAGCTCGAGGCGCTCGAGAAGGGCCCGCCCGCTCGTGCCGCCATCGAGCTGCGCGCCGAGCGAGCTCGCGCTGAAGGTCGTCACTACGACAGTCTACGACTGTCGATGGTCATCGCTCGGCGCCTGTACGGGCGCGACATCCCCGCGCTCGAGGCGCTCGCAGCCCAAGCCGACGCGGCCGGGCTGGGCGGTCTCGCGAAGCGGGCGCGGCGGGCGAAAGAGCCTGCTACGATTCTCACACCGCCGCGTGTCTGACGAACCCGTCGAGATTCTCTGGAAGCAAGTGCTGGAAGGCTGGGGCGAAGAGAAACGTCACCAAGCCTTCATCGGCTATTGCCACGAGCGAGGCCTGCTCGCCGACGCTGCGCGACTTTATCGAACGATGGTGGAGGACGGCGAGGCGGGGCCCTACCGCTCGACAGCGGGCCAGCGCGAGGACGCCAAGAAGCGGCTGCAGGCGATCATGCTGCTCGCGCTGGCGCACATCGAGGCTGGGCCGCGCCAAGACCCTGTCAACGTGCGGAAGTGGCTCAACATCACAGCGCTGTCGCTGTTCTTCATCACGCTCGGTTTTTTGGTCTGGGCGCTCACCCGGATGCAGGGCGTCACGACCGAGTGACAGGCTAAATGAGCGAGCATGATCTCGACGGGGCTGTCACCAGCTGCAGCGCGAAAGGCGTCAGGCCACAGGCTTCAGCCAGAAAGAGCGCGAGAATGAGGCAGCCAGAAAGAGAGCGAGAAAGAGGCCGGCAACATTGCTCATCTGGGCTCTGGCTCTGGCTCTGGCCGAAGCCTGTGGCCTGAAGCCCTGAAGCCTGTGGCCTTCTTTGACCGAGAATCATGCTCGCTCATTTAGCCTTCTGCGAGCTTGCGTTCGAGCGCCTCGAGATGTGCGCGCACCTGCGGGTCGGTGTCCCGCTGGGCTTCGATCTTTCGGACGGCGCTCATGACGGTCGTGTGATCACGACCGCCGAAGGCCCGCCCGAGCTCTGGGAAGCTGCACTTCAGTCTCTGCTTGCAAAGGTACATCGCCACGTGTCGCGCGAAGGCGACGGTCTTGTGGCGATCTTTGGAAGTGAGATCGCTCGAGCGGATGTGAAAGTGATGGCAAACGAGTCGTTGAACGTCCTCGACGCTCATCATCTGTGGCTTGACGGTGCTGGTCGCCGAGAGCTCGCTGCGAGTGAACGCCAGATCGACCGCGCGACCCGTCAGTGACGATTTCGCGGCCAAGCGAATCAGCGTGCCCTCCAGCTCGCGAACGTTGGAGCGAATCGTCTGCGCCAAGAACAGCGTGACCTCATCGTCGAGCTCGATACCTTCGAGTGCGGCCTTGTGGCGCAAGATGGCGACGCGCGTCTCGAGCTCCGGCACCTGGATGTCGGCGACGAGGCCCCACGAGAAGCGCGAAACCAACCGCTCTTCCATCCGCTCCAGGTTCTGCGGGTACTTGTCGCTGGTGACGACGATCTGACGGTCTTGACCGTGCAGGGCGTTGAACGTGTGGAAGAACTCTTCTTGTGTTTGCTCGCGGCCAGCCAAGAACTGGATGTCGTCGACGAGCAAGAGGTCGCACTGCGATCGATGACGCGCCCGAAATTCATCCATCTTTTGGTGCTGGATGGCGTGGATGAACTCGTTGGTGAAGCGCTCTGCCGAGACGTAGACGATGCGGGCGTTGGGGCGCTCGCTCAGCATGCGATGCGCGATCGCCTGCATCAGATGGGTCTTGCCGAGGCCAGTGCCGCCGCAGATGAAAAGTGGGTTGTAACGCCGCCCGCCGCCGCCGGCGGCAGCGACCGCAGCAGCGTGCGCGAGCTGGTTGGAGGGGCCCACCACGAAGCTGGCGAACGTCTGCTTCGAGTTGAGGTCCGCGAAGCTGACGCAGTGAGCGCCGACGACGCGCGGGCGCTGCTGCTCGGACGGCTCGCGCTGCGCCTCTGGAACGGAGATCGCGCGCGGTCTCACGGGCTCGCTCTCGGGGCCGGAGCCGGGTGCCGCTTTCGCGATCGGAGACGTCAGCTTGGGGTCGAGCACCCAGGCGACCTGAATCGAGTGACCCGTCAGCAGCCGCAAGTGCGCCTTGATGTTCGGCAGGAAGTTCGATTCGACCCACTCTTGCACGAACTCGTTCGTCGCACGCAGGCTGAGCACGCCGTCTGTGAGGTCGTCGAATTGGATGCCGGCGAACCACGTGTCGAACGTGGCAGGCGAGAGGCTGCGGGTGTGCGCGATTGCTTCATCGAAAGCCATCCGCGCTTGAGTCTTTCCGATCATTCTCGAGCCGCTCTGTGGGGCAGGGGTGGGGAAGCAGAGAAAAGAAAATCGGGGGCCGGCAGCGGTGCCGGCAGATGGTTTATCCCCAGTGACGTCGGCTTCGATGTGCCGCAGTAAGATGTTGAAATAGCAACGGAATCAGCTGAGCTTCCGACGTCGTTCGCGAAGGTTTGAACAGCTTTTCCACAGGCGAGAGCCACCCTTGACCGCAGCACTCGAAGTGCTCGGAGCCAAAAATCGTCTCGCACCTCTGACCTGTTCAACAGGTGATGAAGGAAAAAAAGAGGACGCGAACCCCTCTCACGCGAGCCCCGAACCGGATGAAAGTCGAAGGTCAAAACTTCGAAGGTCAAAACTTCGGAGGTAAACACCTCGAAGCCCAAAACCTTGAAGCCCACAACCTTGAAGCCAGAGCAACTCCTCGCGGAGCCATATCAGGTCGAAGTGCGTGAGACCGACATGTCTTTGCGGGCTCAACTTCGCCCGCGCCGACACCTTTTGGAGGTACCACCGAGAGCGGCCGGGCGACAATCCCGAACTTCTGCCGACCGAGTAAATCCCGGAAATAACACGTCGAATTTCTTCTTTTCGAAGCGAACCATTCGCCGCAATCGCCGCCGCAATCGCCGCCGCAATCGCCGCCGCAATCCAATGCGGGTCGATAGTCGACGAGCGCTCGAGTGGAGCATCTTGCCACACGTCCGAGTGCGCTCGCGAACGACCCTTCGTTTACTGCGGAATGCGCAACGCCAAAGACGTGCTCCCGAGAGTTTCGGCTGCGAGGCTTCGTCAAGCCCCAAAATAATCAGTCGTTTCAGCGTGATGCTTCGAGCCGATAACTGGCGATGGTGGGTGCGCGGAAGTTGGCCCGAGCGGCGCGGTTTCGTTAGCGGGGTGGCATGCAGCGTCATCTGCCCTTGCTCCTGGGCATGCTCCTCGTGGCCGCCGTCCTGATGGCGGCCCGCCCGAGCCACGCCCAAGAGGAAGAGACAGGCGAAAAGAGTCCGCTCGTCACCGGCGAAACCCCTCTGCCGTTCGGCTTCAACTACGGCGAGGTCGACACCACGCGAAGCGGCGCGATGGGCGGTGCGTTGCGCGCGGCCGGTACAGGCACCACCGCGCCGTTCTTGAACCCGGCCACAATGGCGCTGAGCCGGCTCTATCACATCGAAGCGCTCGGCCAGATCGTGCCCGAATACGGGCGCCAAGTGTACGGCGGCGTGATCGTCGACTCGATCACCAACAAGCTCGCCGGCGGAGTCGCTGTGACCGGTGGCTTCCTCGATTCATTCTCCGACACGCTCACGTCCGTGGATCGCTCCTGGGTCGATGTTCGCTTGGCCTTGGCCTACCCAATCGTGGATGGCTTTTCGGTTGGTCTCGGCGGGCGCTACATCAGGCTCAGCCAGAACGGGACGGGCCCCCTCGGGCCCAGCAAGGTAACGGGAGGCCTCAAAGACCCCGAGGGTGACGGTCGTCTATCCATCATGAACGTGCCGACGTTCGACGCTGGCATCGCGATCAAGGCCGGCGATCTCGTGCGCATCGGCATCGTCGGGCAAAATCTGACGTACCCGGACAACGGCATCCTACCGACGACCATCGGTGGCGGCGTCGGCATCGCCCACGAAGACTTCACCATCGAGGTGGACGGCATTGCCGACCTCAACTCGTACGGCAAGCCGACGGCGCGTCTGATGGGCGGCGCCGAGTACTTGCTCGTCGATCGTGTGCCCCTGCGCGCCGGCTATCGCTTCGATCAGGGCGCCGACTCGCATCAGGTGTCGGGCGGCATCGGCTACATGGCGCCGGAGTTCATGGTCGAAGCCAGCGTTAGGCGCACCGTCTCCGGTCCGGAGATGACCGAGATCATTTTCGGCGCGGCGTACTTTCTCGAGTCCAGCGGGCTCACCGGCCGCGGTGACGAGGTCGCGCAGTAGACAGCGTGTAACATGAGGCTCGCACCATGCTGGGCCTGCTGATCGAAACCGACCCCCGTTGGGCGCCGCGCGCTTGCCTCGATGTCGCGCGCTTGCTGGTCGACCACGCGCACTGCGAAATGAAAGCGGCGTCCAACGCGCTCTCGCTCTCCGGTCGTGCGCTCGAACATCGCGACGTGATGCGTGAGCTGGTCGACATCGCGCAAGAAGAGCTGGGACACTTTCGCGAGGTGCTGATCGAGCTCGAACGTCGAGATCTCGCGCTCGGCCCTCCGGAAGAAGATTGGTACGCGGCCGAGCTTCGTCGACGCGTCGCGCGTGATCGCAAGCAGCATCACGACGCCAACGTCATCCTTGCCGACCGCCTGCTGGTCGGCGCGTTGATCGAGGCGCGTTCGTGCGAGCGCTTCAAGCTGCTCGAGAAAGCGCTGCAAGGCTCGGACGCTGGCTTGGCGGCGTTTTATGGACAGCTGCTCGCGGCAGAGGCGCGCCACCATCGCATCTTCGTCGAGCTGGCGGAGCGGGTGACCCGCGACCAGCGAGCCACGCGCGAACGGCTCGCCGCCGTTGCTGCGATCGAAGCGAGCGTTATTTCGGAGCTCGGCTGCGAGCCCACGGTGCACGGTTAGTGTGTCGATGAACGATCCCTTCGAGCTCGATCGCTGGGTCGCGAGCGCCGCGCGCGATCTGCGCTTGGAGCGTGTGCGCTTTCGCACGCTCGAGGGTGTTCAAGAGGGAGCAGCCAGCATCCCGCGTCGCATCAGCTCGCAGGCCGCGCTCGACGAGCTCCTCGAGCAACAGGAGCGCGGCGCTTCGCTGCTGGTCGCCGCGCTGATCGAGTGGGTTCGCCACTTGGCAGTGGCGAGGGTGACGGCGCGCGATCGAGCCGAGGTGTTTGCCGCTCGTTTCGGCGAGCACGGTGCGTTCTCGGAGATCGTCCAGTCGCTGCTGCAGCCGAGTGCCAACACGCCAGCGATCGAGCGCAAGCTGTGTGACGCCGCCGCGGGCGTCCACGATGCGTTGAGGCGCCGAGAAGAGCGCGTGCGTGAAGCCAGCCGACTGATTGGGCTCCAAGCGGGGGCAGCGGCGCCAGCGGCGCCAGCGTTCGCCGAACAGGTGCTCGCGATCACCGACGCTGCGTTCATGCGCGACGACTCGCCCAGTTGGTCAGCTCCACTGAAGAGGTCGCTCGCCATCGACGCGGCCGAAGGCTGGCCAGTGCATCTGACACATCGCTGGCTCGCGTCGCTGTTTGCTGGCGGCGAGCTCGTCCGCGGGGTGAAGCTCGAGGACGTCCCGTTGCCGATCCCGCTGGGTGCCGCCTCGTTTTCGCGCGCGCTCGGCTTCTTCGGCGACATGCTCGCGTTCGCGGATCGGCCGAACGGCAGCCCATTTTGCTTGGTGCGTGCGCCACACGACAGGCTGGTGGCCAGGCGTTCGTGTCTGTTCGCCGGCTTGCCGCTGGAGCCGACCTTCTTCCAGAAGAAGCTCGGCCTTGGTAAGTCGTTCGCCGTCGAACAAACCAGGTTTGTCGCGAGATCGGCGGTGATTTGGTTGCGCGTAGCGGCGTTGCGCGTGCTCGCCTGCCCGCTCTTGCAGAGCGATCGCGGCGGGCGCGACTTCGAGGAGCTGAGTGAACGGGTGCTGGGCCGCGCGCTGCCGGGCGTGCTGCTGGGTGTGCTGCCGGCGTTCGGCCCGAGCGACGGCGTGCTGCTCGAGAGCGCTGCCGACGCATGCCTCGAACGAGCGCGTTTGCGTGAGCGCTTCGACGACGACTGGTTCGAGAATCCGCGCGCCCACGAGGCTCTGCGCCACGAGCACCAGCTGCCGATCGCAGACCGGCCGCCGTTATGGGCGCCGCCTCCGGAAGGCGAAGCAATCCCTTGCGCAGCCAAAACGGCCGGCGAACCAGCCGAATTTACCGCTTCTTCGGCCCGCGCAGCGGCCCTGTCGGCTCGGCTCGCTGAAGCGCTCGACGAGTGAGCTCGATCGCTTGCGGCTTGTGGTAGCTTCGGTTCTGCTTCTTGGAGGCCATTTGAACCGCTACGGAATCCCGCTCCAGGATCTTGCGTCGCATTGCCTCGACGCCGTCGACGCGGCCGAACGAGCTCTCTCGCGAACGTTGGTAGTGAGAGACGGCCACGCAGTCGCGGCCATCGTTCCGATGACCGACCTCGATCGCATCGACCCTCCCGACCCTGCTGCCGGCGGAAACGACCCGCTGCTCTCCATCTGCGGGACTTGTCAGCACGACATGTTCGTCGATTCGCTGTTCAACGATCTGGACAAGACGTCGATGTGGCACCGGCAAACGGCGCCGCTGGCTGGTGGCCCGCCGAGCCCGCGCGAGATGCCGATGGCAGATGCGCGCCGCCTCGCAGGCCCGCCGCCACCACCGCCGCCGGCAAGCGGCAGAATGCCTCCGCCGAGGCGAGGCTGAGTCGTGGGTTACTTGCTCGACACGCCCACGCTGGCCGAGGCTCTTCGCGCGGTGCCCTCACGCGTCTTCGTGCGCAAGCTGTCAGCCGTGCCCAGTCGCGAACGCTGGACGAGCGTGGTGACAGTGAGCCAGCTCTTGGTGGCGGCGAGACGCACGCAACAAGCGCGTGTGATGCAGGACGTGATCCACCTGGTCGCGGGCATCCGCGTCGCCGCCTTCGACGTCGCCGCGGCGCAGTCGTTCGCCAAGTATCGCGCGACGATCGCCACCGAGATGGACGCCGACGACGTGATGGTGGCCGCCATCGCAGCCGCCTCTGGTTTCACGCTCGTCACCAAACGCACCCGACACTTTTCGGTGTTTCCGAATCTGCGCACCGAAGACTGGATCGCGTAAAAATCTGAAGGGCTTTGCGCTGCGTGGCTCGTTTCCGGCGCGCGGCGACCCAATGAGTGCGCTCTGCGACTCAGAGCGGTGCTGCGTGGCTCGTTCGCCTTCGGCGGAGACCCGCAGCGATCGCTTCGCCAGGAGCACGCCGCGCCAGCGATTCGTAGCGTCCACGGTTGAATTCCTCGATGGAATGGCCTTGGCAAGTTGGTTCACTCCGGTGCACTGCGCGCTTTCGCGCTCCAGAGACCTCCGTGGGCTGTGTGGACTGCGTCCAATCCGGTTCCGGTTTTGAAAAAGGCATGGTAGGTGGCTCCCGCTGTGTGCCGGAGGCCGCTGGTCTCTCGAGGTCGCGACCCTAAACAGGTCTTTCCCGGAGCGCACGATGGACCCATCGCACGTGTCCCTAATCCCTTCTTCGATTTCCCTCCTCGCCTCGGGCGCCGACGTCAACGTCGACTTCGACCTGTCGTTCATCGTCCAGATTGCCCTCTTCGGCCTGTTCATCACCGTGCTGAAGCCGGTTCTCTTCGATCCCCTCCTCAAGCTGTTCGAGGAGAGAGAGAAGCTGACCGAAGGCGCTCGCGCCTCCGCCCGCGAAATGGACGAGAAGGCATCGAAGCTCGTGGCTCGTTTCGAGTCGGAGATCGAAGAGGTGCGCCGCGAAGGCGCTCAAGAACGCGACCGCCTGCGCGCAGAGACAGCCAAGCTCGAGGCCCGCATGGCAGATGAGGCGAAAGCCGACGCCGCCCGCATCGTCGCCGAGGGGCGCGCCCGCATCGCGAGCGAGGTCGCGGCTCTCCGTGTCGAGTTCGAGGCAAGTCGGCCGGCCCTGGCGCAACAGATCGCGAGCAAGCTGCTCGGTCGTGAGGTGGGCTCGTGATCCGTCGCTGTTTCGCGGCCGCCCTCCTCGGCGGCTCGTTGCTGTTTGCTCCGCTTTACGTGGACAACGCCATCGCTCAGCCGATGCGCCCCCCGGAGCCTGGTCAGCCCGGTCAGCCGCCGCCGGGCCGTCCCGGTCAGCCGCCCCCCGGCCAGCCGCCGCCCCCTGGCCAGCCTGGCCAGCCGCCCCCCGGCCAGCCGGGTCGTCCTGGCGCACAGCCGCCGGGCCAACCCGGCCAACCGGGCGCGCGTCCGCCGGGGCGCCCCGGTCAACCGACCCTCAAGCGTCCTCCGGGCCAGCCCGCCCCAGGTGAGCCGCCGTTCCCGGGCCACCCGCCGATCCCGGGCATGAACGCCGGCAAGATGCCCGCAGAAAAGCCCGCCGCACCGGAGCCTGAGCACTGCCCCGGCCACGGCCCCAACGATGGGCCGCCCCACATCAATTGGTACCAAGGCCTGCTTGGCGTAAACAACGCCAAAGCGCGGCAGCCCGGTTTCGCGAATCGGCTGTTCTGGCGCTACGAAAACACCAGCGACAAGTGTGACGTCAACAACCAGCCGCCGCCGGTGCTCGCGTCGTTCATCAACTTCGCGATCGTGGCCTTCGTGTTGTTTCGTTTCGGCAAAGGCCCCCTCGCCGACGGGCTGGCCAAGCGCAAGAAGACGATCATGACGGAGATCGACGCCGCCACCGAGCTGCATCGCGCCGCTGAAAAGCGTCTCAAAGACTACGAGAAGCAGCTCTCCAAGATCGAGACGCGCCGCACCGAGCTGCGCGAAGAGTCGCGTATCGCTTGGGAAGCCGAGAAGGCGCGCCTCATCAGCGAAGCAGAAGAGCGCGGCACGCGTCTTCGACGCGACGCCGAGCTGCGCGTCACTCAAGAGATGAAGCAAGCCGAAGCCGACTTGCTCAACGAAGCGGTCGACGGCGCTGTCGCGGCCGCCGAAGAGCTGCTCAAGAAGCGTATCCAATCGACCGATCAAGATCGGCTCGCCGACGACTTCGCCAAGGGCCTCGGCGACTCGTTGAAGGCCGGTCAACGCCCGAGCGAAAGGCGGCTCGCGTGAGCTACGACAACGTCGCGCGGCGCTACGCACGCGCCATCTTCGAGCTGGGCAAAGAAGAGGGCCAGCCGACCCAGCTGTGCGAGCAGATTAGTGAATTTGCCGCTGTCTACCAGTCCAGCGACGAGCTGAAGACGGTGCTCGAGCACCCGCTCGTGCAAGACGAGGCGCGCATGGCGATCGTCACCGAGATCGCGCAACGTGTCGGCGCGACCGGCACCGCTCAGAAAGCGCTTCGTTTGATCACCAAGCGCCGGCGCCTGCGCGCCTTGCCCGATATCGCGCGTCATCTGCGACGCCAAGTCGACGAAGACGCGAAGGTCGTCCGGGCTCACGTCACCACGGCCAGCTCACCGTCGCCCAGCTATCTCGAGACGCTCAAATCGGAGATCGAGAAGTCCACCGGTCAGACGGTGATCCTCACGCACTCGGTCGATCCGAGCCTGATCGGTGGCGTGGTTACCGCCATCGGGGACCGCGTCGTCGACGGCAGCATTCGCTCTCGCCTGCAGAGCTTCCGCGACGGCGCTCGCCCCGCCTGAATTCCTCAACCGCCCAACTTTCCAAGAAATCGACAAAGGTACTGCGATGCAGCTTCGAGCCGAAGAGATCTCCCAGATCATCAAGAAGCAGATCCAGAACATCGACAAGGCTGCGAGCGTGTCCGAGACGGGCACAGTGCTCATGGTCGGCGACGGTATCGCCCGTGTTCACGGTCTGTCGGGGGTCATGGCTGGCGAGCTCGTCGAAGTTACCGGCGCCGACGGCACCGCCCTGTTCGGCCTCGTGTTGAACCTCGAACAAGACAACGTCGGCTGCGCGTTCTTCGGCGACACCAGCCTCGTCAAAGAAGGCGACCTGGTCAAGCGCACGAACCGCATCATGGACGTGCCGACCGGTGAAGCCGTCGTCGGTCGCGTGGTCAACGCGCTCGGCCAGCCGATCGACGGCAAGGGCCCGATCGAGACCAAGACGCGCGGCCGCGTCGAGCTCAAGGCGCCCGGCATCATTCGCCGCCAGCCGGTCACCGAGCCGATGCAGACCGGCCTCAAAGCCATCGACGCGATGATCCCGATCGGTCGTGGCCAGCGCGAGCTCATCATCGGTGACCGTCAGACCGGCAAGACCGCCGTCGCGCTCGACACCATCATCAACCAAAAGGGCCAGGGCGTTATCTGCGTCTACGTGGCCATCGGTCAGAAGCAGTCGACTATCCGCCAGGTCGTCGACAGGCTCGAGACGTTCGGCGCGATGGAATACAGCATCGTCGTCGCAGCGACCGCGGCCGAGTCGGCGCCGCTGCAGTTCATCGCGCCCTACACCGGCGTCACCATCGCCGAGTTCTTCCGCGACACCGGCCGCCACGCCCTCTGCATCTACGACGACTTGTCGAAGCAGGCAGTGGCCTACCGTCAGCTGTCGCTGTTGCTGCGCCGCCCGCCCGGGCGTGAGGCGTACCCCGGCGACGTCTTCTATCTCCACTCGCGCTTGCTCGAGCGCGCCGCGAAGATGGCGAAGATCTACTTCGTCGTGAAGAACGGCACCGAGGTGCCCTCGGGTGACGACGCTTACCGCGGCGCCGACGGCAAGATTCACTACGGCGTGCTCGGCGAGCACGACGCAAAAGAGAGCTTGAAGAAGCTCGGTGACGGCCACGAGATCAAGGTCGACCCGTACTCGGGCGGCTCGCTGACCGCGCTGCCGATCATCGAGACGCAGGCAGGCGACGTCTCGGCGTACATCCCGACCAACGTGATCTCGATCACCGACGGTCAGATCTTCCTCGACCCCGACTTGTTCTTCTCCGGCGTTCGCCCGGCGATCAACGTCGGCATCAGCGTCAGCCGCGTCGGCGGTAACGCGCAGATCAAAGCGATGAAGGGCGTCGCCGGTACGCTGCGCCTCGATCTCGCGCAGTACCGCGCGATGGCCGCCTTCGCGCAGTTCGCCTCCGACCTCGACCAGAAGACCCGCGCCCAGCTCGATCGCGGCGTGCGCCTGGTCGAGATCTTGAAGCAGGCCCAATACGTGCCGATGCCGGTCGAAAAGCAGGTGATCACGATCTACGCAGGCACCAACGGCTTCCTCGACGATCTACCGGTCAGCGTGGTGCTTCGCTTCGAGTCCGAGCTGCACAAACACATCGAGACCAAGGCGCCGGAAATCTTCTCGACCATCCGCGAAAAGAAGGTCATCGACGACACCCTGAAGAAGACGATCAACGCGACGATCGAAGACTTCAAGGCGAACAAATTCGTGCTCGACGTGAAGAAAGCTGCCGCCAAGGCAGCCGAGCCGAAGGCCGAGAAGAAGAAGGGCAAGTAGTCCGTGGCTTCTCTCAAGGCGATCCGCACGCGTATTACGAGCGTCAAGTCGACGCAGAAGATCACGCGCGCGATGAAGATGGTGGCTGGTGCGCGGCTCAACCGTGCCCAGCAGCGCATCGTGGAGCTACGTCCGTACGCGTTGAAGACACAAGAGGTGCTCTCCGAGATCGTCTCACGTTCGCAGAGCAGCCAGGCCGGTGGTGAAGGCGCTCAAGCTGATGGCAGAGGCGACAGCAAAGACGCGCTGCACCCGCTGCTCGTGCATCGCGAGCAAAAGCGCGTGATGCTCTTGGTGCTGACCAGCGACCGCGGTCTCTGCGGCGGCTTCAACTCGACGCTCAACAAAGCAGCAGAGCGCGAATACAAAGAGCGCACCGCCCGCGGCCAAGAAGTCCAGGTCGTCGTCATCGGTCGCAAAGGCCGTGACTACCTGCAGCGTCGCAACGTTCCGGTCGACTACCTTGCCGGCGTGTGGGACGGCCTCGGTCAGAGCACCTCGAGACGCGTGGGCGAACACGTGCTCGGCCCGTTCTTGCGCGAAGAAGTCGACGCCATCTACATCGTGTACAACGAGTTCAAGAGCGCGATGAGCCAGCGCGTGGTGACCGAGTCGCTCTTGCCGGTCCCTGCGGTTGAAGACATCGACGGCCTCGACGCCGCCGACTTCCTGTTCGAGCCCAGCAAAAACGCGCTGCTCGAACACCTCGCGCCCGTCTACGTCGACATCTCGATCTTGCGCGCGCTGTACGAGTCCACCGCCAGCGAGCTCGGCGCTCGCATGACTGCGATGGATTCAGCGACGAAAAACGCGACCGAAATGGTCGACAAGCTCACGCTCCAGTACAACAAGGCCCGCCAAGCCGCGATCACCAAAGAGCTCATGGAGATCATCGGTGGTAGCGAGGCGCTCAAAGAGTAGGCAGCCGAGTCGTCAGACTCGGCGCCTTCGTGATTGTCGTGCTCTTAGACATCAATCCGGAACACCCGGAGCCCCGCAAGATTCAGCGCGCCGTCGAGGTTCTCGAGAAGGGCGGCCTGATCGGCTACCCGACCGACACCGTGTACGGGCTCGGCTGCGACTTGATGAACAAGCAGGCGGTCGAGCGGCTGTATCAGATCAAGGGCATGCAGAAGCAGAAGAGCCTCGCCTTCATCTGCCATGACCTGGGCGACATCGCGAAGTACGCGGTCGTCGACAACTGGGCGTATCGCATCTTGCGTCGCTTCTTGCCGGGGCCGTACTGCTTCATTCTGCCCGCGACGCGTGAGGTGCCGAAGATGGCCCTCTCCAAGCAAAAGACAGTCGGCATCCGCGTGCCGAATCACCCTGTCATCACCACGCTCGCGCGTGAGCTGGGTCGTCCAATCATCAGCACCACTGCCAACGCACCCGGTGAAGATGCATTCATCGACGCTGCCGAGCTACGCGATCACTTTCGGGTGCTCGACCTGGTGCTCGACGGAGGCGCTGGCGGCCTCTCGCCGACCACGGTCGTCGATCTCAGCGAAGGCCACGTCGAGATTGTCCGCGAAGGCGCCGGACCGATCGACGATCTGGCGGACTAGTCAGCCACAGACGGCGAAAATCTCCCCGTCGTGTTCGCTGCAGTCGTCGGGCTGGCATAGCTCGTTGTCAATGTCAAAGCAGTCGCAGCTCGTACAGCCGCCGTGCAGGAAGTCACATTCGAAGGTGCTCTCCTCGAGATCGCCCCAGCGCTCCACACAGGCCTCGCTGTCGCGGAAGCAGAGCTGGTCGCCGCACAAAAAGCGATTTGACGGAATCACCTCGCAGTCACCGCGACATTCGCCGGACGACTCACACGTCTTCTTGCAATGGAAGCCGTCCTCGCACTCTGATGCAGAGCTGCACTCACCAGCGGTTCCCCCACCGCCCCCTCCCGCGGTTCCCCCACCGCCCCCTCCCGCGGTGTCGCCACATGCGCCGGTCAAGAATGCAAACGCCAGCGCACTTCCAATAGACCGCCCCATCCAGCCATCTTATCCACACTCGCGCATGACCGAGACGTTCGACTTCATCGTGATCGGTGGCGGGTCCGGCGGATCGATCGCGGCCAGCGAGATCGCGGCGGCAGGGCACAGCGTGCTCTTGCTCGAGGCAGGGCAAGCCGCCGAAGAGAACCCGGAGACGCTCCACGCTGATGGCTACAAACAAGCCTTCATCAATGATCGCTTGATGTTCGATCGCTTCAGCGAGCCGCAGGCTGCGCTCGGCGGTCGGCGCATCTTTCTCGGCACAGGCCGCGGCATGGGCGGCAGTGGGTCGATCAACGCGATGGTGTACACGCGTGGCGCTCGCGAAGATTTCGATGCTTGGGGGGAGGGTTGGCGTTGGGACGACGTCGTCCCTCACTTCACGGACCTCGAGCTGGTGCTCGATCCGCGCAGGCGCGCGCCGACCGATTTCACCGAGCGCTGTCTGCTGGCGTCGGAGCACGCGGGCTTCCGCCGCAAAGAAGATCTGAACGACGGCGATCTCTCCGGGGTGCTCGGCTACGAGTGGATGAACTACCGCGGCGACCAGCGCCGCAGCGCCTACGTCGCCTTCATCAAAGATCGCTCGCTGCCGTCGCTCAAGGTCGTCACCGAAGCGAACGTCACGTCGATCGGTTTCGACCGCAGCCGCTGTGCGCGCAAGGTTCACTATCAGCTCGGCGGCGCAGCGCTCGTCGCAGAAGCGCGTCGCGAGATCATCGTCGCTGCCGGCGCGCTGGCGAGCCCCAAGCTGCTCTTGCTCTCCGGCGTCGGTCCCGGAGCAGAGCTCCACGGGCTGGGCATCGACGTGGTCGCCGACTCGCGCGGCGTCGGAAAGAACCTGCACGATCATCCGAACGTCACGCTGTTCTTTCTCGGCAAACAGGCGCTCGACTGCAACTACCCACAGCTGTACGGCTTTCATCATGTCGGCCCGGGCACGGGCCCGAGCGACTCGTGTTTCGTCTTCTATCCGGCGCGCTCTTCGTTCCGTGAAGGCTTGATGCGCATGCTTCCGGCGATCGCGCTCTCCCCAAAGCTGTACGCTGACGGCCGCGGCGTGCGCATGATCCGCGGCGCCATCGACGGTTTGTTCCGGCCGGCGCTCGTCCGAAACTTCGTCGACCGCATGTGGGGCATCGTCGTGGTCTTGGGCAAACCCAGGAGCCGTGGCTCGCTCACGCTGGCGTCGCCACGGGCGGCAGACGAAGCGCACATCGACCCGGCATACCTCGAACACCCGGACGACTTGGCTGTGTTGATTGCCGGCGTCGCCAAAGCGCGGCGCATCGCAGGTGGCATGTCCCTCTCCGCGCTCGGCAATCGCGAGCTGATCCCGGGCATCATGGGCCGAGGCGATAAAGGTGTGCTCCGCTTCATCAAGCAGAACATCATGACCACGTATCACTTCGCGGGCAGCTGCAAGATGGGCGACGAAGGCGACAGCGGCGCGGTGGTCGATCGGCGCCTGCGTGTGCGCGGCGTCTCTGGCCTGCGCGTCGCCGATGCTTCCATCATCCCCGAGACGCCTGTCTCCGCGATGAACGCACCCAGCATGATGGTCGGTCTGCGCGCGGCGCGCTTGGTGCTAGAAGACGCCGGTCAGCGCTGATGCCGCGCATCACTGCGCTGGAAATGCCAGCACGCTTCGGCGACCCGGATCGCGCAGTCTCGCTGGTTCGAGCGGCGCTCGCCGACGAGCCGCCTGGCGATCTCGTCCTTTTGCCGGAGTGCGCGCTCACTGGCTACGTCAGCCCGCAGATGGACTTCGATCTTTCGATGTTCGCCGAGCCGCTCGAGGGTCCCACGCTCGCCATCTATCAGCGTCTCGCGCGCGAGCTGCGCACCCACATCGCTGGCCCACTCATCGAGCTCGCTGCCGAGGACGTCACGCCGCAAGGTGTGCGCGGCGCGCGCTACAACGCCGCGATCGTCGTCGCCCCGGACGGATCGATCGTTGCGCACTATCGCAAGCGGCACCCGTGGCTGCCGGAGACCTGGGCGAGCCCTGGCAGCTTTGCGTATCCGTCCTTCGAGCTCGCCGGCGTGGTGTGCACCTTGGCGATCTGCTTCGACCTTCACTTTCTCGAGCGCGAGGCGGTGGCGACGCTCGGCGCGACCGACGTGCTCTTGTTTCCCTCGGCGTGGGTCGACGAAGACGACACAGACGGCCGCGCGGTGATCTTCCAGCGCTTGCGAAGAAAGTTCGGCGTCTCCATCGTCAACGCCAACTGGGGCGAAGGTGTGCCGCGTCTCCAAGGGCAAGGTCGCTCGCGCATCATCACCGCCACCGGCTCTCACGAAGCCCGCGCATTGCCCGGCCGCGCGTGGTCTCGCGTCGACGCCGACGTGAGCCGAAAGTAGACAAGACCGCAGCCGAGTGACCGAGGTCGCAGCCGATCCACCGAGCTCCGACACCGAGCTGCCGATGTCGCAGCCGAGCCACGAGCTCGATGCCGAGCTGCCTATTTCGCAGCCGAGCTCGTTGGCGATTGGGCTCGGCGTCGATCTCGTCTGCGTTATCGGTCTCGTTCTCGGCTTCGGAGATCGGCTTCACCTGAAGTCGACCTCGCTTCTCCGGATCAACGCGCGAACGCGATTGAATCCCAGGACAGCGCTAGATCAACGACTCGGGAGTGTCTTCAAGCAAGACTCGATTCAGATCAGAGCGGGCACGGGCCCGAAATTCTGAAACTTTCTGCTTTGAAGACCCCCCCTAGGCCATCGGATGGCAAATCGCGCCGCTGAACTGGCCAAGCTCGATCACATGAGTGCCGACCTCGAAAAAGCCTCTGGAGGACGCGTAGCTCTGCAGTGCTTGAAGGTCGCTTCGCCTGCCCGCGGCGTGCATCCGTAGCGCCACGACTGGAATGAGCGCAGCCAGAAACAGAACCACGACGACGAAGATCTTGTCAGCCATGATGTTGAAGGCGGCGGCGATTCACAGCGGCGGTGCCTCTTCAGTCGGGATCGGCGTAGCGCTCGGCTTCGTCGCTGGCGTGCCCGCGTCTGCGATCTCCCCTTCCGGGGTCGGCTTCGACTCGGCTGTCTCAGTCGGCTCGGTACCGATCAAGAACACTTCGCTGATCGCGTCTTCCTGCTCAGCCGTCGCGAGCAGACCGGTCTTCGGATCGATCGACACGCGGTTCACACCAGGCGGCACCGGAAAGTCGGTTGCGGGAGTGCCTTGATGTGCTGCGCGCATGAACGCTACGAAGATGGGCAGCGACGTCACGCCACCGGATTCGCCCGCGCCGAGGGGCGCGCGATCGTCGTAGCCGGTCCATACGGCACAGGCGATGTCGGTCGAGTAGCCGGCGAACCACGCGTCACGCACTTCGTTGGAGGTGCCGGTCTTTCCTGCGATGGGTCGCTTCAGTGCGAGCGCGCCGCGACCGGTGCCGTCGCTTACCACGCTCTTCAACAAGTCCGTCGTGACATAGGCCTCGGCTTCGGTCATCACGCGTTTAGGCTCGGCGTGCGCCGGCAACACGAGCTCACGGCCATCGGGGCCGACGATCTTGCTGATCAGCCGCGCCTCGCTGAACACGCCACCTGCAGCGAGCGAGGCGTACGCGTTGGTGAGCTCGCGCGGGGTGACCTCGTACGCACCGAGCGCAATCGACGGCGTGGCACCGAGCTTGGACTCGATGCCGAGCGAGCCTGCCAGCTCAGCGACGCTCGCGGGGCTGGTTTGCTGCACCAAATAGGCAGCCGACGCGTTGATGCTCTTGGAGAGCACCTCACGCATTCGCTTCGGCTCGCCAGCCGATTTGGGGTCGTAGTTCTTGGGTTTGTACTTGTCGGTCGCGCCCGTCGTCGTGGGAATGAGCGTGGCGGCCGTGAATTTTCTGGTGCGAATCGCCTGCGCGTAGGTGAACGGCTTGAACGACGAGCCCGGTTGTCGATGGGCGTTCGTCGCGCGGTCGAGCCCACCGCGGGCACCTTCGTAGCTGCCGGCGATCGCGACGATCTCGCGCGTGCGAACGTCGATGGCCACCATCGCCGCCTGCGGGCCCAGCTCGAGCCGAAAGCTCGCTAGTGCTTCTGAACCCTTGGCGTCGCCGGAGACAATCAGGCTCACTCGCACGGGTGCGCCCGTCTCGGCGAACTTGCTGGCGGAAAGCTTCTGCGGATTGTAGCGCTGCGTGTGCGAGAGGCTGACCCTGCCTTTGGCTGTGCCGACGCGCACGAACAGCTCGTTCTTGGCGTCGTCGGCGCCGGTGACCTCCGCCCAGTAGACGATCTCTTTCTGTTTCAGCGGGTCGCCTTCGAATAGCGCCGGCATCTTCTTCGGCTTCTTCAGCGGAGCGGTAAGCTTCTGTCGCTTGTCGAAGCCATCGAGCCCATCACGGACGGCCTTGCGCGCCTCGGCTTGCAGCTTGGGATCGATCGTCGTCGTCACCGTGAAGCCGCCGCGAAGCGCGTTGTCGCCAGCGACCTCGCGAAGGACGCGCCGCACTTCTGCCATCGCCTCCGGCGCGAGCTCCGAGGTGTGCTCCGGCTCGGGAGCCAACACCACGGCTGACAGCTTCGCCTCTTCTGCGACCTCGGACTTGGCGAAGTTTTTGTCGACCATCTGGTCGAGCACGTAGACGCGACGGCGCATCGCGTTCTCCAGGTGGGCACGGGGCTCGTAGATGCTCGGGCCCTTCGGGATGCTGGCGAGGATCGCCGCTTCACCCAGCGTGAGCTCGTGAACACCCTTGCCGAAGTAGTAACGTGCGGCCTCTTCGACGCCGTAGCGGCCATGACCAAAATAAATATGGTTCAGGTAGAGCTCAAGGATGTCGTCCTTGGAGAGCTCTTGCTCGATTCGCCGCGAGAGGATGACCTCTTTGATTTTGCGCTCGTAGGTGCGGTCCTGCGTGAGCAGCACGTTCTTCACCACCTGTTGCGTGATGGTGCTGGCGCCTTGTCTCGAGCTCTGTGAGCGCAAGTTCTTCCAAATTGCGCGCAACATGCCTGGGTAGTCGAGCCCCTCGTGCTCGTAGAACGATGCGTCTTCCGCTGCCAAAAAGGCGAGCTTCACATGCGCGGGGATCGCGCTGAGCTCGACCACCGTCCGGCGCTCGACGAAGTCTTCGCCCAGCAGCGTGCCGTCTTTCGCCAAGATGCGCGTCACTTGCGGCGGCGAGTAGCGCCTCAGGTCTTGCGTCGCCGGTAGGCCGCGTTCGTAATTGCGGATCAAGAGCGCCACCGCGGCCATGCCGAGACCGCTCAGGATCAACAGCGTCAAGATGACGCCGCGCGCCCACACGAACACCAGGCGCAGGATCCGCTTTCGCTTTGCAGTCTCTACAGGTGGGGTCATGGTCGCTACCCCTGCTCGTCAGGAGGTGGGTAGCCTTACGCCAAACGCCCCCGTTGTCAGAACTATTGCGTGAGCATGATCACGGCAGCGGTGAGGCCCACGCCCAGCAGCAAGCAGGCGACTGCCACGATCACCAAAGTGAGCACGTTGACGCCCTTTTTCTGGGGCGCGGAGATGGGAGGCGTCGCAAAGCCCTGAGGGGTGTGCGGGTAGCCACCCTGTCCGGGACTGAACGCCTGCGTGGGAGGCAGCTGCGGGCGGGCGTAGCCGCTTTGGGGCCCGCCCATTCCCTGGCCCGAAGGAGGCGGCGCTGGGCCTTGGCGCACCGATTGCGGCATGGGGTTCGACACGAGCTCGCCGGGCTGCATCTTGATCGTCTTCGAGCCATCCATCGATGGGGCCAGGCCGTTGCGCGATTGCTCGGGGCGCGGCAACACGTTGGAGACGTTGCGGGCGCCTGGCGCAAAAGGCCGCAGCGCTTCGCCGAGCTCGAGCGCGCTCGAGTAGCGATTCTCGGGCTTCTTTTCGAGCGCCTTCATCACCACCTCCGACAAGCCCGGCGGGAACCGCTTGCCGGGGATGCGCTCATCGAGCGGGATCGGTGGTTTGGTGACGTGAAGCTGGATGTACTCCATGGGTGTCTTCGCGTCGTACGGCAGCTTGCCGGTGAGCACTTCGTACAGAATCGTCGCCAACGAATAGAGGTCGCTGCGCGCGTCGAGCTTCTTGCCCTGGGCTTGTTCGGGCGACATGAACTCCGGCGTGCCGAACACCATGCCCTCTTGCGTCAGCATGATGCTGCCGGGGCGAAGCTCGCGTTCGGTGACCTTGGCGAGGCCGAAATCGAGGACCTTGGCGTAGTCTTTCAGGCCGCCGTTGGTGGAGAGGAAGATGTTCTCCGGCTTCAAGTCGCGGTGGATGATCCCTTGCGAGTGGGCCTCTTGAAGCGCGCCGCACACCTGCACCAAAACCGGGATCGCGCGCTCGAGCGGGAGGGGGCCTTCTCGCCTGACTACCTGGTTCAGGTTTTTGCCCTCCAAGTGCTCCATCACGATGTAGAGCGAGCCGTCTTCGAGCTCGCCGTACAGAAACACCTTGGCGGTGTTGGGGTGCGTGAGATGGCTCATCGCCCGCGCTTCGCGGCGGAAGCGAGACGCCAAGTCTTTGCGGTTGGTCAGCTTCGGGTGGAGGATCTTGACTGCCACCTGCCGGTTCATCGCAGGCTGTGAAGCGCGATAGACGGCACCCATGCCGCCGGACCCGATCTTCTGCTCGATCAGAAACTGACCATTCAGGATCGAACGACCGATGTTGGAATCGGGCTGTTTTTGGGCGGTCGACATGGCCAAGCCCGTCCGGGACAAAACGGAGACACAGGTTATCCGACGCCGCTCATTCGGCGGAAACTATCTCCTCCTCGGCGGTATCCTGCTCCGCGGTATTCTGCCAGCAGCGCTGATGACTCACCCTTTGCAGAAGCCGTTGCAGAGCTCGCTACTGGCTTCGAGCGGGTTTTCTCACGGCTTTTTCAGCAGACTGGGTGGCGTCAGCAGAGCTCCGTTCGATTCCATGAATGCGGCGGCCTCAGTTGGCGACGACCCGGCCAATGTTCGTACCAACGTTGGGCGCGCCGCTGCCGCGCTCGGGGTAACCGCCGAGCGGCTCTACTATTTGAGTCAGGTTCACGGCGTGGTCGCCGTCACGCTCGACGGTGCCGCTCACCCAGACAAGGTCGTCGAGCTCCGCGGAGACATCACGCTCTCCGGCACGCCGGGTATCGCATGTGGCGTGCGCAGCGCCGACTGCGGCACGCTGCTCATCGGTGATCGCGTGACTGGCGCTGTGTGCGCAGTTCATTCCGGCTGGCGGGGAACCGTCGCCAACGCCGCGCAAGCGGGCGTCTCCGCGCTGCGCACGTTGATCGGCGACGACGGGGATCTCGTGGCGGCCATCGGCCCGCTGATCGAGCGCTGTTGCTTCGAAGTAGGCGACGATGTGGCTGGCGAGCTGGGCGGTTGTTCTTCGGTGGGCAGAGACGCCATCGATCGATCACGCGAGAAGGCGCATGTCGATCTACGCGCGATCCTCGAGGCGCAGCTGGTCGACGCGGGCGTCGATCGTGCGGCGATCGATCAAGTGCGTGGCTGCACCGTGTGCGACCGCGAGCGCTTCTTTTCGTTCCGTCGAGACGGCAAACAAAGCGGCCGCCTGCTCTCCGCGATCGTCGCACGCTGACCGAGGACTACGGCTGAAAGAAGAAGGTGCTCCAGGTCTCCGCGGTGAAGCGCGCTTTCCCGGTCGATAAATCCCCTTCATCGGCGACGTAGCGCCTCAGGTCGTTGTTGCCGCATTCGCCGCAACTCCAACCATCCTCGAACAGCTGGTCGAGGTAGCTTCCTGGGATCTCGAGCGTGCCGACGTCTGGGCCTTCACATTCGATCTCGATCGGAGAAATGCCGCCGTGGGTTCCGATGCCAGTCGTCATGCGCAGGTAGACGCGCGCATACGGGACCGGATCGCTCCAGGTGAGGGTCACGCTCGCGCCTGGCGCTCGGTCCTCGAGCGCCTGCGACCAGTCCGTCGAAGGTTCGAGCGGCGGCGGGACGCAGACCGAGAGATCGAACTGCCCGGCGTCGCCGCCTTCGTTCGTCAGCGTGATGATCGGCGCCAGGTTCGGCGCTGGCTCGGCTGACCAGTAGTAGAGGTTGTCGCTGGCCATGACCATGACCGGCGCTGGCGCAACGCCGGTCAGCGTCAGCGAGCCGGCGTCGATTATGGATGGAGACGCGACGCACACGCTGTCGATGCAAAAGTCTCCAAACTCGCAATCAGGCGAACAGTTCGTGGCTTCGAATCCGAGCAATCTGCACGCGCCCGATCGCTCGATCTCCGTGTGAAAGCCGCCCGGCGCGCCATCGAAGACTCGGCCGCTGAAGTCGACGAACGTCGACTCTACCCGCAGCGAGAATCGGCCTGTCGGCGAGCTGAAGTCGGGGTCCGCGCTCGTCGTGTGAGGCACACAGTCAGAAGTGTTCCCGGCTCCGCTGCCTCCCGTAGCGCCGTCGCCGCCGACACCAGACCCGCCAGAGCCTCCTCCGCCCGACGTAGCGTCCGAGTCACACGCAAGCGCCGACAAGGCCACGCATGCCAGAAAAGTGTAACGCAACATTGTTTGCTCTTCCGTTCCTGGACGTGTGGCCTTGATCGTGAGGGCTCAGTTGTCGACGGCGATTTCGCACTCGCCGAGCGCGAGCACGGCGATGCCTTGCGAGTTGGCCTCGCACTCGTTGCCGTACGTGTTGCCGTCGCAGCCGCACACCGGGTCCCAGTTGTCCGGGCAGCCTTGCGGGACCTCTTCGCAGTGACCGAGCGCGTCGGCCCAGCCGCACGTGTCGCGCAAATCGTAGTCGCAGAAAGAGCCATTCGGGCAGCCGATCTCGTCGCCGCCGCCGCCGCCGCAGGTCTGCACAGGAGGCTCCTCGCAGCTGCCTTCGGATGCGATGGCCGCGCCCGCCATGTGGGCGTCGCATTCGTTGCCGTAGGTCGTGCCATCGCATGCACACACCGGAGCCCACACGTCCGGGCAAGCTTGCGGCAGCGGCTCGCATTGGCCTGTCGGGTCTTCGATGAAGCAGGTGAAGTCGAGGTTGCAGAACTCCTCCTCGCCGCACTCGAACAAGCTCGAGCAGGTCGAGCCTGTCGCGCATTCGCCTTCGTGCACGATCGACTGGCCGTTGCCGTTGGCGTCGCACGCGTTGCCGTAGGTGTTGCCATCGCAGCCGCACACTGGCGCGTAGATCTCGGGGCACGCTTGGGGCAGGTCTTCGCACTGACCGAGCTCATCGGCTGCGCCGCATTGCGACGACACGGGGTACTCGCAGAACTGACCCTCGCCACAGAGGATGCCGGCGATGCCGCCGCACTGTGCACCCGGCAGAGACTCGTCGATGCACCCGCACCCGCAATCTTCCGAGCCGAACATGACTTGTCCGTCGCCGCAGATGAAGTCGATCACCGCGCACTCGTCGGGGTTGGTGCTGGCGTAGTGAACGCTCGGGTCGTTGGGGTCGGGGCAGTTCGATACCGGGCAATCGGGATCTGCCTCGACGCAGAAGTCGTCACATTCATTGTCGCCGTACCAGCCCTCGGCCGCGCAGATGTCGTTGCCATCTTCGTCGACGCCGTTGAGCGCTCGCGCCTCGTCTTTGGTGATGCCGCCAGAGACGTTGGCGCTACATGCGGCGAGGGGAGCTAGGGCGACGATGGCAAGGCTTAGATAACGAGCGGCTGAAAGCATGACAATTCCTCCTGAAAGAACATGAAAATGGGCGAAAAATGGCGACTCCGACGACGCCGGAGAAGCAAGACTTGGTGCGGGCGCTGACCGGTTAAGGGTCGGGAACCGTGAGCGTGATCGCGCGGCGCGTGACCTCGGGCTCGATGACGTCGAGGAACAACACGTCCTCCACTTCGCCGTCGGAGCCTTCGACGCGGATCGTGATGAAGGTCACCTCGCCGGGCTCGATTGTGAACGAGTCGGTGGGCGAGAAGGTGAACGAGGCTTGCCCACGGCGAAGGCGAGGTGCGTCGATGCGCACGCTGTCTTCGCACTCGTTTCGCAGGACCACCGAGCGCGCGTCACCCGCGCCGTCGAGCGGCACGTAACGAGCGGGCTCGATCACGAAGCAGCTGGGCGAGTCCTCGACCACGGTGATCCCTTGAGCCGTCGCGTCGATCGCGAGATCGATCGGCTGCGACCGGAGTGTCTGTTTGACCTGGAAGCGAATCACGTCCGTCGGCAGGCCAGCGAGCGCGATGGTGAAGCTGCCGTCATCGTTGACGCTGGCGACGCTGGGCGCATCGTCGTTGTCGAGGTTGGTGACGATCACGTCGCCCTCCGGCGGATCGACCGTGCCGGGCGCTGCGCTGAAAGACACGAACATGTTCGCGTCTTCTGCGCCGGTTTCGATCACGCTGAAGCCGTCGTCGTCGATCGACGGCTCATCGAGCGGCGGGCTCGGCTGCGGGCTGACGACGCAGCCTGCTGCGAAGATCGCGAACGCCCACAGCGTTCGCGTGGTCTTCTCTGTTCGGCTCGTGATCATCGCGATGAGCTGTAGAGCAACCCTGATGCCAGCTCACTCTCGCCTACGAATCCCCTCCAAACAAGGCACAATGGGTCTCGAATGTGTCTCACTAATGTCTCATTGTCTCAAATCGATGTACCATGAGACAAGTCGTGGCTCTGCCTCCTGGCAATCTGATTACAAGGCGATACGAAGTGGAGCGTCTGCTTGGTGAAGGCGGTCTCGGCGCTGCGTACGCCGTTCGCGACCGGGCCCTCGGCCGCTCCGTCTGCTTGAAGCTCCTGCTCGACCGCAGTCTGGCTGGGCTCTTGCGAAACGAATTCGACACGCTGCGGTCGCTGATTCACCCAAACCTGGCCCGGGTTCGCGACTTCGGTGTCGCGCTGATCGATGCTCGGCCGACGCCCTTCTTCACGTCCGACCTCGCGGAGGGTGTGGCGCTCGACCGCGCGCTCGCGGGCAAGCGCTTCGATCAGGCAAGCGAGGCGCTCGCAGACGTGCTTCGGGCGCTCGCGTTCTTGCACGACGCTGGCGTTCGCCATGGCGACGTGAAGCCTGAGAACCTCTTGGTCTCCAAGAGCGGACGAGCGACGGTGATAGATCTGTCCTGCGCTGCGCAGATCGGCTCCCCGGCGACGCCGTCGGGCACAGCCGCTTTCATGCCGGGCGAGGTTCTGCGCGGAGAGGTGGCCGACGGTCGCGCCGATCTATTCGCGTTCGGCCGCACGCTGGAGCTCGTGCTGCCCGGCATCTCGGGCGTGCCTGCGCGTGTGCTCGCCCTGACGCGGCGTCTGGTCGCCGAACGGCGCGAAGATCGACCCGACGCAGCCATCGAGGCTGTGGAGTGCTTCAGTGCGTCGCCTTCGATCACGAGACAGCCCGCGGCGCGCGCGTACGAGCTCGTGGGGCGGGCGCCGCTGATCAAGAGCGCGGGCCGTGTGCTCGACGCGATGGTCAGCAAATCCGCGGGACCGCGCATCATCGAGATCGTCGGCGAGAGCGGCTCGGGCCGCACGCGCGTGCTCCGCGAGATCACCTGGGCGTGTCAGCTCGTGTGTCCCACCATCGAGGTGTTCGCTCGCGACGCCGAGCCGATGACGAAGGGTCTCTCCAGCGCCGCTGATCGAGACGGCTTGCCCGGCGGTGCGCTGCTCGCCGTGGCTGCGCGGGACGAAATCGTTGCCCGAGGCCAGGGCGTCGTGATCGTGATCGACGACGCAGATCGCATCGACGGAGAGCAGCGCGACATGCTCGACGCGTTCGTGCGGTTGATCGGTCCGCTGGACCCGATTCTGCTCGTGCAGACGCTCAGGTCCGACAAGAGCCAGGCGCGCCCTGCAGAATCGCTGCGTCTCGTACTCGACCCATTGTCCGACGAAGACGTCGCTCTGTGGGTGAAGCGTGCCGGTTTCGAGAGTGCGGCGCTCGGCGTGGTCGCTCTAGCGCGCGGTCACGCTGGTGACGTGGCGACGTCGATCGCTGCGCTCGCGCGCGGTGTACCAGCGGTTTCTCTGGCGCGGCACCTCGCGGAGGCGAGCTCGCCCGCGCTGTTTCCAGTCGACCTCGAGGCTCATTGGGAGATGCCGCTCGCATTGATCGCCGTGGCGCGATCACCGATCGAGCCGCGCGAGCTCTCGCGCCTGGTCGGCGACGATGACGCAGCCGCCTCCTTGCTCGCGAGCGGGCTGGTTCGTTCCACCGCGAGCGGGCTCGAGCTCGCGCGTCCTGGCCTCTCAGACGCGATCGTCCAGCGGACAAAGCCTGAGCTGCTCATGCGCTGTCACGAGTTGCTCGCGGAGCGCGCACGCGACCAGCTGATTGAGGAGCTTTCGCGCGAAAGCCGGTCCGTGATCAGCGCGCGCCTCACCCTCCATCTCTCACTCGCAGGGCGCGCGCGCGAGGCGAGCGACCTCTTCCAAGCCTCGATCGCGTTGGTCGAGGCCGCACCTCGGTCTTGGCTACCGGCAGCTGAAGCGCTGCTTCAGAGCGCCAGTGGCGAGGCGCAGGCGCTCGCGCTGGCTCGCGTTCTCGTGCGCGCCGGAGAGCCGAAAGCCGCGCGCGAGCTCGTGCGCGATCTCGCTCTGCGCACCGGTGGCGCCGACGCGACGCTGCTCGAGGGGGAGTGCTCCATCGAGCTCGGCGACGCAGCATCGGCTCGCGCGCTACTCGAGCGCTTCGTGCCTGCGTCGTCCATCGAGGGCGCCCGGCGCGCTGCCCTGCTCGCGCGTGCGCTGATCCGTTTGGGCGCATTCGGTGACGCGACAGCGGTGCTGGCCTTCGAGCTCGACAGCGATCTCGAGCCTTCAGTTCGCGCAGATATTTGCGAGTGTGCTGGCGTGGCCGCAATGTACACGGGCGATCTCGCTCGTGCGCGACGGTGCCTCACGGAGGCCGCAGAGCTCCTCGATGAGAGCGCTGCACCGCGCAGGCGGGTGCGGGCTGCCTCCTATCGGGCGATCTTGGCTTTTCGCGAAGGCGACCTCGACGCTGCGGAGCGCGGCTATCGAGACGCGCTCGCGGTCGCCGAGAAGCACGGCTTGGCCGACCAGCTCGCGCGCTGCTCCTTGAACTTCGGCACGGCTTGTCACCAACGCGGCGACATCGCTGAAGCCACCTCCGCGTACGCCCGCGGCGAAGCGCTCGCGCTCGCGCTCGATCAGCCGGATTTGATCCTGGTGCTGATGTTCAACGCAGCCAAGCTCCACGCTGACGCCGGCTCACTCGACCGTGCCGAGGCCAAGGCCGACGCGGTGATCGATCGCGCGCGTCGCCAGTCGGCTGCCTTCTTCGTGGCGGCCGCGCAATCGGTGCTCGGCGATGTCGCATTTGCGCGCGGCGACCTCGAGCGAGCCCGTGAACAGTTCGACTTGGCCCGTCGCGGCTTCCTCGCAGAAGACGCGAAGCGCGAAGTTGCCGAAGAGCACCTCGAGCTCGGCCGAGTCGCCGTTGCCGCAGGTCGAACCGAAGAAGCTGAAGCCCACCTCTTGGCGGCACGCGCAATGGGTGTCGACGACGCTGCCGACCTGCGCGTGCGCGCGGCGATGTTGAGCGCAAAGCTTGCGCTCACTTCCGGCGATGCTCGGGGTGCCCGGACTCAGCTTGCGGATGTCTTGCGAGACGCGGAGCGCGCCCACCTTCCCGAGCTGTCTGCCCGAGCCTTGATGCTGTTCGCCGACGTCGCTTCCACGCTGGGCGCCACCGGAGAGGCCGCGGAGCAGCGCGCCCGCGCTCGTTCGATCTGGACGAAGATGACGTTGGGCCTCTCTGAAACCGAGGTGGTCGCCTTCTTTCGCCGGCCCGAGCGCGCGGCGCTGGAGCCGCGGCAATCTCAGCCGCTCGCCGCTTCTGCGCATCCTCGAGTCGAGCTGCTCGAGCGGCTGGTGGCCTCCTTTCGCAAGCTCAACGCTTCGCTCGAGACTGCCGACGTGCTGCGCATGGCCATGGATGAAGCGATCGATCTGACCGGCGCGGAGCGAGGGTTCCTGTTGCTCGCGCAGGAAGAGGGCGGCGAGCTCACGATCGCTGTCGCGCGCAACGTCGACAAAGCGAGCCTCGACGACGAGCACTTACGGTTCAGTCGCAGCATCGCCGAACGCGCAATCCGCACCGCCGAGCCAGTGCTCACGGTCGACGCCCAGAGCGACGCTCGATTTCGCAGCAACGTGTCGGTTCATGCGATGGGCCTCCGCTCCGTCATCGCCGTGCCGATTCGCTCGCCCTCGGGTGTGCTGGGCGCGCTCTACCTCGACAACCGCTACAAGCGCGCTCGCTTCGGTGAAAGCGACGCTGACATCTTGCTCTCGTTTGCCGACCAGGTCGCGATCGCGCTCCGCAACGCGACGCGCGTCGAGGCGCTCGAGTCGCGCGGCGTCCGTTTGCAACGCGAGGGCGAGGCGCTGCGCGACGAGCTCGAGCTGACGCGGGCGGCGCTGGAGAGCCGCTTCGACTACTCGAGCATGATCGGCAAGAGCGTCGCCCTGCGCCGCGTGCTGGCGTTGCTCGACCGCGTGATCGATTCGCCGCTCTCCGTTCTGGTGACTGGCGAGAGCGGCACCGGGAAAGAGCTGGTGGCGCGCGCGATCCATTTTGGCAGTCGCCGTAAAGACGCGCCGTTCGTCGGAATCAATTGTGCAGCGCTGCCCTCGGCGCTGCTCGAGAGTGAGCTCTTCGGCCATACGCGCGGCGCGTTCACCGGAGCCGACCGCGATCGCGTCGGCCTGGTTGTCGCAGCCAAGAGCGGCACGCTGTTCTTGGACGAGCTCGGAGAGATGCCGCTCGAGGTGCAAGCCAAGCTCCTGCGCGTGTTGCAAGAGCGTGAAGTGCGTCCAGTCGGCAGCTCGGTCAGCGTCCCGGTCGACTTTCGCCTGGTTTGCGCCACCAATCGCGACTTGCGCAAAGAAGCGCTGGCCGGCCGCTTTCGCGAAGACTTGTTCTACCGCGTCGGTGTCGTCGAGGTGCTGGTGCCGCCGCTTCGCGAGCGGCTCGAAGACCTGCCCGACCTGGTGCAACACTTCGTGACACGCTGCGCGCGCGACCTCGGCAGGCCCGAGCCTCGCGTGACGATCGGCGCCTTGCGCAAGCTCTTGCAGCACGACTTTCCGGGCAATGTCCGCGAGCTGGAGAACCTGATCACAAAAGCCGTCGTCCTCGCGGATGAAGCCGAGCTGCGAGCCGTCGACATCGAGCTACCTCGGGCGACCCGGCTACCGAAGAAGAAGAGCGCCCCGAACGAGCGAGAGTTGCTGCAGCGCGCGCTCGAGGCCAGCAACTACTCCGCGACCCGCGCCGCGCTCGATCTCGCAATGCCGCGCGCCACCTTCTATCGCAGGCTTGCTGCGTGCGGCCTCGACAGACCGGTGCGCTCACGCAGCGTCGGAAAATGACGTGTGGCGTTCGATCACGATCGCTCACCCACGCGTGTACGCTGCGTCACAACTACGTGCAATCACGGCGGTTAGCCGCCGCAAAGTGTCACGCTAGAAGTGGCCTGATCGTTGCTAACTCGATCGCAGGAGCAACAACGTGAAAGTAATCACCCTGATGGTCGTAGCGGCGCTCGGCGTAGGTGCCAGTGGCTGCACCGTCCGCGGCGGCGTGTATGCCGCGACCCCTGCGTCGCGCGTCGAAGTCTACGAGCCCATGTATTACAACCAGTCCGTCGTCTATTACGACGATGGCGGGGCGCCCTACTACTACCAGGGCGACAGCGTCATTTACGTGCCGCGCACGCACGCGTCATTCAACGTTTACGTCGGGCACTACCACTCGCATCGTGCCAGCTACCGACACTGGTACAAAGTCGAAGGCGCGCGTCATCGGCATGTCCGCCGACCGGACGTGCATCCCCACCGAAAGCCGGCCCATCCGAATCAACGCCACCGCCGCTGAGTTGGGCCGCTAGCGCACCGAAAAGGTGCGGCGCACGTGGTCCTGCATGCGGGCAACGAGCGAGGCCACCGGCTCTTTCATACCCGCTTCGACCCACGCCACCAGGAACACCTGCTGCGCTGCGATCATCAGCCTCGCATGAAGGGTCGGGTCGCCGGAGATCACCGAGCCTTCTGCGATGGCTGCGTCGAACACTGCGGTCGACAGCTGGAGGCCCTGCTTCCACTGGCGCTTCTGTTCGGTGCAGATGAACTTGGGGTCGAGCGCCCACGGCTGCGCCTCGTTGAGGTGCATCCGTAAGTAGTCGCGGTGCTCGGTGAGAAAGCCGACGTAGGTTTCGACGCCGGCCAAGATCGCTTCCAGCGCCGAGCGCGCATCCGCGCTGGCGCCTCGTGCGCGTTCGAGCAGCGCGCGACCGCGCGTCTCGTGAATTGCAGCGTAGAGCTCCTCTTTGCCGGCGATGGTCGCGTACAGAGTGGCGATCGCCAGACCCGACTCTGCGGCCACATCGGACATCTTTGCCCCTGCGTAGCCGCGCTTTGCGAACACGCGCTCCGCCGCGTCGACGATCATCGATCTGTAGAGCGCGCGCTTTCGATTGCCGGCCCTCTCGCTTTTGGCGAGCGCGGTCACGATGCGGTGTCGTCCTCGACGCGAATCGCGTGCGACGGACAGTACCTCGCCGCCGACTCGGCTTTTGCGCGCAGCGACGGATCAGGCCGCGCCTGCAAAAGACGCACTTTGCCGACGCCGATCTGGCGAAAGATCTCCGGCGACTCGCCCTGGCAAGCCGCGTGTCCTTGGCACAAGTCGAGGTCGACGGTGACCTTGAACTTCTTCAGCGTAGCGTCGGAAGAGGCGTGAGCGCCGTTCGTCCGGGCAGCTTTTGCGGCCGCCTGCGAAGCAATCTCTTGCGCAGCAATATTTTGCGCAGCCAAATCAGCGGCCGAAGCCCGGCGTTTGTATTTCAGCTTCACAGGCTCTTCAGGGCCGACGACCAAGCCGTGGAAGTTACTGCCCACGTTCTTGTTCACCAGCTCGAAGTCGAAGCGCCGGAGCAAGATCGTGAGAATCGCCTTCACCTGCAAGATGGCGAACGCGTTGCCCATACACTTGTGTCGGCCGCCGCCGAACGGGATGTACGCAAAGTCGACCTTCTTGTCTTCTTCACGGGGCGGCAGGTAGCGATCGAGATCGAACTTCTTCGGCTCGGGAAACTCTTCGGCCATCAAGTGCGAGACGGTGGGCGACGTGATCACCCAGCTGCCCTTCTCGATGAAGAAGTCTTTGTACACGAAGTCCTTTTCGGCGACGCGCACCAGCATGAACAGCGGCGGGTGAAGGCGCAGCGTCTCCAGCACGGTCGCCTCGGTCAGCGGCACGTTGCGCAGCGACGCGAAGCCGACTTCTTCGCCGGTGCCGAAGGTAGTCTCCAGCTCTTCGCGCACACGCGCCAGCAAATCGGGGTTTCTTACCAGCTCGATCAAGGCCCACGCCGTGGTGACCGAGCTCGTGTGATGACCGGCGAACATCGCGGCGATCAACATGCCGGTGATCTCGTATTCGGTCAGCGGCGCGCCGTGTTTGTAGCGCGCGTCCATCATCGTCTGCAGAAAGTCTTCGCCTTCACGACCGCTGGCGCGGCGCTCTTGGATGATCTTGGTGACCATCTCTTCCAGGCGAATGCGCGCTTTGTCGCGAGCGCGAAACGACGGGATCGGCAGGTGCGCGTTGAGGTAGGCGATGGGCGTCACGCCGCGCTCGAGCGAGTGATACACGCGCGCAAACTCGTCGGTCATGCCAGTGCGAAACTCGCGCCCGAGCAGACAATGGCTGGAGGTGAAGTTCGTGAGCACGCGGCAGTAGTCGACCAAGTCGATCTCGCCCGAGTCTCCCCAGTTGGCGATGCTCTGCTCCACTTCACTGACGACGATCTCGCCGTAGGTGCGCATGCGCTTGTCCTTCAGCGCGGGCAGCAGCATCTTGAACTGCTCGTTCATCTTCTCGGGCGGCGCGTCGTAGACCATGCCCTTCCCGAAAACGGGAGTCATGATCTTGTACGCTTCCGACGGGTTCAGCTGCTCGTCAGGCGCGCGAAACACTGCCTCGTGAGCTTCGTGGCCGAAGACAGCAACCATCTTCTTGCCGAGCACGTCGAAGGCCCCCACGTTGCCGAGCTCACGTTGCACTCGAGTCAGTAAACCGATCGTGTCGCGCACGAAGTCTGCGGTGTGACCCACCACCGGCAGCCCACCCGAGAGCTTCGGCGGCGTGCGCAGCCCCGGCGGCGTAGGCGTCTTGGTGAAGGCCTTCTTGACCTGGTCGACGAGCGGCTGAAGATCCATGCCCGTGCTCTAACACGGGTGCGCTCGATCTGAAACGGCCGTTCTGTTTTATGAAACGGTGCTTCTAATCGGGGCGGGCTCAACGGCCGAGCCACTTGCTGGAACCGAAGGTGACAAATCCTCTGCGACCTCTGCGTCTCCCCTCTGCGCCTCTGTGGCAAATATCTCTTCTCCGGTTTACCCGCCGACGCGGTTCGCCAGGAAGTCGATCAGATCGATCTTCGAGATCAGCCCCAAGATGTTGGGGCCGTCCATCACCAGCAAGATCTTGGCGTCGTTCATCACGTTTTTTACGAGCTCGACTTTGGTCTCGGCGGTGACGGTGGCGTAGTCGCTCTCGACCATTTCGTGGATGGTCGAGTCTTGTGTTTTGCCGCTGACGAGGGCCTTCAAGAGGTCGCTCTCGTGGATCAGGCCGCGCAGCTTGCCGTCGTCGACGACGGGCAGCTGGCTGATGCCGAAGCTCTTCAGTTTGTTGACCACCGTGAGGATGCTGTCGCTGCTGTTGGCCGTCTCGACTTTGGAGGTGGCGCCTTTGCGACCGAGCAAGTCGCGCACGGTGCCGAGCGTGGGGCCCTCTTCCGTGTCGAGGAAGCCGTTCTCGCGCATCCAGTCGTCGTTGAAGATCTTCGAGATGTACTTGGACGCGCCGTCCGCCAGCATCACCAGGATGTTCTCCTTCTTGCCGGACGCCTTGGCGTACTTGATGGCGCCTGCCACCGCGGCGCCGCCCGAGCCGCCGACGAACAGGCCCTCCGTGCGCACCAGATCGCGCGTCATCAAGAAGCACTCTTTGTCGTCGACGCGCACGACCTCGTCGATGATGTCGAGGTTGATCGTGGAAGGGAAAAAGTCTTCGCCGATACCTTCGACTTTGTAACCGAACGGCTTGGTGAGGCGCTTGTCTTTGATGAAGTCGTAATAGAGCGAGCCGACCGGGTCGACGCCGAGCAGCTTGATCCCAGGCTTGCGCTCTTTCAGGAACTTGCCAGAGCCGCTGATGGTGCCGCCAGTGCCGAGACCGGCGACCAGCACGTCGAGCTCGGGGCCGCACTGGTCCCAGATCTCCGGGCCTGTCGACTTGTAGTGAGCGCCGGGGTTATCGGGGTTGTGGTACTGGTTCGCGTAGAAGCAGTTGGGCGTCTCGTTGGAGATGCGCTTCGCCACCTGGTAGTAGCTGCGCGGGTCTTCGGCTTCGACTGCGGTCGGGCAGATCACGACGCGCGAGCCGAGCGCGCGCAAGGTCGAGACCTTCTCGGCGCTCATCTTGTCGGGCATGATGAAGATGGTTTTGTAGCCCTTCACCGCGGCCATCATCGCGAGCGCGGCGCCGGTGTTGCCGCTGGTCGCCTCCACGATGGTGCCGCCCGGCTTGAGGCCGCGTAGCTCGGCCTCGGCGATCATGTTGCGCGCCACACGATCTTTGTGGCTGCCCATCGGGTTCAGGTATTCGCACTTCACGTAGATGTCGGCGACGACGTCTTTGGTGACGTGGTTCAGCTTCACGATCGGGGTGTTGCCGACCGCATGGGAGATGTCGCTCTTCGCGCTGCGCATCATGATGAAGAGAGGTTTATCGGCGGCGGGGCCCCGTCACAAGCCGGAAGGCGTGTCAGCTCGTCTTTGGCGATCTCGGGCGCGTGACGCTCAGCCCAGCCGCGCGAGGGGGGGCAACTCTCGGAAGCCGGCCCCACTTTTCCTTATGGTGCCAGGAAGGGCGGCGGCCGTCTGCGAGCGGTGAAGAGGATGATCTGCTGAGTGAGCAATTGCTCAGAGAACTTGTCGATGGCGTTGGCAAGACGGGGATCACGGAAGCTCCTCCACTCTTCGATAAGAGTGGCGAGCCCCTGCAGCACGTCGTCAGCTTCGAGCTGAGCAAGGCCAGCTCGAAGCTTGGACTGCGGAACCATCGTCAAAGCGCATACTGAGGATCGCCTTCCGTCTTGGAGCCCGTCACAACCCGGCAGGGATGGAACTTTCCAGTCCAGTCAACCTTGCTTGAATTGGTCTGACTTTGCGCCCGGCTTCGCGCAGGCTAGGCTGCAGCCTCATGAAACGAAGCCTTCTTTGCTTGCTTCTGGCGGCGCCGGCCTATCTAGGCGGCTGCAGCGACGACAGCACCAACAGCGGCGGCGGCAACGCGGGTGGTCAGAACACCGGCGGCCAAAACACCGGCGGTGACGGTGCCGGCGGCAGCGGTGTCGGTGCCAACTTCAACTGCGAGCCCTCCAGCGAGGCGCCCCCGGCGCTCACGTTGACCGAGGTGAACGGTAGCCTCGATAGCCCCGTTTCTGTCAAGTCTCCGCCCGGCCGCCCCGACACGCTGTTCGTCGTCGACCAAGGCGGCAGCATCCAGATCATCGAAGGTGGCGCGCTGCTGCCCACTCCGTTCCTCGACGTGAGCAGCGAGATCAACTGCTGCGGCGAAGAGGGCCTGCTGGGGCTGGCCTTCCACCCCGGCTACGCGTCGAACGGTCGCTTCTTCGTGCATTATTCGAATCAGGGCAACGGCGACTCCACCGTCGTCGAATACGCTCGCTCCGCGGCGGACGAAAACGTCGCCGACCCAGCGCCAGTGCAGCTCGCGCTGCAGCACTTCACCGACGAGTCCAACCACAACGGTGGTGATCTCGCGTTCGGGCCCGACGGCTTCTTGTACGTCACGCTTGGCGACGGCGGCGCCCAAGGCGACCCCGGTTGCGACGCTCAAAATCTCGACAATTTGCTCGGCAAAATCAGCCGCATCGACGTCGACGCAGCGGCCGACGGCGAGGGCTACCCGGCTGCGGCCGGTAACCCCGGCGGCGGAAAGTACTACCACGTCGGTTTCCGCAACCCGTGGCGCATCTCGTTCGACGCGTGCAACGGCGACCTCTACATCGGTGACGTCGGGCAGAACGAATACGAAGAGGTCGACGTCGCGCCGGCAGCTGACGGCGCGCTCAACTTCGGCTGGCCGATGCGCGAGGGGGCCCACGACTATCCGAACGACTGCGAAGATCCGCCGACCGACATCGTCGAGCCCATCGCCGAATACGCCCACGAAGACACGCCCATCTGCGCCGAGAACAGCGGGTCGATCACGGGCGGCTTCGTGTACCGCGGCAGCGCGACGCCTGCGCTGCGCGGCTGGTACTTTTATGGCGACTACTGCAGCGGCAAGATCTGGATGTTGAAAGCAGAAGGCGGCAGTTTGACGTCACCGCCAGTCGACGCCGGCTTCAGCACGTTGCAAGTCAGCGGCTTCGGCCAGGACGGCAACGGCGAGGTGTACGTGATCGACCACAACGGCGTCGTCTCGCGCATCGAAGCGCAGTAACGCTTCGCCTCCCAGGTTTCTCGATTCCTTGTTCGAACTTTCCCCGATCGCAAAGGTGTTCCTCATGGGCAATGTGACCTCCCTCTTCCTGGTGACCGCTGGCCTCATGGTCGGCTGTGGTGACGATACGTCTGTTACCGGTGGCAGCCCCGCCGGCGGCAACAACACCGGAGGTGAAAACACCGGCGCAGGCAACACCGGCGGTACCAACCCGGGTGGTGGCGACGTAGGCGGCAACGGCGCTGGCAACGTCGGCGGCGAAGGGCCTGGCGGCTTCGGCCCGGGCTATAGCTGCGACGACCCGTCAGGCGCGTTGCCGGCGCTCACGCTGACAGAGGTCGCCGACCTCAGCCAGGTCATCCAGATCAAGTCGCCGCCGGGAGCACCGGACAAGCTGTTCCTCGTGCGGCAGAACGGCGAGATCCACATTCTCGAGAGCGGCGCAGTATTGCCGACGATGTTCATCGACGTTGGCGACATCATTCAGGCCGGTGGCGAAGAAGGTCTGCTCGGCTTGGCTTTTCACCCTGACTACGCGACCAACGGCCGCTTCTTCTTGCATTACAGCGCCGACGGCGGCGGCGCTTCGACCGTGACCGAGTTCGCTGTATCGGCTGACCCCAACGTGGCCATCGCGACGCCGGGACAGCTCGTGATTCAGCACCCGACGGCACAGGGCAACCACAACGGCGGCGCTGTCGAGTTCGGCAACGACGGCTTTCTGTACATCTCGATGGGAGACGGCGGCGCGCAGGGTGACCCGGGCTGCGACGCGATGAACCCGGCCAATTTGCTGGGCAAGATCATGCGTGTCGACGTGGACGGCACCGCGGTGGCCGACGGTTACCCGGCTGCGGCCGGCAACCCCGGCGGAACGAAGTTCTTCCACACGGGTTTCCGCAACCCGTGGCGCATGTCGTTCGACAGCTGCTCCGGCGACCTCTACATCGGTGATGTCGGGCAGGGCCAATACGAAGAAATCGATGTGGTCACCGAAGCTGCGGGCGCTCAAAATTGCGGCTGGCCGGTGCGAGAGGGCATGCACGATTACGGCGGCTACGACGGCTCGTGCATCAACCCGCCTCTGGCTCCGCTCGAGCCGATCGCCGAGTACACCCACGACGGCGGCGCCTGCTCGGTCACTGGTGGCTATGTCTACCGCGGCTCGACGATGCCCGGTTTGCGCGGTCACTACTTCTTCGCCGACTACTGCACCGGTGAAATTTCGCTCTTCCGACAGACGGGCGGCGCGCTCGTGGGCGCCGTCGCGGATGCAGGCATCAACGGTGGCAACGTCTCGGCCTTCGGCCAAGATGGCAACGGCGAGGTGTACGTCGCCGACCACAGCGGCACCGTCTACAAGATCGAAGAAGCGCTCTGAGACCAGCTCGCGGCCTGGATGAAGCTGGCCCGGCGCTGTGAGCGTCGGGCCGCTGCCATTTTGGGGGCGCTACGCGCGCCGCGTGAGCCAGCGCGCGAGCGTCGTGTCTGCCCAGATGGCGCGCAACGGCAGCGCGCGGATCCGATCCGATAGCTGGTAGGTCTCGGCGCCGGCATGAATAACGTCGATGCGATCGAGCTTCAGGTTCTCGAGCGCAGAGCGCATCGAGGGCGTCACCCGGGGGCTGTCGGTGAGCTTGATCTCGAAGCCCAAGCGCTTTTGGCCACGGACCGCGAGCAGATCGAGCTCGGCGCCCGAGTGCACCGCCCAGAAGAAGCGTTCGTGGGCCCCGAGCTCGAGACGCTGCACGATTTCGTGAATCGCGAACCCTTCCCACGAAGCACCCACTTTTGGGTGGCCCATCAGCTCTTCTCGCGTTTGGATGGCCAGCAGACTGTGGAGGACCCCGCTGTCGGTCAGATAGACCTTCGGCGCCTTCACCTGCCGCTTGCTCAGATTCTCGTGCCAGGGCGAAAGGCGTAGCGCCATGAAGGTTGACACGAGCACGTCGAGATAGTGAACGACGGTTTTCTCCGTGACGCCGAAAGCCCGCGCGAGCTCGGCGCCGTTCCAAATCTGCGCGTGGTAATGAGCGAGCATCGACCAGAACCGCTGCATGATTTGGGGCGATAGGCGAAAGCCGAGCGCTGGCAGATCGCGCTCCAGAAACGTCCGCGTGAGCGCGGCCCGCCAGCGCAAGCTCTCGTCATCGCTGCGTGCGGTGAAAGACGGTGGGTAGCCACCGCGGAGCCACAGTCGAGACTCGTTCTTGATGCCGACCTCCGAGAGCTGAAAGCCAGCGAGCTCGTGATAGGCGATGCGCCCGGACAAGGTCTCGGAGCTCTGTCGCAAGAGCTCGGGCGAAGCACTGCCGAGCACCAGAAACCGAGCGGGGCGCCGCGGTCGATCTGCAAGCACCCGCAACACCGGAAAAATATCCGGCCGGCGTTGAATTTCGTCGAGCACGACGAGACCTCGCAAGGGCTCGAGTGCCATCATCGGCTCGTCCAATCGCGCGAGCGTCCGCGGATCTTCCAGATCGAAGAATGTCGATGCAGTGGCGCTACGCTCCGCGAAAGCCCGCGCGAGCGTGCTCTTGCCGACCTGGCGGGCGCCGATGACGGCGACCACCGGGAACTGTCGGATGAGCCGCTGGATCTTGTCCAGCTGATCGCCCCGCTCAATCACACCCGATTCATACCATGAAAAACCGGACATAAGCTCCAGCTTTTCAAGGAGCAAGAGCCAAGGTCCCGATCGATGCCCGAGGGCGCAGGGCCGTGCTAGCGTCGGGCCGCTGTGCATTTTCAAGACATCATCCTCACGCTGCAAAAATTCTGGGCTGACCGCGGCTGCTTGATCGTGCAGCCGTACAACTCCGAGGTCGGCGCCGGTACCTTCAACCCAGCGACCTTTCTGCGCGCGCTCGGTCCGGAGCCGTGGAACGTCGCTTTCGTCGAGCCCTCGCGCCGCCCTGCCGACGGCCGCTACGGCGAAAACCCCAACCGCTTGCAGCAGTTTCACCAATTCCAGGTGATCCTCAAGCCGAGCCCGATCGACATTCAAGATCTGTATCTCGAGTCGTTGCGCGCGCTCGGCACCGAGCCGCTGAAGCACGACGTGCGCTTCGTGGAAGACGATTGGGAGTCACCGACGCTCGGCGCCTGGGGTCTCGGTTGGCAGGTCTGGCTCGACGGCCTCGAGATCTCGCAGTTCACCTACTTTCAGCAAGCCGGGGGCATCGACTGCAAGCCTGTCAGCGGTGAGCTCACCTACGGGCTCGAGCGCATCGCGATGTACTTGCAAGACAAAGACACCGTGTATGACCTCTCGTACAACGCCGACGTTCGGTACGGCGACATCTTTCAGCGCGCCGAGTGGGAGTGGTCGACCTACAACTTCGAAGAGGCCGACGTCGCCGAGCACTTCGCGGCCTTCGATCACTGCGAAGCCGAGGTCGCGCGGCTGCTCTATCGCGGCGGCACGAAAGACAAATTCGACCCGAAGCGCGCGCTCGTGCTGCCGGCGTACGACTTCGTGGTGAAGGCGTCGCATCGCTTCAACGTGCTCGACGCACGCGGCGCCATCAGCGTCACCGAGCGCGCTCGCTTCATCGGCCGGGTCCGCGCGCTGGCTCGCGCGACTGCCGAAGCGTTCCTGGCGCAGCGCGAGGCGCTGGGCTTTCCGCTGTTGAAGAAGCTCGCCGAAGCAGCGGAGTGAGCGAGCAGACGGATATTGGCCGCCAAGGAGCTCACCTGGTCGAGCGGGCGTTCACTGGCTCGAGAGATATTTTGGGTCGAGATCGGAGCGACCCCGAGTCCAGGACGCCCTCACCGATTCGCCTCGTCATACGAAGAACAAGAAATTCTCGGAGTCGTCTTTGGCAGTGAGCAGAGCCGCCGACACACACGGACTTCTTGGCGTTAAATATCTCCGCTACAAGAAGTCAGCCTTGACCGAGATCGCCTTGAACGGAAGGCCCGCTTCTTTCAAGGTCTCGGCGCCGCCTTCTTGGCGATCGACCACGGCGATCACGCCGAGCACGACCGCGCCGACGCTGCGCAGCGACTCGACTGACTTGAGCGTCGAGCCACCCGTGGTGACGACGTCTTCCAAGATGACGACAGGCAGGCCTTCACGCAGGGATTTGTCGTTCTCGACCAGCTTCTTCGAGCCGTGATCTTTGAGCTGTTTGCGCACGTACAGGGCCGGCAGCGGATTGCCGCGCTGAAAGCTCAAGAACGATACGGCGCTGGCCAGCGGACAGCCGCCGAGCTCGACACCGGCGACGGCCTCACAGGTCGGGAACAGCTCTTCGATCGCGTCGAGCATCAGCGACCCGACGAGACCGTGGCCTTCTGCGGTCAAGATCGTCTGTTTGCAGTCGATGAAGAAGTCGCTTTCGCGCCCCGAGGCGAGCACGACACGGCGGTTCTCGTACGAGCGCTCTTTCAAGAGCTCGATGAGCCACTGCCGTTCGCGCTCGCTCCAGCGCATGGCGCTAGTGGCCGGCCTTGCGCTTCAGCTGCCCTTTTTGCCCTTTTTTGAGGCTGGGCATCACGGGCGCGGGCGCCTCTGCGCGACCGCGTGCAGGCTTGGCCCGCGGGGTCGGCACCGCGTCTTCTTCCGGCGCGTTGCGCTGCGTGCTGGCGACGCGGCCGGACACCTTTGCGGATGCGCGGGGCGAAGCAACTTCTTGCGAAGCCAATCGGGGCGAAGCAACTCCTTGCGAAGCCAATCGGGGCGAGGCAACTCCTTGAGAAACCAATCGGGGCGAGGCTCCTTGCGAAGCCAATCGCGGCGGGGGTACGGCGACGTACGGGAGCGCTTTGGCTGCCGCTTTGGCTGCGGGGCGCGCTGCTGCGACCTTGGCCGAACGGTCTGCGCGACCGCGGGTGGGTACGCCGCTTTCAGCATCGCCAGTCGCGACGTGGCCACGAAGCAGGCCGCCGGGCCGAATACCGATGCTGGGTGCCGCGAGATCGCCGACCACACGGGCGCCGTCTTCGAGCACGATGGCTGTTGCGCCGCGGATGTTGCCTGCGACAGCGCCGCGAATCGACACGCGGCGGCCGGAGAGCTCACCGTCGTCGATGCGCACGCGAGCCGACTCGGTCAGCGTGAGATCACCGTCGACGTCGACGACACCCTCGACGCGGCCGTCGATCTCGATGTCACCTTCGCCGCGGATGCTGCCGCGGATCACGAGGCCGCGCCCCAAGCGTGAGACGTCACTCATGCTCAGACATCCATGTCGACGCTGCCCTTGAACACGGCACCGTCTGCGATGGTTACTCGGCCTGCCTTCACGTCGCCGACGAGACGGCTACCCGCGAGCAGGTCGACCCTGTCGGTCGCAGTCACGTTGCCTGTGATGCTACCGCCGAGGGAGAGACTGGTGGCGCCCACGTCTGCTTCGACGACAGCGCCGGCCTCGATCGTGAGTGGACCGTCGACGGTGAGCTTACCGCGCACGGTGCCTGCGACGACGACTGCTTCGTCCGAAGTCACTTCGCCTTCGATGATGATGCCCTGACCGATTACCGTTGCCACGAGAGACCTCCGCTTGCTTTCAGCGCGCTCGACGGCCGCGCGGCCCTGCCCCGCCGCCGGCCAGGCCGTCGGGAAGCTCGAAATCCGCCTCGATTCGGCCGGTGAAAGCTGCGCCCTCTTCGAGCGAAACCTCCGCGCCGTTCATGTTGCCGGTGACGCGGGCGCCAGCACGAATGAGCACAGCGCCCTCGGCGGCGACGTCACCGGTCAGCGAGCCTTCGATCATGACGCTGCGGGCGGCGACATTGCCGCTCACGGAGCCGCCGTCGCAGAGCTCGAGCGCCCCCGAAACCCGCACCTCACCCTCGATCTCGCCTTCGATACGAAGGTCGCCTTCACCACTCAAGCGCCCGCGCACACGCAGGCTCTTTCCGAGCACGTTGGCATCGCTGATCGATGATGTGCCGCGCTTTGCGGGCATTGCACCTCGGGACATGTGGCGGCGGAAGCTATCCCAACGACCTCGGTACGGCAACCACGCACAAAAAATCACGCGACCTCGTGATTTGCTCAGCAAGGGATTGCTGAGCCTCGTGATTTGCTCAGCAAGGGATTGCTGAGCCTCGTGATTTGCTCAGCAAGGGATTGCTGAGCCTCGTGATTTGCTCAGCAAGGGAT